>Ga0187815_10001151_pt1 | contig 12521 bp, 10 predicted proteins | sample NC_S_5_FD_132962 | JGI IMG/M metagenome (GOLD analysis project Ga0187815, IMG submission 132962) | Wetland sediment microbial communities from Neuse River Estuary, North Carolina, USA - ASW-S_5 | ecosystem: Environmental > Aquatic > Freshwater > Wetlands > Sediment | place: USA: North Carolina...
CGATCGCGATGCCGGCATTGTTGACGAGGATGTCGACGTGGCCGAGTTCCGACGCCGCGCGCTGGACCATGGCTCCGACCGCGGCGGAATTGGAGACATCAGCGCCGACGGCGATGGCGCGGCCTCCGGCCTCGACGATGTCTTTAGCCAGAGCCTCCGCCTCGGCTGCGCGTTCGCGATAGTTGACCGCGACGGAGCAGCCGGCTTCGCCCAACGCTTTGACGATGGCAGCGCCAATGCCGCGCGATCCGCCGGTCACCAGCGCCACATGCCCGCGCAAACTGAACGTTGTCATCGATTTCCTCCGTCCTTACGCCGCGCCCAGGAGCACGACGCCGACAATGATCGTCGCGCATCCCGCCACCCGCCAGGCATTGACGGGCTCGCGCAGGATCAGCATGCCGAAGATCGCGCCGATCATCATCGACATTTCGCGCGCCGGAGCCACCAGGCTGAGCGGGGCACCCATGTCCACGGCGGTGAGCACAAGAATGTAGGACAGGGGCGAGAACAGGCCGACGCCGATGGCAAGCCACCAATGGCCCTTCATCCGCTCCTTCGCTTGCGCGACATTCTTCAGCACCAGCGGCGCCAGCATGAAGAAACGCAGGAAATTGGAGAACCAGTCGAGCAGCACCGGGTGGATGCCGAGCACCTTGACGCCATAGCCGTCCACCACCGTGTAGGCGGCGATCAGGGAACCGGTACCAAGCCCCCAGCGCACGCCCTCCTGTCCCTTGGGCTGGCGGAAAGCGGCAATGTTGCCCTGGGTCGAGATGCAGCCGATCCCGACGACGACGGCGACAAGGCCGAGCCCGCCGAGCCAGGTCGGCGGCTCCCGCAGCAGGATGAAGGCGCCGATCGAGGACATCAGCGGCCCGGTGCCGCGCGCGATCGGATAGACCACGCTGAGGTCGGCGACTTGATAGCCGCGCTGCAGGCAAAGGCTGTAGGCGAGGTGGATGGCGGCGCTGGCGAGCAGGCACAGCGCAATCGGCCAGCTCCAGGCCTGGTCGCGGGTGACGAGCAGCCAGATCACCCAAGGCAGGTAGGCGACCGTGGCCACCACATTATACGCAAAGACGAAGGCCGGACCGGCGGAAGCCGCGCGCTTGGCGAGCAGGTTCCAGCTGGCGTGGATGAAGGCAGCAACAACCACAAGGGCGAGGGGGACAAGCGACATGAGACCTCCGGGGCGTGACGCCACGAGTTGATCTCGACGTCTCCTCCTCTGGGCTTTTGCCCCTCGGGTGCAGCCGCGGGTTTTTCAGGCCGCGGTCTCCGCAACGCTCGGACCTGCAACGGCGATGGCCGTCCGGAACCCTAGTTGCCACTCAGTCGATCGGGGAAAAATATCCTCTGAAGCCGTGGCATGGTCAAGGCGCAATCGCCTGATATCACAGGGTTTCCGACCCGTGCTCTCACTTCACCTGAGCTTTCAGCGCAGTGACGAACACCTCGTAGCGCACGGTCTTGCCGGCGAACTGATGCGAGGGCTTCGGCGCATCCAGCAGTGGTGGCGCGCGCAACGGCCATTTCAGTACCACGCGCTCGCGCGCCGTGGCCAGCGCGATCCGCATCAGTTCATCCGCATCCTCGTCCGCGCCGACGATGGCGGAAAGCTGTCGCATCTCCTTCTTCACCAGCGCCGTGTTCCGCCGTGGTGGATGCATGGGATCGACGATCACGACATCGGGTCTCAATCCCGCCAGGTGGTTACGCGCATCGCCATGGATCAGGGTCATGCGGCCGACGACTTCGGCAAGCTCGTCCGACTCGGCGGCGGCGCGGGCGAGGCCGTCTTTCAGCAGCGCATGCACCTCTCCGGAACGCTCAAACAGTGTGACCGTGGCACCGGCGGACGCGAGCAGGAAGGCGTCGCGGCCAAGGCCGGCGGTAGCATCGACGATGGAGGGGATGCGGTCCTTCTTGATCCCCGCGGCGCGGACGAGGGGATGGCCGCGCTCGCCGCCGCGGCGAAAGCGGTAGCCGACGGCGCCGCCGGCAAAATCGACACGCGGTTGATGGGTCTTGTCAGCCATTTTTAGCCCGGCCAGCACTGCCCGCCGCCGTCGACCCGCAGCACCTGTCCCGAGACGAAGGCGCCTTGCGGCCCGGCGAAGAATTCCACCACGCGCGCGACCTCGTCGACGGTGGCGATGCGGTCGAGGGTGCCGCTTTCGACCATGCGGTTCTCGTCCACCACGCGCGTGCCGAGGAAGCGGCCGGTGCGGGTGTCGCCGGGCGCGATGCAGTTCACGGCGATATCGTAGGGGCGGAGCTGGTCGGCGAGGCAGCGCGTGTAATGGGTCATGCCGGCCTTGGCCACCGCATAGATGGAGGAGTTGGTGCGGCCCTTGAAGGCGGCGACCGAGCCGATGGTGACGATGCGGCCCCGCCTGCGCTCCATCATGCCGCGGGCCACCGCCTGGCAGGTCAGGATGGTCGAGAGCAGGTTGCGGTCGAGCACGGCACGGACATCTTCTTCCTTGATAGTGACGGCGTCGTTCGGGTTGGGCTTGCCGCCGGCCGCGGCAATGTCGCCGCCGGCATTGTGCACGAGGATGTCGATCGGCCCGAGCGCCTGCTCGGTCTCGCTCACCACGCGGGCGATGTCTTCGCTCTTGGTGAGGTCGCCGAGCACGCGCTGGGTACGGACGCCATATTGCTTGCCGACCTCCTGCGCTACCGCCGTCAGCGTCGTACCCTCGCCATATTCCGCGGGGCCGTTCTCGCGCATGCCATGGATGGCGATGTTGGCGCCGAGCGCAGCCAGTTTCTCTGCAAAGGCGCGGCCAAGCCCGCGGCCTGCGCCGGTAACCAGCGCAACCTTGCCGCCAAGCGTGTTTGCAGCGTCAGTCGAAGCCATCATTTGCTCTCCAAAGTTGCCCGGTCGGGGGACGGCAGCCGGCCGTTTCGCGGCTAGCCTCGGCGCGGCCGTCGGTCTAAAAGAGTGGCCATCCCACCACCTATTCCAGCGCAAAATCAACAACACATGGAGAGTCCGTTGGCCTATTCCAACACGCAATTGTTCATTGGCGGCAAGTGGCGTCCGGCCCAGTCGGGGAAGGTGATCGAGGTCGTCAACCCCGCCACCGAAGAGGTGATCGGCACCGTGGCGCATGCCAGCCAGGCCGACCTCGACGAGGCATTGGCTGCGGCGGCCGCCGGCTTCAAGGCCTGGCGGGCGGTGGCCCCATTCGAGCGCTGCCGCATCATGCGCAAGGCCGCCGCGATCATGCGCGAGCGCAATGACGAGATCGCGCCGCTGCTGACGATGGAGCAAGGCAAGACGCTCGCCGAAGCCAAGATCGAGGCGATGCTGGCCGGCGACGTGATCGAATGGTTCGCCGAGGAGGCCAAGCGCTCCTATGGCCGCATCATCCCGGCGCGCGGTCCCGGCATCTACCAGCTCGCGATCAAGGAGCCGGTCGGCCCGGTCGCGGCGTTCACGCCCTGGAATTTCCCGATCAACCAGGTGGTGCGCAAGCTTTCCGCGGCGCTCGCCGCCGGCTGCTCCATCATCGTCAAGGCGCCGGAAGAGACCCCGGCTTCGCCCGCGCAGCTGATCCGCGCCTTTGCCGATGCCGGCGTGCCCGACGGCGTGATCAACCTCGTCTACGGCGTGCCGGCCGAGATATCGGAATACCTCATTCCGCATCCGGTGATCCGCAAGATCTCCTTCACCGGCTCAACCTCGGTGGGCAAGCAGCTCAACGCACTGGCCGGCCTGCACATGAAGCGCGCCACCATGGAGCTCGGCGGTCATGCCCCGGCGATGGTGTTCAAGGACGCTGATGTGACGACCGCAGCGAAGGTTCTTGTCGCGGCAAAGTATCGCAATGCCGGCCAGGTCTGCATCTCGCCGACCCGCATGCTGGTGCAGGATGACGTGTTCAAGGAGTTCGTCGACAAGTTCGTCGAAGGCGCCAAGGCGATCAAGGTCGGCAACGGCATGGATGCCAGTTCCACGATGGGGTCGCTTGCCAATCCGCGCCGCGTCACCGCCATCGAGGGCATGGTGCAGGATGCGGTGAGCAAGGGCGCCAAGCTCGAGACCGGCGGTCACCGCGTCGGCAACAAGGGCTATTTCTTCGAGCCCACGGTGGTCAGCGACGTGCCGAAGACCGCACGGGCCATGAACGAGGAGCCGTTCGGGCCGCTCGCATTGATCTCGCGGTTCTCCAGTCTCGACGAGGTGGTCGAGGAGGCGAACCGGCTACCCTTTGGCCTGGCGTCCTATGCCTTCACCAGCTCGACCAAGACCGCGACCGCGATCGGCTCGCAGGTTGAGGCCGGCATGATGTCGATCAACAGCTTCGGGCTCGCGCTGCCTGAAGTGCCGTTCGGCGGCGTCAAGGATTCCGGTTACGGCTCGGAAGGCGGTACCGAGGCCATGGAAGCCTACTTCAACACCAAGTTCATCTCGCAGACCGGAGTCTGATGTTTCCGCGATCGTCACTTCTCCCCTTGCGGGGGGAGGTCGGATCGCGACGAATAGATGTGATCCGGGAGAGGGGTGGCCACGGCGGCAGTCTTTCCGCGGCTACCCCTCTCCCCAACCCTCCGCCGCAAGGGGGGAGGGAGGCCTGCCAGCGGCGCGTCCCTCGCTTGTTGTTTCTGTGATTCCGCAACAGCTATACGTCACGTTGTGACGCGGCTCCATTATTCGCATCTGGATCGGCTCAAAGGCGGCGCCCGGGAATCGCCGGGGGTGGCTTTTTTATAGGGGTTTTTGAACGAATCACTTTGCCGCGTTATGGTGAAACCGGGCTGCGGAACAGCAGCTGCGCGAGAATCCGCGGCAAAATAAGGCATTTCTTGCACTGCGACGGCGGTTTTTTACCAAGATTGCTGTGCAGAATGTCGAAAAAGCCTGTATTTTAAGGCGTTTTCAGCCATATCGTGCGGCTTCCAGAATCAATGGAGCAATCATGGCCACCCAACTGTCTAAGTCGCAGCTGATCGAAAAGATCGCGACCACCACCGAACTCTCCAAGCGGGACGTCAAGAACGTGATGGATTCGCTCGTGGATGTCGGTCACAAGGAGCTCAAGAAGAACGGCCTGTTCCTGGTGCCGGGTTTCGCGAAGTTCGTCGTGATCAAGAAGCCGGCGACCAAGGCGCGCAAGGGCACCAACCCCTTCACGGGCGAGGAGATGATGTTCAAGGCCAAGCCGGCCCGGAAGATCGTCAGGGCCCGGCCCGTCAAGGCTGCCAAGGACGCAGTCGCCTGATGACGAAAAGACCCCCGGCGACGGGGGTCTTTTTGTTTTTTAGGCCCGCGGTGTGCGCGGATCTCAGACCACCGGCGAACGGCCGCCATCGACATTGATGGCGGTGCCGGTGATGTAGGACCCTTGATCCGACGCTAGGAAGCAGGCGAGGTTGGCGAATTCTTCCGCCGTACCCATGCGTCCCATCGGCACCGCCTTGGCGAGATCGCGCGTAAAGGCGTCGAAATCGGTGTCCGGTGCCGTCTTGGCATGCCGCTTCATCCATTGATCGCTGACAATCAGGCCGACCAGCATCGCATTGACGAGGATGTTGTGCGCGGCGCCTTCGTTCGCCATCGCCTTGGTCAGCGCCATGCCGGCCGCGCGCGAAACCGAGGTCGGGGTCGATGCGGCCGCCGGCGCCTTGGCGCCGATGTTGAGCACATTGATGATGCGGCCCCATTTGCGTTGCTTCATGCCGGGCCAGACCAGTCGCGAGAAGCGGATGGCCGCGAACAGCTTCAGATCAAGGTCCTCCTGCCAGATCTCATCCGTGACGCTCTCGAACGGCATCGCGCGCGAGGTGCCGGCATTGTTGACGAGCACGTCGATCCTGCCGTGGTCTTTCACAATCCTGTCGTAGGTAGCGGAAATGTCTGAAGCTTTCGACACGTCGCAAACGTAATCATGAACCTTAAGGCCGTCCTTGGCGAGCTGTTCGCGCGCTGCCTTGAGGTCGGCAACGCCGCGCGCGAGGATCGCGACCTCCGCCCCAGACTCGGCGAAGCGGCGGGCGACCGCAATGCCGATGCCCTTGCTGGCGCCGGTAACGACGGCCACGCGATCCTTCATCGTGATCTGCATGTTTTTTCCCTCGTTGCGATCAGTTCTTCAGCGCTGCCAGCAACTCGTCCGGCCGCTCCGGCATCATCAAATGCCCGGCACCGGGCAGAACCACCGTTCGCGCGTTCGGCACGGCGGCCGCGAGCGCCTTGCCGGCCTTGGCCGGCGTCATCATGTCACGCTCGCCGAGGATGATCGTGGTGGGGACCGTGACCTTGGCAGCGGCGGCCAGTGCATTCTGGTAGGTGTTGCAGGCGTTGAGGTCGCTGAACAGCACGCCGGGGCGGCATCGCTGCAGCACCCGTTGAGCTTTGCCGTGCATCCAAATTCCGGCCGCCAGGCTGCCGCCGAGCTCAGCCTTGAAGCCAAGCCCCCAGATCGAGAGCATGTCGATGGCAGCGGTGTCGTTCGCCTCCGCGGCCTGCAACAGAGCAGGGCCGACCGTCATGGTGGCGGCGGTGCCGATCAGGTTGAGGCCAGAGACCTTGTCCGGGTGCCGTGCCGCGGTTTCAAGCGCGATCAGCGAGCCCATGGAATGACCGATCAGCTTTGCCTTGGCAGCACCAGCGGCATCGAGCAGCGCCGCGGTCCAGTCCGCCATATCAGAGATGGTCGGCAGCGGCTTGCCGCCGGAGCGGCCATGGCCGGGAAGGTCCGGCGCCAGCACGGAGTAGCCGTGATGGGCGAACCAGCGGCTGTGCAGGGCCCAGGCGGAATGATCGAAGCCTGCGCCGTGGATCATCACGACGGCGGGCAGGGACGGATCGAACGGCTTGCCGCCGGTCGCCACAAAGACGTCATTCCCGTTGACGGATAGCTGCATGGCTCAAATCCTTTGCGAGGCGCGCAGCGCCTGACCGAGATCGTCGATGATGTCCTGGGCCGACTCGATGCCGACCGAGAGCCGCACCAGCTCCTCGCCGATCCCGGCGGCCTTCAGTTGCGCGGCGTCCATCTGCTGATGGGTGGTGCTGGCCGGGTGGATCACCAGCGTCTTGGCGTCGCCGACATTGGCGAGATGGCTGATCATGCGCAGCGATTCGATGAACTTCTTGCCCGCGGCTCTTCCGCCCTTGATGCCGAAACTGACGATGGAGCCGGCGCCGTTCGGCAAGAGTTTCTTCGCCAGTTGATGATCCGGATGATCTTCCAGCGCCGGATGCAGCACCCACTCGACGCCCTTGTTCGCCTTGAGGAATTGCAGCACGGCAAGCGTATTGGCCATGTGGCGGTCCATGCGCACGCCGAGCGTCTCCACGCCCTGCAGCAAATGGAAGGCATTGGTCGGCGACAGGCAGGCGCCGAAATCGCGCAAACCTTCCGTGCGCGCTCGCATGATGAAGGCGGACGTTCCGAACTGCTCGTCGAAGACGATGCCGTGGTAGCCGGCATAGGGCTCGGTCATCTGAGGGAATTTGCCGGACGCGTGCCAGTCGAAGCGGCCGCCGTCGATCAGGACGCCACCGATGGCGATGCCATGGCCGCCGATCCATTTGGTCGCCGAATGCATCACGAGGTCGGCGCCGAGCTCAATCGGCTTGCTGAGATAGGGCGTGGCAAAGGTGTTGTCGATCAGCAGCGGGATTTTGGCGTCATGCGCGATTTGCGCCACCGCTGGGATATCCAGCACCTCCAGCCCGGGATTGCCGATGGTCTCGGCAATAACGAGGCGCGTGTTCGGCCGGATCGCGGCGCGGAATTCGTCGAGCGCGCGGGGCTTCACGAAAGTGGTGGTGATGCCGAAGCGGGGCAGCGTATGCGTCAGCAGGTTGATGGTGCCACCATAGAGCGAGGCTGAGGCCACGATATGGTCGCCGGCATTCATCAGCGTCGCGATACCCAGGTGCAGCGCCGCCATGCCGCTCGCCGTGCAGACCGCGCCGACGCCGTTCTCCAGCGCCGCGAGGCGCTCCTCGAGCACGGCCGTCGTGGGATTGGAGATGCGGGTATAGATGTGGCCGGCGCGCTCCAGGTTGAACAGCGCCGCGGCGTGGTCTGAGTCCTGGAAGACGTAGGAAGTGGTCTGATAGATCGGCACCGCGCGCGAGCCGGTGACGGGATCGGGATGCTGGCCCGCGTGGAGGCTCAGGGTCTCGAAGGCGGGTGGTTTGGGTGCTGGCATGGAGGCCTCGTGAGGGGCGCGGGGGGTGCGGCAGGGTTTTGCCACAAATCATGGGGAACGCTAAGCCCGGGCATGCGGCAATCCGGGTGGAACGCCGCACCAGTACGGCTTCACTGTGGCGCGCCACAAGAATTTCACTGTAAAAGGGGTCGCCGAATGGATAGCCTTGTTGCAGTGCGTTCCCGACTGACAGTGCAGGAAAATGCCAATCAAGAACCTGCTTTCGGCATCGTTCATCGCAGTCGCGCTGCTGGCGCCAGTGGCCGCGCCGGCACAACAGGGTACCGCATCCGCAGCCGCCGAAATCCGCATCGGCAACCTGATGCCGTACACCGGGGCGTTGGCGGCTTTTGCGACGCTCGGGCGGGCGGAGGCTGCTTACTTTGCGATGATCAACGCGCGCGGCGGCATCAACGGACGCAAGATCAACTTCCTCTCGCTCGACGACAGCGCCAACACCAGGGAGGCGGCGGAAAAGACGCGCGAGCTGGTTGAACAGGACAAAGTGCTGCTGATGTTCGGATCGCTCGGCACGCTCGGCAATCTGGCGACCCGCGGCTATCTCAATGAAAGCAAAATTCCCCAGCTGTTCATCGCCTCCGGCGACGAGGCATGGGCGCATCCGCGCCAGTTTCCCTGGACCATGGGCTGGCAGCCGCCGTTCCGCGCCGAGGGACGGATTTTCGCCAATTACATCCAGATCGCCTACACGGGCCGGAAGATCGCCGTGCTCTGGGAAAACGACGAGTTCGGGCGCGACCTGTATCGGGGCTTGCGCGAAGGGCTCGCCGATACCGGAAGGCTGATCGTCGCGGATATCGCCTTTGACGCTGATGGCAATTCCATCGACGGGCAGGTTCAAATCCTCAAGGACAGTGGCGCCGAGATACTGGTGTTCAATGGCGCGCCGTCGATCGCCGCGCGCGCCATTCGCAAGGCGGCTGAGCTCGACTGGCACCCGGTGATCCTCTTGAACAACGCTTCCGCCTCGATCGCGAGCGCGCTGCGGCCCGCGGGGCTGCAAAACTCGGTCGGCGTCATCTCGACCGCGTTTCTCAAGGACGCCGGTGACTCCATGTGGAAGGGAGATCCCGCGATCAAGGAATGGTCGGCCTTCATGGACAAATACTATCCCGACGGCGACAAGGACGACGGTTATGCGCTCTACGGCTATGCCGCCGCCGAGACGATGGTGCAGGTGCTGACCCAATGCGGCGACGATCTGTCGCGCGAGAACATCATGAAGCAGGCGGCTTCGCTGAAGGATTATCGCAACCCGATCCTGCTGCCGGGCATCGCAATCAATACGGGGCCGCGGGATTTCCGGCCGATCAAGCAGATGCGGCTGGTACAATTCGACGGCAACGCGTGGCAGCCGATCGGCGATGTCATCGATAATGCCTTTGTCACCCCATCGGGGGACAATTGATCCCGGCTGCGCTCGGTCTATAAGGGGAGGGACCCTAACCGCAGTCGCCCTGACTTTCATCGAAGACAAGCATGTCGCCCAAAATCGATCCCATCACGCGCTCCGTCGTCCAGCACCGCCTCGGTTCGATCGTGAAGGAAATGGGCGAGGCGATGCTTCGCACTTCCTATTCACAAATCCTCAATTCCAGCCGCGATTTTTCCCTCGCCATCACCGACACGCGCGGGCGCCTGATTGCGCAGGCCGAGCACATCCCCGTCCATGTCGGCGCGCTGCCCTGGGCGACGCGCGCGGTCGAGGAGCGCTTCAAGGACATTGCGCCGGGTGACGTGATCCTGCTCAACGATCCCTATCACGGCGGCAGCCATCTGCCTGACCTGACCGCCTTCGTGCCGGTCTTTGACGGCGGCAGGCGCCTGCTTTGGACCGTGGTGCGCGCGCATCAGAGCGACATCGGCGGCGCCACCCACGGCGCGTATAATCCGGACGCCACGGAGATCTATCAGGAAGGCATCCGCGTTCCGCCGATAAAGCTCTATGAGGCCGGCAAGCCGCGCGAGGACCTGCTCGACCTGCTCGCGCTCAACATCCGCAACCCCCGCGAATTCCGCGGCGATCTTGCCGCAATGCTGGGCGCGGCGCATCTCGGCGAGCGGCGGCTGTCGCGGCTGTTCGCCGAGTTCGGTGCTCCAACCGTCGAGGCGGCCATCGAGGCCATTCTCGATGCCGCCGAGCAGCAGGCCCGCGCCGTGGTCTCGACCTGGAAGGACGGTGTGTTCCATGGCGAGGCCTTTCTCGACGATGATGGTCATGGCCGCAGCGACATTCGCATCGCTGCAAAGGTCACCAAGAAGGGCAGTGATGTCGAGGTCGACCTCTCCGGGTCAGATCCGCAATCAACCGCCTTCGTGAACTCCTCGCACGCCAATATGCAGGCGGCGGTGGCGATGGCATTCGCTTATCTGATCGACCCCGACATCCCGAAGAATGATGGCGCGCTGCGTCCGCTGAAGGTGATTGCCAGGCAAGGCACCATCGTGTGGGCCGATCCGGGTCGGCCCGTGACGCTGTGCACCAGTCATCCCTCCAATGAAATCGTGGAAGCGATCGTGAAGGCGCTGTCGGCATCCTGCCCCGAGCGCGCAATGGCCGGCTGGAGCCGCCGCTTTCGCATCGCGATCCAGGGCGAGAACCCGCGCAACGGCCGCAACTTCATCTGGCATATGTTCCAGGCGCGTCCCGGCGGCGGCGCATCGTCCGGCGGCGACGGTTATTCATCGATCGGCGAGTGGCACACCGTGGGCGGCCTCAAATTCGGCAGCATCGAGGTCGCCGAGGTGCGCTTTCCCCTTTATTTCCGCCATCACGAATTTCGTCCCGGCTCGGGCGGCGACGGGCAACATCGCGGCGGGCTCGGCGTCTCCCTCGACATGGTGCTGGAGACCGCAAAGCCCGCGCTCGGCAATACCGCGGGCGAGGGCACGCGCCATGGACCCTGCGGCATGCTAGGTGGTGAGGACGGCGCGCCGCACCGCTATCGCCTTTTGTCGGAGGGGCGCCCGCCGCGCGAGTTGCGCACCAAGGAAGTGGGCATCGAGCTTCATCCCGGCGATTGCCTGGAGATCCGTTCTTCCGGTGGCGGCGGCTGGGGTCCGCCGGCAAAGCGCACGGCAGAGGCGCGCAAGCGCGACGAGGAACAGGGCCTGACATCAGATCTTTCGGCGGAGATTCAGGCCTGACCATGTACACGATTGGCGTAGACGTCGGCGGCACCTACACGGACCTCGTCGCCTCGGATGAGAGCGGGCGCACGGTATTCGCAAAATCGCCATCGACGCCGGCGGACCAGTCGCTCGGGGTGATGGCGGGGCTGGAAGAGCTGGCGCGCCGGCTTGGCGTGACGCGCACGGAAATGCTGGCGAAGACCGACCGCTTGGTGCACGGCACGACGGTTGCCACCAATGCACTGCTCGAACGCAAGGGCGCCAAAGTCGCGCTGCTGACGACCGAAGGCCATCGCGATGTTCTCGAAATGCGCGAGGGGCTCAAGCCCGACCGTTATGATCTGCGCTCGCCGCCGCCAGAGCCTCTGGTGCCGCGCGAGCGCCGGCTTGGCGTGCGGGAGCGGCTGAAGGCCGATGGCAGCGCCGCGATCCCGCTCGATGCGCGCTCGCTGGATGCGGCGATCGATGCGGCCAAAAAATCCGGTGCCAATTCGATCGCGGTTTGCTTCCTGCATGCCTACCTCAACCCCGCGCATGAACTGGCCGCCGTCGAGCATCTGCGCGCGGCAATGCCCGACGTCACCGTCTCGCGCTCAAGCGACGTGCTGCCGCAGATCAAGGAATATGAACGCGTCTCGACCACGGTCGTGAACGCCTATGTCGAGCCGGTGGTGCGGCGCTATCTGACCAATCTGGAAAAGCGCCTGGTAGAATCCGGCTTCAAGGGCAGCCTCTTCATCGTCCTGTCGCATGGCGGCATGGCGCCGGTGGAGGAGGCCGCGCGCCTCGCCGCGGGCACGGTGCTGTCGGGCCCGGCGGGCGGCGTGTCCGGCGGCCGGCGCTGCGCCGATCTCGTCGGCATCGCCGATCTCGTGCCGTTCGACATGGGCGGCACCTCGACCGACATCTCGCTGATCGCGGAAGGACACGCCTCGCTCTCCGCCGATGGCATGCTGGCAGGCCAGCGCATTGCGCTGCGCAGCCTCGATATTGCCAGCATCGCCGCCGGCGGCGGCTCGATTGCCAGCGTCGATGGCAGCGGCACCTTGCGCGTCGGTCCGGAAAGTGCCGGCTCGGTGCCGGGCCCGGCCTGCTACGGCAATGGCGGCACGGCCGCCACCGTCACCGATGCCAACGTCGTGCTCGGCTATCTCGACGCCTCCGCCTTCATGGGCGGCGCGCGTCCG
>Ga0187815_10001153_pt1 | contig 12507 bp, 12 predicted proteins | sample NC_S_5_FD_132962 | JGI IMG/M metagenome (GOLD analysis project Ga0187815, IMG submission 132962) | Wetland sediment microbial communities from Neuse River Estuary, North Carolina, USA - ASW-S_5 | ecosystem: Environmental > Aquatic > Freshwater > Wetlands > Sediment | place: USA: North Carolina...
ACTCGCAAGAGTGGCACCAGAACCGTGAGGAGATGGTGTATCTGCCAGCATAAGGTGGAGACGGGCCTAGGCTCCGGTAGTATGGTCAGAATACACAAATACTCGTAAGCGTCGTGAGGGACTGAGAGCCTAAAATGCTGCGTGGCTCTTTTTGCAGTAAGTACGGCGGCTCGTGCGTCCGCCGTCATGGGTAAACAACACTGCCGGCGTAAAGAGTGGACCTAACCTATCGTGTCATTCCAGCGGAACAGGATAAATCCATACCGCTCCCTCGTAGCAGGGAAAGTACATCGTAAGATGGACTGACGGCGGTGCGGACAGCAGGTCAGGGAGAAAGCGAATGCTGCTCTGTAATGGAGCAAATACTGGTTGCGTCGGCTACGCCGACAACATCACCGGGCGCGCAAGCGAGCAAACTTCCCTGAGGTGCTTCACACGAGAGAACTGGGCAAATCGGCATATGAGGCAAAGCAGATGACGACGGCGCAAGCTATCGGTGCGGTCTCAAGCGAAGTGGCAGAATGGTATGCCATTGACTGGCATGCCATCCACCGCAACGTTCGCCGACTCCAAGCGCGGCTCCAGTTGGGTCACAGGCCTTCACCTTATTATCGGTATCTGGCTCCAATTTTGTGCCCAGTTCGGTCGTGCGGTGGAACGACACCAATCGGCCGACGAACTTTGCTAGCAGCAGCCAGCTCACTGCTTAGATTTCAGCGAGCGACATTGCCGCGGCCGGGACAGCCGCCGTCACAGTCTTCAATCCTGCACCGGGCGGGGGTAGCTCCAACACCTCAACCTTCACCATAGGCGCTGGAGGAGTGTACCCGCAGTCAGTCGCAGTGAATCCTACCGGAAAGTACGCCTATGTGGCGAACGCGAATACGAATGCAGGCGACCAATTCTTTGTTGGTAATGTGTCCATATATGAGATTGACGCCACAGGGGCCCTAACGTTCAGAGGGTCGGTGGCCGCCGATTTAGGTGCGCACTCAGTGGCCGTAGATCCATTTGGCAGGTTCGCTTATGTGGCGAATTTTGGCGACCTTGACATCCGGTTTGGCAACGTGTCCATGTACACCATCAACCCCACGACCGGGGCCTTGACGTCCACAGGAACGGTGCCCGCAGTAGACAGTCCTTGGTCCGTGGCCGTAGATCCTTCCGGCAAGTTCGCTTATGTCGCGAATGAAGGTGGTTTTGCTCCAACCAGCATTTCCATGTACACCATCAACCCAACCGGGGCCTTAACGTCCATAGGGGCGATCGCCTCAGGGGGCCGTGCCATTTCGGTGGCTGTGCATCCGTCGGGCAAGTTTGCTTATGTAGCCGACGGCAACATCTCAATGTATGCTATCAACCCGACCTCCGGAGCCTTAACGTCCATAGGAACAGTAGGTGCGGGATCGTCTCCTAGCGCGATCGCCATCGATCCGTTGGGAAAGTTCGCCTATGTGGCGAATTCCAACTCGAACGACGTCTCGATGTACACTATCAACGCCGCCACGGGGGCCTTAACGTCTGTAGGGCTGATAGCCGCAGGAACAGACCCTGCCTCCGTGGCCGTAGATCCTTCCGGCAAGTTCGCCTATGTGACGAATCAAAACTCCCACAACGTCTCGATGTACAGCATCGATGTTGCCACAGGGGCCTTGACGCTCATAGGGATGATTGGCACATGAAGTCCTATCTCATTTTCTCCGATTGAACGGCGTTTGACTTCAGCGGAAGTACTAGGGAGGGCGCCATGAGAGCAATGGCCATTCTCAAGTTTGGACTGATCGTAATGCTGACGGCCGTGGCCATCGGCGTGGGCATTTGCGGCTGCAATTCCGGAGCGTTAACGGCTCCGAGCGGAGCCACTCCTGCTCAACTCGGGGTGTAGCAGTTTTCCCCTTCGTATAGCCTACCCCAGCAACGCGTTGACGGGGTAAGAGATATACACCCTCGAAAGTACCCCACCTCCGCGACGGGCAATCAAAGCTCTCGGAATCGTGCGGACGCATGGGCGGAGGGCAGGAGTCTACCCCGGTCTCTATTCATCCGGCACGCGCTACCGGCCAGTGCAGCCAGCGCCTTCACATCTTTCGACGAGGCGATTCTGCAGCGCCGAATTTGCCGCATGGAGCGCACGAGCCATTGCCGAAGACGGATTATTGCTCGTTCGCCATGCTTGGCCTTCGCTTGTTTCAGAATAGGGAGATAGCCGAATTATTGCCGAAAATTCATGCGGCGGAGCAGGTCTTGGAAACGGGGATCACTGCGCCACGGGTCGTAGGCGGGACCTACCTTGAGATCAACGACCGTGTGGGAATGCTCCGCGTAAGCCTTCTGCAACAGGGCAATACCCTGGTCCTTTTGGTTCGTGCCCAAGTAGGCGGTCAAAAGCACTGATGTCTGCTGCCCCGGCACGCGCTGAATGGTCTGCTCCAATTTCGCCATTGCTTGTTGAGCTTGCGCAGTTCGGCCCCAGCGCCCGTAGACATAAGCCTTCACCGAGCAGGTCCACGGTGAATCGTCAGGAGGGAGGCTGCGCTCGACTTCATCCATAGCTTCCTGGAACCTGCCTTCTTCGACATAGGCGGAGACAATCATCGTCGCACGATTAAAGTGCGGCTCCATGTCAAGCACGGCGCGGAACTGGGCGATGGCGCGGTCGTATTGCCGCGCGTAGTAGAGTATTGCGCCGTGATCGGTGGCGATGATCAGTGACATGGGATCCAGCCTGCGCGCCTGCTCACTTTCTACCAAGGCCTCATCGAAACGCCCTTGCCAGGAAAGGTACTCGGCATACCACTGGTGAGCTGTGGCATAGTTGGGGTCGAGCTGGATCGCTCGCCGAAATTCTTCTTCCGCCGTTTGCCAATCGTAATCGTAGTTCTCGGCAATCAATGCCAGCGACGCGTGAGCTTCCGCAAGAGCGTCGTCGAGTTCGAGCGCCTTCAGTGCCGCATCGCGCGCCCGAGGCATGAATTCGTTCTGGGAAACCCAACCCCACGTGCTCATTAACCCGTACGTGTCAGCCAGTCCGGCGTAGGCTTGAGCGTAGCCGGGGTCCTTGGCAATGGCCTGCTGAAAATAGCGAGCAGCCTCCTGGAAACCCGCCATCGTCCTCTTGTTCCAGCAATAGCGGCCCTTGAGATAGAGGTCATACGTTTCGTAAGACGTCGCGGCAGCGGATGAACTGGCAGGATCACGCGCCGAGTCAAATCGATGGGGGTCGCCTAAGGTCAGCGAAATTTCGTCGGTGATTTCTCGCGCGATCTCCGCTTGCAAGGCCAGCAAGTCCTTCACTTCGCGGTCGTACTGCCGCGCCCACACGTGTGTCTGGTCCTTCACCTGAATTAGCTGCGCGCTGATTCGTACCCTGCCGGCATCGCGCCGGACGCTGCCTTCGATAACGTACTGTACGCCTAGCTCGCGGCCGATCTGATCCAGCGGCGCCTGGCCACCCTTGTAATGCATAACTGAAGTGCGGGCGATCACTCCCAGGTGCTGAGGATCAAGGTTCCCCAACTGGCTGATCATCTCTTCGGTCATCCCGTCGCTGAAGTAGTCCTGACTGGTGTCTCCCGTGAGATTTTGAAAGGGAAGTATCGCGAGCATCAATCGTTCGCCGGACGGCTGCGGTCGAACCCGCGACCGCGACCCCCCAAAGTAGGCAGCGAACGCTGCGATCGTCAGCGCCGCGCAAATCCCCACCAGTACCAACCACCGGGGCCCGCGCAAACCTTGCACTTCGATTGCAGGGCCAGCGCCGATGCTTGGAATCTCCGCAACTGACCGTCTGTATCCTGAGATTTCCTCCACTGGCGCGATGAACCGGTAACCCCGTCCCGTGACAGTCTGCACGAACCGCGGATGGTCAGGGTCGTCGTTCAGAACCTGGCGGATTTTGCGGATGGCCCCATTGATGCTGTTGTCCGTGTCGAGAAACGTGTTCTTCCCCCAGATGCGCTCGGCGATCTGCTCGCGCGTGACTAGCTGATCCTTTTGCTCGATCAGGAATAGCAGGACTTCCATTGGCGTGCGTTCGAGCTTGAGGGTACGGCCCGAGCGGCGCAGTTGATAAGCGCGCGGGTCAAATTCGAAATCGTCGCCAAACCGGATCGTGGGCTGAGTTCTGACCGGTTCCGGAGCCACAGCGGCACTCCCCCGTCGAATATCCGCAATTGTACAACCTATATCAAGTTTTGTTACAGGTCCGGCATTTTCTGCAGGTTACACCAACATGAAAAATTAATAGGTTCGACAGAGGTCCGCTATTGAAGTGCCAGAGCTTTCAGCAGTATGCAGGCTATTTCTCGGCCGGTTTTGACGGAGAAAGCAAGAATGAGTGCGAATGTCGCGGCTCCTATCGTCCTTGAAAGGAATGCGGCCATGAACCTCGCCCAGCCCACGAAACAAGCACGGTGCACTGGCGGGGCTTCTGAGCAGCGACGTCATGCTGGGCTAAGACCCGTAACAACGTCGTGACAGTCTCGTTTTCGGTCTTTGAGAGAAAGCGCGGACCGTCGCACAACTCGGTAGTCAGGCCAGAAACAATATCGGCGATCCAGATGGATTCCAGACGAAGAAAGGAGGGAAGATCATGACGCGACTCACTACGTGGACATTAGTTCTTCTGTTTTGCGCTGCCGTGCTGACGCTTGCTTCCTCTGCGCTCGCCGCGGACGGCTTGGTCCCCATCAACCAGAACACTTCCACCAGCGGTCTGCCAGGCTGTCCCCATGCCGGATTTCCCATTATCATCTGCCAGCCTGGCAGCTACCACCTCACCGGAAATCTCACCATTCCGGATGCGAACACTGATGGCATTGACATCACGTCAGACGATGTCACGCTCGGCCTGGACGGCTTCACCATCGCTGGGCCCGTAACCTGCACCCTCGCTTCCTATCCGCTGGCCTGCTCGGCCGGCGGGAACGGCATCGGCATCAACGCACCGAACACCGTTCGCAACGTGGCGATCCGCAATGGCACCATCCGCGGCATGGGCAACGGTGGAATCAAGTTCGGGGCTGGCTATGGGGTCCTGCTTCAAGAGGTGCACGTCGACAACATCGGCCCAGGACCATGCACCCAGGGCGTAAACCCGCTTGCGTGCGGTGTTGGCATAAACTTCAGCCACGGCTCTGGTGTCGTCACTTCCTCCACAGTCCAGACCTGTGCCGGAGACGGTATAGTCGGCGGAGACCAATCGCTCACGATCTCCTCCAGCACCATTACTTACAACGGCGGAGACGGCATCGCCGATGCTGGCGCCGTGTCACATTGCATCGCGAGTTTCAATGGGCAGAGCGGAATCAATAATGCCTGGAACGTAAAGAACTCCACCATGTACGCGAATAAGGGCTATGGCTTATTCGGCGTGACTGGTTACGGAGGCAACGTCATAGCTTTCAACGGATTTGGCGCGGTCAGTGCTGGCAGCACGTCCGTCGGCGGCAACCTCTGCGACGGCTCTAGTTGTTGAGACACCCAGCGTACGCGGCTGATCCGTCAGCTAGCACAGGAATAGGAGTTCCGTCGTGTTCTGGAACGACAGTCGCAGAGCAGCACGATGTCGGAAATCGTTTGAGAGCTAGGACATGAACAGTCGCCTGGCCAGCGATTGATCTTCTGAGACAAGTTGTTTCACTACCGAGACAAAGGGCAGGAATATAAAATGGCAACGATAAAGCGGAAGAAAACCAGGAAAAAACTGGCAGCCGGGAAGTCCCTGAAATCACAGAGGGCATTAGCGTGGAAACTTGCGAGCAATCACAACGAAATCGTGGTCAGGGGTTAAGACTCAAGAAAAGGAGATGGTAATGGCAAAGAAGAATGGTAAGAAGTTACGCGCCGGCAAGTCACTTGAGCCGCTGAAGTCAACGGATATTGTAGAATATCCGCCCATCCGGCCTTACCCGACCAATCACAACGAAATCGTGCTGCGGAGCTAGCGCGCCGCGGCTCTTCTATCCGGCGGCTTTCCCAGACGGTGATTTGCCAGGCCACGAGAGGACGATGCTATGCAATTGGGCCCCAGTGTGCGTCCTAAGCTGTCGACTGGCGAACGCCGTCTGCAAAGAGCCGAAGCTCTGCATGCACAGGCGGTGCGGTTCACCGCGCAGGGGCAATACTCACGAGCTGCCACTGCGTTCCGCCGCGCCATTTCCCTCACCAACGATCATCCTCGCCGCTCCCGGACCATTCTTGCAGCTATTTTGAACGACTTTGGTATCCTTTCCAAGTACACAGGCCGCTTCAGGCGCGCCAGACGCTTGTACGAACGCGCGAGGAAACTCATGCCGCGGGATGATCCCCGTTTCAATCAATTTCGCGCCACCCTATATCACAATCTCGCCGGACTTGAGCACGCGCGGGGTCAGCACGCTCGGGCCCTGCTCCACGCTCGTGAGGGAATCCGGCTGCGGAGGAGACTTCGCGGGAACGACCACTCGGCTCTCGAGGCCGATCAAGCCGCGTTGGCCGCTATCCTTGTTGAGCTTGGAAGTCTGCGAGAGGCAGAAAAAATCTATCTTCGACTCTTGCCCGTCTATTGCCGCAGATTCGGCCCAAAACACTACGAGACCGGTTCGCTGTTATCGAACCTCGGTGCTCTATACGCGAAGACCGGCCGCCTTCACGCGGCGGAGCGGACGCTTCGTCACGCCGCAGCCGCACTCGAATGCGCGTTGAGCAAGAACCATCCTCGCCTCGCCAGCCTTCTCAATAATCTTGCGAGTCTCTGTGTCCGGCGCGGCAAATTCGCGGAGGCCGACGCGCTGTATGCCCGCGTGCTTCGCCTGCTTGCGCGCCAAATAGGTCCCACCTACCCCAGCATCGTTCTCGTCCGCGCAAATCGAAGGAAACTCAAGCATGCAATACGAGATGTGGGTCGTCGTTGATCCGGCATTCCGCACCATCCTTCGCGGAATCGACGGCGAAACGCTCACACGCGATCCACTAGCGAACTCGGCTGTTTTCGCGGCGGCCACCCGGAATATTCCCAAGTACCATCCCAATTACACCTTCGAGAAGACTGTTCACGTGCGCATCACTCGGTTGGGATTTATGGGTGCGCTCCTCCGCAATGACCGGCTCCGCCAGCGACCCGGCGTTTTGCCAAAGCCGACCGCTATGGAAGCGGGCAGCCTGTTCCGCTGCCGCAATCCAAGAGATATCCCGAGATTGCGGCCATTGCGACCACGCTGCCGATGCCTGCACTACCGTTCCGAGCAAACTTAAACCCAACAGTCGTTTCTGGATCTGCGTAGAGGCGCACGGGGTAGATCCCCGAAAGTCGAATGACGGCCAAGGCGTTGCAGTATTGGCAGCAGTCACTTCGACACAAACTAGTGGCCATCACCGAAGCGCCATGCGGTATTGGGGAAAGCCCATACATTTAAGGACCTCTTCTTCATGCCAGCGAGTTTCGCGGACATGGTTGCAAGACCGAATATGAGGGTCGAGGAGAAGGACCATGATTTTGTTATAGGATCGAGGATTTTATCCATCAATAGCGTTGAAGGCGGGAAAGAGGAAGAAAGGCTCAACTTCGATGTTCCAGCCGTGGCGATTGAATGCAAGACCTATCTCGATAAAACGATGCGGGAGTTGTCTTCGACAGCTGCAGAACAGTTGAAGACCCGCAATCCCAACGCGATATACATTGTGGTGATGGAATGGATTAAATTGACGGAGAACGTGAACCTTAAGAAGATGAAGGTCGATCAGATCTACATTCTTCGCAAGCAGAAGAACACCGACCGCGAATTCCGCTACTTGGATGGCTACAAGAAGAACACGATCCATGCCGACGTAGTGTTCCATCTTTACGATTGCGTCAGGAGACATCTCATCGAGCCGTGGGTGGGCGGTGTCTCGCAACAACTGGAAAAGGGTTATCTGCTGGGAACATGTCGACTGGATGCACGAACCTGCAGCGCTGCAGTATGCTTACCAACTCGGCGATTCAACAGCGACCTCAGTGTTCCCCGGCCGAATCAAGGTGCCCAGAAAAAGAAATAGATTACGTCCGGGGTTGCGTGTCATATAAGTCCGAGAACGCACAAGGCGCTTCCGACCCCGACCTTTGGCAGTGCTTTTGATTTGGCTCCCTCACCAAATCGGACAACTGATCCGATTCGGACAGCGCAATTTGACCCCTTCTCAAACTTGCCTTCTACTTGCGGCAGACCTACCGCAAGTCCACTTTGTTGTTGTGCGTGTAGTGGTTTCCAAGAAATCAGGGAGATGAAATGGCTGGTAACAACACATCATTCAGGAAAAAGACCCGTTGGGCCGCAGGCGTGACGCCCTACGCCGAAATGGGCTACTACAACACGAGCTATGAGCCCAAGGACACGGACCTCTTGTGTGCTTTTCGCCTCGTACCGCAAGAAGGCGTCGAACCCATCGAAGCGGCAGCCGCTGTGGCAGGCGAGTCTTCCACGGCTACCTGGACGGTGGTCTGGACCGACCGCTTGACTCCTTTCGAAAATTATCAGGCTAAATGCTATCGCGTCGATCCGGTCCCCGGCACCGATCAATACATCGCATATATCGCTTACGACCTCGACCTTTTCGAGGAAGGCTCGATCGCCAACTTGACCTCCTCCATCATCGGCAACGTGTTCGGCTTCAAGGCACTCAGGTCTCTGCGCCTCGAAGACATGCGCATACCGCCCCATTACGTGAAGACCTTTCAGGGTCCTCCACACGGCATCGTGATGGAGCGCGAATATCTCAACAAATTTGGGCGTCCGCTGCTGGGCGCCACCGTCAAGCCGAAGCTCGGCCTTTCCGCACGGAATTATGGCCGCGTGGTGTACGAAGCCCTGCGTGGCGGCCTCGATTTCACGAAGGACGACGAGAACATAAACAGCCAGCCTTTTATGCGCTGGCGCGATCGCTACCTCTTCTGCATGGAAGCAGTGAACCGCGCCATGGCCGCCACAGGCGAGATTAAAGGCCATTACCTGAACGTCACTGCCGGAACCATGGAAGAGATGTACGAGCGCGCCGACTTTGCCAAGGAGCTGGGCAGCGTAATTATCATGATCGATTTGACGATCGGCTACACGGCGATTCAATCCATTTCGAGATGGGCGCGCCGCAACGGCGTGATCCTGCATCTGCATCGCGCGGGCCACGGCACTTACACGCGGCAAAAAACGCACGGCGTGAACTTCCGCGTCATTGCCAAATGGATGCGCCTCGCCGGAGTGGATCACATTCACGCCGGCACGGTGGTTGGCAAGCTCGAAGGAGATCCTAACTCCATTCGAGGCTACTACGCCACTCTGCGCGAGAACACGCTCGATGCTAACCCGTCTCTAGGCCTGTATTTCGAGCAGGACTGGGCGTCCTTGCCAGCGGTCATGCCAGTCGCATCCGGAGGCATCCACGCCGGCCAAATGCATCAACTCCTGCACTTCCTCGGCGAAGACGTCGTGCTCCAGTTTGGCGGCGGCACTATCGGCCACCCGGACGGCATCGCCCAAGGCGCGACCGCGAATCGCGTAGCCGTCGAAGCCATCATTCAAGCGCGGAATGAAGGCCGCGACTTCCCCAACGAAGGGCCCGAAATCCTGGAAAAAGCCGCTCGCTGGTCGCCAGAACTGCGCAAGGCGCTCGAGGTTTGGAAGGACGTCACCTTCGATTTCGAATCGACTGACGTGCCGGACGCGGTCCCCACGCTCACGATTTGATTCACTGGAGACGCAAATATGAGAATCACTCAAGGCACTTTTTCTTACCTTCCGGATTTCACGGACGAGCAGATCAAAGCGCAGATCGCTTACTGCCTCGCGAATGGCTGGGCCGTTTCCGTCGAATACACCGACGATCCTCATCCGCGTAACTCTTACTGGGAAATGTGGGGGCTGCCCATGTTCGACCAGCAGGACCCCGAGAGCACGATGCGCGAACTGGACGAGTGCCGCAAAGCCTTCCCGAACCATTACGTCAAACTCAACGGCTACGACCGCACGAAAGGCCGACAGACAACGATGTTGAGCTTCATCGTGCAACGGCCCAAAAACGAGCCCGGCTTTGCCTTGGAGCGCGCCGAAGGCCCGGACCGCCGCGTCCGCTACACGATTCGCAGCAAAGCGCGGTCAGTCGGCCAAGCGTAACAAGGGCTGATGACGCGAACGAGGAGCTCATGCAAAAAATTGACATCGAATCCGCTCCCGATCCCGGCGCTGTCGTCGAGACGCCCGAGAATCTGGTCGACATCGCCGCCGCCCATCGCGATTCGAATCTCGAACAAATCCTGAACGAGCTCGACCGCGAACTGGTCGGCTTGCAGCCCGTGAAAGCCTACATCCGCCAAATCGCCTCGCTGCTTCTCGTCGCGCGTCTACGCGAAAATGTCGGCCTTTCGACCGAGCGTCCCACCGCGCACATGTGCTTCACCGGAAATCCCGGCACCGGCAAAACCACCGTCGCGATGCGGATGGCGACGATCCTTCACCATCTCGGCTACCTGCGCCGCGGCCATCTCGTCGTAGCCACTCGCGACGATCTTGTCGGTCAATACGTCGGCCACACCGCGCCCAAAACCAAGGAAATTCTGAAGCGCGCCATGGGCGGTGTGCTCTTTATCGACGAAGCCTATTATCTCTATCGCCCCGAAAATCAGCGCGACTACGGCCAGGAATCGATCGAAATGCTGCTGCAAGTCATGGAAAGCCAGCGCGAAGACTTGGTCGTCATTCTGGCCGGCTATCGCGATCGCATGGACACCTTCTTCCAATACAATCCCGGCTTCCGCTCTCGCGTCGCTCACCACGTCAATTTCCCCGATTACACACTCGAGGAGCTGACCTCCATTGCGGAGCTGATGGTCCGCCAGCAGAATTACGCCTTCGACGTTGCTTCGCGCCAAGCCTTCCTCGAATATCTCGCGTTGCGTATGCAGCAGCCTCACTTCGCCAACGCGCGCAGCGTGCGCAATGCCATTGACCGCATGAAGCTTCGCCAGGCCAGCCGTTTGGTCCAGCTAGGCGGCCGCATCGCCAAACACCAACTCGCCCTCATCAGCGAGCTCGACGTTCGTCAATCCCGCGTCTTTCACGGCGGCCTGGATCAAGACGCGGAAAGCACGGCGATTCGCGCGGAGGCCTAAATGCTCAAGCGCAGACCCATAGTTCTCGGCATCGTCGGCGACAGCGCTGCCGGCAAATCCACCATCAGCCGCGGCTTGACGCGCCTGCTCGGCCCCGATCGCGTCACGCACATCTGTGCCGACGATTATCACAAGTACGATCGCATCGAGCGCGCCCGCCTCAACATCACGCCGCTGCATCCCGACTGCAACTACCTCGATATTCTCGAGCTTCACCTCGAACGCGCTCACTACGGCGAAGCCATGCTCAAGCCTGTCTACGACCACCGCACCGGCTCGCTCGTCCGTCCCGAATACCTCCACCCGCGCGAGTTCGTCATCGTCGAAGGGCTGCTTGGCTTTCACACGCCGGCCATGCGCCAGTTCTACGACGTCAAAGTTTTCCTCGATCCGCCCGAGGACTTACGCCGCCTCTGGAAGGTCAAGCGCGACACCTCCAAGCGCGGCTACACCGCGGATCAAGTCTTGGCCGAACTGGAGAAGCGCGAAGCGGACTCGCGCGACTTCATTCGGCCGCAACGCGAATTTGCCGACATCGTCGTCCGCTTTTACCCGGGCTGCGCCGCTTCAGAAAATGGCGACAGCCATCTCAACGTCAATTTGGTTTTGCGTCCGACGATTGCGCATCCCGACCTGAGCTACCTGTTCAATCAGGACCAGCGCCCGCCGTGTGGCGTTCGTCTGGTGCTCGGGCGCGACCATGGCCGCCCCGTCGACTTTCTCGAAGTCGACGGCAACGTCAGCCGCGAACACGCTGCCGAACTCGAGGAGTCGATTTGGAAGCATCTGCCCGACCTGCGCCAGTTGCAGGCCGATCAATTCGGCGATTACATCGATACGAACGAAGTGCGCCACAGCGATCCGCTCGCCCTGACTCAATTGCTGGTCACTTATCACCTGCTGCGCGCTTACAGCGGCGACACTCCCCGCCCCTTCGCCCGTCCGCTGGCCGCCCTCCATCGCCTCGAATCCGCCTCCAGCACCGCCAACCTGGACCTGTTCAGCGGCCACAATGGCGAGGCGTCTGCGGGCCAGCGAGCAGAACAGAACAGGGCTATGTGTCCCGATTAGAAAAAATCATGCGCTCTGTTTTCATGGGCTTGCGACGGATTCTATTAATCGGATTCCCTGATTAACACTGCCGTAAACGGGGTGCTGATGCGCCCGCTTCGCTGTAGTCATCAAATCTCCGCGTCACGGCTGCGTCGCATGGACTCTCCCGACCGGCGAAGGCCCACTGTGGTCCGCAAAAACTCCATGGAGCAGTTTTCGATGCAATGTAACACTGTTACATTCGAACCGCTTGCTTAACGCGACCCCAGTTTCGTCTTCTTGCATCTTGCTGATTCCAAAGGTATTCACGCCGGATAGCATTTTGGCGAGGGACA
>Ga0187815_10001154_pt1 | contig 12507 bp, 10 predicted proteins | sample NC_S_5_FD_132962 | JGI IMG/M metagenome (GOLD analysis project Ga0187815, IMG submission 132962) | Wetland sediment microbial communities from Neuse River Estuary, North Carolina, USA - ASW-S_5 | ecosystem: Environmental > Aquatic > Freshwater > Wetlands > Sediment | place: USA: North Carolina...
AGTTCCACGACCAGCACAGCGACGAGCTACCTCTCCGAAGTGAACAAACCCACCCCTTCGCCCCAGGCAGTCGCTCATGCCCGTCGGCTGGCGGGCATCCAGGATCCATGAAAATGCGACCAGCGCCATGGAGTGCGGCAGCGGGGTTGCCGCCTTGGAATTCCTCGCGCAAAGGCGGTAGCTGGCGCTACCGCACGCCAAGGTGCCTGCGGCACAAAGCTTTTCAGAGGAGAGGGCTATGCGTGGCAGTCCGCAACCTGTTGGTCGCACAATCATCGAAACATACTGCAGGGATTCTTCGGCCCGCAAATCAGGGGGCCTCAGAATGACAGATAAGGCATGAGAAATCTATTCGCCCGCGCACGCCAAAATGGGGTAACAAACCCCTGGGTGATTGCCCTGACGGTGATGCTGGCCACCTTCATGGAGGTGCTGGACACCAGTGTCGCCAATGTGGCCTTGCCTCACATCGCAGGCAACCTTTCCGCAGGTGTGGACGAGAGCACCTGGGTCCTGACCTCCTACCTTGTCTCGAACGCCATCGTGCTGCCCCTTACCGGCTGGCTCTCCTCGCTGTTCGGGCGCAAGCGTTTTTATATGACGTGCGTTGCCCTTTTCACCGTCAGCTCGTTCCTTTGCGGGTTGGCTCCCACGCTGCCTTTGCTGGTCTTCTTCCGCATTCTGCAAGGGGCAGGCGGTGGCGCTCTTCAACCCATATCCCAAGCCATCCTGGTGGAGAGTTTTCCGAAGCACAAGCAGGGGATGGCGATGGCGATCTACGGCATGGGCGTCGTTGTGGCGCCCATCCTTGGCCCCACGCTCGGCGGCTGGATCACGGACGATTACAGTTGGCGGTGGATTTTCTTTATCAACATCCCGGTCGGCGTGCTTTCGCTGCTTTTCACCTATCTGCTGATCTTCGATCCTCCGTATTTGGAAAGAAAGAACTGGCGCGAGGCGAAGATCGATTATATCGGGTTGGGTCTGCTCAGCGTGGGTCTTGGGTTTTTGCAGGTGGTTTTGGACAAGGGCGAGCGGGAGGATTGGTTTGGCTCGAATTTCATCATCGGCTGCTCGGCCGTGGCCTTTGTCGGCCTGGTGGGAACGCTCCTTTGGGAGTTATACAGCGACGATCCCGTGGTGGATTTGCGCATGCTCAAGGACCGAAACTTTGCTCTCGCCACCTTCACAATGTTCATGCTGGGATTCGTGCTCTACGGTAGTACCGTGCTGCTGCCCTTGCTTTTGCAGACGCTTATGGGTTATACGGCCTTGCTGAGCGGGCTGGTGCTATCCCCGGGCAGCTTGCTGGTCCTCATTGCCCTGCCCATCGTGGGCCGTTTGACCCAAATCGTGGAGGCTCGATGGCTGGTGGCCATCGGGCTTGCCATCACCGGTCTCTCGCTCTTGCACATGGCCCATTTCAACCTCCAGATTAGTTTCACCACCGCCGTCAGCGCCTGGGCCTATTCTCGCTTGGGCATGGCGTTTCTGTTTACCCCTATCAACGTCATGGCGTTCTACTTCATTCCCAAAGAAAAGATGAACAACGCTACGGGCCTTATCAATCTGGCGCGGAACATCGGCGGCAGCGTGGGCATTGCCAACGTTACCACCTTGCTTGCCCGCCGCGCCCAGGTGCACCAGACCGTCCTGGTCAGCCACCTTACACCCCTTGATCCTGCTTATTCCGCCTCCCTTTCCGGCGCCAGCCACTTCCTCATGTCGCAAGGTTCAAACCCCGTGCAGGCGCTCAACCAGGCGCATGGCTTGCTCTATGGCAACCTGATCCGGCAAGCCAGCATGCTGGCCTACACCGACACGTTCTGGCTTCTCGGTCTCACCTTCCTCGCCATGATCCCCTTCATGTTTCTCATGAAGAAAATCCAGCTCCGCGCGACCCCGACTGCGCCCGTACACTGAACCAGGATCCGGAGGCTTGGGGGCGAAACAGGATTGCCGCGTGAAGACGGAAGGGCGTGCCAACGGAATAGATGTCGGAAAGATTGGCGGCCCTTTCGAAAAACCCAGATGGTCTTTCCTCTGCTGCCACTCCGGTGGGAAACAGGCTCAAGCAGGCCAACGCAGCCGAAGACGACGTCAAACAATGCCTTACCGCACCCATCTCTATGTCCCCTAAACTTCGGCGGGATCGACGCGCCGGATTTCGGAGACCTGGTCAAAATCTGAATCCACGCTGACCACGATCTTTATCCCATTCTGTAACATCGTGCCCACGTGGACGGCATCTCGCACGGACAGACGCGGGTACTGTTGGAGAAGCTCGCGAGCGCTCAGCAGATCATCGCGGGTTACCGCCAGGAGATCGGGGAAAAGCGAAGCCAAATCATTCGCGAGCTTCAGAGCATCAGCCCGCCGCCCACGTCGGATAAGCACGTAGAGGATTTCCTGGATCACTTCCGAATTGATAGTAGCATCCAGGCTGCCATCCGCGACGCGCCGCAGCACTTTGGCGCAAGCGTCGCGCAAAGGATGAGCGGCCCCCGCAGCGTGCAGAAAGACGTTTGTATCAAGGAAGACCTGCATGGGCTGCCTCTATTTCTTTCTTAGCTTTCCTCCAATCGATAACCGGCAACTTGAGTGCGAGGATGGAGTCGACAAGGAGTTTTCGGTCCTCTGGCGCCTTGAGATAGGACTCTCGGACCGCGCAGCGAATCAACTCAGCGACGGACGTCTTCTTCCGCCGCGCCAGAGCGCGCAGTTTTCTAAACTCTTCCGGGTCCATCAAAAGCTGAGTGCGCCGAGTTGCCGCCATATCTCACGCCTATATGCTCATGCCTATGTGCATGAGTATATCAGCGATCGATGAGTTTGGTCAATTTGGTAGGGTCCGTTGTTCAGAGCCGATCTCAAACTCCTGCTTGCCACTCGAGACAGAGAATTGTTTCTCCACTTCTGCAAATCGTACGCGAAGCTCGAACGGCCCGTCCGATTGAACGCTGATTCTCTCCCCGTTCACCACGCCGGGTTGAGGCTCAGCGACCAGCGACACGACATGTCCGTTGAATCGAAAGCGCTCGCAGCCGCGGCGGCCTCCGGGCTGCAACTGCCAATTCAATCGATTGTGGGGGGCATCCGCTTTGAGTCCGATGGCGTACTCGAGAAGGTACATGATGGGCGCGATTCCGCTCCAACCCACGAAGTCCGCCTTCGCCGGCATGCCTTGTTGTGTGGCGTCGGGAGAATAGTTTTCCCATATCGTTCCTGTCTTCTCATAAACCCTGGCCACCAGATCCAAATGCTTCAGAGCAATCTCCCGCGCGAGATCGTCATAGCCGTAGTTCTCCAAGCCTCGAATGACCATGGTTTCTGTGGGTGCCCAGACGGAACCTCGCCAGTATCCGCCTCCCGGCACGTACCCTTCCTGGTTTGCCGCCAGAGTGGGAACGGGATTGGTTCGCCCAAAAGTATTCGGGTTCTTCAGCTCTTCAACCAAGGCGGCGGCTTGCGCGGGTGAAGCGACACTCGCCAGCAAAGTCCAGTAGGCGGCGATTGTCATGACAGGGGCGAGCTTGCCGTCAACCGTAAGGTCAAAGTAAAACTTTCGCTTCTTATCCCACATTCTCTTGTTAATGATCCGGGCCAGTTCGTCCCCTTGCGTCGAGTACTGCCGCGCTTCGTCACTCTTGCCAAGAAATTGCGCGAGTGTGGCGAGCTGCCTTGCGAAGAGCACCATTTCGGAAGAAATATCAATACCCATTCCACCGCTTTCCAAATAGACGTTGCGCGGGGAATTGTCCATGCTTGCCCAGTCCGTCATGTAGAGTTCATTCCCTTGTTTCAGGTACTTCTGGAGTGAGTCGTAATAGTGAGTCAGCGGTTCCCACACTTCCGGCAGGCGGCTGTTGTCCCCGGTTATTCGGTAATGTTCCATTTCAGCCCATGCCAGGATTGGGTGGTCGAGCGCGTCCAGGGTTAACTTCGGGTTGGGTGTGGGTGGAGTCCGGCCTTTATAGGTCACGGGTGATTTGCGATTCTGAATGAGGCTCGCGTTGAAGTTCGGCCATCCCCAGCGGCTGAAGAGAGGCAAATCTTCATGATTTACCCAGGCCCCGAAATCAACGCCCGTAGCCCTGGCGATTTCGCGACAGATCTCTCCGTCCTCATGCTGCTTCGCGTAGAAATTGTCGAGTGTCGAGATGCCCGGCACGAGAGGATAAGCGTAGTTGCAGAACATGGTCATGAAGCAACTGTCCCAAAGGAAAATGTTCTGGTTAAACGCCGCGTCGATGAACTGCGAGACGAAGCCACTCTGCCGGGCCGGCTCACGAAAGTTGTGGAAGGCTAACTCCCAGGCCTTCCAGTAAGTCTTTACCCAGAGAGGGTTGTCATCATATATTGGCGACGGCAGTTCATCTTTGAGCTCTTCAAACTTGGGCAGCGGCGCCGGGCTATAAGCCTTCTTGGCGAAATACCTACCTAATACTTCCTTCTTTTCCACTTGCGCCCCCTGAAGGGAGAACATTCCCTGCGCACAAAGCACAATTGCGATCATCACTCTATAACTCATTTATTGTGCCCCCCTCGGAACACCCCTCTCTCGCAAATGATACCACCACCGGGTGGTGACGCCGTTGGGAGGCTGAAGGTGTTTGTTCGGGTTCTGCAAACTGGTGCTACAATTCCCTAAGGGAGGATGGCTCATGTCAAAGAGAGGGGCAGAGGTTCTTGAAGAAGCCTTGTCGCTTCCACCTGAGGACCGGGCGGAACTAGCTGAACGCCTGCTTACAAGCCTTGATGCATCACCTGGTGGCCGAATCGACGGGATGTGGGCAGCAGAGGCCGAAGATCGTATCGAGGCGTTTGAGCGTGGTGAAATCGAGGCTGTCTCCGCAGACGATGCCTTCGATGCCGCCGGCGGGTCCAAGCCGTAATGGTAGTCAAGTTTCTCGCCCCCGCCCAGGCCGAGCTCGTTGAGGCCGTTGCCTATTACGAGTCCCGAAATCAAGGACTCGGCTCCTAGTTCGCCGAAGAGATAAAACGCACCATCCAACGGATCCTTCAATTCCCCGAAGCTTGGGCGCCGATCTCGAGGCGTACACGCCGCTGCCGAACCAACAGGTTCCCCTACGGAGTTATTTGTCAGGTGCGGGGCGATATTCTGCTCATTGTTGCGGTCATGCACCTTCATCGGGAACCTCGCACGTGGAAGGACAGGCTCGGGAAGGAAAAGGAATAACTCGGCTAAGCGCAAGCACGCCAAACTCGCGGCGTAACGAGACCACAGGCATCCGACTCTGGGTTAGCTTTCGCAGATTGGCTCATCTCGGTTGCCCCAGGGTTCCCATTCCTACTCCGCGCCTGCGACTGCTGCCAAACAGCCCTAAAGTTGAGCGCGGATCACTTCGGCAAGGGCGGCCGCGTTGGAGCGCTCGGCGTCGCGGGCGCCGAAAACCAGTGTGACTTGCTCCTTGCGGGCGCGCCCCACTAACTCGTCGAGGAGAGCTTTGCGTGGGGGCCTCGACAGTTCCTGCCGGTACTTCTTCCTGAACTCTTCCCATTTCTCCGCTTTGTGGCCGTACCATTTCCGCAGCGCGGCCGAAGGGGCGATCTCCCTCATCCAAGCGTCGATCTTCAGTCCCGCCTTGGTTATGCCCCTCGGCCAGAGGCCATCCACGAGAACACGGTAACCGTCCTCGGCGCCGGCCGCCTCGTAAGCTCTTTTGATTGCGATCGGCATGGTTCGCACTCCTCTTCTTCCCCTTTAATTATCTCACACCACCCCGGTCCTCAGCGCGGCTCCGCCGCCCCTTCTTGCGGAAAGCCTCCGGCTTTCCGCCCAATGCTGCCCCATTCCCCTTCCTCCGCGCAGGCTGGAAGGCTCAGCCTTCCAGCCTGCGCGGAGGACCTTATCCAGCGGGGAGGTCCTTCGGAAAGGCGAAGCCTTTCCGCAAGTCAGGCGGCAAAGCCGCAGGTCATCGTTGACAGAATTGAGCGTTATTTGGACAGGCCTAGGGCTTGCCCTACCCTCGAAGTCCCGGCGGTCACTTGATAGTCCTACACTCCGCAACCCGATTCGCAGGCTCGGTTTCCATGATAGAATTGTCTTGTAGGGTTGAATCGCTTCAACTTTCTTCTGCATGCCCGTCGGGCCCCGCTGAGGATTGCCAATGTTCCTGGGGCCCCGAGGTGGAATTCGCCTTGTTGGAGAACTGCGATGAAGATTATTCGGCTCATCTTGAAGAACGCCGCGCGCAACCCCCGCCGGACGGTGCTCACCATCCTGAGCATCACCGTCTCCATCTTTCTGGTTAGCACGCTCCAGGCCGTCCTGCACAACCTTGAAGCATTGGCCACGTCCAACAGCTCAAACCTGAGGGTGGTGGTCCATCGCGCGACGAGCATGACGGAGTCGATGCCCGTTTCCTACAAGCAGCGCATCGCCGCCTTGCCAGGCGTGAAATACGTCGAGTCGATGGATTGGTTCGGGGGGTACTACGCCGATCCGAGCAACTTCTTCGCCAACTTCGCTACAGATGTTGACGACTTTGAAAAGATCTCCGACGAAATCGTGATCCCGCCCGATCAGCTCGCGGCCTGGAAAAAAGAGCGCACGGCGGCTCTGGTGGGCCACAAGCTGATGGAAACCTACCATTGGAAATTGGGCGACCGTGTAACCCTGAAGGGAACGATTTACCCCGTGGATTTGGAGTTCATCATTCGCGCCGTCTACACCGATGCTGAAGATGTCGCGATCGAGCGCGCGATGTATTTCCACTGGGATTACTTCGATGAATCACTGGGCCGCCCGGGGCGTACCGGGTCGTTCTATGTGAAGGCCGCCACAGCGGAGGACATTCCTCGACTGGCCCAAAGGATTGACGGGATGTTCAGGAATAGCGACGCCGAGACCAAAACTGAAACGGAGAAGGCCTTCAATCTCAGTTTCGTTTCCATGCTGGGTAATATTAAACTGTTGCTGAACGTCATCTGCCTGGCCGTGGTTTTCACCATCCTGCTCGTGGCAGGAAATACTATGGCCATGGCGATTCGTGAGCGCACCGGAGAAGTGGCTGTCTTGAAGACCCTGGGTTTCCGCCAAAACGCCATCCTTTATCTGCTGGTAGGCGAGTCGATAGCCATCGCGCTTCTGGGAGGGATACTTGGTGCCCTGGGCGCAAAGACAACTTACGGGTTCATCCACATTACTTCGACCAAGGGCAGAGCATTCGGCATGCTCTATGCGGTGGGCGTCGCGCTGCTGGCGGCGTACGGGACCTGGATGCTCTTCGCCGGCGTTTCCGCGTCGCGCGCGTGGATGAAGGCGACGCGCATGGTGGTGACTCTGCTGGGAGGACTCGCCGGTTTGGCCGCCGGTTTTGGGTTTTACATCGCCACGGGTTATGTTATGAATCAAGGTGGATTCCTCTCGGATTTCGGCGTGAACTACCGGACCGTGGCATTGGGGCTGGGAATCTCAGCTGCGGTGGGCCTCGCTAGCGCCTTGCTGCCCGCGCTTCGAGCCTCGAGAATGCGCATCGCGGAGGCGCTGCGGTACGTGGGCTGAGACACGAAGTTAGTATCATGGAACCACAAACTCAAATTGGAGGGACTATGCCGAAGATGCGTGCGGTTCAAGTCCCGGCGGCGGGCCGACCTTTCGAGTTGGTCGAGCGAGAGATTCCCGAGCCCGGCGCGGAATGGGTGCGAATCAAGGTTCAAGCCTGTGGGATCTGCCACAGCGACTCATTGGTAAAGGAGGGCCATTGGCCGGGCATCGCGTATCCACGAGTACCAGGGCACGAAGTCGCTGGAATCTTAGATGCGGTTGGCGCTCAGGCGCCGGGCTGGAAACCCGGGCAGCGAGTGGGCGTGGGATGGTACGGTGGGCATTGCGGCTACTGTGAGTCTTGCCGGCGCGGGGATTTCATGACCTGCCGGAGGGGTCTTATTGCCGGCATCTCATACGATGGTGGTTACGCGGACTACATGATTGTTCCGGCCCAGGCGGTGGCGTTGGTTCCTCAAGACCTCGACGCAGTTGCAGCAGCGCCACTCCTCTGCGCCGGGATCACAACTTTTAACTCCCTGCGTAACAGCGGCGCGCGGGCAGGCGACTTGGTGGCTATCCTGGGAGTGGGCGGACTTGGACACCTGGGTGTCCAGTTCGCTGCCAAGATGGGCTTCAACACCGTGGCCATCGCGCGTGGAAAGGACAAAGAGCCGCTGGCTCGTGAGCTGGGCGCACGGCATTACATTGACAGTCAGGCTCAGAATCCGGCGGACGAACTCACCAAACTGGGTGGCGCCAAGGTGATCCTGGCAACGGTGACGAGTGGCAAAGCCATGAGTGCGACCCTTGGGGGTCTCGGCGTGGACGGAAAGCTCGTCATCCTCGGTGCTGCTTCCGACCTCCTCGCGGTGTCTGCGCTGCAACTTCTCGGCGGGCGCAGGTCAATTGTCGGCTGGCCGTCGGGGACGGCGAGCGATTCCGAGGATACCATGCGCTTCAGCGCGATGGCAGGTGTGCGGTCCATGAACGAAGTCTTTCCCCTGGAACGTGCGGCCGAGGCCTACGAGCGCATGATGAGCGGCCAAGCGCGGTTTCGAGTGGTTCTCACAACGGGGTCATAGCCGACGCAGCCCACAAGTTGGAGCCACGGGTGGAGCATACATCGTTCTTTATGTATGCGCCGCAATTTCGCTGCAGGGCCGGGACTCAAGTGGCGCATACATAAAAAGCAACGTATGCGCCACCCGTAATTTATCACACAGACTCCAAGGGGGGGAGGCCTGCGATTCCCGGTGGGTGTCGATCACTGCCCACTGCCCACCTGCGTGCTGCCAACTGCCTACCTGCCCACCTGCCAACTGCCGACGCCCACGGCCCACCTGCGTGCTGCCTACTGCCTACTGTTTCTCAAGGGAGTGAGCTAGCGTCCTCGTTCGCAGCATAGTAGCCGCGGCGGGAGTAGACCGTGTACTTTTGCTGGGAGTCATTCGAAGCGTCTTTGACGTGAATTTCAATTTCCCGGAAGGCTCCGTCGTGGCGACGGTTGGTGCTGTAGTAGCCCAGACTATAGCGCTGTTTCAAGCGCGAGATCGCGGTGGCCATCGCGGAGCGGATGGATTCAATATTCCTGGCGTCGATGACTTCTCCTCCGGTTTCGTGGGTTATCTTGGGTACGGAAACGTCGCGAAAGATGGGAAGAAGGACGTACATCGAATGGGGGTGCGACCCTTCCTCGATCCGGATGCTGTAAATCACCGCTTCGGACTCGAGCGCTTGGCGAATGACGCGCTTTTCGTCACAGTAGCCCTTTAAGGTATTCTCATTGTCGGAAACCAGGATGATGGCGTGACGGCGGTTGGGGGCGGCGCGGGAGAGGTAAAGGGCGGCTTCGTAAAGGGCGTCGGGGATAACTGTGCCGCCTCCGGGGCGAATAATGCCAATGGCATCCGCGATGCGTTGGCGATTCCGAGTCAGGCCAACCAGCAATTCCGCGCGGGCGGCAAAGTCGAACAAGGCCACCTGATCATCGAGTTTGAGCGAAGAGAGTGTGTCGAAGGCCACGCGATGTAGTTGTTTCAGAACCGGGCCCATGCTTCCACTGCAATCCAAGACCAGGGCTACAGCCAAGGGGAGCTCATCGCGAGAAAAATAGCTGATCTGCTGCTCGACGCCGTTTTCGTAAACGCGAAAGTCCCCGCGCCTCAAGTTATTGACGATGCCACCGTCCTGATTGCGCACCGTCGCCTCGACCAGAACGAGATCCACATCCGCCTTGAGCTTGAATCGATCCGCTTCACCCGCCGGGGCAAACGTTTCGACAGGCGGGGCAGGCGGAAGTTGACCGGGAGCGGCCCGTGTGGCGGCCAACGTTAGAACCAAAGCAGCGACAATTCGACACCCTGGTACCGCTCTCATGGCTATCCTGCTGGTTGCGATGCATGCGATCCGGCTGGCGTTGTCCGGCGAACGCGTCCGACAAGGATAGGATACTGTGACTCTCAGCATGACAGGCTCGCGCAGTAAATTTAGCACAAATTACTATTCACCATTTATAATCGCCGGTGGACGTTCCTGGGGGTGGTGATGCGCAGGCAACTTGGCTTGAGGCAGGTTGGGGCGGGTGCGAACGCGCCGAAGTCAGCATTCCGGGCATTCGTCCTGACACTGGGAATTGCCCTGACGGCCACGGGTGCCTGGCCACAGGAGGCGCCCTTCAGAGCGGTCACTGACAACGTGAATTACAACGTCGGCTCGACCGTCCGCCTCAAAGTCATTCTTCCCGCTTCCGAACAATCCCTCTCGGCTCCTTTTGATATCCTCGCCAACATACGCTACGCAGGGGAAGAGAAGCGCTTGGAGGAAAAGAACGTGGTCGTTGCCGCACATGTAAACCCAGGGAAGGCAATGGAGACGGCCTACCAAACTTTGTGGCGGATTCCTGAGGACGCAAAAACCGGGCGTTACGAAGTGCTGGTGGATTTAGCCGATTCCCAATCTCATAGGTCCCTTTTTAACGCCCAACCGGTTGCCCTGCCCTCTTTTGTGGTTTATCGAAAACTAGTGAAGATTGAAAGAATCCGCCTGGACAAGACCTTTTACACTCCAGGCGACCCCGTGGCCTGCGAGGTTGATCTCAAAAACCTTTCCGGGCACCCGATCAATAACCTGCGGGTCGAGTTTTCCGACCGCTACTGGCCGTGGACCGCACAGACTTCAGAGCGCGCCGGGGTTGATGTGGCAACGATCGGGGAAGGGCTTGCTTTGCCAGCCGGCGGAGAACTGCATCTCCAGTCCGCCAAGGCTGCGGTTGCAAAGCAGGCACAACAGCCATCAGCACCAGCCGGCGGAGGACAAAGTCCCCAATCCGGCAAGCCTGCGGAGGCCAAGCAGGCACCACAACCCTCGGTTCAGCAGTACGCGGTGGTGGTGTGGGACGATGCGCGCCGGAACATCCATGACATCGCGTTTAGTTCCGAGGTCTTCATTCAACCAGCCGGGATTTCTGAACCGAAACCATACCCCTTGCAATACGTGTATCCAAAACTGGACGCCGTCAACGTCACCAGTTATCGGCACTTCTATCCTCCAGGCTCTGATTCGGACGCCATTCAAATCGACCGCGAGCACACGATGTTTCCTTTGGGGAGCGAGGCGACGTTGCGGTTCTCCGTGCGCAATCCCACGGACCAACCCTGGCGCGGAGTCACCATTCGAGCTCGCTTGCTCGACTCCAAAGGCAAAGAGCTCGCCGCCAAGCAAATAGCTGCAGGAGTTAACCTCGACCCCAAAAGTCCGCCGCTTGCCGAGGAAACCCAATTTGCTCTGCCGGCGGGTCAAAGTGGGATCTTCCGAGCGCGGGTAGAGGTGAACAACGCGTCGAGCGAGACGCTGGCCATGGGTGTTCTCGAGTTGGCTGCCAATCCGTTGCCACATTCCATCCTGATTTTTTGCGCCCATCAGGACGATGAGGGCGCGCACGCGGGAATGATCCGCGCCGCGGTGGAGAACCATATCCCCATTCACTTCGTCTATTTCACCAGCGGCGATGCCGGCTCGTGTGACCGATACTACGAGCATTCCTGCGCGCCTGATGAGGCCCTGAACTTTGGCGCGTTGCGCATGGAGGAGGCGCGGCGGTCCGTGGGACACCTCGGCGTACGGCGCGAGGATATTTATTTCCTCGGCCTGCCTGACGGTGGCTCCGGCCAGATTTGGTACGATCACGTGGAGGCCTTGCGTCCCTACCTTTCCGTACTGCTCGCCAGCGAACATGCGCCTTATGAAGGTGTCGCTGAGCCTAATCTCTCCTATGCGCGCCAACCCGTGGTGGAGGCGGCCAAGCGATTCATCCGCGAGTTTCGTCCCGAGGTCATTTACACGGGACACCCGGACGAGCGCCACGTGGACCACCGCACCAACAACTGGTTTGTGGTCAAGGCGCTCCAGGAATTGCTCCGCGGTGGCGAGGTCCGGGCTGACCTGACTTTGCTGACCGACCAGGTTTATGGGCCAGGGCCGCAGGCCCATGCGCCTTATCACTATCAGAAAAACGTCCTGAGCGTTTCCGGCGACGCGATGGCTCTTGCCCAGGAAGCGCAATGGTTCTATCAGTCCCAGGGTGGCAACCGCGCGCTGGGGCACCTCCAGACTTTCGACAAATTACGACGCCAGGAAGTCCACTGGCAAATTCTGGACTGGAAGGACCATGAAGGGTGGAATGAGAAGCAGTGATCGTGCGTAAGCTGAGAACCTGAATGACCAATAAAGACAAACCTCCTGAATTGGAAAGTGTGGCAACCGACAATCGTCCCGCTGACGAACAGCTCGAACCTTTCCCCTGCCCGGCCTGTGGGCAATTGCTGGCCCCTTCCTGCCGGGTCTGCGTCGCCTGCAAGCACGCCATCGATCCCGCCGAGATTCGCAAACCTGGAGTTCGCCCGGCTGTTGAAATGCCGGCGCGACGGGAGCCCCAACCCGTGGGCTTTTCGTGGCGAACCTTTCTGGTCGTATTTGCGATATGGGTGACCGGGGCG
>Ga0187815_10001155_pt1 | contig 12502 bp, 9 predicted proteins | sample NC_S_5_FD_132962 | JGI IMG/M metagenome (GOLD analysis project Ga0187815, IMG submission 132962) | Wetland sediment microbial communities from Neuse River Estuary, North Carolina, USA - ASW-S_5 | ecosystem: Environmental > Aquatic > Freshwater > Wetlands > Sediment | place: USA: North Carolina...
GGACGTGCGCACCACCGCGTGCTCGAAAATCCTCGGCAATTTCGTGCCGCCCTACGAGTCGACCGTCACCTCGCAGCTCTGGCGCGACGGTGCGGTGATGCTCGGCAAGCTCAACAATGACGAGTTCGCCATGGGCTCGTCGAACGAGACCTCATGCTTCGGCCCGGTGGTCAATCCCTGGCGGCGGGAAGGCTCCAACACCTCGCTGGTGCCGGGCGGCTCCTCCGGTGGTTCGGCTTCCGCCGTGGCGGCGCTGCTCTGCATGGGCGCGACCGCAACCGATACCGGTGGATCGATCCGCCAGCCCGCCGCGTTCACCGCCACCGTCGGCGTGAAACCGACCTATGGCCGCTGCTCACGCTGGGGCATCGTCGCCTTTGCCTCCTCGCTCGACCAGGCGGGCCCGATCGCGCGGACCAACCGTGATGCCGCGATTCTGTTGCGCTCGATGGCCGGTCACGATCCCAAGGATACCACATCGGTCAACATCGATGTTCCGGACTATGAGGCGGCGATCGGCAAGTCCGTGAAGGGCATGAAGATCGGCATCCCCAGGGAGTATCGCCTCGACGGCATGCCGGCCGAGATCGAAAGGCTCTGGAGCGAGGGCGCGGCCTGGCTGAAGGCGGCCGGCGCCGAGCTGGTCGAAGTGTCGCTGCCGCACACCAAATACGCGCTGCCGGCCTATTACATCGTGGCGCCGGCGGAAGCCTCGTCCAACCTGGCGCGCTATGACGGCGTGCGCTACGGCCTGCGCGAACCCGGCAAGAATGTCATCGACATGTACGAGAACACCCGCGCCGGAGGGTTTGGCGCGGAAGTGCGCCGCCGCGTCATGATCGGCACCTATGTGCTCTCGGCCGGCTATTACGACGCCTATTATCTGCGTGCCCAGAAAGTGCGCACGCTGATCAAGAAGGATTTCGAGGACTGCTTCGCCAAGGGCGTGACCGCGATCCTGACGCCGGCAACCCCGTCGGCCGCGTTCGGCGTCGGCGAGAAGGGCGGTGCCGATCCCGTCGAGATGTACCTCAATGACATCTTCACGGTCACCGTGAACATGGCCGGCTTGCCCGGCATCGCCGTGCCCGCCGGCAAGGACAGCCAGGGTCTGCCGCTTGGCCTGCAGTTGATCGGCCGCCCCTTCGACGAGGAGACTCTGTTCTCGCTCGGCGAGGTGATCGAGCAGGCCGCCGGCCGCTTCACCGCGCCAAAGTGGTGGTGAACATGGCCGATCTGAAAGCCAGCCTTTCAGATGCAGCTCCGGCATCGACCCTGAGCCCGCCGCTGGCCGCGCTGTGGTGGGCCGCAAAGGGTGACTGGGAGGCCGCGCACAAGATCGTCCAGGACGAAAACACGAAGGACGCGGCCTGGGTTCATGCCTATCTGCACCGCGTCGAGGGCGATCTCGGCAATGCCGGCTATTGGTACCGCCAGGCCGGCCAGCCCGTGGCAAAGGACTCGTTCGCAGCCGAGTGGGAGCGCATCGTCGCGGCGCTCGAAGGAGAACGGAAATGACGGCAACCAGCGGCAAGCTGATCAAGGGCTCCACCGGCGACTGGGAAGTCGTGATCGGTATGGAAGTCCATGCCCAGGTCACCTCGAACTCAAAGCTGTTCTCCGGCGCCTCCACCGCGTTCGGCGGCGACCCCAACAGCCATGTCTCGCTGGTCGATGCCGCGATGCCGGGCATGCTGCCCGTGATCAACGAGGAATGCGTCCGCCAGGCGGTGCGCACCGGGCTCGGGCTGAACGCCAAGATCAATCTGCGCTCGGTGTTCGATCGCAAGAACTATTTCTATCCGGACTCGCCGCAGGGCTACCAGATCAGCCAGTACAAGTCGCCGGTCGTGGGCGAGGGCGAGGTCATCGTCGAGCTCGAGGGGGGCAGGACCGCCACCATCGGCATCGAGCGGCTGCACCTTGAGCAGGATGCCGGCAAATTGCTGCACGACCAGTCGCCTACGATGTCCTACGTCGATCTCAACCGCCTGGGCGTCGCGCTGATGGAGATTGTCTCGAAACCGGACATCCGCGATTCCGAACAGGCCAAGGCCTATGTAACCAAGCTGCGCTCGATCCTGCGCTATCTCGGCACCTGTGACGGCGACATGGAGAAGGGAAACCTGCGCGCTGACGTCAACGTGTCCGTGCGCAAGCCGGGCGGCCCGCTGGGTACCCGCTGCGAAATCAAGAACATGAACTCGATCAACTTCATCGGCCAGGCCATCGAATACGAGGCGCGACGCCAGATCGAGATCATCGAGGACGGCGGGCAGATCGAGCAGGAGACCCGCCTGTTCGACCCCAACAAGGGCGAGACGCGTTCGATGCGGTCCAAGGAGGAGGCGCACGACTACCGCTATTTCCCCGATCCCGACCTGCTGCCGCTCGAATTCAGCCAGGCCTTTGTCGATGACCTCAAGGCGCATCTGCCGGAGCTGCCGGACCAGAAGAAGGCGCGCTTCATCGCCGACTTTGCCCTGTCCGCCTATGACGCCGGGGTGCTCGTCGCCGAGCGCGAGAGCGCCGAGTTCTATGAAACGGTGCTGGCGAAGCTTTCCGACAAGAAGCGTGACGGCAAGGTGGCCGCCAACTGGGTCATCAACGAGCTGTTCGGCCGGCTGAACAAGGAAGGCCGCGACATCACGGGCTCGCCGGTCTCGGCGGAGCAGCTTGGCGCCATCATCGGCCTGATCGGCGAGGGCACAATATCGGGCAAGATCGCCAAGGATCTGTTCGAGATCGTCTGGCAGGAGGGTGGAGCCCCCCGCGCCATCGTCGAAGCGCGCGGCATGAAGCAGGTCACGGACCTCTCGGCGATCGAAAAGGTGGTCGACGAGATCATCGCCGCCAATCCGGACAAGGTGGCGCAGGCGAAAGCCAAGCCGCAGGCGCTCGGCTGGTTCGTCGGACAGGTGATGAAGTCATCCGGCGGCAAGGCGAACCCGCAAGCTGTCAACGATCTCCTGAAATCCAAGCTCGGTCTCTGACGATCGCGCGCTCGGACGCAGCGCACGACCGTCGCTTCATCGCATTCGCATCCTCTTTCCATTGCAAAACCGATCACGTGTGACGCGCGCGGCGTGGTGCGCGTGTTGCGAATCGCTGGGTGATGATTCGCAACAAGAGTGATGTTTGGCGTTCGCGACCGAGCGATCATGCCGGTGAGCACAAAAATTTTTTGCTTGCCAAAATTCAAGACTCGGAGTCCACGAACAGCGCCGTTAACTACGTTGCGCGCCTCACACGCGCTTTCATCGCGCGAAGAATGCGTCGAGCGTGAGTCAAAGAAATCGCTGCGGCACAGGCATATCCTGTAACATTGATAAATGCCGATGCAGACGGCGCAAGCATTTCCTGCATCATCATGCGCACGCATCGCTGCATCTTCGAACGAAGCGCGCGATGTGCTCGCACGCCGCCACGTCAACACTTCTTTAAGGGGGACGCTGTTTTTTTTGATCACGTTGCTGTATTGCGAATGACGTGCATCTCGATTCCCGAGTTGCACGCAGCAACTCAAAGCCATCTCACTACATTAGGAGGGCAACATGGCCAAGAAAGCGAAGAAGGCGAAGAAGGCGAAGAGCGCAGTGAAGAAGACTGCGAAGAAGACCCGCAAGGTCGCCAAGAAGAAGAAGTAACTCTCGTCTTTGAGAGGATGCCGGCGTCTCTGATGCCGGCGCGTCACGAGAGCCTTCGGGCAGCGAACTAGCGAAAGCAAGTTCTCCTGAAAGTGCTCTGGTCGACGAAAGAGGGTGTCGGCGAGACATCAGGTCAACGGTCGGATCCGAGCTTTCGATTTTTCGAGGATCGGTACGGCAGAAGAAACGGTCTTTCTTCGTTCGGTGCGGGGCGCTCGCGTTCCGCAGTTTCACCCCGCAGCCTCGCGGCCAGGGGATGGGATCTGGTCCTGACGTGTTCGCCGACGCCCTCGTTCCAACCGCCGGGGATCGACCCGGCTTTTTTTATGCCCCGACATCGTTGGCCTGATCCGCTTCTCGGCAACGGGAACGATTTTCGTGCGTCCATAGGGGGCCGGTGCGTGCCGGTCTGCCGCATCTGTCCTGCGGACAACATGACAGGGGCCTTGCGGCAATGGTTATCGTTGTCCCAAACGCGACGGTAAACCGAATTTAGCGATTGCAAGGAAATGCCTGCGGCACAGGCATTTCTTCGGTCCGACCACTGGCCGGCGGCCGCGCACGTTTACATACCGTTCATCGCGATACTTAAACTGCCCTTCAAAATTGCTCGTCCATATTCGCCTCAACAAGCCGGCAAACGGCAGCGCATGTCCGCCAAAGCGCGGGCGGTTTGGCGATCAGGTTATGGGCCCTTCAAAAGATGGCGTGCGATCGGACGTAAGGCCGCTTTCCAATTTTAGCTGATCGTGCGCGGGGGAATGACAAGGGCGTTACACAGTTGGGACAGGGGCCGCACTCGGGGAGAGCGCGGTCAACGACAATAAAGGGGAGACCAAACATGTTTCACGGGACATTGGATCTGGATGGCGCAGTGCCGGTCGCGGAGACCACGATCCAGGATGTGCTGTTCGAGCGCGGACTTTACTGGGCGAGCGGGCGTTCCGGCGTCGTCAATCTCGTCGCCGCCCACAAATGGTTCAACCTCGCCGCACTGAAGGGCCGCTCGGATGCGATCGCGCTCCGCCGCGAGGTCGCCGAGCAGATGAGCGAGAGCGAAATCGGCATCGCGCTCAGCGAAGCGCGCGCCTGGATGACGGCGCACTAGGCCACACGTCCGGCATCAAGCGTGATTCTTCGATCGACGCTTGAGGCACGAATTCGGCTAGCCCAAGCGCAGCTCGCATTGCGGACAAACATCGCGCGGCGTGTTGCAGCTCTTGACCGAACGACAGCGGTCGAGACTTTCGGAAGTATGCTTCTGCGGTGCGATCCAACGCGACGACTCGCTGCGGATCGCGTGCATTCGCTGCTGGATCGCCGCAGACGCCTCACAGCTCACGCAGGCTCGACGCTCACCACCATCCGACATCTCTATTATGTATGTGCCGGTCGGGCAGGGCACTGCTCGAATCACTCAGCCCTTGCAGCGACGCTTTTGCGGTCCGGTCACACGTCCGGGGCGGCGGCGCTCAATTTGGCTGGGGTACTCTATGAATCCGAGAAGCCTTCTTTGCGAACGCTTTCCCGGAACCCGACTTGAGGTGTCGCTCGAGACCCCGAAGGGGCCTGTTACCTAAGTCCCCGGGCTGGACAAAGCACGGGCTGGCGGAGACGGAGGGATTCGAACCCTCGATAGGCCTTTACAAGCCTATAACGGTTTAGCAAACCGCCGCCTTCAGCCACTCGGCCACGTCTCCGTTATGGGTCGATATGCCCGACGCGGCGGCGAGCCGCAAGCGTGAGATACAAGAGTTGTCGTCGGCGGGAAAACGACTTGTTGAACCGCTCCGGGTGTTCAGCGGCAGCGTGTCGAAAATGTGACAGTTGCGCCCAGTTGCGCCCGTAACGTCCGTCGCGCGGCCCGCTGACTCCATATATTGGGCTAATCGGCGAGGGCGGGTCGATCCGGTGAAAAGTGCCGCGCCGAAATGGCCTCGCGACACCTGCGAAGGATCGATCGCGCATCGCTCGCGCGCCAGATTCGATTCCCGGCAAGTCGCGCCACCAAGTTTCATCGCCGCATGTGATTCGAGTTCCGCCTGCAAGATAAGGCTTTCCTGCACTTTCTTGCGGGGAGCAGCATGGCAGCTTCGAGCAACGTCCGTACGTGTTCCGATTCCTCTGAACAGCGTGATCGTGCGCCAATGCGCGATCGATTCCCGCTCAGGATTCGCCGCGTGGGCACGTCGCGGTGGATAGAAAGAGGGGCTGGCGGCCCTCTTCGCTATGCAAGCGTGGGCCGACGAGCTTTTCAAAAAGTCATTCTATATCAACGGCTTGTAGCGATATTTTTGCGTCGGTCGCGTGTTATTTGTGCAACACCCATCCAAAAAGGGGGCCACTGCGCCCGTCTTGGGCGGTTCCTTTGTTGCGTGTGCAGAGTGCATCGGTAATTGTGATGGTGCGACGGAGGGGGGCATCCCGAGGTCGCCCCGTTTCTAGGTGGTTCGCTTTAGTCCCTCGCGTTTAGCGGGTGTGTCCGAAAGCGCGAAGCGGCTAGGCGGTGACGATAGGGACAAGGGAACCAACCTTAGGGTGTTTTTCACCCAGCGGATCCGGAACCTTCCCTTTAGAGCAACTTGGAGGTTTAACATGAAGATGGTTAAGAGCCTTATCCTAGGCTCAGCGGCGGGCTTGCTCGCCATGGGCGGGGCGCAGGCGGCCGATCTTCCCGTGAAGGCCAAAGCGGTCGAATACGTGAGGATTTGCTCCCTGTATGGTGCCGGATTCTTCTACATCCCGGGCACTGACACTTGCATCAAGCTGGGTGGTTATCTGCGCGTTGACACTACGTTCAACGGCGGCATCTACGACGCTCCGGCCTGGAGCGGCGATATCGGTCAGGGCAACCGCTTTCGCGACTACTTCGCTTCTCGCTCTCGTATGGCGCTGACGGTTGATACCCGCACTGCCACCGAATACGGCGTGGTCCGCACCTTCGGTCAGGGCGACTTCCAGTTCTCGACCTTGGGCTCCAGTCGTAACCCCAACGTCCTGAACACCAACCTCGCCAACAACGCACAGCTGCTCGACACCCCCGGCGGCGGCTATGTCGCGGTCGAAATGGCGTTCATCCAGTTCGCAGGCTTTACCTTCGGTAAGTCGGCTTCGGCCTTCGCCACGCCGTGGCATGGCTATCCGGGCAACAACAGCTCGTTCCTGCTCGGCGGTCATGACACCGTCACCGGCGTCAACAACATCCAGTACACCGCCCAGTTCGGCAACGGCGTGTCGGCCACCATCGGTTTGGATGACCCGACCGTGTTCCACCGCACCGCGATCTTCAATCTGGCGCCGTCCTCCGCCGTCCCGGCCTTCGTCCAGGGCCCCGGCATTTCCGCAACAGGCGTAGTCGCCAGTGCTTATGGCGGCGTGCATGCTCCCGAAATCGTCGGCAACATCCGTGTCGATCAGGCTTGGGGTCTGTTCCAGATCTCGGGTTCGGCGCATCTCGTGAATGCGTCGTACAACTCGATCGGCACCTTGGCTGCTCCGAGCATCTTTTCGGAAATCAGCGGCCATCCCGAGGACAAGTGGGGTGGTTCGGTGATGGCTGCGTTGCAGATCAAGAACCTGCCGACGGGTCCCGGCGACGACATCAAGATCGACGCGACCTATGCCCAGGGTAAGACCAAGGACGTGATCTCGACCTCGGCCACTTCGCCGAACTTCCTGATCTTCAGCCCGCAGGGCGGCGGCGGCGTTACGCCGGGCGCCTACCAGAGCGTCGGCTTTGGCGCGACCACCGACGCAGTCTATCTGCCTGTCGCGGCTGGTGGTGATGGATCGTTGCACCTCACCAAGGCTTGGGGTGTCCGTGGTGCGTTCAACCACAACTGGGATCCCTACTGGTCGACCAGCTTGTTCGGCAGCTACTCCGCTGTCCGCTATGACGACACCGCGAAGATCTTCTTGTGCAACGCGTACATTGCGGCCAGCGGCGGTCTTGTGACTAAGTCGCTCGACTTCTCCTGCAACCCCGACTTCAACGTTTCGCAGCTCGGTGTGGTCACCCGCTGGACGCCCGTCAAGAACTTGACGTTCTCGGCGGAAGTCATGTGGTTCCACCTCGACCAGAAGTTCACGGGGTCGTCGACCATACCAGCTGGTTTCGCGCCGAAGCCGAACGCTGTGTATAACTTCGCCGATCAGGACGTTGTCAGCCTCAACGTCCGCGTTCAGCGCAACTTCTGATCCTGAGAGGATAACTCTCTGGAGGACCCCCGGCAGGCAACTGCCGGGGGTTTTTCTTTGCGCGAAAGGGAGTGGCGAATAGAGGGAGCTGGCAGAGTGGAGGTCCACTCGCCATTCGCTATTCCCTATTCGCTGACAATTATTCCGTGCTGGTGCCGCGGCGCAGGTCGGCTTCGATCTGCAGCTTCGTGCCGCCGCCGAAGCGGGCGCGGTAGACCTGCAGGTTCTCCATGATCCGCTGCACATAGTTGCGGGTCTCGGAGAAGGGGATCAACTCGACCCAGTCGATCGCGTCGACCTTGGGATCGCGGGGATCGCCATAGCGCTCGATCCACTTCTTCACGCTGCCGCGGCCGGCGTTGTACGCCGCAAACGTCATGATGTAGGAGCCGCGGTAGTCCTCCAGCAGCCCGCCGAGTTCGGCGGCGCCAAGCGTGGCGTTGTAGACCGAATCGCGCTTCAGCCGCGCAAGGTCATAAGTGGCGCCGTGACGCTTGCAGACATAGCGCGCCGCATCCGGTGTCACCTGCATCAGCCCGTAGGCCTGGGCGGGCGAGACCACCAACGGGTTAAAGGCGCTTTCCTGGCGCGCGATGGCGTAGATGATGCTCTTCTCCACCTCGGGGCCGATCGCCTTGAACGGCGGGATTCCGTTCACGGGATAGGCGTAGAAGTCGAACGGCAGGCCGCGGTTAAGCGCGGCTTTGCCCATCAGCAGCATGCCGCGCGCATCGCCATGGCGCGCGGTAATCTCGCCAAGCCCGACCAGCGCCTCGGGGTCGCCGTTCTCGCCCATGTCGGCGAGCATGGGTACCGCGATCTCGCCCTCGTCGAGCTCATAGAGCAACTGCGCCGCGCGCACGATCTCGAGCCGCTCCGGACTGCGACCGCGCGCCGACGGCGCCGCGTTCAGGTCGATCTGGGGCAGGCCGAGTTTGGCGCGCGCGAGCTGGCCGTAATAGCTGGTCGATTGCTCGGCGGCGCGGGTGTAGGCCGCGCGCGCCTCCTGGGCGCGGCCGGCGGCTTCGGCGGCGCGGCCCTGCCAGTAACCGGCGCGCGCCAGCGCCGTCGGGTTGACGCTGCCGACGCCGATGCGTGCAAAGTGCTGCGAGGCGAGGGCCGGATCGTTGAGGAAGCGCAGCGCGATCCAGCCGGCAGTGAATTCCTGCTCGGTCTTGTAGATGTCCTTGGATGGCAGCGCCGCATCGCGCGCGATCAGGTAGGCTGTGCGGAATTCGCTGATGTCGATCATCTTGCGCGCCAGCAGCCGCCGCTCGATCCACCATTCGTCGAGATTATGCAGCCGGCCCGGATCCTTCGGCGCGCTCATCATCAGCTGTGCGGCTTCGGCGAATTTCTCGTCGCGCCGCAGCAGCTGGATCTTCGCGAAGAGGTAGCCGGGATCGGAATGAAGCTCGCGCGGCACCGCGTTGAGCAATTCCCTGAGATTGCCGCCCTTGCGGGTGGCGGCGATGCGCGCCTTGGCCAGCGCGACATGGCCGGAGCCGAGGCGCTTGGCGGCGCGCATGCCGGCCGCCTCGTTCTCGGTGCCATAGAGCAGGGCGTCCATCCGCGCCTTGTGGTCGCCGGCGGTCAGGAACGCGCCGAACATGTCGAGCGCGTTGCTTTCGGTGTCCTCCGACATCGGATCGTTGCGCCAGGCCTGGCGCACGAGCCGCTCGGCATTGTTGCGGTCGCCGCGGGCGATCATCGCTTTCGCCAGGGCCAGCCGGCCCTTTGCCGAGATCGGCGATTCGTTCTCGAACCACGACCAGATCGCGGCGTCCTCGCGCTTGTCGTCCCAGAGCGCAGCCTCCAGCCGCCGGCGCAGGAACGTCTGCGACGGCCAGCTTGGATTGGCCGTGATGAAGGCGCGGTAGCGCTCGACGGTGACGTTGTTGTTGTCGCTGCGCAGGATCAGCCACTCGCCGAGCTTTCGCGCCACGGGATCCGAGATCGTCGCCAGCGTCTGGCTCGCCTCGTCAGGCTTGCGCTTGCGCAACAGCTTGATGACGTTTTCCAGCGCGTCCTTGTCGGCCTGCGAGGTGGCTGAGGTCGCGGCAACTGCCGCAGGCGTCACGGGCTTGCGCGCCGACACGGCCGGCGGACGCGGCGAGGGTCCCAATGGCGCCGTGGCCGGCGCGTGGGCGATCTGAAGCGGGCCGGCTGCGGCGGTCTTTTGCGTATTCTTGTCGGGCTGCCTGGGCGCAGCCGGCGCGACGGCCGCGGTCGTCGCCGGCACGACATTGCGCGCGATCGGCCGCGGCTTTGGCAGCGGAACCTTCGGGGCGGCTTCGGCCGGAATAGAGAGCGCCGCCACCAGCGCCAGGCACGTCGCCAAGGCGGTGGAGCGCAGCGCTGCTGCGCGCGCGCTTCGTGTCACGGCGTCCTTTCGCGGCGAATCGTTCAATCTGACCTGCCCAACGTCCTATTTGTAAATATGTGGACAAAATACTAACAGACCCCTGCGGGATCCTGTGCTCTCTGCGCCCATACCGCGGCAAAATCGCGGCTGCTGGACGATGGAACGGGGCCGACGGCGGTCCGTTCTAACATTCGCAGGCCCCTGAGGAGCCTCTTTTGCGAAAGCAAGAGCTCAAAGGACGACCACCAAGCCTAGGATACCAGTGGAGTTTTTCGGATCTGGCCATCGCCTGCCGAGTTCGTGGCCGGCGGCGAGCGAATGTCACAAGCCCGCTCCACCAGCGCCCTTTCGCCGTGACTTCAGACCCGATATGAATTGCCTTTCAGCTCACCTGCCGCGCGCAAGTTTTGGAGGAAGTCCATGGCAGCCAAGACAAAATTCAAGGGGTCGTTCACCGCGCTGGTCACGCCCTTCAAGAATGGCTCGCTCGACGAGGCGGCATTCCGTTCGCTGGTGAACTGGCAGATTACGGAGGGCACCAATGGTCTGGTCCCGGTCGGAACCACCGGCGAGAGCCCCACGCTCAGCCATGACGAGCACAAGCGCGTGGTCGAATGGTGCATCGAGGAGGCGAAGGGCCGCGTGCCTGTGATCGCGGGCGCCGGCTCCAACTCCACCAAGGAAGCGGTCGAGCTGTCGCAGCATGCCGAGAAGGCGGGCGCCACCGCGGTGCTGGTCGTCACGCCCTATTACAACAAGCCCACGCAGGAGGGCATGTACCAGCACTTCAAGGCGATCAACGACGCCATCAACATCCCGATCATCATCTACAACATCCCGCCGCGCTCGGTGATCGACATGTCCGTCGACACCATGAAGCGGCTTTGGGAATTGAAGAACATCGCCGGCGTCAAGGACGCCACCGCCAGCATGGTACGGGTCTCGCAGCAGCGTGCGGCAATGGGCGAGGACTTCAACCAGCTCTCCGGCGAGGACGCCACCATCATCGGCTACATGGCCCATGGCGGCCATGGCTGCATCTCCGTCACATCAAACGTCGCGCCACGGCTCTGCTCGGAATTCCACGCAGCCTGGCAAAAGGGTGACGTCACCACCGCGCTGAAGATCCACGACAAGCTGATGCCGCTGCACATGAACCTGTTCATGGAAACCAGCCCGGCGCCGATCAAATATGCGATGTCGCTGCTCGGCAAAATGGACGAGAGGCTGCGCCTGCCGATGGTCCCGGTGCAGGAATCGACGCGTGCCGCCGTGCGCAGCGCCATGGTGCACGCCGGCCTGATCAACTAGCCGCGCGCTTCCGGATAGGCCCGCCGTCGCAGGAGAGGATTCGCCGTGTTGAAGGAATTCCAGGAATTCGCGATGAAGGGCAATGTCGTCGACCTCGCGGTCGGCGTCATCATCGGCGCGGCCTTCGGCGCGATCGTCAACTCGCTGGTCGGCGACGTCATCATGCCCATCATCGGCGCTGTCACCGGCGGGCTCGACTTCTCCAATTATTTCACGCCGCTCGCCAAATCGGTCACGGCGGGCAACCTTGCGGACGCCAAAAAGCAGGGCGCCGTGCTGGCCTGGGGCAATTTCCTCACGCTAACCCTCAACTTCCTGATTGTCGCCTTCGTGCTGTTCATCGTCATCCGCCTCATGAACCAGCTCAAGCGCAAGCAAGAGGCAGCGCCCGCGCCGAAACCCACCAGGCAGGAAGAGCTGTTGACCGAGATCCGCGATCTCCTGAAGAAAAGCTAACGTGGCCGACAAGAACGAACGCCCGATCAAGGTCGTCGCCGAAAATCGCAAGGCCCGCTTCAACTATGCGATCGAGGACACGATCGAGGCCGGCCTTGCTTTGACCGGCACCGAGGTCAAGTCGATCCGCAGCGGCAAGAGCACGATCGCGGAGTCCTACGCCGATTCCAAGGATGGCGAGCTCTGGCTGATCAACGCTAACATCCCGGAATACCTGCAAGGCAACCGCTTCAATCACGAGCCGAAGCGCCCGCGAAAACTGCTGCTCCACCGCAAGCAGATCAACAAGCTGATGGGCGCGGTCGACCGCGAGGGCATGACCCTGATCCCGCTGAAGCTTTACTTCAACGAGCGCGGGCGTGCGAAACTTCTGCTGGCGGTCGCCAAGGGCAAGAAGCTGCACGACAAGCGAGAAACCGTGAAGAAGCGCGACTGGGGCCGCGAGAAGGGCCGGCTGATGAGGGCGCGGGGATAGGGTTTGTAGGATGGGTAGAGCGAAGCGAAACCCATCACCTCTCCGCAACAA
>Ga0187815_10001156_pt1 | contig 12497 bp, 10 predicted proteins | sample NC_S_5_FD_132962 | JGI IMG/M metagenome (GOLD analysis project Ga0187815, IMG submission 132962) | Wetland sediment microbial communities from Neuse River Estuary, North Carolina, USA - ASW-S_5 | ecosystem: Environmental > Aquatic > Freshwater > Wetlands > Sediment | place: USA: North Carolina...
GCATGGTCCACGCCGGCACGGTGAAATGGCGCTCCATCCGCTCGCTCGTCTGCTGGTGATATTCGCTTTTGTCGCGGACGATCTTCATGGCGCGCCTCCTGGCTCGGCAGGCAAAACCGTATCTGATATGACACAATGTGTCATCCAAAATTGGAGGCAGTCAGGGGTTTGACGGGGCAGCTCAGCGCCGCCCGAAGTTGACCGCTTCTTCCGCCGCGCGGAAAAGGGCGCGCGCCTTGTCCTGGATTTCCTGATACTCGGTCGCCGGATCGCTGTCGGCGACGACGCCGCAGCCGGCCTGCACCACCATCTTGCCGTCCTTGACGATCGCGGTCCGCAGCACGATGCACGTGTCCATGCTGCCGTCGGCGGCGAAATAGCCGATGCCGCCGCCGTAGAGGTTGCGGCGTTCGGGCTCGAGCTCGTCGATGATCTCCATCGCCCGCACCTTGGGCGCGCCGGACAGCGTTCCGGCGGGAAAGCCTGCCATCAGCGCGTCGAGCGCTTCGACCTTGGGCGCCGCCTGGCCTTCGACATGCGACGAGATATGCATGACGTGGCTGTAGCGTTCGATGACGAACTGCTCGACCACCTTGACCGTGCCGGTGACGGCAACGCGGCCGACGTCGTTTCGTGCGAGATCCAGGAGCATCAGGTGCTCGGCGCGTTCCTTCGGATCGGCCAGTAGTTCCTGGGCGAGCTTCTCGTCCTCGGCGGCATCCTTGCCGCGCCGCCGCGTGCCAGCGAGCGGCCGGATCGTCACCTTGCCGTCGCGGAAGCGCACCAGGATTTCCGGGCTCGAGCCGACGACGGCGAAGTTTCCGAAGTCGAGAAAGAATAGGAATGGCGAAGGGTTGAGACGCCGCAGCGCGCGATAGAGCGCGAACGGCGGCAGCTTGAACGGCACGCTCATGCGCATCGAGGGCACGACCTGGAAGATTTCGCCGGCGCGGATGTATTCCTTGGCCGCCGCCACCATGCGCATGCATTCCTCGCGCGTCATGTTGGCGCTCGGCGCCGGCAATTCTTCGGTCGTTGCAACCGATTCACGGCGATGCGGCAGGCTGCGCTCGAAATCCGACAGCACGTCGGCCAGACGCTCGCGCGCCGCGTGATAAGCCTGCTCGGCGCTGACCGCGCGGTCAGGCCACACCGGCGTCACCACCGTGACGCGGTCGGCGATGGTGTCGAAGATGCAGATGATCGTCGGCCGCACCAGAAATCCGTCGGGTATGCCGAGCGTGTCGGGATTGCTGTCGGGAATTTTCTCCACCAAGCCGACCGTGCCGTAACCGAGATAGCCGAACAGGCCGGCGGCCATTGGCGGCAGGTCCTTGGGCGTGTCGATGCGGCATTCCTTGATCAGGGCGCGCAGCGAAGCGAGGGCGCCCTGGTTCTGCGGCTCGAAGCGGTCCGGCGTCGAGCGCGCGTGGCGGTTGATCTCGGCGCGGTCGCCGAAGCAGCGCCACACCAGATCGGGCTTGAGGCCGATGAAGGAATAACGGCCGCGCGCCGCGCCGCCTTCGACACTCTCGAACAGGAAGCTCAGCGGCTTGCCGTCGGCAAGCTTGAGCATTGCCGACACCGGCGTCTCGAGGTCGCTGACCAGCGAAGTCCACACCAGCGCCGGCTTGCCGGCGGCGTGCGCGGCCGCGAAATCCTTGAACTCGGGCGACAGCTGCATGCCGCTACAGCGCGTGCTGCAGATTGGTCTGGTTGATCTCGACCGGATAATGGGCGCGCAACGCCTGCGAGAATTCGCTCAGGAATTCGCTCTGCATCTCCTGCGCCAACCGATGCGACAGGGCGTCGACGGTCGCCTTGTCAGTCGCGGGATCGGCCTTCTGGATGGCGGTGAGCTGCGCGACGGCATAGCCGTCGCCGGCGGGCGCGAAAGCCGCGCCGTTGAGCTTCAATCCGAAAAGCGGACCGGCCAGCGCCGGCGGCATCTTGCCGCCGCCGGTGCGCATCACCGGGCCGGTGCTGCTGACCACCAATTTGCGCTTGGCGGCGATGGACTTGAGCGACTGACCGGCATTGACCTCGTCGGCGATCTGCTTGGCGAGATTGGCGAGCGCTTCGCTGCGCTGCTGCGTCTGCCACAGCGTCGCGACGCGGTTGCGCACCTGATCGAGCGGCGGCACGCCGGATGGCGTCACCGTGTCGACATGGACCAGGAAATAGCCGTCGTCGCCGAGATCGTCGAGCGCGCTGCTTTGGCCGGGCGCGGTGGCGAAGGCGGCTTGCAGCACCTTCGCCTTCTGCTGCGGCAGCGTCGCCGGCTTGCCGTCGGCGAGATCGCCCTGCGCATCGGCGCCGGTGATGGTGGCAACCTTCATGCCGAACTGCTTGGCTACCGCGGCGAAGCTGCCGCCGCCGGCCAGCGCGTCGTCGATGTGGTTCGCAAGCTGCGCGATCTGGTCGCCCGCCATGTCGCGCGCCACTTCCTGGCGCAGCTTGTCCTTCACCTGGTCGAAGGTCTGGGTCTGCTCGGGCTTGATCGCGTTGACGCGCACGATGTGCCAGCCGAAGGAGGTCTGCACCGGCGGCGTGACCGCGCCTTGCTTGGCCGAGAACGCGGCGTCGGCCAGTGGCTGCGGCAGGTCTTGGCGGCGCATCCAGCCGAGATCGAGCGTGCTGGCGTCGGCGCCGGCCACCGCCTTGGCGACGGCGGCGAACGGCTTGCCGGCGGCAAGCTGCGCCTCGGCGGCGTCGGCCTTGGCCTTGTCGGATAGCAGCATCTGCTGGAGCTGCCGCGTTTCGGGCGTATGGAACTCGTCGAGCCGCGCCTGATAGGCATCCTTGAGCTTGCTGTCGGGCACGTTGATGCCGGCGGCGACGTCGTTGATGGTCAGCGTCGCCAGCGTGAAGTTGCGCCGTTCGGGCGTGCGGAACGCGTCTGGGTGCGCCTTATAGAACGCGAGGAGGTCCTGTTCCGACGGCTTGGGTGGCGCCGGCGCTGCCGATGCAGGCAGCATGACGATGTCGGCGACGCGGCGTTCGGCGTTGGCTCGGTAGATGGCGTCGGTCAATTCCTGCGGCGGCCGGACGCCTTCGGTCAGTGAGATGGTCAGCTCGTCGCGTTCGAGGTCCGAGCGCAGCAGCTGTTCGTATTGCGCGCCGTTGAGCCGGTTCGCCGCCAGGATCTGATTGTAGATATTGCGGTCGAATTGGCCGTTGGAGCCGTGGAACGCCGGATTGTCGACGATCGCCTTGCGCACCGCTTCGTTGCCGACGCGGAGGTTGAGCCGGTCGGTCTCGTGCGCCAGCACCGCGGATTCGATCAACCGGTTGAGCGCGGCGTCGACGATGCCGAGCTGTTTCGCCTGGTCCATGCTGATGCTGGCGCCGCCCGATGCACGCCGCAGCCGATCGATATCGGCGCGCACCGATTGCTGCAATTGCGCCGCTTCGATCCGTTCGCCGGCCACGGTCGCAACCGATGTGTCGACGCTGCGGTTGCGGAAGATGTCGCCGATGCCCCAGATGCCGAAGGTGACGATCAGGACGCCGAACAGGATCTTGACGAGCAGCGAGGTGGCTTTGGAGCGGATGGCTTGCAGCATGGCGGAGCTCGGAATGGCGCGACGGCTTGCGTCGTGCTGGGTTGTGCGCGCGGATGATAGGGGGCGGCCGATGGCGCCGCAACGTCCAATGCGGCGCGCTCTGGCGGGCGTTCGATGCCTATGGTAGAGCGGCCTGATGCGTAAGCTGGTGGCCGGCAACTGGAAGATGAACGGGTTAACGGCCGATGGCATGGCCCGCGCCCGCGATCTCGTCGCGCTCGCCACGGCGACGCCGCCCGCCTGTGAGATCGTGCTGTGTCCGCCGGCGACGCTGCTGGTGCCGGTCGGGCAAGCAATTGCTGGCTCGGGACTCGCGCTCGGCGGCCAGGATTGCCACGCCGAGCCCGCGGGTCCGCACACCGGCGATATCAGTGCGCCAATGCTGAAGGATGTCGGCTGCACTTACGTCATCGTCGGCCATTCCGAGCGCCGCCACGAATATAAGGAGAGCGATGCACTCGTTCGCGCCAAGGCGACAGCGGCCGTCGCCGCGGGCTTGTGCGCCATCGTTTGCGTCGGCGAGACCGCGGCCGAGCGCGCCAGCGGGCGCACCGAAGCGATCGTCGTGCGCCAGCTACAAGGTTCGCTGCCGCCGAAGCTGGGTCCGGCCAAGCTGGTCGTCGCCTACGAGCCGATCTGGGCGATCGGCAGCGGGCGCACGCCGACGGCGCAGGATGTCGCGTCGGTGCATTCGCGTATCCGCGAGGCGTTGCGCGATCTCGCGACCGAAGCCGTTGCCGTGCGCATTCTTTATGGCGGCTCAGTGAAGCCGGCCAATGCGCGCGAGCTGACGGCGGTTGCCAACGTCGACGGATTGCTGGTCGGCGGCGGCAGCTTGAGCACCGAAGAGTTTTGGACGATCGCGTCGGCCTGCAGTTGAGCGGCAGCGTTCCCTATTCGGGTAAGAAGGAGTTGGTGATGGTGGATCGTCGCGCTGTTCTGATCGGCCTGCTGTCGTGTCCGGTTTGCGCTTCGCTGGCGCGTGCTGCCGACGAGGCGCATTGGAGTTACGAAGGCACCGACGGACCGACGCAGTGGGGCGAACTCGATCCGGGATTCAAGGCCTGTTCGGCCGGCACGCAACAATCGCCGATCGATCTCAAGGGTGCGATCAAAGCCGACTTCGGGCGTCTCGAACTCGACTGGAAGCCGCAGGCTTACGCCATCGTCAACAATGGCCACACCATCCAGGCCAACGCCAAGCCAGGCAGTTTTGCGCGCGTCGCCGGCGATACCTATGCGCTGCAGCAGTTCCATTTTCACGCGCCGAGCGAGCATGCGATCAATGGCACGCGGACGGCGATGGAAGTGCATTTCGTTCATGCTGGAACCGGCGGCCGCTACGCCGTTGTCGGCGCCTTCATGCAATCCGGCGCGGCCAACGCCGCTTTCGGCGCGATCATGGCGGCGGCGCCGCGCAAGCCGGGCGACGGCGCGCTGCGACGGCCGATCGATCCGCATCAGTTGGTGCCGGCGAAGAGCGACGTCTATCGTTACGCCGGTTCGCTGACGACACCGCCGTGCAGCGAGGTCGTCGATTGGAACGTCTATGCGCATCCGATCGAGGTCGCGGCCGGCGACATCGCGGCGTTCCACGCGCTCTATCCGATGAACGCGCGGCCGCTGCAAGCGCTCGATCGGCGGTTCGTCCTGATCGGGCACTGAGCGCGGCCGCGCCGTGAAACGTAATGTGGTGGCATACCACGAGTGTGACCGAGCGCCGTCCCACCGCCTTACACCTTATTCATGTACCGCGCTTGCAACGGCTGGCCCTCGATGGTCGGAAAGCCATTGAAAGTCCTTGAAGCTTCGACGCGCTTTGCGGATGATGAGCGCAAGATAAAGAACGACACGTTTTTGCGAGTGGGGGAGGCCGAAAACGACAGTGGCGAGCGGCGCTCGCCTTTTCCGACATCGTCATTGAATTAGGATGGCCGGCTGCTTTCCGTGGCCGGTTGCGGAACAGCGTGGCGGTTCAAAAAGCAACCGCGAACAATGACAGGCCACAGGGAGGGAAATGATGACTGAGTCGAAGCCGTCCACCATCGGTCGCCGTACAATCATCAAAGCGACAGCCGCCGCCGGTCTGGCGCAAATCGCTGCGCCCTTTGTCATCTCGGCGCGTGCCGCCGACAACATCAAGATCGGCCTCGACGATTGCTTCACCGGCACCTATGCCGAGACCGGAACGCACGAGAAGATCGGCGCGGAGTTCGCCGTCGACGAGATCAACAAGAAGGGTGGCATCCTCGGCCGCAAGGTCGAAATGATCTCCGAAGATTCGACCAGCACCGACACCGGCATTGCGGTGCAGAAGGCGCACAAGCTGATCGACCGCGACAAGGTCGACTTCCTGCTCGGCAACGTGAACTCGGCGATGGCGCTCGCCATCGGCGAAGTCGCCGGCCAGGCCGGCAAGCTGCTGGTCGTCACCGGCGGCCACACCGACGCCGTCACCGGCACCGATTGTCACTACAACGTCTTCCGCGTCTGCAGCACCACGCGCATGGAATCGAACGCGGTCTCCGAGACACTGTTCAAGAAGTACGGCAAGAAGTTCTATTTCATCACGCCCGACTACGCCTTTGGTCACACCCTGCAACAAGGCTTCGAGGCGGCACTCAAGGCTGCCAATGGCACCGAGGTGGGCGCGTCGTTGACGCCGCTCGGCACGACGGACTTCTCGTCGTATCTCATCAAGGCGGAGGCGGCGAAGCCGGACGTCATCATCTTCCTCACCAACGGACAGGACGGCGTCAACTCGCTGAAGCAGGCGGTTCAGTTCGGCCTCGATAAGAAGTTCGGCATCGCCGGCGGGCTCGAGGAGCTCGAGGTTTTCAACGGCTTGCCGCCCGAAGCCCGCATCGGCACCTGGGTCTTCGAATGGTACTGGAAGCAGCCGGGCGTGCCGCACGTGAAGGAGTTCGTCGCCGCGATGCGCAAGCGCAACGGCGGCAAGGTGCCGACGGCGCGTCACTGGTTCGGCTATGTCGCGGCTTGGACTTGTTATTTTGCGGCTGAGGGCACGAAATCGCTCGACGTGGTCAAGATGGCGAAATACCTGCAGAACTTCAAACTGCCGCCTGAAGTCGCCCTCATGCCGAACAACCCGTTCTACCGCGCGGGCGACAACCAGCTCATGGCGACGCTCTATGTCGGTCATGCGGTGTCGCAGGGCAAGGACGACCCCGAAGACCTCTTCGTCATCGAGAAGGAGGTCAAGGGCGTCGATGCGGCGCTACCGGTGGCCGAGACCGGCTGCAAGTTGAAGTGGCCGGCCTGATCTGTTGACTGGAGAGCCGGGCGGGCGCGCATCGTTCGCCCGGCATTCAAGCATTCGAACCAGGACTTCACACAAATAAGCAACGTACTTCTAGGGAGTGATCTAAATGACTGAACCGAAGCCGTCCTCGATCGGCCGCCGCACCGTTCTAAAAGGCGCGGCTGCCGCAGGCGTCGCGCAAGTCGCCGCACCGTTCGTGGTTTCTGCCTGGGCCGCCGACAACATCAAGATCGGCCTCGACGACACCTTCACCGGCACTTACGCCGAACTCGGTAAGAACGAGCAGATCGGCGCGCAGCTCGCCGTCGATCAGATGAACAAAAAAGGCGGCATCCTCGGCCGCAAGGTCGAGCTGATCTCCGAGGATTCGACCAGCGCGGACACTGGCGTTGCCGTGCAGAAGGCGCACAAGCTGCTCGACCGCGACAAGGTCGACTTCCTGCTCGGCAACGTGAACTCGGCGATGGCGCTCGCCATCGGCGAAGTCGCCGGCCAGGCTGGCAAGCTGCTGGTCGTCACCGGCGGCCACACCGACGCCGTCACCGGCACCGATTGTCACTGGAACGTCTTCCGCGTCTGCAACACGACGCGCATGGAGACCAATTCGGTGTCGCAGACGCTGTTCAAGAAGTACGGCAAGAAGTTCTATTTCATCACGCCCGATTACGCCTTCGGTCATACCCTGCAACAAGGCTTCGAGGCGGCACTCAAGGCGAACAATGGCACCGAGGTGGGCGCGTCGTTGACGCCGCTCGGCGCCACGGACTACTCGGCCTATCTCATCAAGGCGCAGGCCGCAAAGCCGGACGTCATCATCTTCCTTACCGCCGGCCAAGATGCGGTCAATTCGCTGAAACAGGCGGTGCAGTTCGGCCTCAACAAGAAGTTCGCGATTGCCGGCGCGCAGCAGGAGCTCGAAGTGCTCAACGGTCTGCCGCCCGAGGCCCGCATCGGCACCTGGGTCTTCGAATGGTACTGGAAGCAGCCGGGTGTGCCCTTTGTGAAGGAGTTCGTCGCCGACATCCGCAAGCGCAACGGCGGCAAGGTGCCGACGGCGCGTCACTGGTTCGGCTATGCGGCGGCATGGACTTGCGCACTGGCGGCCAACCACACCAAGTCGCTCGACACACCGAAAATGGCGAAGTTCCTACAGAATTTCAAACTGCCGCCCGAAGTCGCGTTGATGCCCAACAACCCGTTCTACCGCGCAGGCGACAATCAGTTCATGCCGACACTCTTTGTTGGCCACGCTGTGTCGCAGGGCAAGGACGATCCCGAAGATCTCTTCGTCGTCGACCAGGAGGTCAAAGGCATCGACGCCGCGCTCCCGGTTGCCGAAACCGGGTGCAAGATGACGATACCGTCGTAATTAGGATGGGCATACCGGGCGCCGCTTCGGTGGCAGCGCCCGGTTCCCGATGGGACGAACGGAGAATTTCGGTTGTCGATCGTATGGTTTGCGAAAGGCCCGCGCGCCGGGGCGTGCGGGCCGCATTTATGTGGGAACTGACTGCGATGATGCTTCGTCCGGAATGACACGCATGCCATGACCGAGCTCATCCTCTACAACGTATTCAACGGTCTCATCATCGGCGCGTTTTATGCGCTGATGGCGCTCGGCCTGTCGCTGATTCTCAATCTTTCGGGCGTCATCAACTTCGCCCATGGCGGCTTCCTCACGCTCGGCGGCTACCTCGCCTTCGTGCTGGTCCCGTTCGTCGGCTTCTGGGGCGCGCTGCTGATCTCGCCGTTCCTCACCGCGGCCTTCGGCCTGGTGATCGAGCGCCTGATGATCCGGCCTCTATACGGCCGCGATCCACTTTACGGCCTGCTGCTGACTTTCGGCCTCGCGTTCATCTTCGAGGATGGCACGCGTTTCATATGGGGTCCGCAAACCCTGCCGTTTTCGGTGCCGATTTGGCTGCAGAACCAGCTCAGCACCCAGTTTTTCTTCCTCACCGGTTACCGCGTATTCATGGTCGTGCTGGCGACGGTTGCGGTGATCGCGTTGTTCTTGATCCTGAACCGCACCCGCGTCGGCATGCGCATACGCGCCGGCACGCTCGACCTCGAGACTGTCGCCGTTCTCGGCGTCAATGTGCGCATCCTGCGCACCGTCAATTTCGGCCTCGGGATCTATCTCGCCGGTCTCGCTGGGGTGCTCGCCGCCGGCATGCTGGGCCTGCAGCCGACGACCGGCAGCGAATTGATCATGCCGAGCTTCGTCGCCATCATTATCGGCGGCCTCGGCAGTCTGCCGGGCACGCTCTTGGGCGGCTTGATGATCGGCGTCGCCTCTGGCGTCACCTCCGTATTCTTCCCGGACGCGAGCGAGGCGGTGATTTACGTCATGATGGGACTGGTGCTGCTGGTCCGGCCGCGCGGCCTGCTGGGTGAGGAGGGCCGCTTCTGATGGTTCGTCTTGATAAATCGGCGGATGCCGCCCGCACCGGCGCATCGAGCGTTCCGGTGGCCGGTTTTCGCGTCGACAAGCGCGCAGCCGACGTTATCGTCTGGTTGCTGCTGCTGACCATGCCGTTCTGGCTAAACTGGATCGGCGGCTATACCCAGCTTGGCACCCGCGTGGTGATTCTGGCGCTTGCCGCGATGTCACTCAATTTCCTGCTCGGCTACACCGGCGTGCTGTCGTTCGGCCATGCGGCGTATTTTGGCCTCGGCAGCTACGGTCTCGGACTGACCATCAAATATCTGGTGCCGAATACCCTGGTCGGCATGGCGGTCGGCATTGCCACCGCGATCGTCGCAGCGGCAATCATCGGCGCGTTGATCGTTCGGCTCCGAGGCATCTACTTCGCGATGGTGACCATTGCGTTCGGCCAGGTGTTCTATTTCGTCGCCTACCGTTGGAACAACGTCACCGGCGGCGACGACGGCCTTTCCGGTTGGCACCGACTGCCGATCGACCTTGGCTTTACCCAGATCGACATCCTTAACAACGACTTGGCGTTCTATTACGTGGCGTTGTTCTGTTTCGCGGTGTCGGTTGGCATCATGGCGCTGTTGCTGCGCTCGCCGTTCGGCCGCACGCTGCTGGCGATCCGCGAGAACGAGCGCCGTGCGCGCTTCCTCGGAATTCCGGTCGACCGGCACATCTGGTTGTCTTGGCTCATCTCGTGCACCTTTACAGGTTTGGCCGGCACGCTCTATGCGATGCTGAATAACTTCTCCGACCCGCACGACCTGCACTGGGAGCAATCGGGAAATTTCGTCATCATGGCGGTCTTGGGCGGCATGCGCAGCTTCTGGGGACCGCTGATCGGCGCGGCCATCTTCATCGTGCTCGAGGACTACATTTCGAGCCGCACCGAGAACTGGGAATCATTTATCGGACTCTTCTTCGTCCTCGTCGTCCTGTTCTTCCCGCGCGGCGTCCTGGGCATGATCCGGCGAAAGACCATGCAATGAGCCTGCTCCAGGTCGAAAACGTCTCCAAGCGCTTCGGCGACCTGATTGCCGTCGACGGCGTCTCGATGACGGTCGAACAGGGCGAGCTGCGCGCCGTCATCGGCCCGAACGGCGCGGGCAAGACCACGTTCTTCAATCTGATCAGCGGCTTCCTCACGCCGTCCTCCGGCAAGATCGTTTTTGACGACAAGGACGTGACCAAGCTATTGCCGGCACAACGCGTATGGCGCGGCATGGCGCGCACGTTTCAGATTACTGAGGTCTTTCCCGAACTGACGACGCGCGAGAATTTGCGCATCGCGGTTGAGGTCGCGGCCGGCTACCGGCTCAAAACCTGGCTTTCGCGCGATCTGGACGGCGAAGTCCGCGCCCGCGTCATTGATTTGCTCGAGATGAGCGGGCTTGCGGACAAGGCCGATCGCTTGGTGGGCGAGCTGTCGCACGGCGATCAGCGCGCGACCGAGATCATGATGGCGCTGGCGCTAAAGCCGCGGCTGCTGCTGCTCGACGAGCCGACGGCTGGCATGGGCGATCAGGAGACGTATGACATCACCCAGCTCATCCGCAAGCTGCACAGGACCCAGAACCTGACCATCGTACTGATCGAACACGACATGCGCGTCGTCTTCCATCTTGCCGATCGCATTATGGTGCTGGCTGAAGGCGCGCTGCTGGCCGAAGGCACGCCGGCCGAGATCGCCAAGAACGAGGCGGTGCAGACGGCCTATTTGGGGAAGGCGGCATGAGCGGCGTGGTGGTGTTGCAGGCCGAAGACCTGCACACCTTTTACGGCAAGAGCCACATCCTGCACGGCGTTGGCCTCGAAGTGCGCGAGGGCGAAATCGTCACGCTCTTGGGCCGCAACGGTGCCGGCAAGACCACGACATTGCGGAGCCTTGTCGGCCTGACGCATGCGCGCGACGGCGCGGTGCGCATCTTCGGCCACGCAACGACCGACTGGGCGCCGTACCGCATCGCCATGCTCGGCGTCGGCTATGTGCCCGAAGGCCGCCGCATCTTCCCGAGCCTGACGGTCGAGGAAAACCTCAAGGTGCCGATGGAGCGGCCGGGTCCGTGGACGATTCCGCGGATTTACGAGCTCTTCCCGCGCCTAGCGCAGCGCAAGAGCAACAAGGGCCGGCAACTTTCCGGCGGCGAGCAGGAAATGCTCTCGATCTCGCGCGCGCTGCTGCTCAATCCCAAGCTGATGATGCTTGACGAGCCGTCGCAGGGCCTGGCGCCGCTGATTGTGCAGGAAGTGTTCAAGGTCATCGCCGCCGCGCGCAAGGAGGGCATCTCGGTGCTGCTGGTCGAGCAGAACGTGCGCGCCGCGGTCGAGATCGCCGACCGCGCCTACGTGCTCGACGATGGCAAGGTGGTCTATTCCGGCGCCGCCGCCGAGTTCGCCAAGGACGAAGAGCGCGTTCGCGCGCTCGCCGGCGCCAGCGCCGCGAAGTGGGAAGAGGTTTAGGCCGCCGCGACAGGCATCGCGCCGTGGTCTAGAATAGATTTTGGTATTGGCGACAACGACAGGGAGAGACGCACATGGCGCAGTCCCTCAAGCCGATCCGCATCGCGCCCAAGGGCATGGGTCTTGCCGATTTCGTCGCCCAGGAAGAGGGCTTCTTCGCTGCCGAAGGCCTCGCCGTCGAATTCGACTGGAAGACCTTTCGCGGCACGCAATCGAGCTGGAAGGGCCTCGACTATCTCAACCGGCCGCAGGACCAGCCTTATCAGCAGGGCGACGCCGAGGTGATCCAGAGCGCTTGCCAATGGGGCAGCGTATGCAACGCCGGCGCCGGCATGGGCCGCTTCGTCTCCGACTGTTACGGCATCTCGCCGTGGGCGATTTATGTCCGGCCGGATTCGAAGATCCGCAAGCCCGAGGATTTGCGCGACGTGCCGATCGCCGTCGGCCTGCGCGCCGGCAGCCATTTCAACGTGCCGTGGCGGCTCGAGCCTTACATGCCGCTCGAGCACATCAAGGTCGTGAACGTGGGCGGCTTTGGCGCACGCCTCACGGCGTTGCTCAACAAGGAAGTTGAAGCGGCGAGCCTGCTGCCGCCGCAGATCGCCATGGCCGACCAGCTGGGCCTGCGCAAGGTGATGGAAAACACCTTCCACACCATCTGGTGGGTGCCCGAGCACCTCGACCAGGCGACGCTCGCCGCGGTGCTGCGCGCGCTGGCGCGGGCGGAAAAGGCGATCGACGCCAACCTCGC
>Ga0187815_10001157_pt1 | contig 12484 bp, 12 predicted proteins | sample NC_S_5_FD_132962 | JGI IMG/M metagenome (GOLD analysis project Ga0187815, IMG submission 132962) | Wetland sediment microbial communities from Neuse River Estuary, North Carolina, USA - ASW-S_5 | ecosystem: Environmental > Aquatic > Freshwater > Wetlands > Sediment | place: USA: North Carolina...
AAACCAGCCGCGTCCGCCGAACCCCCCACACTACTGCCAGTCCAGTGGGAATCGGTAGAGCCGGGCGACGGGTTCACCGTGCTGCTGGATGGCGACATCACGCTGGCCCCGGTCGCCGGGAAGACCCACAGCACGCTCACCCTGGCCGGGTTCGGCCGCCTGCCTGAAAGCACCCTGACGGCTGACGGTTACGAGCAGGCCAGGGTGCAAGTGATCGAAGCCGCCCGGGAGTTCATCACCAGCGTCGCCGTCACCGTGACCGGCCCGGCAGATCCCGGCCAGGAGCCCCTCGGGCCCGCCTGGCCATGGCTGAACGGGCTCCCCAGGACATAACCCTGACCACCGCTTCTGATCTGGTGTTGCTGGCTAGAACTGAGCCTTGAGTTCGCCGATCTCGTGCATCCGTTCCTGAACCTGGGCGTACGCCGGGTTCTCGCGGATGCGGCCCACCGCCCACCGCAGGACTTCCGCGCGGCTGGTCGCGACGCCCGCCATGATCAGCGCGTCAACGGTCGCCAGATCAGCGGGCCCGAGCAGGGTCGCCACCCGGGTGAAGTCCGGCATGGCCTCGAGCACGTTGGTCCGGTTCCCGAGGAAACTTCTCATATGGCCCCAGTCCGGCCTCGAGGGGTTGGCCTGCCGTTCGGGCGTATCGGGGAAGAAGTCGATCCACGCGATGGACGGAAGCAGGTCGTCATGCAGCCTGTCGAGCCCCTCGCTGTTGGCCTCCGCGAAATCGTCCAGGGTCTCGCGGCTGTCCCAGTTCTCTTCCGGTCTGCCTGCCCGGTCGATGAAGACCCGGACCGCGGTTTCCCCGGGCTCGACAGCAGGATCGTCGCCGTACCCCAGCACATCCACCCGGGCGAACGTGCCCTCGGGGAAAGCTGACAGCAGCTTGTTCTTCACGGCGTTAGATATCGCCTCGTCCACGGGATCCTCCCGAAGTTGCCCGTCCGCTCCAGGTTGCACGCGCGCAAGCAACCTAACAGCAGGGTCCGACAAAACGGCTGGGCGGCGAGTTCGCGGACGTTTGCGCCGACTGAGCTATCTGAGGCGCGGGTAGTAAGTTGTGGGGCGGGACGCTGACGGGAAGTCGAGCCACGTCTGCGCAGCTGACCGGGACACTCCCGGGAAGCTGGGTGGCCCAATGGATGACAGGCACGCTGGAAAACGCCTGGACCTTCCGGTTCCGGGTGTTGACGCTTGGCGGGAATCCGTCGAGCGCGGCGAGCACGGCATCGCGACCGCGTGTAACCTGGCGCTTCTGACGATCGCTTGCCTGTCCGTCGCGGCCTCGCTGATCGCGGCTGTTGCCGGGTACGCCCTTGCCAGGCGCGGTCTGATCAAGCCATAACTACTTGACCGCTGCCGCCGGAATCTCCCCGGAGGCCAGCGGCTCGATCGGAGGCTCCGGGTAGAGCACCCTGTGCAGGCCCGCGGCCAAGGCGCCGCCGACCAGCGGCGCGACTATGAACAGCCATACCTGGCTCAGGGCGGTCCCGCCGACGATGAGGGCAGGACCGAGGCTGCGCGCCGGGTTGACTGACGTGCCGGTGATCGGGATTCCGATGAGATGGACGATCGTGAGAGAGAAACCGATGACGATGCCAGCCGTTGCGGCGTTCGCGGTCTTGCTCGTTGCCCCGAGCACGGCGAAGACGAACAGGGCGGTCAGTATGACCTCGGCCAGGAAGGCCCCGCCAGCGTTGATGCGGATATGGCTCAGCGGGCCATACCCATCCGCGCCCAGGCCCTGAATCGAGGTGCGGTAGAGGGGTGAGCTGTTGAACGTGCCCCACAAGAGCAAGGCCCCGAGTATCCCGCCCACGAACTGAGCGACCCAGTATCCGGCGGCCTCCCGGAGCGGGATCCGGCCCGAGAGCCAAGCGCCGATGGTGACGGCCGGATTGACGTGGCATCCGGAGATCGGGCCGAGCACGTAGGCCAAGGCGAGCAACACAAGGCCGAACGCGAGAGCCGTAGCCACGACCCCGGCAGCGAAACTCGTCCCCGCAAAGCCGAACCCGAACGACAGGGTGGCCACGCCGACGGCGAAATAGACCAGAATCGCCGTCCCGAGCAGCTCTGCCGCCAGTTTCCGGACCGCGGTGCCCTCAAGTCTTGTCAGCATAAACCCCTCACTTCGCGACTGTTGGTGTCCCTGTCCCTGCTGTTAAGGGTGTACCCAGTGAGGCTAAAGACAGCGGGAGTGACAGCAGAAGTAGCAGCAAGGACATCGCACAACGGCTCGCCCAGGCTTGCCGCCACTGCCACGTGGAGGCCAGCTGGACGCTTGGCCGGGGAAGAACGCCGGGTTACGATGCGAGTGGCTGGTCCGAAAGTATCGGTACCCCTGCTGACCTGCGCTATGACCCAACGAAGCGTCAGCGGTGGAGCCGGACAGCGCAGGTATCGTCAGTCCGGTTCTCCCGCGCTGTGCCCAGCCGGAGGACCCAATGATTCCCGCACCTGAGTCCACGCCCGCCGGTGAGGCTTCGCCTGTTTCTGGTGGCCCGCCCGGTTATCCGTTCCAAGGGCCGGGGTTGCTGGCGAGGGTCTGGCCTTTCGCCGCGATCGCGGTCCTGGCTGAGGCAAGCCTGATCTTGCCGCGGGGGCCGGCGTCAATGTCGGCGGTGATCGTAAGCGCGGTGTTGCTACTCGCAGCGGCGGCGGCGTTCCTGCTGCCGTGGTCACGGCTGCCAGGGTGGATGCCGGTGCTGGTCCCGCTGCTCTACACCGGTTCAGTCCTGGCCCTGATCCTGGCGGCGGGCTCGGCTTCCGGCGTGGGCATTGTCATCTTGGTGCCGCTTATATGGACTACTTTGTTCCAGCGCCTGTGGGAGTCTGCATGCGTCGTGGTCGCGATCGTGGCCGTCGAGGTCATCATCTCGCTCGTGCCGGTTGCCTCCCCGGACGCGGTGATCGCCCGGCGGGTCATCTTGTGGTCGGTGCTGGGCGCGGTGATCGGCGTCGCGACGCACGGCATGAGAGACCGCATCCGTCACGCCCAAGAGCAGGCAGCCAGGCGGCAAGACCGGCTGCGCGAGGTCAGCATCATCGAAGACAGGGACCGCATCGCGGGTGATCTGCGGGACAAGGTCATCCAGGGGATCTTCTCGGCCGGGCTGACCTTGCATAGCGCGGCCGCCCGGACGGCCGACAAGTACGTGCAGGACCGGATCGCTGAGACAGTCAGCGATCTTGACGAGGTGATCGTGATGCTCAGGGACACGATCTCCGGGCTGGGGCATCAGCTCAAAGGCCACGGCCTGCACGCTGAAGTCGCGCGCCTGTGCGAAGAACTCCAGCTGGAACCCGAACTGAGCTTCAGCGGGCCCGTCGACGGAGCGCTGCACCCGGGCACCAGAGCCGCGCTCATCGAGCTGCTGCGTGACGCCCTGGCCCTGATCGCGCAGCACCGCTTCACGGCGTCCCTTATCGGAATCTCCACAGCTGATAGCTCATGCATAACCGTGGTCCGAGCCGTCCCCGTCCGCGGAGCCCAGGCAGACGGGGAGGCGCCCGGGTTTCCCAGCCTCCGGCACAGCGCCGCACGGGCGGGGATCGACATCGATATCGAGCCTGGCCCTGATTCCACCCGGTTCGCCTGGCATATACCCCTGGGATCGCCTTGAGGAAGGTTGCTCGGCGGGACCCGGTTCATCGGCGAGTAGCGTGCGTGACCGGGGTTCGGCACAGGCCGTGCCTGCCCCTAGGCTAGATGTCCTATGGGTGCTGTAGCAGCCTCGCGCACCTCGACCTCGGTATCCGGCGGCGAGCCGGACGCGGTCATCCATACCGAGGACCTGACCAAGGTCTACCCGGGGATGGACATGGCCGCGGTGGACAAGCTGAACCTGGATGTCCGGGCCGGGGAGATCTTCGGCCTGCTCGGGCCGAACGGGGCGGGCAAGACCACGACCGCGGGCATGCTGACCACTCGCGTGGTTCCCACATCGGGGCGGGCCTTCCTCGGCGGGGTGGACGTCAAGGCGCACCCTGCCCTCGCCAAGCAGCTGAGCGGGATCGTGTCGCAGCAGAACACCCTGGACCGGCAGCTGACCGTCTGGGAGAACCTGTACTTCCACGGCAGGCTGTTCGGCATCAAGGCGAAGGAATCCAGGAAGATAGCCGATGAACTGCTTGACCAGTTCCAGCTGTCGAAGTGGGCCACGGCGTCGGTGTTCGCGCTGTCCGGCGGTATGGCTCAGCGACTCATGGTGGCACGGGCCATCTTCCACCGGCCCTCGGTGCTGTTCCTCGATGAACCCACGGCAGGCCTTGACCCGCAGAGCAGGCTCGCGCTGTGGGATCTGCTCGGCGAACTGCACCGCCAGGGCCAGACGATCATGCTCACGACTCACTACATGGAAGAGGCTGACCGGCTCTGCGAGCGGGTCGCCATCATGGACCATGGCCAGATCCTCGCCCTGGACACGCCGGCCGCGCTCAAGCAGACCGTCGGCGCCGACACCATCGTGACGGTGCGGACGACCGGCGATGTGAAGCGGCTTGCCGAAGTGCTCACCAGGGACGTGACGGGTGTCACCCGGACGCGGGTGGCGGACGACCGGCTCGAACTGCATGTGCAAGACGGCGACGGCCTGGTTCCGCGCATTGTGCTGGCGGCCGAGCATGGCGGCTTCCAGCTCGTCGACGTCTCGGTCGCCGAGCCCAGCCTGGAGACCGTGTTCATCAACCTGACCGGTAGGGAGCTGCGGGAAGAATGACCGCTTCGGCAACCCCGCAAGCCCCGGCCCGGCTGATAGGCGGCGGCCCAACCCGCTCGGTGGCCGCGGCCAGCCGAACCGCGCTGGCGGCACTGCTGCTGCGCGACCTGGTGGTGCTGCGCAAGCACCTGTGGGAGTTCGTGCTGCGCACGCTCGTCCAGCCGTTCCTGCTGTGCTTCGTCTTCCTGTACGTGTTCCCGAAGATCGGGCAGGGCATCGGCGGCCACGGTGCGGCCGCGGAATCGGCGTTCGCCACCATCCTGGTTCCCGGGGTCGTCGGGATTTCAGTCATGTTCCAGGGCGTGCAGTCGATCGCGCTGGCGATGGCCCAGGAGTTCGGCTTCACCAGGGAAATCGAGGACCGGGTACAGGCACCCTGCCCGATATGGCTGGTGGCGATCGCCAAGGTGCTTTCCGGCGCCGCGCAAGGAGTGCTGTCCGCGATCATCGTGCTGCCGATCGCCTCGGTCGTGCACGCGCCCGGGGTGACGGCCCACCTGAGCTTGCACTGGTGGCTGATCGTCACGTTCGTTCCGCTGGCCTGCGTCGCGATGGGCGGACTCGGGCTTGTCCTCGGCACCAGCTTCGAGCCGCGGAACATCGGCCTGATGTTCGGCTTCATCATCCTGCCGATCACGTTCCTTGGCGGCACTTACTACTCGTGGACCAAACTGGCCCCCGTCACGGTCGGCGGCTGGCACTGGCTCCAGACGGTGGTGCTGATCAACCCGCTGATCTACGTGAACGAGGGCATGCGGGCGGCGTTCACCGACGCGCCGCACATGCACCTGTACGTCATCTACCCGGTGGTCGCCGGATTCGGCGCGCTGTTCCTGACCATCGGCATCCGCAACTTCCGGCGCCGCGTGCTGTCCTGACCCAGACCGGCGCGGCTTACTCGGGGGTGACGATCTCCTTGCTCCCGCCGGAGCTTGCCCGACCTTGAGCGGGACCTGGCCGGCTGGGCGGTAGGCTAGCCGACAGAAAACCGCGTGAGGGGTCTTTCGCGGAACGTGTATCGAGGTTGGAGGGGGCGGCTCAGTGAAGAAGCTGTTCATCCTGGCCCTGCTGGTGCTTGGCGGCTTCGCGGTGTGGCGGAAGGTTCAAGCGCAGCGCGCTGACCTCGACCTGTGGAGCGAGGCAACCGCCCCAGACGAATACTGACTCGACAGCCGTCCGATGAGCGAACCTCCTGCCGTCCAGCTGGTCTGCTGCGACCTGGCGAGCCTCGTCATCGACGGCTCTGTCGTGGAACGCGCCTTCGCGGAAGCTATCGCCACTCAGGGCATCGTGGCCGGAACGCAGGATTATGTCCGCTCGATGGTCCGCCTCGACCGGGCACGGGGGCGGCCACCCGCCGACGTGCTCCATGAGATCTTCGATGGCGACGAACCGCGGGCGCAGGCGGCGTCGCTTGCCTTCGACCGGTCGTTCCGCTCGGCGGCGGAACGGTTCGGCATGACCGCGCCGGCGGACGTCATCGCCGCGCTCACCAAGGTGGCCGGGGGTGCGAAGGTCTGCCTGCTCTCCGGGCTGTCCGTGGACGCGTGCGGCGACATCCTCGCCGGGCTGCGCCGTCCCGGTCTGGCTGACCTCGCGCTCTGCGTGGACGACGCGCCGCGCGGCTTCCCGTGGCCAGATCTCGTGCTGACCGCGATGCTCCGGCTGGGGAGCCGCGATGTCCGCGAGGTCGCCATGGTAAGCGCCACCGAGAACGGCCTGCTGTCCGGGCACCGGGCGGGTGCCCGGATCGTGGCGGGCATCGGCAGCGGCTCGCGCCGCCTCAAGGCGCTGTACCAGGCGGGTGCCACGCACGTGCTCGACAACGTCGCGGCGCTCCCGGACCTGATCATCGGTGCCGCCTGACCTGCTTCTCGGCCGGTGCCGTCACCGCCGCGGCCACTTAGACTCATTACCATGCCGGAACTGCCAGAAGTGGAAGCGCTGGCCGCGTTCCTGCGCACGCATGCCAGCGGCCGCGTTATCGCCCGCGCCGAGGCCGCGTCGTTCGCCGTGCTGAAGACGTTCGATCCGCCGCTCACCGCGCTCGCCGGGCTCACCATCGGGGAGGTCACACGGCACGGGAAGTTCCTTGACCTGGCCTGCGGTGACCTGCACCTGGTGATGCACCTCGCGCGAGCGGGCTGGCTGCGCTGGCGCGACGACATGCCCGACAAGCCCGTGCGACCGGGGAAGAGCCCGCTCGCGTTCCGGCTGGTGCTCGACGACGGCTCTGGATTCGACCTCACCGAAGCGGGAACGCAGAAGCGGCTCGCCGTCTACCTCGTCCGCGACCCGATGCTCGTGCCCGGTGTGGCGACCCTCGGGCCCGAGCCGCTGGCTGACGACTTCACCGTCGAGTCGCTCGCCGCGATCCTCAAGGAGCGCCGCACGCAGATCAAGGGTGTGCTCCGCGACCAGCACATCATCGCGGGGATAGGCAACGCCTACTCCGACGAGGTGTTGCACGCCGCGAAGATGTCCCCTTTCAAGCTCGCCTCGAGCTTCACCCCGGAAGAGGTCGCCACGCTGCACGAGGCGATCGTGACCACGCTGCGCGATGCGATCGGGCGGTCGGCTGGACTCGCGGCCGCGGACCTCAAGGGTGAGAAGAAGACCGGCCTCCGGGTGCACGCGAAGACAGGCCAGCCCTGCCCGGTGTGCGGCGACACGATCCGCGAGGTCTCCTTCGCCGACTCTTCGCTGCAGTACTGCCCCACCTGCCAGACGGGCGGGAAGCCGCTCGCTGACCGCCGTATGTCCCGGCTGCTCAAATAATCATTCCGAACGGGCCCGTTTCTTCGCCCCGACCCCTCGGCCCGCCTAAGAAGGTTCGCGGATCGGGGTCCGGGTGGCCCGCGTGCAGTACCCTTGACGCTGCGGGGCTATAGCTCAGCTGGAAGAGCGTCTGGTTTGCATCCAGAAGGCCAGGGGTTCGAGTCCCCTTAGCTCCACCCAGGTCAGGGGCCGGTTGTGATCACGCAACCGACCCTTGATGGTCTTGGTGCAGCAGCAAAGTGCAGCAGTCGCCGGTCAAGTGTCCGGAGAGTCGTCAAGCCACTGCCCGAGTTTCCTGAGCGCTTCGCGGGTGGAGGCAGACGGGACCTCAGTGTAGATCTCCATCGTGATGGCGATCTTGCTGTGCCGCAGGATCTGCATGGCAACACGAGGATGCACATCGAGCGCTGCCAGCAGGGAGGCCATCGTGATGCGGCGATTGAAGCTCCGGTCAAAGTTGCTCGGCTCGACCGGTGGTGAACTACCATGATCGACTGGTCACAGCCGCATTCCCTTGCAAAGGTGACCGAAGACGCGGGCTTCACCATGTCCGACGTTGCCTTCATTTCGGGCCTCGATGAAAGCACAATTTCCCGGCTCTGGGATGATCCGCACTGGCTCGACCGAGTTAAAGGGCGTTCCCTGCAAGCCCTAGTCGCTTCTGTGCCCGGAGTCGCGGAGTACTTCGCTTCCCACTCAGTTCTCAGCAGGCGCGACAAGCTAATCAGCCAGCTGGAAGCTAAGGGCCTGCAAATTAACCATCAGGCACTACGCCTGTCCAACGCGCAACGCGTTCCCCATCAATACCTAATAAATGCCCTAGAGGCAGCCCTGAGAATAATGCAAGGCGACGGAGCACGCACATGCGGACTCATCGTCCGCTTCTGGGGTATCCAGCAGAACCGCGCGCTAGAAGCTCTCTACTCGCCAGCAACCGAAGTCTCGCTTCTCCGCAACCCCGAAGAACTTGTCTCTGCCTCCCTCGAACTCGTCCCGAGGCTCAACCCGAAGACATATTCCTTCCATACGATCATCACTAAGGCACACTTCGCGCATCATCTTGGCATGACAACCGGCGAGATTGCGGAAGATCTGCGGCCTGAAATCACAGACCGGCAATCGGCGCTGATGACACGAAGCGGCGTCATGGGGCTGCTGATTACCTCAAACGACACAGACCTCGCCCAAAGGTACGAACGCATGGTGGCTACCACGCCCGTCCTTTCGGTAATAGAAGAGTGGGCCTTTCCCACTTACGCCAGGGACAGCAAGCTCAACGCCGACTTCTCCGTTCCCGGATCTCTGCTGCTACGCCGAACCGCCGCAGAGGTCATCCGGGAAATCGGCTCCTATCCCGACGCCTACATTTACTATCTCGTCACCACCTACATCCCTCTAGCACTTAGCCAAGACCAAACATTTGGCTTGAGAATCCAAGACCTCATCAAGGCGATATCGACACGTGTCGAGACCTGTGAAGATGCTACAGCGCGGAACGCATGCCTCAGGCTGTCGCAAGTGCTCGTCGAAGGAGGGCTCATCACCAGCGTCTCCGCTGGTAACGCGCCGCCTCCCGGAAGCGACGATGCCCTGGTCATCGAAGGGACCGGACGGACCCTGATCCCGGGTCTGATCGACGCCCACTGGCACTCGGCTTTCGCCACCCTCTCAATCGGCGACGCCATAACGGCCGATGTCGGGTACCTCCACCTCGCCGCTGGACGCTGTGCGACCGAGACCTTGCACCGCGGGTTCACGACGGTCCGCGATGCCGGGGGTCCGACCTTCGGGCTCAAGCGGGCCATCGACACTGGGCTCATCGCCGGTCCGCGCATCTTTCCGTCCGGGGCGTTCATCTCCCAGTCGGGCGGCCATGGCGACTTCCGCATGCCCTACGAGACGCCGAAGGGCGTCCACGGCTGTCTCAGCCACACCGAGCTCATCGGGGGAAGCATCATCGCCGACGGCGTCGAGGCGGTGCTGCGTGCCGCCCGGGAACAGCTCATGCACGGCGCCAGCCAGCTCAAGGTGATGGCAGGCGGCGGGGTCTCGTCGAACTACGACCCGTTGGATGTCACCCAGTACACCGCGGCGGAGATGCGAGCTGCGGTCGAGGCCGCCGAAAACTGGGGCACCTACGTCATGGTGCACGCCTTTTCGTCCCGGGCCGTGCGCCAAGCACTCGAAGCCGGAGTCCGCAGCATCGATCACGGCCACCTGATCGACGAGGAAACGGTCGAGCTGATCGCCGAAAAGGATGCGTGGTGGTGCCTGCAGCCGTTTCTGGACGATGAGGATGCCATCCCAGAGACCGGCGCCAACAGGCTTAAGGCGAAGCAGGTGTACGACGGCACGGACCGCTCGTACGCCCTGGCGAAGAAGCACGGCATCAAGGTCGCGTGGGGTACCGACACGCTCTTCGACCGCGCCCTCTCCCTACGTCAGGGCGCGCAGCTGGCCAAGATGGTCCGGTGGTACACGCCCGCCGAGGTCCTCACCATGGCCACCCTGCAGAACGCCGAGTTGCTGTCTCTCTCTGGGCTTCGCAACCCCTACCCGGGCACGCTCGGAGTCGTCGAATCCGGGGCGATCGCCGATCTGCTGCTCATCGACGGGGATCCGCTAGAGGACATCACCCTGCTGGCCCGACCGGAAAGTTCCATGCTCGTCATCATGAAGGGTGGGGAGATCGTCAAGAGCCAGGTTTCGGCCTGACCTGAGGACCGCATGCTCACCGCTGATCAGCGGCCCTCGTTAGCAGCTCATCCGGTTTCGCGCGTGCTGCGAGCGCCAATAGTAATTTTGACGCTTAACTGTCAGCCGGGCGAAGACTAACGGCAGCAACAAAATGACAGCAACCGCATCATCTGTCGACAGATCTACCAGATTCAGGAGGGGATGCCGCATCCCGTCCGGGCTTGCTTCACTGGGTTGCCAACCTGCGCACCTCCCCAGATCTGCCGCGATTTCCCTGCACGTAATTACTGTCAACGGGTCGTTGACAGTAAAACCGGCGAATAGCGTTCAGGTACCTCCTACCTGGGGTACCCTCCAACGCCTTAAAACGGCTTGACACTTAACGGTCAAAGAGTTCCTAGACCCGCCTGACAATTAAGCGTCAAACTGAAAGGGTGCAGTATTGCGCCCTCGCATAGGGGTGGGTGACTAACCGGGTGACAATCACCACGAACACTTGCGGACTTCCACGTATCCTGCCGCACTTGTTTCCGCAGGTCTGACCCAGATCATCCCTGATTATCAACCAGTATTACTACGCTTACAAGCGAGGGGTCACTACTTCGAACCCAGTTGCGCCCACCGGGGGTACACAGATTAGATCCAATCGTCGTCCATGTCTGGATCTATCCCAGGCAGTGGTTCTTGTCCGCTGATATTGCTTTGGGCTTTATTGGTTGCAGGCAGTATCAACTTCGGAGAATCCCCTTCCAGGCTTCGTTGCAAGAAGGCCTTAAATCGAGCAGATAGGACCTGACCCTCGCGGCTATTCTCATACTGTGCCCAATTCCTTGAGGCTACACGCTGCTCAGGAAGCCCTCCTATGACCGTACGGATGCGTCCAGTGAGTTGATCGCGAACGGCATTGGCTTTGTCTTCCGCAATTTTCATCGAGCTGAGCGTTGATGGCGTGTCCTCTGGAAAGCTTATGCTGCTGATGATCCAATGCTTCGCAGCCTCATTATTGACGACCAGCCTAAGGAACTCATAAACCGTGTATAGATACTCCTGGGCAAGATCTCTGTCCTTATCGGAAATGTAGATACCGTGTTTCCAAACAAAAGCATTGACGTTAGTCAAGAAAGGAGCAAAATCTTCGCTAAACGTTCGGGTTAGAGACTCGCGCATGCTCAAGTGCGCGTCTTGAACAACTTCCCATAGTCCTACATAGGCTTCTTTCCTCTTCGTTTGATAATAATCACTATGGTGAGCTTCACGATCGCCTCGCCAACGCCGCTGACCGTACCAAATACCAAGGCAGACACCGAGAAGACCCAGCACGGGCCCTACAAGACCAAGAACCAATGTCGTCATAGCACCAGTTTCTCCTAAAATGGGTCGGGCCTGTGGCCGCAGGCGTCCTGTACTACCTCGTCCGCTAAGGCTTATGGTTCCTCGGCCGGACTTGACTGGGCAGCGAACCCACAGAGCAAAGCTACCAATACGGTCCAGGCTCAGCCACGGCCGGCGGGAACAGCGGCCGTAGCCGCACTCGGGCACATGCCAGTGTCCCACGCATCCAGGTCTAGTCGACCGGCATCATCGGGTGTCAACGGCCATTAGGAAATCCGGTTGGGTGGCCTTGTTTTCTCCGGGCTGGCGGCCACCAGTTCTCCAGGCTGGTGGCCGCCTGTTCTCCCCGGCGGGCGGGGTTAGGTCGCCAGCGGGATCACCCCTTTCCCTGCGAGGGCCTCGGCGAGCCGGTGCGAGTCGCCCTTGGTCAGGACCAGGTGGGCGTGGTGGAGCAGCCGGTCGACGGTGGCTGTGGCGAGGGTCTTCGGCATGATGGTGTCGAATCCGGAGGGGTGAATGTTGCTGGTCACCGCGACGGCCCGGCGCTCGTAGGCGGCGTCGGTGATGCGGTAGAACGCCTCGGCGGCGTCCTGCCCGGCCGGCAGCATGCCGATGTCATCGACGACGATGAGGTCGCATCGGCAGATCCGGGTGACGGTGCGGGCGACCGACCCGTCGGCCTTGGCCCTGCCGATCGCGGCGGTGAGGGTCTCGAGGGTGAACCAGGCGACGCGCAGGTCCTTCTCGATCGCGGCGTGGGCCAGGGCCTCGACCAGGTGCGACTTCCCGGTCCCGGACGGGCCGGCGATCACCAGGTTCTCCGCCCGCCCGATCCATTCCAGGGTGGCCAGGGCGTCCTGGGTGGCGGCGGGGACGGAGGACTCCCCGGGCCGCCAGGATGAGAACGTCTTCCCGGCGGGGAACCCGGCGGTCTTGCGGCGCATCCG
>Ga0187815_10001162_pt1 | contig 12464 bp, 15 predicted proteins | sample NC_S_5_FD_132962 | JGI IMG/M metagenome (GOLD analysis project Ga0187815, IMG submission 132962) | Wetland sediment microbial communities from Neuse River Estuary, North Carolina, USA - ASW-S_5 | ecosystem: Environmental > Aquatic > Freshwater > Wetlands > Sediment | place: USA: North Carolina...
ATCTTCCAGTCCGTAGATCGTGGCGATATTGGGGTGACTCAGCGACGCCAGCACTTTTGCTTCGCGCCCGAACCGCGCCATGCGCTGAGCATCAGTGGAAAACGCTTCTGGCAGAACCTTCAGCGCGACATCACGTGCGAGTTTGTTATCGCGCGCGCGATACACTTCACCCATTCCGCCCGCGCCCAGCGGCGCGATGATCTCGTAAGGCCCGAGTTTTGTACCTGGCACAAGCGGCATTAGCGCTCAGGATTATAGCCTTAGGGAACCATCACAGGTACACTCCACGTGGGAACGCCAGCAAGTGCTGAAATTCGAGCGATGAGCTCCTTCATCGCAAAGCGGAGCGTTGCTTCTCTGCCGTCACAACGATTAGACGAGGCTACACTTCACTCGAAAGAATCCGTGAAAATCGCGTGAGAACAATAAGAGAACAAAATCCGCCACTGTAAAGTGCAATCCTGTCAAGGAAGCGCCCTGAAATCACAACAGGTTAGTGGTTGCCCAATTCTGTACCAACTGAGCGCGCATCTCGCTGAATTGTGCTGGCTAGGACCTGCGTAAGCAACTGAGAAATCACGGCCCAAATTCTTCTGCCGTGTTCTCAAGATGTTGTGTTCATCCTCGGGCGGCTTTTTGCGCGGCCTTCATCACCGTTTTCTTCATACGGTTTTCGCCTGCCCAATACAAACTGATCTCGTGGCCGTCGGGATCATTGAGGTAGGCATGTCGCCAACCCCAGGGCATCATGCGCGGCAGTTGAGTGATGTAGAAGCCTTTTTGCTGGAGCTTGCGGCAGAAGTCGTCGAGCTCTCGGACTTCGAAGTACAGACGCACGCCGTCGCTCAAAACGGAAGTTTCTGGAGCCGCCTGGTGCAGGGCGATGGTACCGTCACCGCCCGGCGCGCGCAGGCGCGCATACACGGGCTTTTTTTCATAACGGAAGTCTTCGATGAGCCTGAATCCCAGCAAATCTCGGTAGAAGCTGAGTCCGCGCTCCACGTCTTTCACGTAGACCATGGCGTGATTGAAAGTAAGCTTCCCCTCACTTTCTGGGGTGACGGAAGTCTTCTTTTGTTGTGGCCTGGGGTGCTTGGCACGCATGTGCCTAGCGGAGCGTGGATCTGCAGAGAGTTTCCTTCGTGCCGGCTTCTTCATTGAGTTCCAACCCTCCTCCACGCATGCCAATTCGCTCCACGGGTGCAGCGCTTGTTCTTGGCTCTCTGTCGTTGCCCAAATCGTTGCCCAAATCTGTTCCGACCGCGCCCGAATTTGGCTGAATTGGGCTGGAATTGTGCTGGCTAGTACCGGCTTAAGCGACTGAGAACGCTGAGGCCGATTCCTTCTGCCGTGTTTTCAAGACCGCCGGTTTCAACCGCTCACCCACCCCTCCGGCGATTAAATTCTAGCACCTCGCGAGAGCATGTACGGCAAAGGTTGCGCAACCGGCATCGCCCAATGGCCCAGGAAACGCGCCCGAGCAGGTTCGACGCGCGAGGTCAAGAGAGGCGGCTTTTGAGGTAGAAAGCGGGAGACGGTGTACAATGCTGGCCTCGCTCTATCCAAATTTGGGCTGGCGGGTGCGAACCCGCGACTGGAGTTTCTTGCTTCCATGAGAAAACTGGGAAAAACAATCGCGTGGGGTGTGGTTCTGCTCGTCGTGGTCCTCGCCGCGGCCGTCACACTCACGATTGGGTGGCGGCCGTTCGTGGGACCGCGTGCGCGGGTGCTGACGGCCCGAAAATTCGAGAGCACGCCTGCGCGTCTGGCGCGGGGCCAATATGTCGTCAACAACGTGGCGGATTGCATGGGCTGCCACTCCGAACATGATTGGAAGGCGCACGACGCGCCTGTGCTTCCCAACAGGTTAGGCGCAGGGCAGGACATGACTTTGCTGAAGGGACTCCCGGGCCAGGTTGATGCTCCAAACATCACGCCGGATGTGGAAACGGGCGCAGGTGCGTGGACTGACGATCAGTTCGCGCGGGCCATACGCGAAGGTGTCGGGCACGATGGACACGCTTTATTTCCGTTCATGCCCTACCTGGACTTTCGATCCATGTCGGACGAAGATTTGGCTTCGGTCATCGTTTATTTGCGCTCGCTCCCGCCAATACGCAGGGAGCTTACGGCAACGAATTTGATTTTCCCGGTGAAGTATCTCATCCGCAGCGTACCCGAACCTCTGGACGCGCCCGTTCCACAACCCGACCTTTCCACGCCCGAAAAGCGCGGGGCTTATTTGGTCGGCATCGCGGGCTGCACAGATTGCCATACGCCGCAAGATGCGCACGGACAGCCACTGCAGAATATGGCGTTTGCCGGCGGTTTTATTCTCGACGGCTCGTGGGGGCGCGTGGCCAGCGCAAACATCACGCCGGACGCCTCAGGGATTCCGTACTATGACCTCGCGTTGTTTACGCAGGCCCTGCGCACTGGGTATGTGAAGGCGCGCCAGCTCAATCAGATCATGCCCTGGCAGACGTACCGAGGCATGACGGACGAAGATATTGCTGCAGTTTTTGCGTACGTGAAGACGTTCAAGCCCGTGCGGCACCACGTGGACAACACGGAGCCGCCCACCTACTGCAAGCTGTGCCAGCAGATGCACGGCGGCGGGGATCAGAACTAAACCAGCACGGAAACGGGCGCCTGACCGTGGACTGACGATCGGTTCGCGCGGGCCTATACGCGAGGGTGTCGGGCACGATGGATAAGCCTAAGGCTCGACCGCCAGATTGTTCGAGTTGTCTACGTGGACTTGTGCTTCGCGTAGTCCGCGGCACCCATGAAATGAAGTGACACGTACGGCTGATCGCCGATGACCCAACTGTCGTGGCCCGGCGCAATGTAGAAGAGGTCCCCAGCCTTCATCTCCACGATTCGGCCATCCTCCATGGCCGCAACCGCCGGCCCCGAAATGACCAAGCCAACGTGCTCGACCGTGCAGAAGCGGAGTCCCGCGGCTGCGCCCACGTCGACGGACCATTTCCAGCCGGGCTCGTAGGCAGCTCGACCGAGGGTCAAACCTCCGATGTGAATCAGTTCAAATTTGCCTTTCGGAAATGTCCGCGTTTCGTCGGGCTGATCGAAGCGCCTGAGGATCACGTCGAGCATTTTGCAGCCTCCAAGACTGCTAACCCCTTGCGGTGGCAGGATCACTCCATGAGATTCAGAAAACCGGCTAAGGTCGCAGCGATGACCCAGGAGCTGACGCGGACTGCGGCACGTTCGTGTAGAATACGAGCAATGTCGCCGCAAATGGGAGGGGTGCACATGGTGCGAAGGATCATTGTTGGCATAGCGATTGGTTGCATTGCGCTCGGAGGGTTCGCGCTGGTGCGCGCGCAGACTGCGGCGCAAGAATCAGCGCCGGTGACAACCAGGGCCGAAGACGTTCCTGCGCATCATGAAGCTCCGCCGAAAGGGCCGTTGCCCACGACGCTGGACCCGAAGCTGTTTCCTGACGCGTTGAACCAGAACCTCTACGCTTTGGCTGCGAAAGAGAAGAAGATCCTTTACCAGCAGCCGTGCTATTGCCATTGCGACCGCGAAGTGGGACACCAGAGCTTGCTCGACTGCTACGTCGACCGACATGCTTCCATGTGCGCCACTTGCCAGATGGAAGCCGTTTTCGCGTACCAGGAATGGCGAAAAGGAAAAACGGCCGCGCAGATCCGTCAGGAGATTATTGACGGTAAATGGCGCAACGTCGATCTTTCGCCGTACAGGGTCCCTCAGCCGGCGAAATAGCTTCGACAGCTTCAGGTAAAACGAGACGCCGAACCAAGCTTCGGATTTATTTCACAGCGGCCGGCAGATGCAGGGTTATCTGCGTGGTTTTGCCAGCGCGAATGATTACACGCCGGCTCCAATCCGTGAAGACTCCGTAAAGGCTACCGCGCAGGTCGTATTGTCCAGCGGTGTACCGGGTGAACTCGAAATGCCCATTGGCGTCGGTGTGCGTGGCGTGAGGATGCTGGCCGTCCGAGGTCTGGATAAAGATGGTTGCGCCCTCGACGGGATTCCCGTGCGAATCGACGAGGGTGCCCGAAAGTGTGCCGAGGAATTCGTGCGCGTAGGATCCGACGGCGAGCGCCAGGATCGCGGCCAGCGCGATAACGGCGGGACGTTTCATTACGGGTTCCTCCGTGGCGCGCGCAGCCGCAGGGTAACGTCGGTCTGCTTGCCCGTGCGTACTTCGACGTTATGCCTCCAATCACTGATCGCGCCATGGTGCGTTGCGCGCACATCGTAATAGCCGTGAACCAATTCGGGGAAGAAGAAACGGCCCTGCGCGTTGGTCGTGGTGGCGTGAGGACCTTCGCCAGTCGCGTTCTCCATAGTGACGCTAGCGCCAGCCACGGGCTTTCCGCTCGCGTTCAAAACGGTCCCGGCCAGAGTTCCCATGCCGTGTTCCTGCCCCGCGGCGATGATTCCCGTTACGAGGCACACCAGCAGAATAACCGCGACGCGTTTCATGCTGCTTCCTCCTGCCACTTGATTTTAGTGGTATAGCGGATTCGAGGGCAGAGGTTTCGAGCACAGCTTTTGCGCGTCAATCACCTGTCCGGCCGGCCAGCAGCGCTGAACTGGAAGGCTGACCGGAAGCGGCACCGGAGGCGACAATACCTTTGTGAAACGCAAATGGCTCGCATATAATGGTTTGACTCGACTTAGGAGGAATTCCGAGTGTTGATGATTCGCTTAGCCCGGATTGGCAAGAAGAAGCACCCATTTTACCGCGTGGTGGTCACGGAAAAGACGCGCCCGCGAAACGGGCGTTTTGTCGAAATTGTGGGGACCTACGACCCCTCGAAAAAGCCTGCAGCCATTCGACTTAAGGAAGACCGGATCCACTACTGGCTGGGCAAAGGAGCACAGCCGAGCGACACGGTCCAGAGCTTCCTGCGCAACCGCAAGCCCTCCTGAGGAATCAAACTCCTTAGCAGCTATGTACTTATCTCTTGTTCACGATCAAGCGAGTGTCTCTGCTGGGCCCGGCCAGCTGTGGAGGAAGGGTCATGAAGGAGCTGGTGGAAGAAATCGCGAAAGCTCTTGTCGATCATCCGGAACAGGTGCAGGTGAGAGCGGTAGAAGGGGAACAAGTCACGGTGTTGGAACTGCGGGTTCATCCTGAGGATCTGGGGAAAGTGATAGGACGGCAAGGCCGCACGGCGAAGTCGATTCGAACGCTTCTCGGGGCGGCTGGGATGAAGTTGAAAAAGCGTTTCACACTGGAAATCCTCGAGTAGTGACCACGCAAGAACCTTCCTGGGTCACCGTGGCTCGCGTCCTGCGTCCGCATGGACGCCGCGGAGAAGTGGTCTGCGCAATCCTCACTGATTTTCCCGATCGCCTAAAACGGCTGACCTCTATCGAATTGTGCGAAGGCAACGCCGAACCACGCCAGGCGCGGGAGGTCAACGTGCGCTCCTGCTGGCTTTCCGCGAGCCGAGGCCAGCAAGCCATTTTTCACTTCGAAGGTTCCGACTCGATTTCCGACGCCGAAAAGCTGGTTGGGCTCGAAGTGCAGATTCCCCTTGCGCAGCGCATGGAGCTTCCGTCGGGAAGCTATTACGTGACGGACCTGATTGGCTGCAAAGTGCTGGGCTGCGGTGGCGTGAAGTTGGGGATTGTCCACGACGTGCAATTCACGGGCGAAGGCGTCGCCGGCACGCCGATTCTTGTGCTCGACTCCGCTGACGGCGAACTGCTCATCCCACTCGCGCAAGAGATCTGCGTTAGCATCGATGTTGCCGCGAAGCGGATTGAAGTTGCGCCTCCCGAAGGTTTGCTCGACCTGAACCGAAGCCGCTGATCTTCAGCCAATTCATCTGCCCAGTTGACGTATACTCGCCCACAGCCTGCGCGCAGCAACAAATCTGCGATGCAATCGACCGGCGCAATTCTGCTGAAACTGCTGATATTCACGATAGTGATCCCGGGAACCGTGACGGTTTGGCTGCCGGTGTTTATTCTGTTCCCGGGAGTCCGGCGTCACTCGATTTCCTGGGATGCGCTGGCATTTGGTGGTATTGCGCTTATCGCGGCGGGCGTCGCGGGTTATTGTTGGTGCGCGCTCGATTTTGCCTTTGCGGGCAAAGGCACGCCATCGCCGGTCGACCCGCCGAAGAATCTGGTTGTGCGCGGGCTTTATAAATACACGCGGAATCCCATGTACGTCAGCGTGTTGAGCATCCTGATAGGCGAGAGCCTGCTGTTTCGATCTGCGGCTCTGCTCGAATACGCGGCGATCGGGGCGATCCTTTGCCACCTCTTTGTCGTTTTCTATGAGGAACCGGCCCTTCGGCGACAAATGGGTGAGGCATACGTGCGATATTGCGGGCAAGTTCCGCGTTGGCTGCTTCCGATGACGCGCAGGCGGAGAACGCATGCGGCTTGACGTCGTCACGATTTTCCCGGGATTTTTCGCCGGGCCGCTCGACTATGGAATTGTGCGGCGCGCGCGCGAAGCCGGGCTCATCGAAACGCGCGTCCACGACTTGCGGGATTTCACTCACGACAAGCACAAAACAACGGATGACCGTCCGTTTGGCGGCGGCGAAGGAATGGTGATGAAGCCGGAGCCGCTGTTCGAGGCTGCCGAATCGATTTTGGGCGCGACGATCGATACGGGGGCGGGCACGATGCCTGAACGAACGGCGATTGTCTTGCTTTCGGCTGCGGGAAAATTGTTTCGGCAGGAGATGGCGCGGCGATTCGCGAAGCTCGACCGGATCGTGTTGCTGTGCGGACGGTACGAGGGCGTGGACGAGCGCGTTGTCGAGCACCTCGCCACCGACGAAATTTCCGTTGGCGATTTCGTGCTGTCGGGCGGCGAGCTTGCCGCCGCGATGGTGATCGACGCGGTCGTGCGCCTCATTCCGGGCGCGCTCGGCAACGAAGACTCCGCCGTGAACGAGTCGTTCAGCGCTGTCGATTTTCCAGAGGATTCCGGTCGATCGGCGCGGGATGAGATGTCGATGCGGCAGTCGCGGCCTGAGCAGGCGTCGTCTAGCTACTCGCCACTCACCACTAGCCACTGTCTTCTCGATTATCCTCATTACACGCGCCCGCCGTCGTTTCGTGGCTGGGACGTGACGGAAGTTCTGCTCGGCGGCAACCACGAAGAGATTCGTCGCTGGCGCCGCAAAAAAGCCCTGGAAAAGACGCTCCGCAATCGCCCTGACCTGTTGCACCACATCCAACCTCAAAAGAACGATGAGAAATAAGCCGACAGCCGCAATCGCTGGGGAAAAGGATCCTGCAGTTACCGTTGATCGTCCTCATGCTGCCTATAATCCTGCCGCTTGCTGTTTATCGGGCTGTTGCTGCACGCTCTGAATAAAGCGATCGTTTACCTGCTCGTCTGGGTGTACTGGTTGCCAAAGGGAAAGGACGTACTTTATGTCTCTTCCGAGAGCCCGATCTGGAAAGAGTACATGGAGACAGAAATCTTTCCGTTGGTCGCCGGACGCGCCGTAGTGCTGAACTGGTCGGACCGCAGTGAGTGGCCGAAGGGGTCTTTCTTTGTTCGTGTTTTCCGGACTTTTGACCGCGGACGCGATTTCAATCCGATGATCGTGTTCTTTCGTCCTTTCCGCCGTGCGAGGATTTTCCGGTTCCTACCGGCATTTTAGGATTTTAAACATGGCGACCGCACAGGAGTGGAACGGTTACGGCTTAATCTGATTCAAGCTCTCCAACAAAATCCTCGGCCAAGCTGATAGCTCGCTGTTCGGGGGCTAAAGTGCTGTTCACGAGCAGTTTCGTTTAGGTATAAGCGCAAACATTCGCTATAATTGGTGATTGTCCATAGTGAGTTGAGCTGGCCCAACCTGAGTGGGTCTGCCTGGAAACGAAGATGAAACCCATAGTTGCGAAGGCGCAGGAGTCACAACTACGCAAAGACCTGCCCAAGTTCCGGCCGGGCGATACAGTGCGTGTGAACGTACGGTTAAGAGAAGGTGAAGGCGAAAAAGAGCGCATACAGGCGTTCGAAGGTGTGGTAATGAGCCGGCGGGGCGAACTGCTGGGCGAAAGTTTTACGGTGCGGCGAGTGAGCTTCGGCATTGGCGTCGAGAGGATTTTTCCGGTGCACTCGCCGATGATCAGCTCGATTGAAGTGGTGCGGCAAGGACGCGTTCGTCGCGCAAAGCTGAATTATCTGCGTTCACGCAAGGGCAAGGCGGCGCGTATCAAGCAGGCGGAGAAATTCGAGCCGGTTGCCGCAGGCGCAGCCACCGAGTAGTCGGGCAACCCGAAGGCCAATCTTTCAACCGATTTGGATTTCGCCGACGCAGCGCAAGCTGTGGTGGGTTTTTCTTTTGGCGCGCGAACTCGACGCAAAGCGCAGAACTCCCGCCAGTTTTCCACAGGCCGCCAATTCTCCGCAGAAATCCACAGCCACACCGAATTCGACAACGTGTCTCGTGTGTTAGAATCCCGCGCGATGGGACGGCTTTGCTGCTCACGATACGAGCGCGAGGCACGGCAAAAAGGTTGGCAGCGCATTGCCGGACTCGACGAGGCGGGACGCGGCTCTCTTTTCGGTCCCGTGGTGGCAGCGGCGGTCATCCTGAACCCGACCCGGCGGATCGTTGGCCTCGACGATTCGAAAAAGCTCCTACCGGAACGGCGCGGCGAGCTTGCCGAGCGGATTCGCCATCACGCGCTGGCCTGGGCTGTCGCCGAAATCGATGCCAGCCGGATCGATGCGTGGAACATTTACCAGGCCAGCCGTCAGGCCATGGTTGCGGCGATTGCGCAACTCAATCCGTTCCCCGATTATCTGCTGCTTGATGCCCTCGAACTCGACCTGCCCCTCGAACAGAAGGCTCTGATTCACGGCGACGCGCGCTCCATTTCGATTGCGGCGGCGTCTATCCTGGCAAAAGTCTACCGCGACGCTCGAATGGAGGAGTTCGATCAGTTGTATCCTCAGTACGGTCTGGCCCAAAACAAAGGCTACGGCACGCCCGAGCATCTTGAGGCGCTGCGACTGCACGGGCCGACGCCGTTGCACCGGTTCTCCTACGCGCCAGTTCGCGAGGCGCGTTGCTGGGCGGTAGGTGCGACTCAGGAGGCGCTGCCGCTCGCCCCGCTTGTGGAAGCCGCCAGCGATTAGCTACGGCAGTACCCTAGTTCCATTCTGGCATTTCCCTGTTATCCCGTTCGTCACCAGCCCAGTGTCAATTCGTAGACCCCCCTTTTTGGCGCGTGCTAACCTTCGAGACTGAGCCGCGGTGTCGCTGGGCGGGGAGTCCGGCGCGCGGAAACGAGCATAAAGAACCATCCATGGCATTCAATAAGAGTAAGGCGCTCGAAAGCGCGTTGAAGTATCTGAACCAGGGCAAAATCGCTCAGGCCATCGGCGAATACCAGCAGATCCTCCGCTACGACTCGAAAGACCAAGCCACACTGATGACCGTGGGCGACCTGTACGCGCGCCAAGGCGATATGGCGCATGCCATCGAGTATTTCGAGAGGCTCGCCCAGGTCTATCTGAGCGACGGCTTCAACAGCAAAGCCATCGCTATTTACAAGAAGATCGCGAAGTTGGCTCCGGCAGAACTCGCGCCTCTCGAGCGCTTGGCTGACCTGTACGTCCAGCAAGGCGTGCTGAGCGAGGCGCGCCCGCTGTTCCTGCAGATTGCGGAAGCGCACCTGAAAGCGAACCGTTCGCAGCGAGCGGTTGAAGTTCTGCACCGGCTGCTCGAGGTTGAGCCGGAAAACCCGCGCGTGCAGATGCGTTTAGCCGAGCTGTACAACGTGATGGGCCAGAAGAAGGAAGCGGCGCAGACCTACGTCAACTACGCGCAGCGTCTGCTGGAGCGCGGCGAAACGGATGAAGCGCACAAGCTGGTTGACCGTGCACTGGATGTAGAGCCCTCGAATGCTGCCGCTGTTCTGCTGAAAGGCAAGGTTCTCACCGCGGCCAAGGACAACGAGCAGGCCATCAAGGTTCTCGCTACTCATCCGGAAGCGGATGCGGGCGGGGAAGTAACGGATCTGCTCACCGACCTGGAAATTGAGGCCGGGCACTCGGCACGTTGCGCGGAACGGGCACGGAAGCAGCTCGCCCGCGGACATCTCCATTTCGGATACCTTCTGAAGGTCACGGATGCTTTGATTGCTGCGGGACAAACGGAAGAGGCGCTGCCGCTTCTGGCGGAGCTTCGCGAACCGATGATCGAGTCCGGCGAGCAGGACCGGTTCCTCAAATCCGTTACGAACATTACGGAAAAGTCGCCTGATTCGATCGAAGCGCTGGAACTGCTTGTCGACTTCTCCCGCCACACCAGCGATCCTTTCCGTTTGAACGCGGCATTGGGCCAGCTTGCGGATGCATACATCAAAGAGGGCAACTATTCGCGCGCCGAGGAGCTGCTTCGGGAGCTGGCCGACCGCAACAAAGACGACGAGCGCGTTGTCGAGAAGCTGAACGAGTTGCGCGCCCGCACGGGCGGCGGCACATCGGCGTCTGTTGTCTCGCTCGAGGAAGTCCCAGCGGCTACCCCCGTCGCTACTCCCGGCATGCCGGAACCGGAGAGCGCGGAGGGGGGAATTCCAGAAGCGCCAGCCATTGCCGAACCGCCGTTAGACGAGGAAACCGAGCGCTACATCGCGCAGGCGTTGACCGATGTAGACCTTTTCTCCAGCTACGGCCTCACGCAGAAAGCAACGCATCTGCTCGAAAACGTTCTTCAGCGCGCACCGAGGCATACGCCGACGCTCGAGCGTCTGCTGGATTTGTATCTAGGTGCAGGAAACGAGCGGCGGACAGCCGAAACAGCCGCTTTGCTCGAACAAATCTATCACCAGCGGAGGGATGCGGTCAGCGCAGAGCATTTTGCCGAACTGAGGCAGAGATTCCAGAAAGCGGCTGAGCTTAGCGAAGAGCAGTTGCCGACAGCACCGCCGGTGGAAGCCCCACCAATAATGGGACCGGAAACAGTTCAAGCTTCGCCGGAAGCGCCTGAAACTCCCGCAGAAACGCGGGCCGAAGCGAACGTCGCAGTCGAACCAGCCGCACAAACCACAGAATTTGAAGTGCCCGTCATGCCGCTTGAGACGGAAGGAGGGCAGGCGCAGACTTCCGCGGCGGAGATCGCGGCTACCCCGGAGGCCGGCGCTCCTAGCCCGCAACCGGTTGCGCCAGCCGAGCCTGTCGGCGCAACGCAAGAGGTCGATTTGTCGGATGAATGGGAAGCGATGGCTCAGGAAGTCAGTGAGCCGTCACAGCCTGCAGACGTGCCTGGCGAAGCTAAGCCACAGGCCGTCGAACCTGCTCCTGCAGAGCCTGAGCCTACTCGCGCGCCCGAGCCAAGGGAAGCTCACGCAGTACCCGACCAGGAAATTCAGCCGAGCCCCTCGCCCGTCGAGATCGAAGAAGCGCCAGAAGCAACGATTGAGCTGATCGAAGAGCCCGCAGCAGCAGAAGAACCGGTCGCGTCAAGCAACGGCGATATCCCGGCAGCGGTTTCGGTTCAACCTTCCGCCGAAACCGGGAAGCGGCTTACCACCGACGATCTCATTAGCGAACTCGTTGCCGAAATCGATCATCTGGACACGCCTGCAGCGCCAGCCGAACTGCCCGAGCATGAGGCGAAAACGCTCGCGCCAGTTGCAACCATTGCGGCGAGTACGGCGCCGGTCCCGCCTGCGCCGCCCGAGATGCCAGTTCAGCAGGCCATTCCGGAGCACGCCGCGGCGGGGCCGGTTACCGCGGAGACGTCAGAAGTTCTGAACGAACTGGCCGATGTCTTCCAGGAATTCCGCAACGAAATGGGCGAACTCGATGAGGCGGAGGCGGACGCCGACCTCGAGACGCATTACAACCTCGGAATCGCTTACCGGGAAATGGGCCTGCTCGACGAAGCCATTGGCGAATTCCAGAAAGTGGCGCAAGCCATTCAGAAGGGCAAGCCCTTTGCCTATGCCATGAACTGCGCGACATTCCTGGCCATTTGCTTCATGGACAAAGGCGAGCCCAAGATTGCCTCGCTCTGGTATCAGCGGGCGTTGCAAACGCCGGGTCTCGACCATGAGAATGTGGTGGCTTTGCGTTACGATCTGGGGGTGGCTCTGGAATCGGCGGGAGAATCAAAGTCCGCGCTGGACAGCTTCCAGCAAGTCTACGCGATGAACATCGACTATCGGGACGTTGCGGAACGTATAGCCGCACTCCAGCGGCACGAAACGCACGTTTGATCCACTCCACCGGATTTTCGCGCGCGCTTAGGACGCGGCAAAAAAGTTCCCGCTCGGTTGCCAGTCCGCCGATAATCCCACATAATCTTTAGCCTAAGATGAATCGCTTTCTTCGCTGGATTCTGCTGCTGATTTGGATCGAACTGGGGTTCGTGCTGATCCTGCTGCCCTGGTCTGAAATCTGGGAAATGAATTACTTCCTTTTCCAATACCCGGCACTTGGATTTTTGCTGAAGAATTCTTTCTTC
>Ga0187815_10001163_pt1 | contig 12463 bp, 11 predicted proteins | sample NC_S_5_FD_132962 | JGI IMG/M metagenome (GOLD analysis project Ga0187815, IMG submission 132962) | Wetland sediment microbial communities from Neuse River Estuary, North Carolina, USA - ASW-S_5 | ecosystem: Environmental > Aquatic > Freshwater > Wetlands > Sediment | place: USA: North Carolina...
CATATCGAAGACGCCATCCGCAACCGCCAGGTGCAGATCGTGTTCAACACGACCGACGGCCAGAAGGCCGTGTCGGACTCGAAATCGCTGCGCCGCGCGACCCTGATGCAGAAGGTGCCCTACTACACCACGCTCTCGGGCATGGAAGCGGTGGCCGAAGCCATCGCCGCGCTGAAGGCGGGCAGCCTCGAGGTCCGGCCGCTGCAGGAGTATTTTTGAGCGCTTTAGCCTGCGAATTCATCGTCAAGAAGTAGCTACTGGGGACGCCTAGCTGTCTGGAAAACTTTCCTCAACCAAGAAACAACGGTCTTTTCCCCAAGATCCTCGCTTAAGAAAAGAAAGAATCTAAGTAGATCAGACTTATTAATACCAGCTTCTCTACATATGCGCTCAACGCTTTCTCGTTCCAGATCATTGACTCGAACGGATAGTCTGAGGTCTCGTTTATGCATCTTACAGCCTCATCCGTATTAAACAGGGATCGGTAACGCCTCACGTGTGGCCCCACGATTGCGCCAAGCCAGCAACTGTATTGAACGGTCTTCCCTGAAGGCGTTCCAAGACTTAATTGCCAATGCGACCCGCTCGGCCTCAGCCAACCGAACTCTATGAGATGATCGAGTCCTGATTAATCGTTCTCGAAGATGGTAAATTGGGCTACTTTCTGAAAGATGAACCCCATCTATTAAGCGAGAAAAGAATTCATCAGCCTTATCATGATCTTTTTCTTTGAAAGTATAATGTAGAGCAGTGGCAATACCTGCGCCCATTATCTTTCCGATATGAATAACATGTTTGAGACTTTTCCGAATCTGAGGACACTCTTCAAGCAGCGCCAGAAGTTCACCATTCGTGGGTGACGAGTTAGCAGCAAGAACGACGTTGTTTCTCACCATCCATAGCCAACGAAGAGCAGATGCCAGAACAATGGTATTGTTTTCACCTCGCTCTCGCAGAATATCGCTTACCGACCGGCGATGACCTATATCAAGGGAACTGAAAGTTTCCTCCGAAAGGCCTTCAACAATGATTGCAGGGAACCCCTTCTTTGCTTTTTTTGACGCCTCAAGGCGATGCTGACCGTCAAGAAGTTTTCCATCTTTGCTTATTTTGATAGTCTGACCATTCAGAAGCCATCTCCCAGAAATCATATCTCTTGCATATTTATTAACAACGCTTGCAGAAATACTTCTATTCAACTTGTTCTTTGAAAGTATTTCATCAGCTTTCTCCGGAGTGATTATTACAACCTTCGCAGATACACTCGAATAGGCAGGGAATCTGAAGCCATGGCTTGAGGCAAGCTTATCTTGTCTTACATAATCAAAGAGAGGGCCTGCGCTATCCTTAATTCCCAATATCTGGGGGAAGGTCTCCGTATCTGGACTATACTTTAACTGGCGAAGAGGTTTTCCTGTATAAAAGGCATTCCAAGCCTTGATCGCGATTGCCAAAATATAGGATTGCTTTCGGCTTCCTCCTTGACCTTTCAATTCGGACAGTATCTGGCGCAATTGAAGTATCGGGCTGACATCACCATTGGAAATTGGTTCGCCAATCAACGCTACGAACCTATCCGCCTTTTGTTGATCTATCAGCCCCATCAGGTAGTGGAGCGCGATCCCGCAGCCGTGAGGAAGAAGCGGCGCAGCCACCAAAGATGGCATTATGCTGTCCCGTATCTCGGGCCGCTCTTCGAGGATGCTTAGCAACGAAATTGGCGACGGACTTCTGGCGCCACTCGGGAACAGGCCATTTGTATAAGCCCAGATTATACGCAATGCAGCAGCAAGCGAGCGCCCGTGACGCTCCTGCCGTATCGACAACACGTCAGCCAGCGTCCGCTTACGTACCGAGTCGATGGTTTCGTATGAGTTCGCTGAAATGCCTCGCACTATCAAAGTGTCAAAGGCGGCTCCGGAATGAACGCATGCAAGGAGCCTAGCACGCCCATCTATGACCTGGCCATCGTCAGTGAAAACAATCGGCGCCCCATTCATTACCCATCGACCAGAACGCATATCCCTCGAATACGCTTGCAGCAACCGCTGATCGATTTTGGTTTTCGAATAAAACCTCTCAATGAAACGGTTTGCTTCCTCTGGCGTGACTGTTTCGACCTTAAATTCAATCGCACTTTCGGAAATCATTCTCTCCGCCTCCTTCAGGTTCTGGAAGGAAAACTAAAATCCAATTGAAGAAAACACCAGATACTTTAGCGTCCGACAATCGACGATGAATAGAGGCTCAAGACAACCCTTCGTGTTCTTGATTTGTACTCGAAGTCATGGCGTCATCAAGATTAATGTTCAATCCGCTTGCTTGCCAATCCACTCGCCGCGCCACGGGAAACTGGACAGATCACCCCGAAACGGACATGCAGCGCGCGGAGCAGCCAGGATCCAATTCGATCTCCACTCACGGTAACGCGGTATGTGGATGAGATTCACTGTGCCTTCGGCATAAGCCCTTGATTTTTCGTCCACCGCAAACTCGGGCACGACTTTTTCATCCCCCACATTCATACCTCCCGCATAATGCCTGCATCGGCCTCACCGGGAACACGGGTCATGAACCGGATGAGCGTGGAGGGCGACGATGTCCGGGCTGGTGGCGTGACGGTAGCGCTGCTGGATGATGAATCCCCAAGTCCGGGCCCAGGGTGTGGCTGGCCGCGCGAATGCGGAGGCGAACAAACCCAGGCAAGCGCATCGAACGGGCGGTCGTGGAGACCGCAGATAAATTACTAGATGAGCGCGTTTCCCGACCGCCCGTCTTCCCAGGTTCTTTGAAATGGCCAGACGGTGGAAACCGGGCGTGGCAACGAATAGGTGCGTCCTTCGAGGCTCGCCCTACGGGCTCGCACCTCAGGATGAGGGCGGTTGGCGCGGCGACACCCTCAACCTAGAAGGTGGGCGTCAGCGATACCCTCAATAGAATAGGTTGGCGCGGCGATACCCTCAACTCGAGAGGTGGGTGCAGCGACGCCCTCAACTCAGGAGAGAACGCAGACAGAAGCCCTCATGGTGAGGTGCGAGCGTTGCGAGCCTCGAACCACGAGGGCGGATCGCTGACCTGCCCTCCGCTATGGCTCCGGGCGTTCGTCGTTCGAAAAGCCAAATCATTGGCTTTTCATGGCTTTCAGCCACCACTCCTCACCCCCGCCAGCGGCACGCGGCGCATGCCGAGCCGCTCATAAAGTCGCACGGCATCGCGGTTTTCGAGCGTGTGGGTTTTGAGGTCGACATGGGCCGCGCCGCGCGCGCGGAACGCCCCAAACACCTGCCACAGCAGCGCCTCGCCCAGTCCCAGCCGGCGCGCGTCGAGCCGCACGGCAAGGTCCTTCAGATAGGCACTGGTCCAGCACTGCGCGGCGGCCGCCAGCCGGCCTTCGGCGTCGAACACGAGAAAGCACAAAGCGGGGTCGAATTCCGCGTCGGCCGAGAGCTTTTGCCACCAGGCGTCGAAGGGTTCGTCCCGGCGCTCGGGAAACACCTCCGACAGCAGCGCGTGCAAAGAGGCCGCATCGGCCGTGGACGAAAGCGTGCGCGGGACAAAGCCGGCCGGCCAGACAGGCAGCGGCAATGCGTCACCGAGGTCGCGGCGCAGCCTTATCACTTCGTCGTCGGGATAAGCGGCTGCGTCAGGCATCGCCGTCTCCCTGACAAGGCGATGGAAGGAGCCGGATCAGGCGGCGCCGGCGGTGGGCGAGGCGGAGGGGACCGGCGCGGTGGCCGGCGTGATCACCGGCATCTCGTCCGGGCCCGGCACGGGCGGAGCCGGCGGGAGCTGGCCCTTCATCGCGGCCGGGACCACCTCCGCCACAGGCGGGAAATCGACCGTCGCCGCAACCGGGATGACGGCCGTCGCGGTCGGATCGGTCGCGCTCGGCAGGGTGTTGCGCATGCGGTGGCGATCGGTGCCGAGGCCGGTTTCGGTGAGCAGGCCCTTGCGCTTGGCATCGTAGTAATAGCCGCGCTGGTAGAGCTTGTCGGCGCGCTCGCCGTCGCCTTCGGCCACCATATAAGCGCCGCGCAGATATTTGACGGCATATTTCAGGTTGGTCTCGGCATCGAGCAGCCCGCGCGCCGGGCCGTCATAGCCCATGCCGCGCGCGGTGGAATGCTTGATCTGCATCAGGCCCCAATGGCCGCGATTGTAGGCAAGCGGGTTGTAGGTGCTCTCGCGCTTCACCACATGGCGCACCAGATCGACCGGCACCTCGTAGAGGGCGGCATATTTGGCGATCAGCGTCTCGATTTCGGCCGGGCCGGCCGGCGTGGCGACGGGCGATGCGGCCAGGGCGCCCGCATTGGCCGAAGCGTAGGCGCTGGCCGGCAGCATCGGCTCCAGCGAGGCGACCTGCGTGCCGGCCGGCTGCGCGGCAGCGACGCCCGGCTGGGCTGGCTGCGGCAACTGGCCCTCGACACCCTCGGCCTGTGCCATCAGCGGCACCGGCGCGCCCTCGACGGGCGCGTAGGAGCTTGGCAACACGGCAACCGTTTCGGGAAGCGGGAAGTCTGCGCTCTGCTCGTCGACCGGCGCGACGTTCAATGCCAGCTCGGGCGCTTCCTTGGTGCCGGTGGAGGTGCAAGCCGACAGGCTCGCCGCAGACGCCGCAACGCCGATAGCCAGGAAAATCCGCAAATTCGGCAAACCCGCTCCCACTGCAAAATTGTTAAAAGACCCATCCCAGATGGCAAATCTCTACATGAGCCACCTCCCGCGGGCAACCTTCCGGGCGACTCGTGGCAACGGGGGCCGATCAACAGATATGTCAGATTGTTGCGGAAAAGTATTTGTTCCCCATTTGTACCGAATAGTCTCGCGTGATACAAACCCGTGACAGTGAGGAACACGGCCATGTCTTCCGCCCTTCCCTATCATCTTTTCGAAACGCCTCTGGGCTGGATCGGCATAGGCTGGAGCGCGCGCGGCCTGACGCGCGTGCAACTGCCCGAGCGCGACCGGGCGGCGACCGAAAGACGGCTTCTGGCCACGCTGCCGCGAGCGGCGGCGGATCGGCCAGCGGAACGTAGCGCTGGAGACTTGCCGCCCGCCATCGCCGAAGCGGTGGCGGCCATCAGGCGCTATGCATCAGGCGAAACCGTCGACTTTTCCGGTATTGCGGTCGATCTGGGCAGCGCCGACGATTTTCGCCTCGCTATCTATGATGCCGCGCGGCATCTCGGCTTCGGTGAAACCGTTACCTATGGAGAGCTGGCGGCGCGGGCCGGACATGCCGGGGCCGCGCGCGAAACCGGCCAGGCGCTGGGGCAAAACCCGGTGCCGATCGTCGTGCCCTGCCATCGCATCCTCGCCGCCGGCGGCAAGATCGGCGGCTTTTCGGCGTCCGGCGGCTCGGCCACCAAGGAAAGGCTGCTTGAGCTGGAGGGCGTGCGGGTCGGCCCGCCGCCGCCCGCGCAAAGCTCGTTCGCTTTCTGAAGCAATTTGCAGCCGAGCGAAACCGCTTGGCATCGCATAAGCACATCTAAAACAATGAGATAGAGCGGCGTCGACATCCGTCAGGATGACCGCCGCTTTGAGGCAGTCTGACGGCGGCAGGCATCCGGATCAGGGTTTGTTGGGCAGGCGCAAGCGGCGCTGCGGCTCCACGGGCCGGCATTCGCGCACCGGGCAGGCGCGCCGGTCGGCGGTGGGCACCATGGTGGTTTCGGCGCGCTCGTTGTGCCGGCAATACTGGCGGTCGCGCACATAGCGATCGAAGCGCGTGGCCGACGGGTCGCGCGGGGAGCGGTAGCGCAGGATCACCGCGCCTTCGTTTTCGATGGCGGACTGCACCTGCCCGCAACTCATGCCGGTGGTGTCGTAGCGGGAAATCGCCTGTGCCTCGGCGGCAACCAGCGACAGGCAAAGGGCAAGCAATACGCGTTTCACCAACACCTCCTTGAAAAGCCGGTGCATTCCCCGCCCGGCAATCTCCGCGCTATGACCGGAAATGGCCGGAAGAATGGCAGACGGGGGCCGCGCATGCAAAACCGGTGAATTGTCAAAGAACCCCTCCCCTTGCACGCACGAACCGAACCGCCTATATCGGGCACATTGATATTTTCGGCCGATTGCTCGGTAGTGTCGCGATATTGTCGCGTTTGCTGACGTCTATCTCCAAAATCTCGATACCAACGACTGGATTTCGGCAATCGGCATCTGGTCAAAAACGTAGCAAACGTAAGGAAATGCACATATGCCCACCGGCACCGTAAAGTGGTTCAACGCGACCAAGGGCTTCGGCTTCATCCAGCCCGACACGGGCGGCGCGGACGTTTTCGTCCACATCTCGGCAGTCGAGCGCGCTGGCCTCTCCACCCTGGTCGAAGGCCAGAAGATCAATTTCGAGATCCAGCAGGACCGCCGCACCGGCAAGTCCGCTGCCGGATCTCTGTCCCAGGCCGACTGATCGCAAAGCGCGCCCGGGCTTCAGGCCCGGAGCGCACGTCAAGTCACGGATGTACTGGCGGTCGTGCGACAAGCGCGCCGGAGGTCAAGATCGGGAACTGACGCGGCAGATTGCCGCCAGACCTGAACGACGAACTCCAGATCGGTCCGGACGGACAAGGAAGGCGGGGTAAAACCCCGCCTTTTTGTTGCCTGGAGTTCTGTGTGCCCGGGGCGCAAGTCTCATGGCAGCCAGTCCATCGGCACGTGCCCCGTGTCGGCGCGCACGCGCTCCAGCCATGCGGACACGGCAGGATAGGCGGCAAGGTCGAAGCCGCCCTCCCCCGCGACATGAGTGTAGGCATAAAGCGCGATGTCGGCGACGCTCATTGCATCGCCGGCGAAGAAGGCATTGCCGGCCAGATGCTTTTCCATCACGCCCAGCGCCTTCTCACCCCGCGCCAGCGTGAATGCGAGCTTCTCAGGCGTTGCATCCTTGGCGCGGTCGGGAAAAGTCAGGAGCGCCCTGCGCACCGCGATGTAGGGCTCGTGGCTGTACTGCTCGAAGAACAGCCACTGATAGGCCAGGCCGCGCTGGTAGCGGTCCACCGGCAGGAAACGCGTTCCTTCCGCGAAATAAAGCAGCATGGCATTGGATTCGGCCAGCAGCCGGCCATCCTCGAGCTCCAGCAGCGGCACCATGCCGTTGGGGTTTTTCGCAAGATATTCCGCAGAGCGTGTCGCCCCGCTGTGCGAGCTGACCTCGATATGGCTGAAGGGCAGGCCGAGCTTGGCCAGGAGAAGGCGCGGCTTGTAGCAGTTGCCGCTGTCGGTCATGCCATAGATAGTGATCATGTGCGCTCCCTGTCGTGCTGGCAGTGTTATCGCCCGCGCCGACCCGCGCATCCAATCATTAGTTTTGTCCTGTTGTTCAACGCGGCTGACAGGTCGGCCCGACCGGCACGCGGTCATGAATTGACGGTTGGCTGCGTGGACGGCCGCTACCCGCGCAGCGACATCGCCTTGTCGCCCGCGTCCAGCAATGCCGAGATGGGAAGCGGCGTCTCATCGAGGACAGAGCCGGCAGGCTTGGCGGCAGCAAGGAAATCGCCCTGGAAATGATCCGCCTGCGCATCGAGCGCGATGCGCAGCTGCGCCGCAGTGGCAATGCCGTCCACCAGCACCTTTATCCCCCGGCTATGCCAGACCGAGACCATCGACCCCAGAAGGCAGGCGGTCGGTTCGCCGCAGATCTTGCGAAACCATCGCCCGTCGAGTCGCAGGACATCGGCATCGATGGCTGTCGACATGGGCTGCTCGCCGCCGAAGACGCCCCCGGTGCGCACGCCTTTCCAGCGCAGTTCCCCCAGAACATCGAAAAATTCATCCGGGAGGGCCGCATCGTCGCCCACGATTTCGCAGACCAGCTTCTCGGGCCCCAGGACGACGTCTTCCCAGCCCGCCGCGCTCGGACTGTCCAGCAATGGCAGGATGCGAGCGATTTGGTCGACAGCGCAGCCCACATGCAGGTCGAGCCCGGCAACACCGGTATTGCCATAATTGCGGATCTGAAGCGCGAGGCCGAGGGCGGTTGCGAAGTCGGCGTCGAGCGCGCATGCCGCGGCGAATGCATCGGCCGATGCCGGTCTGCCCTGCTCGTAAGGGGTGATGATGCCCGCAAGCCCGGTCGGCCGCAGAAAGTTGTTGCAGCGCGAAAAGATTGGCTGATAGGCGCAGCCCACCCGAAATCCGCCGACAATGCCCGTTGCGATATCCAGCTCGTCAGCGGCGATCGCCTGATCGATCAGTGCCGACAGGTCGCGGTCCTGCATCATGACGACCTTTTCCGGGCACGTGCTCTGGACGAACCCGACAAAGCCCGGCGCGCGGGCTGTGCGGCCGTCGTTTCCGGAGAGCGTCCCCCAAAGCCGACCGAAACGATTTCGGGCCGCGCCAGCACATAGCCCTGCACCATCGAAGCGCCCGACTTCTCGGCAAGCTCGAGCTGCCAGTTTTCCTCGATGCCCTCGAACACGGTGGTGATGCCCTGCTCGGCGAATTTCTCGACCATATTGGTCAGCAGCGCAACGCCCGCGCCGCTCGCCATGAGACGGCTGATCCATTGCGCATCGAACTTCACGATGTCGGGCCGCAGCGCCTTGACGCGCCGGGCATCCGAATTTTCGGCGCCGTAATCGTCGATGGCGATCCTGAGCCCGTTCGCGCGCAGCGCCTCGACAAAAGCACGCAGCGCCACCGGCGATGCCGCCTTCTGCTCGGTCACCTCGCACACCACGCGGGATGGCGCGATGCCCGCTTCTTCCATCACCAGGCGCATGTCGCGCAGCGCGCTGTCGGCCACTGCGCGCTCGGTAAACAGCGATGGGTCGAAGTTGACGAAGATGGACGCGTCCGGCGGCAGGCAGGCCGCGCCATTGAGAAGATGCAGCGTGCGCGTCAGCGTCTCGACATCCAGACGTTCACCCGGCGAGATCGCATTGAAGAAGATCATCGGGGAGATCCGCTCGCCCCCGAGCGATGGCCGCACCAACCCTTCATAGGCAACCAGCTTCGGCTTGTCGTTCGACTGGAAGGCGAAGATCGGCTGGAAGGCCGTTTCAAGAAGGAAGGCGCCCCAGGAGCCGGTTGCGATACCGTTGTCCTGTCGGATTATGTGGCTGGTTCCGACACTGCGCGACACGATATTGTTTGCTCCGGGTTGACGACAGATACTGGCATGCCAAGTTTTTATTCCTTGTTAACGCATGCGAGGCTTGCGCGGACATTGATCCAGCATAGCCAGCGCGCGAATTAAACGATACCAGCACGACGCGACACTTGCGAATTGCCGCACAATCCGACATGACATGCGCGGCCAAAATTCAGGCCGCCCCATGAAATGGAGATGAAAAGTCATGGCCTTTCTTGCCGACGCCCTTTCCCGTGTGAAGCCTTCCGCCACGATCGCTGTCACCCAGAAAGCCCGCGAGCTGAAAGCGAAAGGCCGTGACGTGATCGGCCTGGGTGCGGGTGAGCCGGATTTCGATACGCCGGATAATATCAAGAATGCGGCGATCGAAGCGATCCGCCGCGGCGAAACCAAGTATCCGCCGGTTTCGGGCATCGCCCCGCTGCGCGAGGCGATCGCGAAGAAGTTCAAGCGCGAGAACAATCTCGACTACAAGCCCGAGCAGACCATCGTCGCAACGGGCGGCAAGCAGATTCTGTTCAACGCCTTCATGGCCACCCTCAACCCCGGCGACGAGGTGGTGATCCCCACCCCGTACTGGGTGAGCTATCCGGAAATGGTGCTGCTGTGCGGCGGCACGCCCACCTTTGCCCAGACCACCGACGCCAACGGCTTCAAGCTGACCGGCGCGGCGCTGGAAAAGGCGATCACCCCGCGCACCAAGTGGCTGGTGCTGAACTCGCCGTCCAACCCGTCGGGCGCGGCCTATACCGAAGCCGAGTTGCGCGAGATCGCGAATGTCCTGCTCAAGCACCCGCAGGTGTGGGTGCTGACCGACGACATGTACGAGCACCTCACCTATGGCGACTTCGTCTTCAAGACCATCGCCGAGGTCGAGCCGCAGCTTTACGGCCGCACGCTCACCATGAACGGCGTGTCGAAGGCCTATGCCATGACCGGCTGGCGCATCGGCTATGCGGCAGGCCCCATCGAGCTGATCAAGGCCATGGACATGATCCAGGGTCAGCAGACCTCGGGCGCCTGCACCATCGCCCAGTGGGCTTCGGTGGAAGCGCTGAACGGCCCGCAGGATTTCATCGCCAGGAACAAGGCGATCTTCCAGGCGCGCCGCGACCTCGTGGTGTCGATGCTCAACCAGGCGCGCGGCATCACCTGCCCCTCGCCGGAAGGTGCGTTCTACGTCTATCCGTCCTGCGCCGGGTTGATCGGCAAAAAGGCCCCGTCCGGCAAGGTGATCGACACCGACGAGACCTTCTGCTCGGAGCTTCTGGAAGCCGAAGGCGTTGCGGTGGTGTTCGGCTCGGCCTTCGGCCTTGGCCCGAACTTCCGCATCTCCTACGCGACTTCGGAGGCGTTGCTGGAGGAAGCCTGCACGCGCATCCAGCGTTTCACCGCCTCGCTCATCTGAGCGGAAAGGCAGAACACGGAAAACCCGGCCTCGCGCCGGGTTTTTTGTTGGCCGATGCTCCGGCCGGACGGTCGAGGATCACCCGCGATACTGCTCGTCCGACACCGGCTCGAGCCAATCCACCACGACGCCGTCAAGCGCCTCCTGCATGGCGATATGGCACATGGCGGTATTCGTTCCCGCGCCATGCCAGTGCTTCTCGCCCGGTTCGAAGAACACCGTGTCGCCCGCCCTGATCTCGCGCACCGGGCCGCCCCAGCTCTGGACCCTGCCGGCGCCGGAGACGACGAAGAGGGTCTGTCCCAGCGGATGGGTATGCCAGACGGTGCGCGCGCCGGGCTCGAAGGCCACCATCGCCGCCCGCAATCTCGCAGGCGCATCCGTCGAAATCAGCGGCGTGTGCAACACCCGGCCGGTGAAATAGTCCGCCGACGCAATGGTGGTCGGCTCGCTGCCGCAGGCGATGATCTTCATTGCTGGTTGCTCCTCTCGGCCAGAAGCGAACGACAAGGTGTTCGCACGTTTTCGACGCACACAATTTCGGGCGAGTTGCGCCAAAGGCAACCGCCCGCGATCGATCTGATCGCGGGCGGCTTCCGTTCAGTCCGGCAATACCCTCAGGTTTGGTCCTAGAGCAGCGGTCATCCTGACGGATGCCCTTATTCCGCTTCATCTTGTTGTTTCAGCCGCATTTGTGCGACGCCAAGCGATTCCGCTTGGCTGCAAATGCTCTAAGCGTTGAGCCAGCAATAGACGAGCGCCTTCGAGCCCATCAGTTCGCCGTTCGGATCGTCCACCCAGCCGCCGACCTTGTCGCTGGTGGCATCGACATAGTTGTTGAACATCGGCACGATCACCCCGCCTTCGTCGCGCAGGATGACCGCGGCGTCGCGATACATCTGCTTGCGCTTGGCCTGATCGAGCTCGGCACGCGCACCGAGGATCAGCTTGTCGAAGTCCGGCCGGAAGAAACGCGTGTCGTTCCATTCGGCGTTGGAGAGATAAGCGATCGAATAGACCTGATCCTGCGTCGGGCGCCCGGTCCAGTAGGACATGGAGAAGGGTTGCTTGTTCCACACTTCCGACCAGTAGCCGTCGCCCGGCTCGCGCTTGACGTCGATGGTGATGCCGGCCTTGGCCGCGCTCTGCTGGTAGAGCTGCGCGGCATCCACCGCGCCGGGGAAGGCCACATCGGAGGTGCGCAAGAGCACCGGGCCGTCGTGGCCGGATTTCTTGAAGTGGAACTTGGCCTTGTCGGGATCGTATTTGCGCTGCTCGATGTCATCCGAGAACAGCGCGTAGGCGGCCGACACCGGCATGTCGTTGCCGACCGAGCCGTAGCCGTGCAGGATCCTCTGCACCATCTCCTCGCGATCGACGGCGTATTTCAGCGCCAGCCGCAGATCGTTGTTGTCGAAGGGGGCGGTGGTACAATGGGCGATGAAGACATAATGCCCCTTGCCCGGCACATTGCGGATGGTGACGCCCGGCGCGCGCTTGACCAGATCGATGATCTTCGGCTCGACGCGGTTGATGAGATGCACCTGCCCGCCCTGCAACGCCGAAACGCGCGCGGTGGCATCGTTTATGACCACGATCTCGATCTGGTCGGCATGGCCACGCACTTCCGGCGCCCAATAGTCCTTGAAGCGCTCGCCGACATGGCGCACGCCCGGCTCGTTGGCGACGATCTTGTAGGGTCCCGTACCGATGCCCGCGGTCGGGTCGTCCTTGCCGCCATTGGGCTGGATCATCAAATGGTAGTCGCCCACGACATAGGGCAGGTCCGCGTTCGCCTCCTTCAGCGTGATGACGACGTTCTGCCCGTCGACCTTCACGCTCTCGAAGCCGCTGACGAAGGGCAGCGCCGCCGATTTCGAGTTCTCGTCGGCGTGGCGCTCCAGCGTGGCGACCACGTCGGCGGGCGTCAGGTTTTTGCCGTTGTGGAA
>Ga0187815_10001165_pt1 | contig 12449 bp, 7 predicted proteins | sample NC_S_5_FD_132962 | JGI IMG/M metagenome (GOLD analysis project Ga0187815, IMG submission 132962) | Wetland sediment microbial communities from Neuse River Estuary, North Carolina, USA - ASW-S_5 | ecosystem: Environmental > Aquatic > Freshwater > Wetlands > Sediment | place: USA: North Carolina...
TCCGAGGGCGCTCGCGAAGGTCGGGGTATCGGATTCGACGGAGCAGTTCGTCCTCGTCGCCGAACGTCCGATCGACCCGGTCACGCTGCTGGAGCGCTTCGAGCTGACGGTCGACCCGAGCGCCTACCCGCGCCCGGTCGGGGAGGAGCTGCTCGACCGGCTGGGGGTGGAGGCCGCCGAGCGGAACGCCGTTCCCCGGTCGGGATGGGAGGGGCTGGTCCTCGAGCGGGTGGCGCTGCTCGACCTGTCTCCGCCGGCGGCCCGCACCGCACCAGCAAAGCATTAACCACGGCGGACGGTCGCGCCCGCGGTCCGACGGCGGCCGTGCAGGTGTAATCTAGCGGTAGGATGTCAGCCTTCCAAGCTGACCACCCGGGTTCGAAACGCAGGACCGAAGAAGGTCCCGCGCGAACGTCCCGGCGCCTGCACTCTTCCGCCCCGGACCCCTCCGGGTGGGGAGGGTTTATTCCTCCGGGGCTCGCTCTCCCCGACGCGCTGAGGTAGCCTAGCCCGGCAAGGCGCCAGCCTTGAAAGCTGGTGGCGGTTCCGCCACGGGAGTTCAAATCTCCCCCTCAGCGTCCGCCCCGTCCCAGTTGAATTATATGGCCCGCTCCGCTCCACGGCCCGCCCGATGTCCGAATCCTCGTCCTTGACCCCTCTGCTCGAGCAGTACGAGGGCGTCAAGGCGCGCTACCCTGGGCATCTGGTCCTCTTCCGCGTCGGGGACTTCTACGAAACGTTCGGGGACGACGCCCGCCTCCTGTCGCGCGAGGTCGACGTGGTGTTGACCGCCCGTTCCGCGGACGCAAAGGGGGTCCGTACCCCGATGGCGGGAGTGCCGCACCACTCGGTGGAGACGTACCTGGGGCGCCTGGTTCGCAAGGGCTACAAGGTGGCACTCTGCGACCAGGTCGAGGACGCGCGGTTCGCGAAGGGCCTCGTTCGACGAGAGGTGACGCGGGTCGTCACCCCGGGGACCGTGGTCGAAGACCGGATCCTGGGGGGTCCCGACCACAGCTTCCTCGCGAGCGTCGTCGCCCCGCCCGGAAAGCTCGGAGCGTACGCCGCCGTCGACATCACCACCGGAGAATGGTTCCACGGGCCGGCGGATGGGGTCGGGCCGGACGGGATCGTGTCCTCTCTCGCCGGGTTCCAGCCCCGGGAGATCCTGTGGGCGAGCGTCGACCCGACGTCCTCCTCGTCCCTCCTCGCGGCCCTGCGTCGGGAGTTCCCGTCCGCGCGGCTCGAACCCGCCCCGGCACCGGTCGTGGAGGGGGAGCTCCCGAGCGCGCTTCGGGGTGAGGGCGCCAGTGTCGCGGAGGTCGTGGAAGCGGACCGCCGGCTCGCGTCGTATCTCCGGGCGACCCAGCCCCGACTGCTCCCGCATCTCGGTCTTGTCGAGCGGGGCGCCGGAGGTCGCCGCCTCGTCCTCGACGCGAAGACGCTCCGCCACCTCGAGATCAATCGTCCGATGAACCCGGACGACGCGAAGGGCGTGACGCTCCTCGGCACGTGGGACGAAACGGTGACGGCGCCCGGGCGCCGCACGCTCTCGTTCTGGCTCACGAATCCGCTCGCGGACGTCTCGGCGATCGGTTTCCGCCAGGACGCGGTCCAATCGCTCGTCGACCGCGGCGCCGCGCTCGAGAGCGTGCGGACGCACCTTCGATCGATCCCGGACCTCTCCCGGATCGCCGCGCGCGTCGCGGGGCGGCGGGTCCGGCCGGTCGAGCTCGCCGCGCTCCGGGCCGGCCTCGAAGCGGCCGCGGCGCTTGGGCAGGAGCTAAGAGAGGGGCGAGCGGCGCCCCGCCTTTCGCTACTCTCGGACGAGCTCACCCCACCGGGGAGCCTCGTTCCACTGCTCGCCGGAGCGTTGCCGGAGGTCGCTTCCCCGAGCGAGGACGAGGGCGAGCTGTTCCGGGTCGGTCATGCCCCCGAGGTGGACCGCTGGCGAACCGCCGAGCGGGACGCGCTCCGGGAGATGACCGCGCTCGAACGGACGGAGCAGGAAGCGACCGGCATCCGCACGCTCAAGGTGGGCTACAATCAGGTGTTCGGTTACTATTTCGAGGTCACGAAGCCCCACCTCGCGCGCGTCCCGCCCCACTTCCGGCGACGCCAAACGGTCGCCCAGGCCGAGCGATTCACCTCGGACCGACTCGAGGAGATCGAACATCGGATCCTCGAGGCGCGCGATGGGATCCGGACCGCCGAGGCGGTCCGGTGGGAGGAGCTCCTCGACGCGGTCGACCGTCACGTGCCCGCGGTCCACCGGGTGAGCCGGGCGGTCGGCGAGCTCGACGCGCTCGCGACGTTCGCCCACCTCGCGCAGACCCGCGGCTATACTCGGCCCACGGTCGACGACTCCTCCGTGCTCGTCGTACGGGAAGCTCGCCACCCGGTGCTCGACCGGATCCTCGGTGAGACGTTCGTTCCGAACGACCTCGACCTCGACCCGGCGGCGCGGCGCATGCTCATCCTCACCGGCCCGAACATGTCGGGGAAGTCGACGTTCATGCGACAGGTCGGCCTCCTGGTCGTGCTCGCCCAGGCCGGCTCGTTCGTCCCCGCCAAGTTCGCCCGGGTGGGCCTGGTCACACAACTGTTCACCCGCATGGGGTTCACGGACGAGATCGGCCGGGGCAAGTCGAGCTTCATGGTGGAGATGAGCGAGGTCGCCGAGATCCTGCGGGCCGCGGACGCCCGGTCCCTGGTCCTTCTCGACGAGGTCGGACGAGGGACCAGCACCTTCGACGGGCTGGCGATCGCGTGGGCGACGTTGCGTCACTTGCACGACACCACCCGCGCCCGGTGCCTCCTCGCGACCCACTACCACCAGCTGACCGACCTCGTGCGCGCTCTCCCGGCGGCGGAGAATGCCCACTTTGCCGTTCGGGAGGGCCCGGACGGGATCGTGTTCCTGCATCGTCTTGTCCCCGGCGCGACCGACCGCAGCTACGGGGTGCACGTGGCGCGCCTCGCCGGTCTCCCCGAAGGGGTGCTCGAAGAGGCCGAGCGTCTCCTCCATCGCCTCGAGACGGAGAGCATCGTGCCGACCGCCACGAAAGGTTCCCACCGTCGCTCCCCCCGATACACCCAGGCGGTGCTGCTCCCGGACGGTTCCCCCGAGCACCCGGTCGTGGACGAGCTGCGGAAGCTCGACCCGGACCGCATGGCTCCCGAGGACGCCGCGCGGAAACTGAAAGAGCTCAAGGCGCGGGCGGCGGAGGACCCGCGAGGTGGTCGATAGGTCGATGTCCGCGCCGACCGTTCCGCACCGTCACCCGATCCGCCGGCTCTCCAGCGAGACGGTGGAGCGGATCGCCGCGGGCGAGGTCGTCGAACGCCCGGCCTCCGTGGTCAAAGAACTCGTCGAGAACGCGGTCGATGCGGGCGCCACGACGGTCACGATCCGCCTCGAGGGCGGCGGGCTCGACCGGGTCGAGGTCGCCGACGACGGCGAGGGGATCCCCTCCGAGGAGCTCGAGCTGGCGGTGGAACGTCATGCCACGAGCAAGCTCGCCCCGGACGGACCGGTCGAGCGTATCGGGACCCTCGGGTTCCGGGGGGAAGCGCTCGCCGCGATCGCCTCGGTCTCCCGATTCCGCTTCGTCTCCCGTCCCCCCGACCGCGAGCTCGCGGAAGGGATCTCGGTCGTGGGAGGGTCGGTCGCGGGCCGCTTCTCCCGTCCCCGGGCCCACGGTACGACCGTCGAGGTCGAGGAGCTCTTCTTCAACACGCCGGCCCGACGCAAGTTCCTCAAGAGCGCGGCCGCCGAGCAGGTCGAGGTCCTCCAGACGGTCGAACGCCTCTATCTCGCCCGGCCCCAGGTCGGCCTTCGCGTCGAGTCGGAAGGCCGCGAGGTCGGCACGTACCCTCCGGCGCACGACCTGAAGGACGCGGCGGCCCGGGTGCTCGGCCCGGGGTTCCTCACCGCGTCGTTCGAGATATCCGTGGAGGTTCCCGGGGGCCGCCTGTTCGGCGCTCTCGGCCGACCCGGCGCAGCAGCACTTTCGTCGCGCGGACTCTTCCTCGCGGTGAACGGACGTTCGATCGTCTCCCGGGCGTTCGCCCAGAACGTCCGTCTCGCCTACGGTGACTACCTGCCGCGCACGCGATTCCCGGTCGGCGTCCTGCATCTCGAGATCCACCCGGACCGACTGGACGTGAACGTCCATCCGACCAAGCGGGAGGTACGCTTCGCGAGCGAGCGGGAGCTTCTCGACGCGGTCCGGCGAAGCGTCCGCGAGGCGCTCGTCGCCGGCCCGCAGGTCGCGGAGCCGGCGGCGCCACGACCGGCCGTGCCGCCCGCGTTCGCGACCTCCCGACCGCCGAGCGTGGGAGGCCCCGCCCCGACGCTGGGTCATGCCCCCGTCCAGCGGACCCTCGAAGGTCCGGTCACCGCCCCTGTCCCGCATCCCGTGGCCGCCGCCGCGGGACATCCTCGGATGAACCTCCTCGGGTGCCTGCACGCGCTCTACTGGGTCGCCGAGAGCGACGACGGTCTCGTTCTGATCGACCAGCATGCCGCGAGCGAACGCGTGCTCTACGAGGAGATGCTGCGCACGGGAGGGCTCCAGCGTCAGACCCTGGTCGAGCCGGTCCCGGTCCGTCTCACCGGGGCGGAGCGGAGCACCTTCGAAGCCCACGGCGAGACCGTCCGCGCGGCGGGCTTCGACGTCGAGCCGTTCGGGCCGGAAGCGTTCCTAGTGCGGTCGGTCCCCGCCTACCGGGCTCGTTCCGTCCGTCCCGAGGCGGTCGCCGAGCTCCTCGACGAGCTCGGTAGCGGGGGACGTCCGACGCTGCCCGACGGCCTCGAAGAACGCCGTGCCGCCACCGTGGCCTGTCACGCCGCGTTGCGGGCCGGGGACGAGGTCACCGCCGAGGAATTCGCGCGGGTGCTCGCGGCGCTGCATGCGCTACCCGAGGCGCCGTACTCGTGCCCCCACGGACGCCCGATCGTGCTCGGGATCTCGCGCACCCGGCTCGACCACTGGTTTCTGAGGAGCGGGCCGTGAGCCTGAGCGGGGCTCGGCGGACGACCCGGGTGAGCGAACGAGAGGTCGTCCGTACCGCGGCGGCCTTCCTCCAACAGCTCGGCTACCGTGTGTACCCGAACCTCGACTCCACCGACTACTTCGACCTGGTGGCCCGACGGGGCCGCGAGGTCGGGCTCGTGGAAGCGAAGGTGTCCGGGAGCCGCGAGGTCCTCGTGCAGGCGCTGAAACGTCGGGCCTGGGGAGACTGGGTCGCGGTCGTGCTGTCTTCCGAGCGGGCGGCCGAACGCCTCGCCGCGCGCACCGAAAGGTCCCGGGCCGCTCGCGTGGGGGTTTGGGCGACGAAGAACGGCGGCGTACGGGTCGTTCGCGCCGCCGTCCCGTGGGTGCGCCCGGGCGAAGACGACCCGTACTCCGACCTGCGCGACCGTTTCCGCTCGATCCTGGACCGGGTCGATGCCGGCGAGCTCTCGGTCGAGGTGCCGTGGTCCGGTGTCGTGAGCGCGGTGCGACGGGCTTCGGGGGGCCGTGGGTTCAAGGAGTGGCGCCTCGACGAGCCGGTCGAGGGCGGTCCCTAGCGGCCCGACCCCGGGCTCGGGGCGATCGCGGCGCTGAGCGCGGCCGCCACGCGGTCCGGCAGGAACGCCTCCGCGAACCGGGTCGCCGCTCGCCCCACTTCCTTCTGGGCGGCCGGGTCGGCGAGGAGCTCGGCCAGCACCGAGGCGAGGTCGCCCGCGTCGTCACTGGCGGCGACCCGAACCCCTCCCGCCGCGGGCACCGGTAGCCGTGCGTCAGGGAGGATGATGGGCGGGACGGCGGCCCGCGCCGCGAGCACGAGGCCCGGGTCGAACCCGACGGCTCGCCGCGCGAAGACCGCCACGTCCGCGCTGGCGAGGGCGTCCGCGAGGGTCTCCGACCGGCGGTCGGGAAGGGAGATCACCCCCGGGTCCGTGGGGGCGGCCGTTCCCGAGACCACCAGGCGGACCCCGGGGAAGAACGGGCGTACGCGACGGAACGCCTCCAGGACGCGGTCGAGGCCGCTCGGCGTCGGCTCCTCGAACGCGGTCGGCGCGACGACCACGAGGACGTCGAGCGGGATCCGAAGGTCGCCGCGCGCCGCGGCCCGGGTCGGCAGCGCGGGGAGCGACGCTACGGCGGGAGGAAGCGGCACGAACTTTCGCTCCGCGACACCGTACTCCTGGGCCAGGGCCTGCCCGACTTCGGGGGCGTCCACGAAGAGACGGTCGGCCTCCTGCAGCGCCGCTCGCTCGAGGCGGCGCACCGCCCGCCGGTCGAGCCAGGTGTCCAGCCGGTCCACGAGCCCGCTGGTCGGGCGCACGGTCCGCTCCCCTTCGAATGTCCTCAGTTCCATCCCGCGCGCGAACGCCGCGACCAGGGGAGGGCCGCGCCGGGTGCGGGGGACCCCGAGGGAACCGAGCCCGACCGGGTCGCGAAGCACGAGGTCGACCTTCTTGCGGAGCTGACGGCCGGCGGCGACGGCGAGCTCGGCCCGCTCCCCGGGACCGCCGGGTCGACGCAGGGGGATCTCGACCGGAACGGAGACGACACCCGGAGGAACGGCCGCGGCCTCCGAAGCCTTCAGGTGGAGGACGCGCACATCGTCTCCCCGCGCGGCCAGTGCGGCCGCCACGCTCCACGCGCTCGCCGCGGGGTCGTAGGGGTCGCGGGGGGGCGGGCCCACGGCCACGACGTCCACCGTGCGCCCCGGCATCCGCGGTCGGAGCAGGCCCTTCCCGAAAAGCGTTCCGGCGAGCGGGTCGTCTCAGCCGGGAAGGCCCAGTCGCCGCCCGAACGAGCGGTCGGCCATCTCCGTCGATAGGTCCGCGCCCATCCCGGCGAGGATCGTCGGGGCGACGTCCACGAGGTCGAGCGTGCCCAGCTCCGCCCCCGACCGGATCCCGTCCCCCGCCCCGATCAGCATCCCGTCCATCCGGTGCGTGCCCGACCCAGTGAAGTAGGTGGGTCGCTCGCGAATGAGTGGGTTCGGGTACCCGAAGTCCATCCGGGGCTCGGTGCACATGTTGTCGACCCGGATGAGCAGGGCCGGGGCATGGTCCAGGTTGCGGCCCCGGTAGATCGTGCGGGGGTCGAGCACCTCGATGTGGGCGTCCGGGTAGGCCTCGAGGCGTTGCCGGATCTGGGCCCGGATCGTATCGCGTCGCTCCGGGGTCAGGTTCGGGTTGTTCGGGTTGAGATAGATCCCCTCGGGCACCGGGTAGGAAAACGCGACGGTCCGTTCCCAGTCGATGCGCTTCGAGAACTCCTCGAAGGAGGTCGCACCGCCCAGGATCTCCGCGACCTGGGCGCGCCGCCCGTCCCGCACGAAATCGACGAGGGGGCGAAGGACGCGACGGGCCGCTCCGACCTTCTCGGCATACAGGAGCAGTCGACCGAGAAGCCTTCGGCGCGAGGCGTCCGCGCCGCCGCGGAAGACCAGGAGCTGCTCTTCCGCGAGCCAGCGGTTCGTCAGGAAGTCCGACTGGATCGCGCCGTGGCCGTGGTCGGAGATGACGAGCGTGACCGCGGGGCCCCCGCCGGATCGGAACGCGTGGTCGACCTGTTCGCACGCCCGGTCGACGGTGCGCCAAAAGTGGAGAAGGTCCTCGGGGATCTCCGCGACGGGACGGCTCAGCTCGTTCCACAGCTGGTGCTCGAGTCGGTCGGTCTCGCGGAACAGGGCGAACAGAAAGCCGGGTTTGTGGCGCTCGGCGAGCGTCGCGGCGACCTTGGCCCGCTGCTCGACCGCCCGCGTCGCGGTGGCGATCCACTCCGCCCGTTCGGAGTCACGGTAGACGGGGAGCTCGAGCGGATATTCGCTCCCGATCGCCCCGCGAATCTCCTCCTTCACGCTCGACGGGTAGGTCGATGTGGCCCCCGTGAACATCCCGGGCACCACGAACCCGTGGAGGGGGTAGGGCGACCGGAACGGGAAGTTGACCACGCCCACCTTGACCCCGATGCGCGAGAGGGTGTCCCAGAACGCCTCCGCGGGTCGGAACGTCTGCACGAGCTTCGAGCGACCGGGGTCTCCGTCCGGCTCGGTGAACCCGAAGATCCCGAGCTCGCCCGGGTCCTTGCCCGTGGCGAACGAGTACCAGGCAGGGATCGTCTTCGCGGGGTAGACCGACCGCAGGGGGGCCCGGACGCCGCGGTGGACGAGCGACTTCAGGAACGGCAGCTCCCCCCCGGCCATCAGCGGGTCGAGGAGGTCGAAGGTTCCGCCGTCCAGGCCCAGCACCAGGAACCGACGGTAGGGGTGTCCCATTCAGAGTCCTCCCCAATAGGTCAACATCATCGACCCCGGGAGTTCTATAAAGGGTTTGGTCTCGGCTATCTGCCCGTGACGGAACCCGGCGGCGACGACGTCAGATGAGCCGGATCGCCTCGAGATTGTACGGAGCCCGGGACTCGACGTTGAACCGCTTGTGGAGGCTCGACGCGAGGTCGAGGATGCGGGACTCCTCCCCGTGATTGAGGATGACCCTCTGCGGCCGGGGGTCGAGCGACGCGACGAAGTTCATCAGCTGGACCCGGTCGGAGTGGCCCGAGAACCCCTCGATGGTCGCGATCTCGAGCTTCACGGGGACCGACGCTTGCCGTGCCCCATCGAGGAACGTCGCCTCGCTCATCCCCCGCTGGAGCCGGTTGCCGAACGTCCCCTCGGCTTGGTAGCCGACGAACAAAAGGCCGTTCTTCTCGTCGCCCGCCCAGGCCCGGAAGTACTCCATGACCGGCCCTCCGCTCATCATCCCGGACGTGGCGAGGACGATCGAGGGCTCCTTCGAGTCGAGCACGGTCGAACGCATCTGGGAGGAGTCGATCCGGTGGAAGATGTCGGAGAGGAACGGGTTGTCCCCCTGCTGGAAGATCTGGGTCCTCAGCTGACTGTTCAGGAACTCGGGGTACGCCGTGTGGATCGCGGTCGCCTCGAAGATCATGCCGTCCAGGTAGACCGGCACACGCGGGATCTTCCCCTCGCGCATCTTCTCCTCGAGGACGAGCATCACTTCCTGCGAGCGGCCGACCGCGAACACCGGGACCACGAGCTTGCCGCCTCGGCCGACGACCTTGTTCGTGAGCGAGCTGAACTCCTCCGTCGCCTGCTGGCGGGTCGGCTGAACGTTGCGGTACCCCCCATACGTCGACTCGAGGACCAGCGTCTCGAGGCGGGGGAAGCGGTTGGTCGCCGGGTTGAACAGCCAGCTCCGCTCGAACTTGATGTCCCCCGAGTAGGCGAGGTTGTGGTCGCCCTCCCCGAGGTGGAAGTGGCAGATGGAGGAGCCGAGGATGTGGCCGGCGTTGTGCATCGTGAGGCGGATGTCGGGCGCGATGTCGGTCGTCTCGCCCCAGCGCAGGGGGATCGTCCGCGTGACGAGGTCCCGCACGTTCGACGAGTCGTAGAGGCCCTTGCGGGCCTCCTGGTTGACGACCTTGATCGCGTCGAGGAGCATGAGGGTCATCAGGTCGCGCGTCGGCGCCGTGCAGTAGATCGGTCCCTTGTAGCCGTACTTGAGCAGCACCGGCACGAGGCCGCAGTGGTCGAGGTGCGCGTGCGTCACAACCACGGCATCGAGCGAGTCGAGCGGGAGGAGCTCGGGCGCGTTGAAGAACGGGGTGCGGTCGGACCCCGGGTCGATCCCGCAGTCGATCAGGACCTTCGAGTTCTGGGTGGTGAGCAGATGGGCGCTCCGTCCCACCTCGCGGTACCCCCCGAGCGCGGTGCTGCGGGCCCATAGTTTCTCGGGGAGAGGGTCGCGGGCGATCCGGATCCCCACCTTCTTGAGGAACGACCGACGGTCGTCGAAGGAGTTGCGAAGGTGGATGCGCACCTCCTCGACCGTCTTCGAGGGGATCGGGGGCGTCCGGACGACCGTCGGGACCCATCCGATCTGTTTCTTGAGGTCGTTGAGCACGGAGCCGCCGCGGCCGATCGCGGCGCCGGGGCTCGCCGCCTCGATCGTCACCTCGCCCGTTTCGGGCTCGAAGAACAACTGGTTGATCTCCGCCTCCGGCGGGATGAGGGCGCGGATCGCCTTCTCTGCCTCCTTCGGGTCGATGAGCGAAGCGGGGTCCGAGCGGACCACGACACGCCGGTGGAGCCGCTGGGCCACCTGGCGGAGGTAGTCCCCGCCCGATAGGAACGCGTCGAGCTGCTTCGTGTAGACCACGACATGCGGGCCTTCCAGCTCGATGTCGCTGACCTCGATCGTTTCCGGTAGCACTTCGCGGAGGGCTTCCCGGGTTTGCTCTATGAGCGATTCGAAACTCATCCTTGACGGAAACGGTTGGCGCGGAAAGGGTTCCCACGGCCGCCGGGGCCCGTCGATTCCTTACGGAAGAACGGGAGGCAGCGGTATCTTGAGGGCCTTCAGACGTTTATTAATTTCGTCCTCGGTCAGTTCCTTGTATTCCTTGGGCGTAATGACGTGGACGAGGTATCCGTCCCCGCTCGCGCTGTCGCGCTTCATCGCCACGGTGAGACCCCGGAGTGCGAGGTCGATCCCGTCCGACGTGGACATCTCGCGCGAGTACCCCTCCTCGAGGAGACCGTAGACGATCGTCTGGCCCGACCCGACCGAGACGTACCGGTCCTCGATGCAGCCGCCCGCCGGGTCGACCGAGAAGACGTGGGAGCCCTTGTTGTCGACGCCCCCGAGGATCAACCAGGCGTAGTACGGGTAGTAGCGGTTCCCGCTCAGGATGTTGGCGAGCAGGGTCGCCGCCCCTTCGGCCGTGAGCGGTGCGCTGCGGCGGAGCCGGTAGAGGGAGACCTCCGCTTTGAGGTATCGGGCGAGCACTTGGGCATCGCCGACGAGGCCGGCGATCGTGATCCCGATGTTCTGGTCGATCTTGAACAGCTTCTGGGTCTGCTTGTTGGAGATGAAGCTTCCGGCGGTCGCGCGGCGCTCGGTCGCGAGGACGACCCCGTCCTTGCAAACGATTCCGATGGTGGTGGTGCCCTTCAGGAGGCGCTCCTCGTCGCCCGCGTTGATCATGGTCTGCATCATCGTACCTCCGGTCACCCGGAATGTGCGAGAGCGGACCCGGGGTCGCTATATAAGGGCTCACGCAGCGATTACGCCGGCATCACCGACGCACCCGGCACAACCTCGTAGCGGAGGGCGGCGCTCGGTCCACGACCCCGGGAGCGGCACCCATTAAGACCCCGGTCCGGATGGGCTGTCGATTTCCTATGTTGCGTCACGAAGTCGTAGTCGTGGGCGCCGGCCTGGCCGGTCAACGTGCTGCCCTCGCCGCCGTCGAGGCGGGGCGTGACGTCGCCATCGTCACCAAGCTGCACCCACTGCGGTCGCACTCGGGCGCCGCACAGGGCGGGATCAACGCGGCGATCGGACCGAACGACTCGATCGACGCGCACACCTACGACACGGTCAAGGGGTCGGACTACCTCGGCGACCAGGACGCGATCGAGTTCTTCTGTCGGGAGGCCGGCCCGACCGTCATCGAGATGGAGCATTTCGGGACCATCTTCTCCCGCGCCGAGGACGGGACGCTCGCCCAGCGGCCGTTCGGCGGCGCCGGGTTCCCCCGGACCGTCTACGCCGCGGACCGCACCGGGCTCGCGCTCCTCCAGGGTCTCTGGGAGCGGCTCGGCAGCGAGCGGTTCACGCTCTACGAGGAGTGGGAACTTCTGCGGATCGTGGTGCGCGAGGGCCGGGTCCAGGGGATCATCGCCCTCGACCGCAAGACCGGCGAGTTCCAGGAGGTCGCCGCGAAGGCGGTCATCATCGCCACGGGCGGCGCCGGTCGCATCTACGGTCGCACGACCAACGCGCACAGCTGCACGGGGGACGGGATGGCAGTCGCCTACCGCGCCGGGGCGTTCCTCAAGGACATGGAGTTCGTCCAGTTCCACCCGACCGCGCTCCTCGAGGGCGGCATCCTCGTCACCGAGGGCGCCCGCGGCGAGGGCGGGATCCTGAAGAACGCGAAGGGGGAGCGGTTCATGTCGAAGTACGCTCCGAAGGTGCTCGAGCTCGCCTCGCGCGACGTCGTCGCGCGGGCGATCACCACCGAGATCCTCGAGGGGCGAGGGTTCCAAGGGCCGTACGGGCCGTACGTCACCCTCGAGCTGATGCACCTCGGGAAGGAGAAGATCGAGAGCCGGCTCCAGGAGATCTGCGACCTCTGCCGTTCGTTCGCGGGGATGGACCCGGTGACGGCCCCGATCCCGATCTCCCCGGCCCAGCACTACATGATGGGCGGGGTCGGCACGAACATTCCCGGAGAGACGAACATTCCGGGACTGTACGCCGCCGGCGAAGCGGCCTGCGTCTCGATCCACGGGGCGAACCGCCTGGGCGGGAACTCGCTCATGGAGACCCTCGTCTTCGGGAAGTCGGCGGGGGCCGCGGCCGCCGCGTATGCCGAGAAGGCGAGCGGCACGTCGATGTCGCCGAGCGAGCTCGA
>Ga0187815_10001166_pt1 | contig 12449 bp, 11 predicted proteins | sample NC_S_5_FD_132962 | JGI IMG/M metagenome (GOLD analysis project Ga0187815, IMG submission 132962) | Wetland sediment microbial communities from Neuse River Estuary, North Carolina, USA - ASW-S_5 | ecosystem: Environmental > Aquatic > Freshwater > Wetlands > Sediment | place: USA: North Carolina...
CATCGTCTTCGGCCTGTCTACCTCGTTCCCCCTTTCTCTCACGGCGCTTATCGCGTTGGGGGCACTGGACATGCCGAGCATGGTCATCCGCGGCACCCTGGTGCAGATCGAGACGCCCGACGAGATGCGCGGGCGTGTAAGCGCCGTCAACTCCATCTTCATCAACGCGTCGAATCAACTGGGGGAATTCGAATCGGGCATCACCGCCCAATGGTTCGGCGCCGTGCCGGCCACGGTCATCGGCGGCATCGGCACCTTGCTGGTGGTGGTCTTGTGGATGTACTGGTTCCCCGCGCTCAAGCGGCGCGAGCGGCTCGAGTCCGAGCAGGCACCGGCTTAGGCTTAAGGATGGCTCAGCCCTTCAGGCCGCGCGGCGCGGTGATGTCGGGATGACGGGGGCGCGATTGGCGGCGTTTGCGGCTCACGCGACCCGCGAGCCAGAAGAACGCGGTGGCGAGGCTCACCGCGAGCAGCACGGCGCCCACGGCCATGTTCCAGGTCTCGGTGGCGCCGTACTCGATATAGGGGATGGGCATCCCGAAACCGCGCGACAGGAGGAAGATGCCCGCCACGCCGGGCAGGAGTATCAGCAAGAGCTGGAAGAAGACGATGGACCGTTTCACGACTGCCCTCCCTGGAGCCAGCTGGAACATCTATATATATCCGGTGTCTCCCTGACCGGAATCGCCGTGAGCGATGCCCAAATTATAGCCCCTGCCCCAGGGAGCGTTCTGTAGGGGAATCCCTACACCAGCCCAAAGCCTAGAGCCCCGCCACCAGGCGCTTTGGTGCGATTGCCCGGTAGCTTTCGTCTATCCAACTTTTCAAAATGTCGAAAGGCGGGTGATCCCCCTTCTGGAATGTAGCCGTCACCCAGCCGCTCTTCCCGAGACCGTAACCCGTCGGTTTCGCGAAAGGAGCTAGCAATGCAGCCCCATAGGACTGGGGCAGCTTGGTGATGACCCGAAGTGTCTCCCGGTCCCCATGCAGGGACACGAAGATCTTCTTGTTCACCTTGATGACCCGCTCGCCCCAGGGGAACTCTTCGTAGGCTTCGGGATAAGCAAGTGCGTGCTTGCGCAAGGCCGCCTCTCCCTGGCGGAAGCCGGTGACGGCTGTCTTCCTCTTGGTAGGTTTTCTCTTGATCTTCTTCTTGGTCGGCATGCTTCAGCCCGACTTGTAGTTCCGCCACCAGCCGCCGGAGAGGACGAAACGCGGGAAAGTGATCCACTGCTCCAGGAAGAGCCGGGCGATGAAGTTCCAGGGGCCGGTGAACTTGGCCGGCGGATTCGCTTCGAGCTTGTGGCCCCGGCCCTGGGCGATGAGCGGCACCAGGATGCAGGCAGGCCCGAGCACCAGGGACCGCCAATCCAGGTGCATCAAACCCAGGATGAGGAGCACGCTCCCGACCCAGAAGAACGGCACCGTGAAGATGTGCAGCAGCAGGTTGGTGCGGGCGGCGTGGGTACCCGGATAGGCCTGCCACTGCCAGCGCAGGAGTTCGCTTGGACCCATCAGAGTTTCCTCCCGTCGAAGGACTTGATCTTGAGCGCTGTCAGGTCCACGTCATCCAGACAGCGTACGTTCACCGCCGCCATGGGCTTGCCCTGCCTGTCCTGGCCCATGCCGAAGGGGGCCGAGCCGCACTCCGGGCAGAAGTAGTGTCTGATCTTGTGGGTGTTGAAGGTGTAGTAGCGCAGCTCCGATTCCGGGGTCATGAGCTTGAGCTTGTCCCCGGGCAGGAACCAGAGCAGATATCCCCGCCGCTGGCAGATGGAACAGTTGCATTCCGTGGCTTCCGCGGACTCCCCGTCCACCTCATAGCGGACCTTGCCACAATGACAGCTTCCCTTGTGCATCATGGAACGGACTCCATATGAGGCCCGGTCAGTATAGCCGCGGACCAGCACCAACATATTACATATCTGCCCGGGGAATCCCTGAGACGCATTTCAGGTGACTCCCGATAGTGGTGAAAACACCCGAGCGGCATCCTATGCGCCGTCGGAATGGCCGACGACCACTGCATACTGATCGAGGATCCCATGCTCCGCAAACAGCGCCGCAACCTCCCCAGCCTGCACACGGAAGAGCTCGCCATCATCGCCCCGGTGGACATCCACGGTGAACCCGTGGTGGAAGCCAAGATCTACGCCAAGGTGGCGGACGTCAGTCCCCGGGGCATGTACATCCGCTCCGACAACCCGGTCGCCCCGGGTGCGGTGCTGGACATCTCCTTGAGCCTGCAGGGCCAGGACGGCGCCCACAGCCTGAAGGGCATCGCCCGCACCGTCTCCGCCTGCGACAACGATTCCTGCTACGTGGTGGGCATCGAGCTCCTGCCGGAAGACCAGCCCGCCAAGTGGCGTCACCAGTTCCACTGACCCGGATCGGGGTAGCTCCATAAAAGAAAGGGGCCGGCAGGTACCGGCCCCTTCCCTTTTTCCTGAAAGCGCCTCGCGCTTCAGTTCTTGTCCTGCAACCCTAAGTCCTTCAGCATCGGCTGGATGCTCGGGTCGCGGCCGCGGAAGGCCTTGAACATGGTGCCGTAGTCTTCCGTATTGCCGCGCGACAGGATCATATCGCGGAAGCGCTGGCCGTTCTTGCGCGTGAGCCCGCCGTTCTCCGTGAACCAGGAGTAGGCGTCGTGATCCAGCATCTGGGTCCAGGCGTAGGCGTAATAGCCTGCCGCATAGCCGTTGCTCCAGATATGAGCGAAGTAAGGTGAGCTGTAGCGCGAGGGCACTTCCGGCAGGTCGCCTCCGTCCTTGGCGAGCGCGGCTTCCTGGAAGGCCTTCACGTCGGTCGGGATATTGTCCGGCGTGAGCTCATGCCACTGCATGTCGAGCCAGGCGGCCTCAAAGGCCTCGAGGCTGGCATAGCCCTGGTTGAACTTGGCGGCCTTCTTGATCTTTGCCACCAGCGCCTTGGGCATGGGCTTGTGGGTCTTGTAGTTCACCGCGTAGTGGGCGAAGACCTTGGGGTTCAAGGCCCAGTTCTCGTTGAACTGCGAGGGGAACTCCACGAAGTCGCGCGCCACATTGGTGCCCGATAGGGTCGGATATTCCTGGTCCGCGAACATGCCGTGCAGGGCATGGCCGAACTCGTGGAACATGGTGGTCACATCTTCGAAGCTCAGCAACGCCGGCTTGCCCGGCGCCGGCTTGGTGAAGTTCGCCACGTTGTATATCACGGGCTGCATGTGCAGGAGCTTCGACTGGTTGACCATGTTGGACATCCAGGCGCCACCCTGCTTGTTATCGCGTTTGAAGTAGTCGCAGTACCACAGGGCCAGCAGCTTGCCATCCTTATCATGCACCTCGAACACGCGCACGTCCGGCTGCCACACTGGGAGGTCATGGCGCTCCTTGAAGGTCAGGCCGTAGAGCTGGTTGGCGGCGTAGAACACGCCGTTCTTCAGCACATCGTTCAGTTCGAAATAAGGCCGGATCTGGGCGTCGTCCAGATCATACTTGGCCTTGCGCACCTTCTCGGCGTAAAGCTCCCAATCCCAAGGTTGCAGCTTGAAGCCACCGTGCTCCTTGTCGATTTGGGCCTGGATGTCAGCCGCCTCCACCTTGGCGCGGGCGGCTGCGGCCGGGATCAGCTGGCCCAGGAACTTGTCCACCGCCTCCGGCGTCCTCGCCATCTGGTCCTGGAGCTTCCAGGCAGCGTAGTTGGGGTAGCCCATGAGCTTGGCTTTCTCGGCCCGCACCTTGGCGATGGCGAGGATGGTGGCGCGGGTGTCGTTGGCGTCGCCGCGCTCATTGCGGGTCCAGGAGGCCTCGAACAGCTTCTGGCGGGTGTCGCGGTCCGTCAGGAACTTCAGCAAGGGCTGCTGCGTGGTGTTCTGCAGGGGGATCACCCACTTGCCCTTCAGGCCGCGGGAGTCCGCAGCACGGGCCAGAGCGCCGATCTGGTCGTCGTTCAAGCCCGCGAGCTTCGACTTATCGTCGATCACCAGGGCGCCGGCCTTGGTGCCGGCCAGGAGCAGGTTCTGGAACTTGGTGACGAGGTCTGCCTCCTCACCATTCAGCTTCTTGAGCTGGTCCTTGTCGGTGTCGGAGAGCTTGGCCCCGGCAAGCACCGCCTCGCTGTAGTACCAATAGAGGAGCCTGGACTGCTCGGGATCAAGCTTGAGGCTCGCGCGCTCGTCATACAGCGTCTCGATGCGCTTGAAGAGCCTGCTGTTGAGGTTGATGGCGTCCTGGGTGGCCTGCAGCGGGGCGGCGGTGTCGTCCTGCACTTTCTGCAGGGCGTCGTCGGTGTTGGCACCGGTGACGGTGCTGAAGGCGAGCGCCACACGGGTCAGCAACTGTCCCGTCTTCTCCATGGCCACGATGGTGTTGTCGAAGGTGGGCGCGGCCGGGTTATTGGCGATCTCATCCACCTCGGCGAGCTGCTGCTTCATGCCGGCGAACAGGGCCGGCTCGTAGTCGCTGTCCTTGATCTTGTCCCAGGGCGGCGCCTGCAGCGGCAGGGTGCTCGGGGCATAGAAGGGGTTGGCGGGCGTAAACAGCGCCACCTGGGCCGCCGCATAGGAGGCCGCGCTCGGGGCAGCCGCGGTGGCGGCTCCCGGCGTGCTGTCGGCCAGCACGGGGGAAGAGGCGGCAGCGGCTACCACCGCTGCTCCGACGAAACCGTAGGTGAGATTCTTGAGCATCGCGTGATCCCTCGTGGTGTCATTTATATAGAGAGGCGGACCTAAATACGCCGAAAGCGAGCACCGGACTTTACCCGCAATCCGGCTGTCCGGCCAAGGGGCAGGCTGGACACTTATTAAAGGGACCATGACGGGGCGTCCGGGTTCCCAGGAAACCCGTTTTAAGGCCGGGGATCCCGGCCCACCACCCGGTTGCGGCCGCCCTGCTTGGCGAGCATGAGCCGCTGGTCCGCCCGGGAGAGCAGTACATGGGCCACGGTGCCGTCGTCCGGGTAGATGGCGATGCCGGCGCTCAGGGTGAACTGGATGGCGTACTGAGGAGCGCCGACCACGAGCCGGCTCGTGGCCTCCCGCAGGGACTCGGCCTTGGCCAGCGCCGCCTCGGGGCCGGTGTCGTGCAAGAGCAGCACGAACTCCTCGCCCCCGAAGCGCACCACGATGTCGCTCTCCCGGAGGCTACGCTGCAACAGGCCCGCCAGGGCCTTCAGGGAGGCGTCGCCCGCCGCATGGCCGTGGTTGTCGTTGATGCGCTTGAAGTGGTCGGCATCCACCAGCACTACCGCGAAGCGCTGCTGGTAGCGCCTGGCCCGCTCGATCTCATAGCCGAACAGGGTGTCGAAGTAACCGCGGTTCAGGAGGCCTGTCATGGGGTCGCGGATGGCGCGGTTCACCAGGGTCCGGGAGCGCACCACGTAGGCATAGGCGATGAAGGTGGCTGAACACATCAGGATGATGCGCGTCCACTGGTCGGCCACGTCGTAAGCGCCGTTGTAGTGATACTTCTCGTACAGGGCTTTCACATCGTAGTGGCTGCCGACGTAGTACGAGAGCAATCCGTATTGCAGCACCAGTAAGCTTCCCACCAGGAGGCAGATGCGCCGATCCTGGCGCAGGCTCATGGCCATGATCGCGAGGAAGTAGACCTCGAAGGTGATCTTGTCGTTGACCCCGTCCAGCGGCGAGCCCGTGATCACGAACACAACGAGCGCGAGGCTCACGATGGAGCCGTCCAGGGTCGAAGTCAGGAAGCCAAACCAGGGGCGGTAGGCATGAAAGCGCAGCCAGGCGAAGATATAGACCGACAGGCCCATGGCCGAGAGCGCCACGATGAAGCCCCAGAAGTTCTCCGGGTTCGGCGGGTACACCACGAGGCGATATATGGGCATGACGAGCAGGAAGGCCACCACGACCACCCGTACGTTGGCCACTTGGCGCTCGCCCTCGCCACCCGAGAGCAGCATGGCGGCGTCCGGCGCCTTCCAGAAATCCCGCCAGGCTTTCCCCAGGTTCCCCATCCATACCCCGCACAGCAAGCGTCCCTGCGTGGTATCCCCATCGGGCCACGGCCGATTATGGCGATGCCGCCCGCGCCGGGGCAACACCTTAAGGTCTATCCGGCGGTGCGCGCTCGCTTCCTTAGGTCCGGTACAGCCCCTTGGGGGAAGACCCGGTCTTCTGGCCCTTGAGATAGCGCAGCATCTTGGCCACGTTGCGCTGCACGCTCTCCTCGCGCTTCAGGCTGTTGAGGTAGCGCAAGAGCTCCTTTCGGCGGGAGAGAGCGAGCGCCTGGAAAGCCGCCCGCGCCTTCGGATCCCGGGCCAGGGCCGCGGCGAAAGCCTTCGGCATCTTCTCCCGGCGAGGTAGGGGGTCATGGCGCAGGCTCACGCTCACCCGGTCGCCGGTATCCACGCCCGCGGCCTTGCGGACCGGGCCGTTGAGATAGAGCCGCCAGGCACCGAGGAAGCGCATCACGTTGGCCTTGAAGGGCCTGCCTTGGACCGTGGCCCGCACCGGCAGAGACTGGTTCTTGCCGGATTCCCGGCGCAGCGCCGCGGCGATGGACGCCGGCACCTCCACACAAGGGTTGATGGCCTCGGGTCCGGCGGCCCGGATCAGGACGATGACGGCGGAGAAGCGCTTGAGCACTAGCTGGGACTTCATAGAGCAATCTTATTAGGATGCCCGCCCGGGCGGAACCTTTGCCCCGGGGCAGGTCGAAGATCGCGTTGAGATACCATGGCCGGGCCCAACCCGCCCTTAAGTCCCGAAGGAAAACCCGATAACAAGGCAGGACACCATGAAATCCAGCATCCTGATCCCGGCCCTGCTCCTGGCTTCGGCCTCCGCCTCCGCGGCGGATCGTATCGTGCTGCCCGATGATGTGGTCCCCGAGCACTACGCCCTCGCAGTGGTACCGGACGCGACCGCCCTCACCTTCACAGGCACGGTCAGAATAGACATCGACGTCAAGCATGCTACCAAGATCGTCCAGCTCAACGCCGCGGACCTCGAATCCAAGCGGGTGAGCCTCACGGGAGTTGCGACCTCCCCCGGCGTGAGCTGCGACACGGACCAGGAGACCGCCACGCTCAGCTTCGGCGCGCCGGTGACTAAAGGGCACCATGTGCTCACCATCGACTACACCGGCAGGATCAACCAGCATGCCGCCGGCCTCTTCGCCCTGGATTACGACACCCCGACCGGCAGCAAGCGCGCCCTCTTCACCCAGTTCGAGAACTCCGACGCCCGCCGCTTCGTGCCCTCCTGGGACGAACCGGCCCGCAAGGCCACCTTCAGCCTCACGGCCACGGTCCCGGCTGATCTGATGCCCCTGTCCAACATGCCCATCGCCAAGACGGTGAAACTGGGGAAGGGCCTGGAGCGGGTGAGCTTCGCCGAGACACCGAAGATGTCGTCCTACCTCCTGTTCTTCGGACTGGGCGATTTCGAACGCATCAGCCGGAAGGTGAACGGCGTGGAAGTGGGGGTGGTAGTGAAGCGCGGCGACACCGATGAGGCTAGGTACGCCCTGGACGCCGCCTGCCACATCCTGCCCTATTACGAGGACTATTTCGGCGTGAAGTACCCGCTGCCCAAGCTCGACCTCATCGCCGGCCCGGGGCAAAGCCAATTCTTCGGCGCCATGGAGAATTGGGGCGCCATCTTCTACTTCGAGCGTGACCTGCTCATCGACCCGCGCATCTCCACCCAGAGCGACCAACGGCAGGTCTACGAGGTCATCGCCCACGAGATGGCCCACCAGTGGTTCGGCGATCTCGTCACCATGGATTGGTGGGACGGCATCTGGCTGAACGAGGGCTTCGCCTCCTGGATGGAGGTGAAGGCCACGGACCATTTCCACCCCGAGTGGAACGTGTGGCTGGAAGCCCTGAATTCCAAGGAAGCCGCCATGCGCGTGGACGCCCGCGAAGGCACCCACCCCATCATCACCCCCATCCGCGACGTGCTGCAGGCCGACCAGGCCTTCGACACCATCACCTATGAGAAAGGCGAATCCGTCATCCGCATGCTGGAGGTATACGTGGGCGCCGACGCGTTCCGGGACGGGGTGCGCGCTTACATCAAGGCCCACGCCTACGGCAACACCGTCACCGACGACCTGTGGCGCAAGTTGGACAAGACCGCGCCCGTGCCCGTGACCCGGGTGGCCCACGAGTTCACCCTGCAGCCCGGCATCCCCCTGATCCGCGTCACCCCGACGGCGGACGGCGTGCATCTCGCTCAGGACCGCTTCGCCGCGGACGACTCGGTCAAGCAGGGCGGCACCTGGCATGTACCCGTCACCGTCTCCTCCGCGGCCGGCACCGTGCTCTGGCACGGTCTGGTCTCCGCCGACAAGCCGGTGGACGTGACCGTGCCCGCCGGCACCGGGGCGGTGGTCAACGCTGGCCAGGCGGGCTACTTCCGCACCCTCTACGACGCCGCGGACTTCGCCAAGGTCTCGGGCGATTTCCAGGTGCTGCAGCCCGCGGACCAGATGGGCCTGCTCAACGACAGCCGCGCCCTGGGCTACGCCGGCTATGAGCCCCTGAGCGACTTCCTCGCGCTCACGAGCCGCGTCACCCCGGACCTGCACCCGCATGTGCTCGAGGAAGTGGTCACGCGCCTCGAGCAGCTGAACTTCGTGTATCAGGGCCTGCCGGGCCAGCCGTCCTACCAGGCTTACGCCCGCAGCATCCTGAATCCGGTGCTGGCCAAGCTCGGCTGGGACGCCGTGCCGGGTGAGGATCAGAACCAGGCCGTGCTGCGTACCCAGGTCATCCTGGTGTTGGGCGACCTGGACGATCCGGCGGTGATCGCCGAGGCCCGCAGGCGCTTCGCGGCCTATCTCAAGGATCCCGGCAGCCTCACGCCGGACCTGCGCCACGACGTGCTGCACATCGTGGCCGAGCATGCCGACGCCGCCACCTGGGACCAGATCCACGGCCTCGCCAAGGCCGCCAAGTCCAACCTGGAGAAGCGCGAGCTCTACGTGCTGCTCGGCACCACCCTGGACAAGGATCTCGCTGCCAAGGCGCTCGATCTCTCGCTCTCGGACGAAGTGCCGGTCACCACCCGGCCCTCCATCCCGAGCGCGGTCTCCTACTATCACCCGGACATGGCGGTGGATTTCGTCACCGCCCACGCGGACAGCTTCGACTCACTGCTGGAGCCGGACAACCGCCCGGGGTATCTGCCGCGCATCGCGAGCGCGGCCCGGGACCTCGGCATGATCCAGAAGCTCGACGATTACGCCGCGAAGCACATCCCCCAGGACGCCCGCGGCATCATGGTGCGGGCCGAGGCCATCATCCGCGAGACCGCCGGCGTGCGCAGCCAGCGCCTGCCGGAGGTGGATGCCTGGATCACCAAGAACGGCCACTGAGGGATTATGGAAATCGGCTTGGCGCGGAAAGCAAATCCCGCGCCAAGTCACTTTTGGATCTGCCGTCTATACTCAAACCGCGGACGGCGAGGCCCGCCCTCGCACGGCCCGGTTAGACCGGGGTCGTCTCGCCCTCCCGGCACGTCCGACTACAGCAGTGGTGACTTACCACCATGGCCCGTCTTCCAGGCAACACCCACTCCCGGGCGTCCTGGAACCGGGTCTTCTATGGCCTGTCACTGCACAGTGAACGTATCGTTGCTCCGGTCCGCCTCCGGCAGCGTGTGCTGCGGGTCCAGGGTGGCGGAGGCCACGGCGTTGTCGCCGCTCACCACCAGGGTGAAGCTCGTGTGCTGCAGCCAGGTCTCCACCGGCACGCGGATATCCTGCTTGCTGCCGTCGGCGTAGACCACTTCCAGCGTGGCCGGCAGCGGCAGCTTGCCGAGGCAGGTCAACGTCACCTCCGCGCCGTCCTTCCAGTCGCCCTTCACCGGCTTCACGCCCGTGACCGCGAGATCAGTGGACCAGTTGTGCTGGTACCAGCCTCGCCAGAACCAGGAGAGATCCTCTCCCGTCTCGCTGTCCATGAAACGGAAGAAGTCCGATGGGCTCGGATGCTTGTAGGCCCAGGCGGCGATGAAGCGCCGGAAGGCCGGGTCGAAGGTGTCCGGGCCCAAGATCTGCTCGCGCAGCAGCACCAGGCCGAAGGCGGACTTGAAGTACGTGATGGGGTGCCGGTATTTCTCCAGGATCTGGTCCGCGTCCGTCATGGGCGCCGGAGCCTCCGGATCGGCGATCACCTTGGCGATCTGATCCGCGGGCGCCTCGGGGCCGGGCGCATATTCCGGGTCGCGCTTGGGCGCGTACTCGCCGTGGTTGAACGCGTCGATCTCGTAGACGTCGATGAAGGTATTGAAACCCTCGTCGATCCAGGCGTCGCGCCGCTCGTTGCTGCCCACCACCATGGGGAACCAGGTGTGACCCACCTCGTGGGCGATGATGAGGTGCAATATCCCATCGTGGGCGAGCTTCGGATCCCACTCGTCGAAAGTGATGCCCGGATACTCCATGCCGCCGGCGGCGCCGGCTTCGTTGATGGCCACGGGGTAGGGATAGGGCGACCACTGTTTCGAGAAATACTCGGTGGCGGATTTGAGGTATTCCGTGGCGCGGCCCCAGGCGTGCTCCCCGCCGCTCTCCGCCGGATAGGCGGACATGGCGAGCGCCGTCTTGCCGGCCGGCAGGTTGATGCGCGCCGCATCCAGCACATAGGCCTTGGAGGCCCCGAAGGCCACGTCGCGGGTATTCTGCATGCGGAAATGCCAGGTGAGGGTGCCGCTCTGCTTGGGGCGGCTCGCCGGGTCCGTCACCTCGTCGGCAGGACGTATCATCACCGTCCGGTCGCTCTTGCGCGCTTCAGCCAGGCGCTTCAGCTCCGTGGCGGTGTAGACCTCGGTCGGGTTCAGGAGCTCGCCCGCTCCCACCACCAGCATGTCCCAGGGCACGGTCACGGCGTAGTCGAAATCACCGTATTCCAGGTAGAACTCGCTGTTGAGGTAGGGCTGGGTGTCCCAGCCGCGCAGGTCGTCGTATACGCATAGCCGCGGATACCATTGCGCCATCTCGAAGATGTCGCCGTTCTTGGTAGCGGTGACGTCGGTGCGCCCGCCGAATTCACCCGGCACGGTGTAGCTCCAGCGGATGTGCAGCTTCAGCCTGCCGTCACGGGACTTGAGCGGCGTGGGCAATACCACCTGCATGCGGGTATCGGAGATGTGCCAGGTGAGGTCCTTAAGCTTGCCGCCCGGGCCCTCCAGCTGCACCGCCTGGATGTGCTCGCCGTCCGTGAACTCCGTGGGGAACGCGTCGCTGCCGAAGGCGCCGCGGGCATCCCGGCGGTAACGGTTCTGCTCCAGCTGCAGCCAGAGCACGTCGAGCGCGTCCGGGCTGTGGTTGGTGTAGGTGATCACCTCCGAGCCCGTGAGGGTGCGGCTCTTGGGATCCAAGCTCGCCTGGATGCGGTAATCCGCCCGGTTCTGCCAGTAGGCCGGCCCCGGCAGGCCGCTGGCGGAACGGTAGGCATTCGCCGGCTGCGGGTAGACGAAGGGCGCGAAGGTCTCGCGCGGCATGAAACCTTCCGCTGCCGGCGCATCGGCCGCGAGGACAGTGGCGGAGAAGCTGAGCGAGAGGAGACCGAAGGCGAGCAATCGCAGGTCGAAGTTCATGGTTGCTCCGGGTTCGCCTGGAGGATTCATGGATGTTCATCCCCGGTTCGACCCGTTCCAGGCTGCACGGGCCACCCCTATGGACCGTGCAGTCTGCCGTGAGTTCCAGGCGCCGACTCGCCCGAATCGGACGCGGCATCGAATCAGGGCGTGAACCGCCCTGATAAAAGAAGAGCCCCGCCGGCGCGGGGCTCCCGGATGCCGTGACCGACAACCTTCAATGACCGCGCAAGCCGAGGGCGACGCCCAAAAATATGCCTCCCACGATGAAGATCACTTCCAGTATCAGTACGACAGCCGTAAGGATGCCGATGAACTTCCAGAATGACTTCTGCTTGACCAGAGCCTCCTCCACGGCCCGCTGCCCCTCCGCCGGGATGCGCGCGATGGCGCTCGCGTAGCGCAGCAGGTAGAGGCATGGAAAGAAGTAGAGCGCCACCAACAAGAGATAGACGACCCCGAAAACAGGCCCGAGGCCTGCCGGGAGACCGTCCTTCCCCGCACCCATGCCGCCCATCATCGCCAGGCCGACGAGCGCCATGATCGCGCAGAACACGAAACCCACGATCGACAGGAACTTCACCCAGGGCCGGGTGGCCTTGAGCGCATCCAACATCCCTTCCGACACCACGATCTGATCGGACATGACAGCTCCCCGTTATGGTCTAAGGTCAGGTCACCCCGCCCTTACGATACCCGATTCCGGGGGCTGCAATACCGCCGTCCTGGCGCCTCAGCTCACGCGCCGCCCTTCCTTCTCTTGCCGGGCCACGAGGCCGGCGCGCTCCGGGTCGAGGGTGACCTCGCCTTCTCGCAAGAGCTCGGCCACGTCTTCCGCCGACTGGGGCACGGCGAAGAGATAGCCTTGGCCCGACTCGCAGCCGGCATGATGCAG
>Ga0187815_10001167_pt1 | contig 12443 bp, 14 predicted proteins | sample NC_S_5_FD_132962 | JGI IMG/M metagenome (GOLD analysis project Ga0187815, IMG submission 132962) | Wetland sediment microbial communities from Neuse River Estuary, North Carolina, USA - ASW-S_5 | ecosystem: Environmental > Aquatic > Freshwater > Wetlands > Sediment | place: USA: North Carolina...
CCCGAGCACGACGATGTTCGGGTCGCCGTCGGGCGAGACGACGAGCAGCATCACGAGCTTCTTGCCGTCCTTCTTCAGCTTGGCGATGCGGCTCTCGAAATCGGCCGGCGAATTGACCGGCTCCTGCTCGATCTCCGAGATCACCATGCCCGGCGCGAGACGCTTCTGCGCCGCCGGCGAGTTCGGGTCGATGCCGGTGATCAGCACGCCCTTCACGCTGTCCTTGATGCTGTTCTTCTTGCGCAGGTCGTCGGTCAGCCCCGACAGATTGAGGCCGAGCGTCTTCTTCACCGCGGAGTTCTGCTGCGGCGTGTTGTCCTTCGGCGTCAGCGCCGCTTCCTTGGTCTCGGTGTCCTGCAGCCGGCCGAGGGTGACCATCTTGGTCTCCTCCTTGCCCTTGCGCACGACCACGACCTGCACTTCCTTGCCGACCGGCGTGTCGCCGACGATGCGCGGCAGGTCGCGCATCTCCTTCACGTCCTTGCCGTCGAACTTGACGATGACGTCGCCGGGCGCGATGCCCGCGGGCTTGGCCGGCCCCTTGTCCTCGACGCCGGCAACGAGCGCGCCGCGCGCCGGCTTGATGTTCAGGCTCTCGGCCACCTCGTCGGTGACCTGCTGGATGCGCACGCCGAGCCAGCCGCGGCGCACCTCCTTGAACTCGCGCAACTGGTCGATCACCGGCACCACGGTCTTCGACGGCACGGCAAAGCCGATGCCGATCGAGCCGCCCGACGGCGAGATGATCGCGGTGTTCACGCCGACGACCTCGCCGTCGAGGTTGAACAGCGGCCCGCCCGAATTGCCGCGGTTGATGGCGGCGTCGGTCTGGATGTAGTTGTCGTACGGGCCCGAATTGATGTCGCGGTTGCGCGCCGAGACGATGCCGGCGGTCACGGTGCCGCCGAGCGAGAACGGGTTGCCGATGGCGATCACCCACTCGCCGAGCCGGAGCTTGTCGGAATCGCCGAACTTCACCGCCTTGAGCGGATGATCGGTCTTCACCTTCAGGAGCGCGAGGTCGGTCTTGGTGTCGCGGCCGACGATCTCGGCCTTCAGGGTCGTGCCGTCATTGAGGATGACGCTGATCTCGTCGGCGTCGGCGATGACGTGATTGTTGGTGACGACGTAGCCGGCCGGATCGATGATGAAGCCGGAGCCGAGCGAGCTCACGCGCCGCGGCGGCTGCGGCGTCGTCTGGCCGTTCTGGCCGCGCTTCTTCATGAAGTCTTCGAAGAACTGCTCGAACGGCGAGCCGGGCGCCAGGTCCGGCATGCTGCTGTTCATGTCGACCGACTGCTTGGTCGAGACGTTGACCACCGCGTCGATCACCTGCTCGGCGACGTCGGCGATGCCGTCGGGCCCGCGCGCCGCCGCGGGCTGCGTCAGGGCCGGCCACAGGATGACGGCAGCGGCAATAGCTGCGATGCCCGAACGGATGGCGGGCTTCGCCAGGCGGGGAAACAGTGCGCCCATGGGCGTCGGATCTCCAGGGAGAGGAACTTGCCAGAAGGTGGCCCGCCCAAGACGGCGATTCAAGGGCGGAGCGCGCGCGCTTCCGTCTGAATTTCAAGACGCTGGACGCGCCGTTTCAACTCCAGCGCACGAGCCACACGACGAGGAGGCCGACCACCGCCGAGGCAACGCCGATCAGCCGGAGCGTCGGCTCCGGCGTCTCGACCACACTCACCATCGCCCGCTTGGCCGGGCCGGGGAACGCCGCGAAGATCAAGCCCTCGATGACGAACACCAGCCCGAACGCCGCCAGAAAGTCCCCCATCGCCCCGCGGCCCCGCTGTTACTGGGCCGCGGCAGCCGGAGGCGCAGATGAGGCCTGCGGCCCGCCGGCGGGCGGCGTGGCCGGCGCGGCGGGCTTCCCCGGTGCCGTTGCACCGGCGGGATTGTTGAAGAACCGGAAGAAGCTGGAATCCGGTTTCAGCAGGAAGCGCGTGTCGTTCGCCTTCAGCCCGGCCTCGTAGGCCTGCATCGAGCGGTAGAAGGCGAAGAAGCCCGGATCCTGGCTGAAGGCCTCGGCGAAGATCTGGTTGCGCTTGGCGTCGCCCTCGCCGCGGGTCTTTTCCGCCTGCGACTGCGCCTCGGCCACCAGAACCGTCACGTCGCGGTCGGCGCGCGAGCGGATTTCCTGGGCACGCTGGGCGCCCTGCGCGCGGAACTCGGCCGCCTCACGCTGCCGCTCGGTCTGCATGCGCTGGTAGACCGCCTGGCTGTTCTGCTCCGGCAGATCGGCGCGGCGAATGCGCACGTCGACCACCTGGATGCCGTAGGAACGCGCCTCCTGGTCCATCAGCTTCTGGATGCGGTTCATGAGGTCGGCGCGCTGGTCGCGCACGACATGGGTGAACGTCACCTCGCCGAGCACGCGGCGCAGCGCCGAATTGAGCAGGATCGACAGCTGCGAGTTGGCGCCGTTGATCGAGCCGAGCGTCTGGTAGAAGCGCAGCGGGTCCTCGATGCGATAGCGCGCGAAGGCGTCGACGACGAGCCGCTTCTGGTCGGAGGCGATCACCTCCTGCGGCGGCGCCTCGAGGTCGAGGATGCGGCGATCGACGTTGATGACGGTGTCGATGAACGGCGCCTTCACGTGCAGGCCCGGCTGGCTGACGACGCCGACCGGATTGCCGAGGCGGACCACCAGCGCCTGTTGCGTCTGGTAGACGGTGAACAGCGACGACCACACGACGACCAGTGCGGCGAAGGCGAGGACGGCGACAACGCCGCCGATGATGTTCAGTCTCATTGGCGTGCCCCCGGCTGCTGCTGCTGTTGCGGCTGCTGTGCCGGCGGACGCGGCGTCTGCGGCCGCGGTTGTCCCTCGAGGCTCGTCAGGGGCAGATAGGGCACGACGCCGGTGCCGGCGGCGCCCTGGTCGACGATGACCTTGTCGGACCCGCCGAGCACGCGCTCCATCGTCTCCAGATACATGCGCTCGCGCGTCACATCCGGAGCCTTCTTGTACTGCTCGTAGATCTGCAGGAAGCGCGAGGTCTGGCCGGTCGCCTCCGCCACGGTCTGCGAGCGATAGGCTTCCGCCGCCTGCGTGATCTGCGCCACGCGGCCGCGCGCTTCAGGCACGACGCGGTTGGCGTAAGTCTGCGCTTCGTTGACCGACCGTTCGAGGTCGGCGCGCGCCGCCTGCACGTCGCGGAAGGCGTCGATGACCTGCTGCGGCGGGTCGACCTTCTGCAACTGCACCTGCTGCACGAACACGCCGGCGCCATAGGTGTCGAGCGTCTTCTGCATCAGGTCCTGCACCGCGGTCTCGATGGTCTGCCGCGCGCCGGTCAGGATCGGCTGGATCTCGGAACGGCCGATCACCTCGCGCATGGCGCTTTCCGCCACCGCCTTCACCGTGCCGGCCGGATTCTGGATGTTGAACAGGTACTGGCCGACGCCGGTCGGCTTCACCTTCCACAGTACCGAGAAGTCGACGTCGACGATGTTCTCGTCACCGGTGAGCATCAGGCTCTCTTCCGGCACGTCGCGGGTGGTGGTGCCGCCGCGACGGATGTCGTCGACGACGCGCATGCCGATGTCGATCTTGTTCACGCGCAGCGCCTTCGGCGTCAGCACCGACTCGATCGGATACGGCAGGTGATAGTTGAGACCCGGCTGCACTTCGCGCACTTCCTTGCCGAAGCGCAGCACGACGCCGAGCTCGTCCGGCTCGACGCGGAAGAAGCCGGAGAAGCCCCACAGCGCGACGAGGCCGACGGCGATCAGCGCGAAGCCGCGGCCGCCGAGCTGGCCGCCCGGCAGCACGCGACGCAGGCGATCCTGGCCGCGGCGGAGCATTTCCTCGAGGTCGGGCGGATTAGGCCCAGACGACGGCTGCGGTCCGGAGCCCCAGGGGCCCTTGCCCCCGCCCGAGCCCCACGGGCCGCCGCCCTGTGTATTCCATGGCATTAGCGAAAATCTCCCTGCGCCGGTGCGCGTGTCCGGCCGCACTCTGTCGGCATGGGTTATAGGTGACCGCCGGCCCCGATACAACGCGAGGCCGCGCGCGCCCTCCCCTCGAATACCTCAGCGATCCCGCCAATTGTGTCGATCCGGGGGCGGCGGCTTTCCCTGTGGCCCTAGGCCGCAGTCGTCAGCGCACGCGTTCGTAGGTCAGCACGGTGAAATCGTGATCGTCGCCGGGGCCGCGTGTGTGCGGCTCGCGGTGCGTCTCTTTCCACTGCGTCAAATCGAGCGGCGGGAAGACGACGTCGCCCTCCGGCGCGGCGTGCACGCGCGTGAACTCGAGCCGGTCGGCGATCGGCAGCGTGCGGGCGAACACGTCGTTGCCGCCGATCACCATCACGGCGTCGACGCCGCGCGTCGCCGCATCTGCGCGCGCCAGCGCCAGCCCCTCCTCGAGGCTCGACGCCCAGACGAGCCCCGGCGCCGCCGCGCCGGCCTTGCGCGTCAGCACGATGTTGGTGCGGTTCGGCAGCGGCTTGCCGATGGACAGATAGGTGTTGCGGCCCATCAGCACCGGATGGTTCGTCGTCAGGCGACGGAAATGCGCGAGCTCCGACTTCAGGTGCCATGGCAGCGTGCCGTTGCATCCGATGACGTTGTTCTCGGCGACAGCCACCACCAGCACGATCTTCATGTCAGCCCCGCGCCGCGTTCGATGGCGCCGCAGCCGCCGCGGTCGCGGCGAAACGCGCGAGCGCCGATCCGCTCATGCGGCAGATCTTCCACTCGCCCTTGATCTCGGCGCCGAGCGATTCGTAGAACGCGATCGACGGCGCGTTCCAGTCGAGCACCGCCCATTCGAAGCGGGCGTAGCCGTTGTCGACGCAGGTGCGCGCCAGTTGCTGCATCAGCGCCTTGCCGATGCCGCGGCCGCGGAATTCCGGCCGCACGAACAGGTCTTCGAGATAGACGCCGTGGCGACCGCGGAACGTCGAGAAATTGAGGAACCAGACGGCGAAGCCGGCCGGCTCGCCGTTCCATTCGGCGAGCTCGCAGAAGAGCCGCCGCTCCGGCGCGAACAGCGCCTCGGCGATCGCCTCCGGCGTCGCCGCGACCTCGTGCTGCAGCCGCTCGTAATCGGCAAGCTCGCACACGAGCGCGAAGACGAGCGCGGCATCGGCGGGCTCGGCGCGGCGGATGGAGAGGGTCATCGAGCCGCCTCAACCCGGTACGGCGTCATGCCCGGCCTTGTGCCGGGCATCCACGCCTTCATAAGCGCCAGAACGCAGAACGTGGATGGCCGGGACATCAGCGCGCTCACGCCCGTCTTTCGACGGGCTATGCCCGGCCATGATGGAGAACTATTCGCGTCGAACCGTGCGGGCCCGCTCACACTGCCACCTCGGCCTTGATGTGCGGATGCGGGTCGTAGTTCTCGAGCGCGAAGTCCTCGTAGCGGAAGCCGAAGATATCCTTCACGTCCGGATTGATGCGCATCGTCGGCAGCGCGCGCGGTGCGCGCGAGAGCTGCAGCTGCGCCTGCTCGAGATGATTGAGATAAAGATGCGTGTCGCCGCCGGTCCAGATGAATTCGCCCGGACGATAGCCGGCGACCTGCGCCACCATCATCGTCAGGAGCGCGTAGGAGGCGATGTTGAACGGCACGCCGAGGAAGACGTCGGCCGAACGCTGGTAGAGCTGGCACGACAGCCGTCCGTCGGCGACGTAGAACTGGAACAGGCAGTGACACGGCGACAGCGCCATCTTCGGCAGGTCCGCCGGATTCCACGCGGTGACGATGAGGCGGCGCGAATCCGGGTCGCGCTTGAGCGTCGCCATCAGATTGGCGATCTGGTCGATCGTGCCGCCGTCGCGCGCCGGCCAGGAGCGCCACTGGTGGCCGTAGACGGGGCCGAGATCGCCGTTCGCGTCGGCCCACTCGTCCCAGATGCGGACGCCGTGCTCGTTGAGATACTTGATGTTGGTGTCGCCGGCGAGGAACCAGAGGAGCTCGTAGACGATCGACTTCAGATGCAGCTTCTTGGTGGTCAGCATCGGGAAGCCGGCGCTTAGGTCGAAGCGCATCTGATGGCCGAACACCGACAGCGTGCCGGTCCCGGTGCGGTCGCGCTTTTCCACGCCGTGCGCGAGAATATGCTCCATCAGGTCGAGATATTGGCGCATCGCCGCAGGGCTCCAGGATTCGGGGCCAACATGGGCAAGTTTACTCCGCCCGGCAACCGGCCGGCAGGCTTATCCACGCCGGCAGGCCCTTGACCGCCGGCCGGCGCCGCCGGAACCTTCGGGCCGGCACGCGACCGTCCGGGGAACCGCCATGCGCTTCGCCTTCGACCACCTGCTCGTCGCCCGTATCCTGTTCACGCTGATGACGCTCGGCTACGCCGCCGCCACCGTCGTCGCCGACTTCAACGCCACCCACGCCACCAATCCGAGGTGGACGCCGCACGCGCGCTTCCACGTCGTCTGGCAGATTGCGAGCTATGTCGGCTTCGGCCTCCTGGCGCTGGCGCTGATCTGGTGGCCGGGGCCGCTCGCGCTGGAGCGGCTCTATCTCGCGGCGATCATGGGCGCCATCGTCTACGCCGCCTTCTTCGTCGCCGTGGTGACGATGCCGGTCTATGGCGGCGGCGCCTACGACGACAACGGCTACCGGCCGTTCGACGCGCCGGTGCCGGTGTTCGCGAAACGCTGGGATGTCAACATCACCGTCTTCAGCGTGCAGCTCGTCATCTGGGCGGCGGGGCTGACCGCCACGCTCGCCGGCTGAAAAAAGTTCGGGCGGACCGCGCGGACGGTGTCCCGTGCGCGATCCGCCCGGCCGGCAGCGGCGTCGCCCCCGCTACTCGACGAACACTTCATCGCGCCGCTTGCGGATGAGCGGCAGCGCCGCAAGCGTCAGCATCGCCACGGCGACGAGCAGGAGACCGGCCGAGATCGGCCGCGTCACGAACACGCTCGCATCGCCGCGCGCGATCAGCATGGCGCGGCGCAGGTTCTCCTCCATCAGCGGCCCGAGCACGAAGGCGAGCACCAGCGGCGCCGGCTCGAACTCGTGCTTGGACAGCCAGTAGCCGAACAGGCCGAAGGCGGCGGCGATCAGCACGTCGGTCGCCGAATTGTTGATCGAGTAGATGCCGATGCAGCAGAACACCACGATCGACGGGAACAGGAGCCGGTACGGCACGCGCAGCAGGCTCACCCAGATGCCGACCAGCGGCAGGTTGATGACGACCAGCATCAGGTTGCCGAACCACATTGAGGCGATCATGCCCCAGAACAGCTCCGGCTGCTTGGTCATCACCTGCGGCCCCGGCACGATGCCGTGGATGGTCATGGCGCCGACCATCAGCGCCATCACCGCGTTCGGCGGGATGCCGAGCGTCAACAGCGGGATGAACGAGGTCTGCGCCGCGGCATTGTTGGCCGCCTCCGGCGAGGCGACGCCCTCGATGGCGCCCTTGCCGAAGCGCTCGGGATGCTTGGAGAAGCGCTTCTCCACCGTGTAGGCGGCGAAGGAGGCGACCACCGCGCCGCCGCCCGGCAGGATGCCGAGGATCGAGCCGATCAGCGTGCCGCGGGCGATGGGTTTCGCCGAATCCTTCAGGTCCTGCCGCGTCGGCATCAGGCCGCGGATCTTCGACTGGATGACGTCGCGGCTTTCCTTCGACACTTCGAGATTGCGGATGATCTCGGCGAAGCCGAACACGCCCATCGCGACGTTGGCGAAGCCGATGCCGTCGGACAGTTCGGGGAAGTCGAAGGTCATGCGCCCGGTGCCGGTCTCGATGTCGGAGCCGATCATCGACAGCAGCAGCCCGGTCAGGATCATGGCGATCGCCTTGAGCACCGAGCCGTGCGCCAGCACGACGGCGAACATCAGACCGAGCACCATCAGCGAGAAATATTCGGTCGGGCCGAACCACAATGCGACCTTGGTCAAAGGCTCGCCGAGCGCGGCGACCAGCACGGTGGCGAAGCAGCCGGCGATGAACGAGCCGATGGCGGCGATGGCGAGCGCGGCGCCGGCGCGGCCCTGCCGCGCCATCTGGTGGCCGTCGAGGCAGGTGACGACCGAGGTCGCCTCGCCCGGAATGTTGACCAGCACCGAGGTGGTCGAGCCGCCGTACTGCGCGCCGTAATAGATGCCGGCGAGCATGATCAGCGCGCCGACCGGCGCCAGGTTGAAGGTGATCGGCAGCAGCATCGCCACCGTCGCCACGGTGCCGATGCCGGGCAGCACGCCGACCAGGGTGCCGACCAGCGCGCCGAGCAGGCAGAAGCCGATATTGGCCGGCTGCGCCGCGACGGAAAAGCCGAGCGAAAGATTGTGGAAGAGATCGAACATCGCCGCACCCCGCTCAGAGCATGAACGCCGGCCACAGCGGGAACGGCAATTTCAACATCCACGAGAACAGCACGACGCAGAACAGCGTCATGACCGATGCGGCGATCAGACTCTCCATCCAGCGCGCCTCGCGCGAGCCGGCGATGGAGATCATGAAGGCGGCGAAGGACGACAGAACGAGCCCGAGCGGCGGCACGAAGAACATGCCCTGCATCATCACGGCGAAGGCGACGATGCCGGCGAGCACGAAAGCCGGCCCGCGCAGCGCGAAGCCCTCGATCTCCGGGCCGTCGACGGTGAGCCCGGTGAAGGCGATGACGCCGCCGATCACGGCGAGCAAAAGGGCGAACAGGCGCGGCGCCGTGCCGGGGCCGAAGGCGATGCCGTGCATCCCGGCCAGGTCGCGCGTCGCCCAGAAGGCGATCGCCGCCAGCGCCACCAGCGCGAGGCCGCCCCAGAAGTCGCGTGGCGCACGGATTTTGATCGAGATCGCGGCCTTGCCGGCCTGCCGTCTTTGTATCACGCCTTCTCCTTGGACTTAGACTTTAGTCTTATTTTTGTTTTTAAGCGTCTGAAAAGCAGACACGTTCCCAGCCAAATACGGCTACCAGACCGCCGCCAAATGGCAATCCGCCGCAGGTGCGGCGAAATGCGCAGGCGACAGCGCCGATTGAGACTCGGTGGGAATCGGGCGGCGACGGCGCCGCCGTCCGGTCAGCCGGTGGCGGCCGGCAGCGTGCGGTGCACCGCGGTCACGTCCTGGACGTGATGCAGGATGAAGGCGACCTCGCCATTGCCGTCGAGGATCGGCACGTTCGTCGGCTTCCAGAAGCGCGTCTCCCAGGCGCCGTCGCGGCGGCGGATGTCGTAACGCTGCACCGGCATCGCCTGCGTTGCCTTCTCGCGCAGCACGGCGCCGAGCGCGGCGCCCAAATTGCGCACGCCGTCGGCCGCGGGGTCGCCGGGATTGTCGGGGAAGACGTCGAACAGCGGCCGCCGCACGATGAGGCTTGGATCCGTCATCGTCGCCTGCAGATAGGCGCGATTGGCATCGAGGATGGTGAAGTCGGGCGCCAGCAACAAATAGCAGTGCGGTGCGGCGGCAAAGGCGCGGCGGTAGCGCGTCTCCCGCGCGCCGCCGAACACGACCTCCTGCAGCGACATCGAGATGACGATGCGGCCGCGCGCGTCGGTGACCTCGACCGTGCCGTCGTCCGGGATCGGCTCGTTCCGGCGCAGCATGTCGGCGATCACCTCGCGCGCAGCGCCTGCCGCCTCGGCCCTCACCGCGGCGGGGCTGACGTGATCCAGTCCGAGATCGCCGTCGAGGCGCGTGTCGCCCGCGAGCAAATGAAAGAAGTAGCGCATGCAAGGCCCCCGCCGGCGGCGAAGGTCCGCGGCGATCGTTGACTAATCAACGATAGCCGTGCCGGAATCATGCGTTTTGATCTACCTCATCGTCGCACAGATGCCGGTGATGCTGCCGCAGGGTGGCGTGGCATTCGCAAGCCTCCTGCTCGAGCGCGGCGCGATCGAGCACGCGCATGCGGCCGCGGCGATAGAAGATGAGCCCCTTCTCCTGCAGCGCGCCGGCGAACATCGACACGCTGGCGCGCTGCACGCCGAGCATCTGCGCGAGATACTCCTGCGTCAGCAGCAATTCCTCCTCGCCGGAATCGTACTGCGCCCGCAGGATCCATGTCGCCAGCCGCTGCGGTATGCGGTGCTTGGCGTTGCAGGCCGAGGTCTGCTGTGCCTGCGCCAGCAGGTACTGCTCGTTGCGGAAAAACAGATGACGCACGTCGGGTGCGCGTTCCGCCAGTTCCACGAGATCCGACGCCTTCAGGATCCAGCCGCTGCCGGGGAGCTGCGCGAAGGCCGTGTTCAAATGGGTCCTGGCGCCGAACAGCACGGCGCCGCCGATCGTGGCGCGACGGCCGACCATGGCCGCCTCGATGCGGTCGCCGTCATTGAGGTCGACCACGAGCGAGATCATTCCCGAACTCGGGAACACGACCTCGTCGATCGGCCGACCGGCCTCGCCGATGACGTCGCCGTGCACATAGCTGATCTGCCGCGCGCGTGCGGTGACGAAGTCGGCGTGTCGTTCGTGCAGTTGGCCGAGGATTTCGTTGCGGTGCATAGGTTATGCTCCAGCCTCTCACGGGGGAGCACAATTGGCCTCCACCACCTGTGACAGTTCGTCACTGTACGCTGGCTGACGTAGTGTCACAACGGTCGCGACCGTTCCGAGCCGCGCAATGACGATTACGCTAGCGTCTGCAAACCCCAACTTATGCGGGAAGTATTGCGCGCTGTGTAGGCAGGCGGACTTACATGCGCCTTCGGCCGCGGTTGCGCGCAATCATGCGGCGGATTGCCGACGCGCGATTTCGGCTTCGAACTGACCGATATTGGCGACGGCGGCGATCGCCAGCCGCCGTTCGTTGCGTTCGCCGTTCTCGAAGCCGACGAGGATGCCGCGCGTCAGCGCCGCCCTTGCGGTATCGAGGTTGTGCGCATCGAGCCGGCGGCTGCGCAGGAAAATCTCCCACGCCGTGTCGAGCGCCTGTTCGAGCACGTTGCAGTCGGCCGAGGTAAAGGCTGTCGTCATATCGGTTGACCCTGCAGTTACGAATTTCAATCGTGCCCCGCTCCGGCACACTATTCCACCATCGCCGACCATCGTCCGTCCAATACCGAACATTACAGGCCCGATCGCGAAACGGTCGCGGCGCGGCAGCGCTCGCGCGCATCGGTCGCCAATTCAGATCAGTCCGGCAAATCCGATCGCGCCGCCCGCAGCGAACAGCCACAGCGGATTGAGCCGCGTCATGTAAGCAGCGACGGCTGTCGTAATTGTGACGATCGCGGCGGCGACATTGTGGTCGGTCGTGCGCGCGATAATGAAGGCGCTCGCCGCGATCAGGCCGAGCGATAGCGGTACCAGGCCGTTCTGCACGGCCACGCGCCAGCGCGCGTGCTTGAAGCGGTCCCACAGACGCGCGACGAGGAAGGCGAGCACGCAGCTCGGTCCGACCATCGCGACGGTGGCGACGGCGGCGCCGGCAAGGCCGGCGACGTGATAACCGATCAGCGCGACGATGATCACGTTCGGCCCCGGCGACATCTGCGCGATGGCGAACGAATCGGCGAACTGCTTCGCGGTCATCCAGTGCATCACGTCGACCGCGATGCGCTGCATGTCGGGGATCGCGGCGTTGGCGCCGCCGACCGCGAACAGAGACAGCGTGGCGAAGTAGCCGGCGATGGTGACGAGGACGTTGCCCTGCATGGGTTCAGCTCTTCAGCCACGCGAGCGCGATGCTGATGGGTGCGAGACCGAGGAAGACTTCGGGCAGCGGCCAGCGCAGGATGGCAACGCCGACGAAGGCGACGATCGCGATCAGCGGCGCCCAGTCCCAGCGCCCGGTGAACAACGGTCTCGCCATCTTGGCGACCACGGCGATCAGGAGACCGACGGCGGCGCAGGTGACCCCGGACAGGATGCGGCCGAGCGCCGAGAGGTCGCCATAGCGCGCATAGAGCGCCGCCAGCACGACGACGATGACGAGCGGCGGCAGCATCAGACCGAGGAACGCGGCTGCCGCGCCCGGGCCGCCGCCGAAGCGCGAGCCGAACACGACCGAGAAATTGACGACGTTCGGCCCCGGCAGGAATTGCGACAGCGCGAAGGCCTCGTTGAACTCCTGCGCCGTCATCCATTTCTTCTGGTCGACGATCATGCGCTGCGCCCAGGGCAGCGCGCCGCCGAAGCCGGACAGCGCCACCTGCACGAAGGCGAGGAACAATTCGCCGATGCCGGGACGCACGGGCGCCGCCTGCTCCGCCTCCGGTCCGTCCGCGGGTGCTGTGGAATCGGACATGCATCGAGCATTAGCCAAGCACCTCCCGCGCCGCCAGTGGGGGTGCTGAGTGTTCCGACATCGTTGCCGAAGGCGCGGCTTCGTTACTGAAGGCGCGGCTTCATCCCTCCCCCGGTTGAAGGCGAGGACTGCCGCAGCGCCGCGACATGGCACGGCCTTATCCCTTCCCCGCTTGCGGGGGAGGGTGGCGAGCGAACGCTGTGAGCGGGCCGGGTGGGGGAATTCTCAATTCGCGATGAGCGATAACGCATCGCGACGTTACCCCACCC
>Ga0187815_10001169_pt1 | contig 12438 bp, 11 predicted proteins | sample NC_S_5_FD_132962 | JGI IMG/M metagenome (GOLD analysis project Ga0187815, IMG submission 132962) | Wetland sediment microbial communities from Neuse River Estuary, North Carolina, USA - ASW-S_5 | ecosystem: Environmental > Aquatic > Freshwater > Wetlands > Sediment | place: USA: North Carolina...
CCGGCCAGAACACATCAAGCTTTCGCGCAACCCGGTCGACGGCCGGCACAATGTGCGCATGAAGGTGGAGACCATCGTCAACTACGGCGACAACGCACTGGTGGTCGGCAAGGTCGGCGAACAGACCATGCGCGTGCGCGTACTCGGCGCCGACGTGGTCATCATCAAGGAAGGCGAGGAGTGCTGCATAAGCTGGCTGCGCGACTCCGTCTATCTGATAGCCAAGTGACGTTGGAGGCCGCCATGATTTCATCTATCGACAACAATACACTTGCCGATCTCGTCACACGCTTCGGCGTCGGCCAGCGCGCGAGCCTTGCCACCGTGCACAACGGAACCGGCTATTTCGCCGTCACGCCGCAGGCGCCCTACGATCCATCGCTGAGCGTGGCCGAGCAGACCGCACAGCTTCTGGCCAAGGCCGAGGCGCGGCTGACCGAGATCGGCAGCGGCAAGGACAAGCTGCTGTTCGTCGCGATCATTCTCGCGGACATGGCCGGCTATGCCGAGATGAACGAAGCGTGGGACGGCTGGGTAAGCGGCATCAAGCCGCCTGCCCGCGCCTGCTTCAGCGGCGCGCTCGCCAACCCCGCACTGAAGGTCGAGATGATCATGATCTGCGCCGTGCCTTAGGCGCGTATCGCGACAACCAGACGCCAGCCGAATTTCAAAGCTTCACGCACTGACCGCAACCCACGTCGCAAATGCGCCGGCAACGGCAGCGGAATTCACAACCAGGGAGGTAATACCATGTTGAAACTCAAAGCCAATCGTCGGCAGTTCCTGATCGGCTCGGCGGCCGCCATGGCCGGTGGGCTTGCCATGCCGGCAATAGCTCGTGCCGAGACCAAGAGCATCTCGGTCAACTCGTGGGGCGGCTCGTGGCTGGATTCGGCGCGCGCCAATCTTTTCGACCCGTTCACCGCGGAGACCGGCGTCAAGATCGAGACGGTTTCGCCCGTTTCCTTCGCCAAGCTCGCCGCGCAGGTGAAGACCGGCGTCTACGAGTTCGACGTCACCACGCTGGGTGCCGCCGAGCTCCTGCGCGCCAACCAGAGCGGTCTGCTGGAGGATCTGGAAGAGCCCTATCCGGGCGGGCTTCTGCAGAACGGCGTCGGCTCGCACGCATTCGGCACGCTGATGGGATGGCGCTCCGACAAATACGGCACCGAGCCTAAGAGCTGGGCCGATTTCTGGGATGTCGAGCGTTTTCCCGGCACGCGCTCGCTGCAACGCTACCCCGCCCGCGTGCTGCCCATCGCCCTGCTGGCGGACGGCGTTGCCAAGAAGAATCTCTATCCGCTCGACGTGGATCGCGCCTTCGCCTCGCTCGACCGCATCAAGAAGCACGTGGTGGTGTGGTGGACGGCGGGCGAGCAGTCCGCGCAGATCCTGCGCGACGGCGAGGTCGACATGATCGGCATCTGGAACTCCCGCTACTTCTCCGCACAGGATGAGGGCGCACCGGTCGCCATGACCTGGAACGAGTGCATCCTCGACAAGGCCTATTGGGTCGTAGCCAAGGGCACGCCGAACGCCGATGCCGCCAAGGCCTTCGTCAAGTTCGCCACTTCGCCCAAGCCGCTCGCCGGCTTCACCCTCGCGCAGCAGGACGGGCCGCTCAATCCGGCCGCGCTGGAGTTGATCGACCCGGCCAAGGCCGAGCGCATGCCCACCAACACGCGCTACGCCGATCTCGTGGTCTCGCAGGACATCGAGAATTTCGGCATCGATCCGGCCGAGCTCTCCGAGCGGTTCGAAGAATGGATTCTGAGCTGATCCTGGCATGAGACGGATGCCCGGCTGGCGTATTCCAAGGACAATTTCGCCACGTTAGGCAATTAGCTGCACCGGGCGGCGTCGGGTTCCTCTCGCCGCCGCCCGGTTCTATAGTTCCAGCTTCGGAAATTCCCATGAGTCTCGCATTCGGTCGTCACTACCTGGCAATACCAGGCCCCTCGGTCATTCCCGACAGAGTGCTGGGCGCGATGCATCGCGCGGCGCCGAACATCTATCAAGGCGAACTTGTGGAGATGATGCCCGGCCTGCTGCGCGACCTGCGGCGTGTGGCGCGGACCGAAAAGGCCAATGTCGCCATCTATATCGCCAACGGTCATGGCGCCTGGGAGGCCGCCAATGCCAACCTGTTCTCGCGCGGCGACAAGATCCTGTCGGCCATCACCGGGCATTTCGGCAACACCTGGGCGCTGAGCACCCGGAACATGGGCGTCGATGTCCAGACAATCGACTTTGACAAGAAACCGGTCGACCCTGCCCGCATCGAAGAAGCCCTGAGGGCCGATGGCGCGCATCGCATCAAGGCGGTGTTCGTAACCCATACCGATACGGCAACGACGATCCGCAACGACATAGCGGCTGTGCGGAGGGCGATCGACGCCGCCGGCCACCCTGCCCTGCTCGCGGTGGATGCCATCGCATCGCTCGGCTGCGACCCGCTCCACTTCGACGACTGGGGCATCGACGTGCTGATCGCGGCCAGCCAGAAGGGCCTGATGACACCTCCGGGCCTGAGCTTCATCTGGTTTTCGGACAAGGCGCTCGCCGCCTCCGAAGGGTCTGAACTGGTAACACCCTATTGGGACTGGAAACTGCGCAGCCTCAGCGCCGAGTTCTACCGCTATTTCGGTGGAACCGCCCCCACCCATCACCTCTATGGCTTGCGCGAGGCGCTGACCATGCTTCTCGACGAGGAAGGGCTGGAGGCTGCATGGAAGCGCCACGCGGCGTTGGCCTCCAGCGTGTGGGCCGCCTTCGAGGCATGGTCCAAGGACGGCGACATTGCGCTCAACGTCTCGGACAAGGTCAGGCGCTCGCATTCGGTGACGGGCGCGCGCATCGGAAACGGCGGTGCTGTGCGCCTGCGCGAATGGCTGGAGAAGAACGCCGGCGTCACCCTGGGCATCGGGCTTGGCATGGCCGCCCCCACCGAACCGGCCTATGGCGACTATCTGCGCGTCGCGCATATGGGCTACGTCAATGCACATATGACGCTCGGCGTGCTTTCCGCCATGGAGGCGGGCATGCGCTCACTGGGCATCTCCCACGGCACCGGCGCGCTCGACGCGGCCGCACAGGCCATCGCCGAGGCGATCTGAAACCATTTCAGACACCCGCGAGCAAGCAGACAGGGCGGCTGTTTCCAAGCGGCCGCCTCAAACGAGAACCGCGCCGCTTCCACCCCTCCGCTATCGCGTTCTGGCCAATCCTCACTGGAATTCTCAAGCCTGACGCGCTACATGACTATCTACATGGTCAGGAGCCCCGATATGGACGCGATCAACCTGGCAGATGCCAAGGCACATCTGAGCGAGCTCATCGACCGGGTCGAGGCGGGAGATTCGATCGACATCACCCGGCGCGGCAAACCGGTTGCACGGCTTACGGCAGTGGCCAGGCCACGCAAACGGATTGACGCCGCGCTGCTCCAATCCCTGACTGCGACCATGCCACCGCAGGTCACGGCAGCCGTCGATCTCGTGCGATCGATGCGCGATGGCGATCGCTACTGATGCTTTATCTCGACACGTCGCTGATCGTCGCGGCGCTTTCCAATGAGGCGATGACCTCACGTGTTCAAGGCTGGCTGGCGGAACAGGATCCGGCGCAGCTTCTGATCAGCGACTGGACCATCACCGAAATGTCCTCGGCCATGGCGATCAAGCTGAGAACCGGACAGATCAATCTGGAGCAGCGCGCGGCGGCGCTCGCGATGTTCAACAAGCTGGCCACCGAAAGTTTTGCGGTATTGGCCGTGACGAGCGGGCATTTCCGCGCTGCAGCAAAATTCGCCAACCAGCATACGCTCGGACTTCGCGCCGGAGATGCGCTTCATCTCGCGATATCATCGGAGTACGGCGCCACGATGCACACGCTCGATCAGCGGCTCGCCGAGGCAGGGCCTTTGCTCGGCGTGCCGACCCAGCTGTTGGTGTAACCCGCCCCGTCTCCCGGGCGAGACGAAGAGGTGCGGACGAAGTGGCTGCGGCCATCAACGCAGCCGACTATCGTCAGCACTTAGCCAACTGGCGGCTTGAGGCTTTCCGGGATCGGACACTCATAAGGCATTCCGCCTCGCACAGCCAGAAGCTCTTCCTTTGCCCTACGGATGCGCTCCGGCTGGCCGATGAGATCGAGCGCCGCGGAAACCATGATTGCCGCGCTATGAGCCATGCCCTTGTGCGCGGCCGAACTCTTGCCCTGCGCCACCATCTGCCAGGTATGGAACTCGGTACCTATCGTGTAGCAGGCACCGTAGAGGGAGGTTGTCGGCGTAACCCAGCTGACATCCCCGACGTCGGAGGAGCCGGACCAAAGCTGGGCTGCCCGCGGTATGATGCGGTCGCTGAATGTTTCCTCCGGACTCACCGGTGCCTGGAACTTCTCGATACCATAACGGATCTGCTCACCCGAGAAGCTGCGACGCAACTCAGCGGCAAAATCGCGATCGTCCTGGTCGAACTCCACTTCTCCGAACCGCTGAACGTGTTCGTAGAGAAGTTCATCCAGGGTGGAGTTGTAGACGACGTTCGAACACGAGTAGTCGGGGACGGTTTCCACTCGCGTCTCAGTCATCAGGGCCGCACCCTGCGCGACCTGCTCAACCCGCTTCAGCAGCGTGGAAGCGTCCACGACGCTTTCCGAGCGAATGTAGTAGACCACCTCGGCTTCGGATTGGACGACATTCGGGAAAGGACCGCCCGCGTTGGTGATGGCATAGTGCAACTGACACCCTTGCCGAATGTGCTCGCGCAAATAGTTGGCACCGACATTCATAAGTTCCACCGCGTCCAGGGCGCTGCGGCCAAGATGCGGCGCGGCGGAAGCGTGGGAGGCGCGGCCGTGGAAACGGAATTTTACCCGCAAGACGGCCAGTGACTGGTATGCCTTGACTGCCGTAAAACACGCCGGATGCCAGTTCAACGCCACGTCCACGTCGTCGAACGCTCCCGCGCGCGCCATGAAGGTCTTGCCTGAACCACCCTCCTCGGCCGGGCAGCCATAGTAACGCACCCGCGCTTTAAGGCCGTTCCTTGAGAGAACATCGTGCAGCGCCGTCGCGGCAAGGATGGTGCCGCCGCAAAGAAGATTGTGGCCGCATCCATGGCCATTCGCGCCCGGCGTGACGGGCTGCTCATGCGCCACACCCGCCTGCTGGCTGAGGTTCGGCAGCGCGTCGAATTCGCCAAGAAACGCGATGATAGGTCCGCTGTCGCCCACTTCCGCCATGAAGGCGGTGGGAATGCCGGCGATGTCGCGCTGGACGCGATAACCCTCCCGCTCAAGGTAGTCGAGCTGGAGCTTGGCAGAGGCGTGCTCGTTGAAGCACAGTTCCGGCGTATCCCATATCCCGTTGCTGATACGAATAGCCTCGGGGAGCCGTTGGGCAACTGCATCCTGGATCAGTTGGCTATCGGAATTCTTCATGCCGCGTCACGCTCCTTGTCGGCGCTCTTGAGTATCCTGGACAGGAAGGCCTTCGTCCGGTCCTCCTTTGGATTGCCGAAAAACTCGGCTGCCGCCGCATGCTCGACAATCCGCCCCTGGTCCATAAAGGCCACCGTGTCCGCCACCTCGCGGGCAAAGCTCATTTCATGGGTTACGATCAGCATTGTCATGCCGCTTTCGGCCAGTCCGCGCATCACTTCGAGAACCTCGCCGACCAGTTCGGGGTCGAGCGCGCTCGTCGGCTCGTCGAACAGCATCAGCTTGGGTTTCATGGCGAGAGCCCGGGCGATGGCCACGCGCTGCTGCTGTCCGCCGGACAGTTGCCGCGGGTAGGCATCCAGCTTGTCGGAAAGTCCGACACGGGCCATCAGTTGCCTGGCCTCTTCGACCGCCGCTTCGCGGCGTATGCCAAGCACATGTACCGGCGCCTCGATGATGTTTTGAAGTGCCGTCATGTGCGCGAAGAGATTGAAGCGCTGAAAGACCATTCCGATCCCCAGTCGCTGGCGCGCTGTTTCCCTTTCGCTCAGCGGATAGAGCGTATTGCCGTCGCGACGATAGCCAACGAGGCTGCCGTCAACATGGATCTCGCCCTCATTGATCTCCTCCAGATGATTGATGCAGCGCAGGAAAGTCGATTTTCCCGAGCCTGACCGCCCAACCAGGCATGCCACTTCACCTCTCGCGAGCGTGAAGTCGATGCCGTCGAGAACCTTCAGCGCACCGAAACATTTTGAAACCCCGCGCGCCGTGACCATCGGGCTCATGTTGCAATTCCCTTGATTGAAAATGCTTCCCGGCTCATCAGTAGGCATCTTTCGAGCAAACTCTCTCGATGTATTTCTGACCGAGGCTCAGGACGCTGGTCATGAACAGATACCAGACGCAGGCCACGATCAGCATCGGGATAACCTGGAACGTCCGCGCCGAAACGCCCTGAACCGAATAGAGCAGGTCATAGAGCGAGATCACGCTGACCAGCGACGTCATCTTCAGCATGCCGATAACCTGGTTGCCCGTCGGCGGAATGATGACGCGTAAGGCCTGCGGCAGGATGATGCGGCGCAAGGTCAGCAAGCGCACCATGCCGAGCGATTTCGCAGCCTCCTCCTGACCGCGGTCGATCGAGGAGATACCGGCGCGGGTTATCTCGGCCATGTAGGCCGCCTCGTTCAACGAAAGCCCGAGCAAGGCAGCGGTATAGGGCGTAATCAGCGCATTGGTGGAATATTCGGCGAGCACCTGGCCGAATGGCAATCCGAGCTGGATTGCCGGGTAAAGCGCCGCCAGATTGTACCAGAAGATAAGTTGCACGAGCACCGGCGTGCCGCGGAACAGCCACAGATAGACATTGGCCGGGTAGCGCGCCATCGGATTGGTGGACAATGCCATCACGGCCAGCACGAGCCCCAGAACGATGCCCAGCGTCATGGCGACGACCGTGAGCCAGATGGTCAGCCCCAGCCCGCTCAACACCACCGGCGAAAACAGATATTCTGCAACGATGTCCCAGCCGAAGTTCTCGTTGCTGACCATCGAGCTGGCAATTCGGAAAAGGATGAACGCTATCAGCGCACCGCCGACCCAGCGCCACGGATGGCGCCGGGGGGCGATCGTTACCTTGTCGCCGGAAGATGCTTGAGCGCCCGTCATTTCTGATGGATGCTGGCGAATAGGAAGCGTTTCCGACGTCATCGCTGTAACCTTCAGTTCATTACTTAGCCGGCGCCAAGGGCCGCGTCGTGGTCAGGTTGATGCCCGGCTCATCAAGCTTGATTGCCTCGATGTCCCACTTCTTCATGACAAGATCGTAGACACCTTCCTTGTGAACTGCCTTCAAGGCAGCGAGCAGCGCTTCCGCAAGCTGGGTATTCTTCTTGTCGACGATCATCCCGTTGTACTTGCGCGGGAAAATATCCATCGGGATGACCTTGATCGGCTTCGGTGCCTTGCGCTTGAGTTCGGAAGCGCCGATCAGTTCATAGGTTATGAAATCGACCCGCCCGGAATACAGGGCAACCTGGGAAGCGGCAGCCGACGGAAAATTGACGATCTCGATCTCCGGCTTGCCTTGCTTGGCGCAGAGAGGATTAAGGAGATTTTTGACGTTATCGATGTGCGTGGTGCCCTCCTGCCCTCCGACCCGCAGGCCGCACAGACTGGCGGGATCATCACTTATGCGCTCGTCACTCTCCAGAGCGACAACGCCCGCGAGGATGAAAGCGACATTGACGAAGGTGACGGTGTTTTCCCGTTCGACAGTATCGGCCATGCACTCCATGGCCATGTCGAACCGACCGCTCTGTACCCCCGGGATCAGGCCGGCGAAGGCGATCGAGGTGGGCTCGATCTTCACACCCAGTTTTTCGGCCATCGCATTCCAGATATCCGGCTCCCAGCCGACCATCGTGCGGCCGTCCTCCGCGAAGCTCTCGCAGGGCGGATATTGCGCGTCGGTCGCCAGGCGGATGACGCCGGCTTTCTGAATGGCTTCAGGCAGCATGGCATGCAACGCCGCGTCGGCCGACAGCGTGGGGATCGCGACCTTCTCCGGTTCGCCGCCCGCATTTGCCCCCTGCAACGACAGGGCAAGCAGGATCGGCGCCGGGCTAAGCACCGACAGGATTTGCTTTGCGATTCTCATTCCGGTTTCTCCTCCCTGAACCAGATCATCTGGCCCGGTTTCTGTTCCTCAGATCAGTCATCGAATATCGCGTGTGGACCGCCTCCTGATCGAGGGCGAGCTCAATGAAAGCCGGCTTGTTCGCGGCGATCGAACGCTCGAATGCCGGTGCAAATTCATCCGTCGCCGTAACCCGCTCGGCATGCGCGCCATAGGCTTTGGCAAGCATCGTGAAGTCGGGATTGACGAGCTGGGTTCCGTTCACCCGGCCGGCGAGACGGTTTTCCTCGTGGATGCGAATGGTGCCGTACATGTTGTTGTTGAACAGCACGACGACGATGTTGGCATTGTATTGAACGGCGGTTGCGAGCTCCTCGCTGCTCATCTGGTAGCAGCCGTCACCGACGAAACAGACCACAGGTCGCTCGGGATAAAGCAGCTTGGCCGAAATCGCCGCCGGCAAACTGTAACCCATGGTGCCGCTGATCGGCCCCAACTGGGTGTGCAGCCGATGATGCGGGAAATATCGCTGGCTCCAGGTGGCATAGGCACCCACGCCGTTGGTAACGATCGCGTCTTCCGGCAGCCTGCCACGCAGCCATTTCATGATCTTCGGCAGATCGATATCGCCGGGGCAGGAACCGGGAGCGGTTTCAGCCTCGAAGGTGGCGCGCAGGTCCTGCCGCCACTGCGCCCATGTGCTGCTTTCGACGGGCGCGTGCGCTGCCAGCGCGTGGGCAAAAGCGTCATTGTCCGCAAGCAAGGCAAGATCGACCTGGAACACTCGGTTCAGTTCGTCGAAGCTATTGGTGACGTGGATGAACTTCTGCCGGGGCACCGGAATCTCGAAAAGCGTGAAGCCCTCCATGTAGCCGGCGCCGATCGTGTTCACGTCGCTCAGCGCGTCGTTGCACATGATGACGAAGTCGCTGTTCTTGATATGCGACAGCAGAGCAGGATTGGAGCCAATGCCGATCTCGCCGACATAGCACTCAAGGCGATGATCGATAATGTCCCGGCGGCGGAAAGTCGTCACCACTGGCACGTTGTTCCTCCGCGCAAATGTCTGGATGTCTTCCCGGGCGGCCTCGGACCAGCCCGATCCGCCGACGATCAGAAGAGGCTTCCGGGCTGCCGAGAGCATTTCGAAGACACGCTCGACCGAAGCGGGAGCGGGTTCGCCGCTTGCGGCCCGCTCATACGGCTTGCCGGCGGGAACCTCGCGCTCCTCCTCGAAGACGTCCTCGGGGATCACCAGAACCACTGGCCCCATGCGCCCGGTCATCGCGGTGTGATAAGCACGCTGTATGAATTCCGGAATGCGGGCGGCGTCATCGATCTGCGCCACCCATTTGGTCATCGGCGCGAACATGGTGCGGAAATCGTAGGACATGAAAGCCTCGCGCTCCATCAGCGCGCGCTTGACCTGACCGACGATGAGGATCATCGGCGATGAGTCCTGATATGCGGTGTGAACGGCGTTCACCGCGTTCGTGGCGCCAGGGCTGCGAGTCACGAAGGCAATGCCGGGGCGCCCGGTCAACTTGCCATATGCCTCCGCCATCTGGGCAGCGCCATTTTCATGGCGACAGGAAACCAGGCGGATGTCCGGATGGCGCACCGCCAGAGCATCCAGCGCCGACAGAAAGCTCTCGCCGGGGACGTGGTAGACAAGCTCCGCGCCATTGATACTCAGCTCGTCGGCGAGGATTTCGCTGCCTTTTCTCTCGACCATTCCATGTACTCTTTTCTGCGTTTGGACCGGCAGGCTCCTTCGCTCGGGAGCCCACCTGACGTTTGCGATCGCTCACCCGATGACAAATGGATTGGCCACCTCTTCGGCCGTGGAAATCCACACGGCCTTGGTTTGCAGGTACTCTCTTATGCCTTCAACGCCATTTTCCCGCCCGATGCCGCTCTTCTTGTAGCCGCCGAACGGCGTCGTATAGGAAATGTCGCGGTAAGTATTGATCCACACGCTGCCCGCATCTAGCAGATCCGACATGCGCAGGGCGCGCTTCATGTCCGCTGTCCAGACGCCAGCCGCGAGACCGAACTCACTGTCATTGGCGATCTCGACCGCTTCTTCCAGCTCATCGAACACGATGGCGGAAAGCACCGGCCCGAACACCTCCTCGCGAGCGATCCGCATGTCGTTCTTCACACCGGTGAAAATGGTCGGCTCGATGAAGAAGCCGGTCGCGCATTCCGCCAGATCCGGTCGTTTGCCGCCGAGCACGAGCTCCGCGCCTTCGCCGCGCGCAATGTCGACATAGCCGAGCACCTTGTCGTACTGCATCTGATTTGCGATCGGCCCGATCTGGGTGCTCATGTTGCGCGGGTCGCCGATGCGCGCCGAACGGGTGAAGGCGGCCAGCTTCTCGATGAACCGGTCGTGAACGGACCGATGGACGAGCAGGCGCGAGCCGGCGATGCAGGTCTGGCCGGTGGCGCCGAAAATGCCACCGACGACGCCGCGAACCGCATTGTCGAGATCGGCATCCTCGAAAACGATGTTCGGCGACTTGCCACCAAGCTCCAGGCTGGCGCGCTTCACATCCTTTGCAGCCAGCGAATAGAGATGCGCGCCGGTTGCGGTGGAGCCGGTGAACCCAAGATGACGCGTCAGCGGATGCGTCACCAGCGGCTCACCGACCTCCTTGCCGAAGCCGGTGACGACGTTGACGACGCCGGCCGGGAAGCCCGCCGCTTCGGCAAGCTCCATCAGTTTCAGCGCGGTCGCCGACGTATGCTCAGCCGGCTTCATGACCAGCGTGTTGCCGGCAGCAAGAGCCGGAGCAGCCTTCAGCGAAAACAGCAGCAGCGGTGCGTTCCAGGGCACGATGCCGACGCACACACCGAGCGGCTCCGGGCGCGAATAGCTGAGCGCCGGCTTGTCGCAGGGATGGACAACCCCCTCGATCTTGTCGGCCAGGCCGGCATAGTAATAATACCATTTCGGCAGATACCGGATCTGATGCTGCATCTCCGCCAGAAGCCGGCCGTTGTCGCGCACTTCGATTTCCGCCAGTTCGTCGGCGTATTTCTCGATAAGCTCGCCGAGACGATATATGATCCTGCCACGCTCGGACGGATGCATCCTGCGCCACGGCCCTTTGCGGAAAGCCCTTTCGGCCGCTTGAATTGCGCGATCGGCGTCCTCGGCATTGCCGCGCGCCACCTGCGCCCACGGCTTGGCCGTAAACGGGTCAACGGTCTCGAAATAGTGTCCTGATGCCGGCTCGACCCACTGGCCATCGATATACATATTCAGCTTCGGCAAATCGCTCATGCGACCGTCATCCCTTCCCTGTTGCCGCCGGAGCCCCTCGCCCATTCAATCGAATCGGCATGTCGGCCCTGCATAATGCTATTCTATTTGACGAATAATAATATCTATTTCCAATCCATAGTCGCGCTCCCCCGACACTGTCAAGACCGGCTGAAGGTTGAAAAATTGCGAGCGAAATTGACCAAATCTCCCACAAAACCCGAAAAAATCATCGAGAATCGCGCAATTTCTTCCCAATTTCACCGCCGAACGTCGCCATGCTCGCAACATTGGCACTGGACAATCGATGTCTCGCTGTCGTATCAAGATGCATGAAATATGATATCACAATCATCTCAACGAGGTTCGCATGACGAATGCGCTGCAGAGCCCCCAGCCTCTTTACGAACAGATCAAGTCCACCATCGAAAAGCGCATTCGCGGAGACGAGTGGCCCGCGGATTTTCGCGTGCCGTCCGAGGAGGCGCTTGCTGAAGAATTCGGCGTGTCCTCCCTGACTGTCCGGCGCGCGCTGCGCGAACTGCAGACGGAAGGGATGCTGGTCCGGATTCAGGGGCGCGGGACATTCGTGGTTGGCCCGCGCATGCAATGTGCTGTCTTCGAATTGCCCGACGTATCCGAAGAGATCGCTCAGAGCGGCGGCGTCCACACGAGCGAAGTGCTGTTCCTCGGTGTCGTGCCCCCCGAAAGCCCGCTCGCCAACATGCTGCCTTTGTCCTTCGACGAAGCGATCTACCACTCCCGCCTTCTGCACAAGGAAGACGGCACGCCGATCCAGCTTGAAGATCGGTTCGTCAACGCTGCCGAGGCACCCGATTATCTGAAGCAGGATTTCACCCGCATTACGCCGCACGCCTATCTGCTGCGCGAAACCGAGGTGACCTTCGTCGACAACACCATTCGCGCCATCCGCGCGGATGACGAAAGCCGTCGGGCCCTCGAAATCGAGGGCAACCAGCCCTGCCTGCTTCTCGACCGCCGCACCTGGCGCGACGGCGTGCCGGTCACCCGTAGTCGCTTCCTCTATCCGGGGGATCGCTATCGGCTGCGCAGCTCG
>Ga0187815_10001170_pt1 | contig 12416 bp, 9 predicted proteins | sample NC_S_5_FD_132962 | JGI IMG/M metagenome (GOLD analysis project Ga0187815, IMG submission 132962) | Wetland sediment microbial communities from Neuse River Estuary, North Carolina, USA - ASW-S_5 | ecosystem: Environmental > Aquatic > Freshwater > Wetlands > Sediment | place: USA: North Carolina...
GCGATCAGATGCTGTCTCCAGAATGCCGACTTGCTGCCCATGTGTTTGCTCCTGTCAAAACAGGCGCGTATCGCAACACCTACCGGAGGCTCAGTACAGGTGAGGTGGCCGAACGGTTACGAAGAAGCCAGCGAATCCGGCGCCGCGGCCCTGTTCGCGCAGATCCGCGACACGCTGAGCGAGATGGCCGATGCGCTGGGCCAGTTCGCCGCGCGCGACACCGCCGTCACTCAGCCGTTCGCCGACCAGGTCGCCGCGATCACCGCGCGCCTCGATGCCATCGAGCAGAACGCCACGCAGCGTGCCAACGAGTTCGCCGCCTTCCGCACCGAAATCGAACGCGCGCCGACCGGCCCGAAGCGCCCTGCAGCCACGGGCGGCAACGACACCCAGCAGACCGACTGCTGAGCAACGCCCACCTCGCTACCTCCCACGCCACGCCTGCACCGCCATCCCGGAGCCATCCATGCGCAACGAAACCCGCCGCCTGTTCAACGCCTACGCCGCGCGCATCGCCGAACTGAACGGCGTGGACAGCGCCGCCGAGAAATTCGCCGTCACCCCCACCGTGCAGCAGACGCTGGAGGACCAGATCCAGGCGTCCAGCGCCTTCCTCAGCCGCATCAACATGATCGGCGTCACCGAGAAGGAAGGGCAGAAGGTCCGCGTCGGCGTCAACGGCACCATCGCGGGCCGCACCGACACGACCGCGCAGGATCGCAAGCCGCGCGACGTCAGCGACACCAAGGGCCAGAGCTACCGCTGCGAGAAGACCGACTTCGACACCGCCATCCCCTACGCCCTGGTCGATGCCTGGGCGAAGTTCCCCGACTTCCAGACCCGCCTGCGCGACGCCATCCTCAAGCGCCAGGCGCTGGACCGCATCCTGATCGGCTTCAACGGCACCTCCGTGGCCGCCACCACCAACCGCGCCGCCAACCCGCTGCTGCAGGACGTCAACGTCGGCTGGCTGCAGCACGTCCGCACCGATGCCCCGGCGCACTGGATGAAGGAAGGCGCCACCGCCGGCAAGATCGTGGTCGGCGCCGTCGCAGGCGCGGACTACGTCAACCTCGACGTGCTGGTCTACGACGCCGTCATGCTGCTGGAGGAGCCATTCCGCGACGCCACCGACCTGGTGGCCATCTGCGGCCGCAAGCTCCTGCACGACAAGATGTTCGCCAAGCTCAACCGCGACCAGCGCGCCACGGACGAGCTCGCCAGCGACATCCTCATCAGCCGCGACACCATGGGCGGCCTGCCGGCGGTCCGCGTGCCCGGCTTGCGGCATCCCCAGGCTCAACCACAGCCGCAATGAGCAACTGATCGCGGTGAGCCTGCCGCATTTCATGTCCGTGGCCGCCCATCACGGCATCAGCAAGATTCCCACCCTCGCCGACCTCAAGCGCCTGCTGCCCGAAAGCCGCGCGCGCAAGTTCGTGGCCTACAAGAGCGTCAATAGCGCCATCGCCCTGGTCGACGGCCAGGGCACCACGGTGAAGTGCTGGGTTTTCCACCGCGATCGCGCGGCATCTTCGAGCGACTAAACCGGGGCGCCACGGCAACGCCGGCAGACCATGCCGTGTGCCCGGACCGTTCCTACCAGAAGAGAAACGAACCACATCGCGATACGCGCGACACAGCACAACACCCACGGCTCGGGTACCGAGCCCCACGGCATGGTGGCCCACCGTCAGCGGCGCCATGCCCTCACCCTCATATCTGGCAGAGACCTTGGCCCTAGACAAGCAAAAGGTCATGGGCACCGCCGACCCCATCACCCATTCGGCAACCTCTTGCGCGTCACCCACGCCATGCAATGATGTTGAAACATGACGCAGCGCACATTTGTCCGCTGCAGGGTTGGCCAGAGAGTGCACAGGAAACGGCTTGCGATACCGTACCCTGCCTGACGCAGTTTTCATGGTATGTTGCGACGACTCGCTTTACACAGGGGAAGAGAATGGATGGCTCTTTAGGTGTTGGGGTGTTTCTGTGACACCGCCTCGCGACTCGCTAAGGGCGGAACTGCCGATATGGCGCCGCTACCTGCTTGCGGCGCTCGCGACGCTGTTGAGAAGCTGTGCACCTGGTCCCCGTAAAGAAGCGCGCCGGATCGCGCGATCGCGGGTGCTGATCCCCCTGTTCCTCGTAATCAACCTGATAACAGGTATTGCGCAAGCACAGCACGCCCCTATTGTCTTTTACAACGTTCCAAACTGGTATAGCGGTGGATGGGAACAAATAAGGTTCCAAACTCCTTACGAGGCTTTCGCCACTGACTGGAATGCGAATTCACCAATCTGCGATGGTGGAGGTCAAGCTTATATATTAGATACCGTTTACCCATATAACGGAAGCGGATATGAAGCAGGTGACTACTACGACGCTACATATTATGACGTCTGTTATGGGACCGAGGGGCCTTATGTTTATGGGTCCAGCGCGCGGCGCTGGGCTTTCTGCGCAAATATCGATCAGTATGGAAACACATCGAATGAGGCGGGGTACGCACCGGATCAATTCCCGAACAGCCTGTGCCCGGCAACTATTGTAGACCCCGATAAGAGCCGAGGCCTGCCGGGATGCCCATGTAGATTGAAGGGTGATCCCATCAATCCCGGGACTGGCAATAAATTTGAGTTCATAGACGTTTATCGCGGACCCGGCATTTTTCCGTTGGATTTCTCCGTCGCATATAACAGTGAATACGGCAACAGTAGTGTTCTAGCGCCCACTGACCTTGCCGTGGGCAGCCGCCGAGTGCACAACTATCTGCGCATCATCCGACTGGAGGACAACGGAGTTACTGCGACCGCCTACGTGCTGCGCCCAGACGGGAAGGTCCTCGGGTTCAATCGAAGTGGGACAAATTGGGTCGCCGATGCCGATGTCAGCGACACGCTTGCCGCAAGCTACGCCACCGACGGGTCCATTACCGGATGGACGTACACCACCGGAAATGGCGACCAAGAGTCGTACAACAGCGCCGGGCAGCTCATTGCGCTGACCACCCGAGGCGGCCTCACCCAGACATTGGCCTACAACTCCAGCGGCACCCTCGCCTCGGTGACCGACCCGGAGGGCAGGTCGCTGGCCTTTTCGTACGACTCCAGCGGGCGCATTGCTGCCATGCAGGCCCCGAATGGGTTGAGCTATGGCTTCGCGTACGATGCGAACAACAACCTCAAAACCATCACTTATCCGGATTCAAGCGTCCTGACGCTGGTGTACGGAGAGAATAGCGCCGGCATCAATGACCTGACCGGGGTGATCGACGAAAGCGGCAGTCGTGTCGACACCACGCAGTACGACTCCAATGACCGCGCGACCTCCACCTCTGGGCCCGGTGGCATCGATCAAACGAGCTTTGCCTATGTCTTTACGAGTGCCGGGACACTTATAGAGAAGATCACGGATCCACTTGGCAAGCTGGAAACGTCCAGCACGGAATATTTCCTGGGTACCGTGCGGCCATTGACCGTTACCGAATCCTGCACCGGCTGCACTACGGCGTCGAAGCAGTACAGCTACGACAGCCACGGCTACCTGGCTTCTTCCACCGACTTCAAGGGCAACGTCACCAAGACCACCTACGACGCCAACGGCCTGCTCGACCAGCAGATCGATGCCTCGGGCACGACCAGTCAGCGCACCACCAACTTCACCTGGAACACCGCGCTGCGCGTGCCGCTGACGCGCACCGAGCTGGATGCCAAAGGCAATACGGTCAGCTCCACGCAGTGGGTCTACAACGCCACCGGCCAGACGCTGGCCCGCTGCGACATCGACCCCACCAACAGCGCTGCCTCGGGCTACGCCTGCAGCCCCACCGGCACCGTGCCGGCCGGCGTGCGCCGCTGGACGTACACCTACTGCACAGCCGTGGATGGCACGCAGTGCCCCTTGGTCGGCCTGCTGCTGACGGCCACCGGCCCACGCACCGACCTGACGCAGACCGCCACCTACAGCTACTACTTGGACAGCGCGAGCAGTGGCTGCCCGACGCCGGGTGGCGCCTGCCACCAGCCGGGTGACTTACATACCGTCACGGACCCGGCCAGCCACGTCACTACGATCGCCTCCTACGACGCCGATGGTCGTCCCACCCGCATCGCCGACGCCAACGGCGTCAACACCGACCTCACCTACACACCCCGCGGCTGGCTGGCTAGCCGCACGGTCGGTGGTGCGCAAACCTCCTTCGGCTACACGCCTTACGGTGCGGTGTCCTCGGTCACCGACCCGGACGGGGTCACGACCACCTACGGCTACGACGCGGCCCACCGCCTGGTGAAGATCACCGACGCCCAGGGCAACTACCTGCAGTACACGTTGGACGCTGCCGGCAACAAGACCGGCGAGCAGGTGTTCGACAGCAGCGGCACGGTGCACCAGAGCCTGAGCCGCACCTTCAACCCGCTGGGCGAGCTGACCACGGTGGTGGACGGGCTGAACCACACGGTGTTCAACGCCAGTGCGGCCGGCAGCTATGACGCGAACGGCAACCTGGTGCAGAGCGCGGACGGGCTGGGCATCCAGCAGCAGCGAAGCTACGACGCGCTGAACCGCCTGGTGCAGACGATCGACAACTACAACGGTACGAACTGATAGGAGACGTGGGCATGGACGCCGGCGACTTCTTGAACGTGGCGCGCCACAAGATTTGACGCACTCAACTTGTGCCACAGGAGGAAGGCATGCAGCCAGTTCATTCGGCGACTAGGTTCACCGCGCAACGGTTCCTGTTTCTGCTTCTTTGCGCGTGCGTGGGTTGTTTTGTTTGGCGATCGTCCTATGCCTCCGGATGTCCGCAGCGCGACGTTTCTCTGCGTCAATGCCAAGCAGTAATAACTGCCTGGCCATATGGTCCCGCATCTGCTTTCGGCGCATATTGGAGTCGCTGGGAGCCATGTGCTGATGTACCCCCGGCCCCAAACCCAACATCGGCTGGGTGGATCAATTTGTATGACGACACCTTGGATACCAACGGTAACTGGGATAGTCCTCCGCGCACCGACCCTTACGAGCAATACGGCTATGACTGTCCGTCGACCTATATCAAGCCGACATTCAATCCCGTAAAAAATCTGGGGGATGGCGGCACGTGCGCCGGCACCTGCAGTGGCGGCGTTGGTGAAAATGGGACTTCAGGCGCGAGGGGTGTGGGTGGAAACGCGGTCACGCGCACAACTGCGCACTCACCGCTAATGGTAAGCGACCCCATTAATATAGCCACCGGGGATACCTATCTCCAGGACGATGATTACACTGATCCGGCAGGGTGGCTGACTTTCAGAAGATTTTATAATAACGACGCATACACCGGAACGTCGGCGACAGGCATTCAATGGCGTCACAGTTTTGATCGCTCGCTCGCGTTCTCACCTGTCAACGGACAAAATCAAGCCACACTTTATCGCCCTGACGGACGCCAAGAGTTCTTTACTAACGTCAACGCGCAATGGGTGGCAGATCCAGATAACCCGGACCGCATGACCGAGACTGATAATGCACAGGGTAGTGCTATCAGCTATACGGTCTTCATCGCAGCGCTACGCCAGTTCGAAACCTACAGCGCTAGTTACGGCCAGCTGCTGAGCATCGTTGACGAAACCGGGCGTGGCGTAGGGCTTAACTACAGCACTTCGCAAACTCCTACCAGCGTCGCGCCTCACGCAGGCTTGCTGGTGAAGGTTACGGATTCGCAGGCGCGGCAGCTCAACTTCAACTACGACAGCAACGGATACCTGCATCAGGCGATCTTGCCGGATGGAGCAACGCTAACCTATATCCACGACTCGAATGGAAATCTGACGTCGGTAGCGTATCCCGACAACACCACGCGTCAGTACGTATACAACGAGTCTTCCTTGAACGGAGGCACAAGCCAGCCATATGCCATGACCGGCATCGTGGATGAGGCAAATGTTCGTTATGAAAGCACTGCCTTCAACAGCGCGGGCCAAGCGATCTCGGTAAGCGCTGCCGGCAACGCGGGAACCACGCAGGTTACCTACAACAGCGACGGCACGTCGACGGTGAAATACCCGCTAGGTACCAGCATCACGATGGGGTTTGCCGTCGTCAACGGTGTGGTCAAGGGCGCCTCGATCAATCAGCCCTGTGGCGCACAATGCGGACTGTACTGGGCAAACCGGACCTTTGATGCCCAGGGTAACCCGGCCTCCACGACCGACTTCAACGGCAACGTCACCAAAACGACCTACGACACCAACGGCTTGCTCGATCAGCAGATCGACGCGTCGGGCACACCCAACCAGCGCACCACCAATTTCACCTGGAACACTACACTGCGCGTGCCGCTGACACGCACGGTGCTGGATGCTGGCAACAACACCGTCAGCAATACGCAGTGGGTCTACAACGCGACCGGCCAGACCCTGGCCCGCTGCGAGATCGACCCCACCAACAGCGCTGCCAGCGGCTACGCCTGCAGCAACAGCGGCACGGTACCCGCCGGCGTGCGCCGCTGGACCTACACCTACTGCGCGTCTGTGGATGGCACGCAGTGCCCGATCGTGGGTCTGCTGCTGACGGCTACCGGCCCACGCACCGACGCGACACAGACCACCACCTACGGCTACTACATGGACAGCGCGAGCAGCGGTTGTACGACGCCGGGCGGCGCCTGCCATCAGCCGGGCGATCTGCATACCGTCACCGATGCGCTGGGTCAGGTCACCAACATCGCCTCCTACGACGCCGATGGCCGCATCACGCGGGAGACCGACGCCAACGGCGTCAACACGGACCTCACCTACACGCCCCGCGGCTGGCTGGCCAGCCGCACGGTGGGCGGTGCGCAAACCACCTTCGCTTACACGCCCTATGGGGCAGTGTCCTCCGTGACCGATCCGGATGGGGTCGCGATTACCTATGGGTACGACGCAGCCCATCGCCTGGTGAAGATCACCGACACGCTGGGCAACACCGTGCAGTACACGCTGGACGCGGCGGGCAACAAGACGGCCGAGCAGGTGTTCGACAGCAGCGGCACGGTGCACCAGAGCCTGAGCCGCACCTTCAACCCCTTGGGCGAGCTGACCACGGTGGTGGATGGCCTGAACCACACGGTGTTCAACGCCAGCGCGGCCGGCAGCTACGACCCGAACGGCAACCTGGTGCAAAGCGCGGACGGGCTAGGTATCCAGCGACAGTCGAGCTACGACGCGCTGAACCGCCTGGTGCAGACGATCGACAACTACAACGGCACGAACTAAGGATCACTGGAGCCACGTCATGGAACTGCTTCGCCGCTCGGAATATCTCCCGTCGATACGTCGCGTCCTCGCCCCCGTGGGCGCCGGTCTGGCCCTTGCCCTCGCCCTCGCGCTCGGCACGACGCCCGTGCAGGCACAGACGGCCAACACCACCACGAAGTACACCTACGACGCGCTGGACCGCCTCACCCAGGTGACGGACCCCAGCGGTCTCAACACCATCTACCAATACGACGGCCTGTCCGACCCGACCAGCCTCACCAGCCCCGACACCGGCGTCACTGCGCGTACCTACGACGCCGCCGGCAACGTGCTCACCGCCACCGACGCCAAGGGCATCCTCGTCACCTACACCTACGATGCGCAGAACCGCCGACTGACGGCGAGCTACCCCGACAGCACCCAGGACATCACCTACCACTACGACGAGGCCAACAGCGTCACCGGCTGCAGCAGCTCCTACCCGATCGGTCGCCTGACCCGCATCGTCGAGAACGCCGTCACCACGGTGTACTGCTACGACGCCCAGGGCCGGGTGATCGAGAAGCAGCAGATCACCGGCACCACCACGAACACCACCGGCTACGCCTACACGGCCGCCGGCCGGCTGAGTGGCATCGTGTACCCCAGCGGCACGCTGGTCACCTATGCCCGCGACAGCGACGGACGCATCCAGAGCCTCAGCGTCACGCCGCCGAACGGCACGGCCAGCACCGCCGTCAGCAGCGTCACCTACCAGCCCTTCGGCCCGGTCAGCGGCTACACGCTGGGCAACGGGCAAACCGTCGCCCGCAGCTACGACGCCAACTACCGTCTGACCGACCTCACCAGCCCGGCCTTCAGCCTGCACCTGGCGCGGGACACGATGGGCGACATCACGGCCCTCGGCAACGCCCCCGGTGCGAACCCGGCCACGGAGACCTACAGCTACGACCCGCTGTACCGGCTGACCGGCATCACTGAAGCCAACGGCAGCACGCTGGAGAGCGTCACCTACAACCCAACCGGTGACCGACTGAGCAAGACCGGCAGCGGTCAAGCCACGGGCGCGTACAGCTACAACGCCAACACCCACCAGCTCGTCGCCACCGGCAGCTATACGCGTGCGGTCGATGCCGATGGCAACACCACGGCGATCACCGCGGCGAGTGGCAACCTGGGCTTCGGGTACAACGACCGGAACCGCATGGCCGTGGCCCAGGTCGCCGGCAGCACGGTGGGCAGCTACACCTACGATGCGCTGGGTGAGCGCATCAGCAAGGTCGCCGGCACGACCAGCGAAACCTACAGCTACGACGAAGGGCAGCAGCTGCTCAGCGAGCAGGGAACGACGAACCGGGACTATGTTTGGATGGGCGGCATCCCGGTGGCGAATGTGGACACCACAGGCACGAGCAGCACCATTACCTACGTCACTGCGGATCAGCTGGGTACACCGCGAGTCATCGCTGACGGCAGTGGCGCCACACTCTGGCAGCTGCCGTACCAAGGGAACGCCTTCGAAGAACTGTCACCCACCGCGACCACGGGCTACGTGTACAACCTGCGTAGCGCCGGCCAGTACTACGATGCGGAGTCGGGTCTGAATTACAACGTCAATCGTTACTACGATCCGGGCACTGGGCGCTACATCGAGTTTGATCCGCTGGGATTGAAGGCGGGACCGAATGGGTATGCCTATGTGAGCGGAGATCCACTCGACCACGTCGACCCGCTTGGGTTGATCAAATGGACCGGTACCTTTCATCAGGGCGCTCTAGTGGTGGGCGCTGGTGCGATTCTTGGCCACTTCGATCTGACGTCAGAGTGTGTGGACAATCAGCAAGCTGAGATCGAGGTGACTCTTTTGAATGGGGCGGCCGGCGTTGGGCCAAAATGGAGTCTCGGGGCAGATGATCGCGGCGAGGTTTCATTTCATGATGCAAGTGAAACCATCAACCCCGAGCTTGCAGCTGGCCCTTCCGGCGTCCTTGGCATCGGTGCCACAGTCGGCAAGTTATCTATTAGCTATACAAAAATTCGCCTAGGTCATCTGTATTCGGATAGCGTTGACAGTCGCGGCCTTGATATTGGCGCATCTGTCGGTCTTGGTTCGTCTTGGGTAACAAAAACAACGTGGAAGAAATGCGGCTGCGGGAGCTAAGACATGAAGATCGTTTTGAATTGCCTGCTTTCACTAATTTTGCTGTCTGGTCTTGTCGCCTTGTACGTGGTGGCCAGTGCGTCCGAAGCTGCATATAAGCCGATGTGGACTGCCGAGTTCTTTTTCTATCTTGGGCTACTCGTGTTGGCGGCATATTTTTATTGGCAACGGGTCTTTCTTTTGACCGCCATCAAGTGGATCTTTAGCGATTTGTCCTTTCCTAGGGGTGTGCGATGGCTGCCCTGGTGGGGAGTAGGGCTCATGCTACTTGCGGTTGGTCGGGCCCTATTTTGGATTGTCGATAAATAGACGGGACTACGTGTGGATGGACGGCATCCCGGTGGCGAATGTGGACACCACGGGAACCGTCAGCACCCTGGCCTACGTCATTGCTGACCAGCTGGGTACGCCAAGGGCCATCGCCGATGCTAACGGCACTCCGGAATGGACTTGGCCCTATGCCGGCAACGCCTGGGGGGAAAGCACTCCGACAAGCAGCGGCTACATCTACAACCTGCGCTTCCCCGGGCAGTATTTCGACCAAGAGACGGGGCTGAGCTACAACGCCAATCGTGACTACGATCCGACGTCGGCGCGATATATTGAAAGCGACCCCAATGGACTTTTTGGAGATCAATCTAGTACGTATGCCTACGCGGGTAACGATCCACTTGATCTTATTGATCCGCTTGGCCAGGCTTCTGGGCAGTGGAAAAAGATTCCAGGTACGAATACTTGGGTCAGAATTGATGGCCCTCACGTTCCTGGTCAGCAAACACACGCACACATTCAAACAAAAGGCTCGACAGAGGTGGCGCTAAATTTAGACGGGACCGCCAGCCACGGGTCGGATTTATCTAAAATGACGCGCAGCAAAAAAGTGCTGGAGTTTCTTGCAAAAAAAGGCTTTGCAGTTGAGTGTCTTTCTACCGTAGGCGATGCGTTTTTTATTCATGATTTGGTGAAGAACGTCGAAGCAGAAGATTGTGCGAAAGGGGACATGGTTGCGTGCGGGATATACCGATCAATGAACGGCCAGCCTTTAAGTCCGCCGATAGATTGACGAAGGCAATAAATAATCTTCAATTCCAAGGACGCAATAATATGAAAATGTACGGCTATACCGATATTGAACCTCATAAGCTGACCGCGCTTAAGGAGGTTAGCCTTATTGCGGACTCTGCGGAGCTCCGCAAGTTGGCTGAATTTCTTATTAATCAGGCGGAACATTTTGCGACTGGAGGCGAACAAGAGCACGCCCATTTTTCCGATTTTGTTGGGAATAGGAAGGCGAGCAGCGACGTGATCATCTGCAATCCGAAATATTTTCGTGAATGACTGTACAAATTGAGTTCATGAGGCGTGTTCTTATGGCACAGCCTCATGCCGTCGAGACGGCGATCCAGGAACAGTATCTGGCGCGTTATCGGTAGGATGCCTCTTAGTGACCGAGGCTACGTAAACATGGGCCTCAACAGCAACGGTTTCCGCACGCGTGACCCAAGCACTTGACGGTTCTTGCAGAGCGACCCGTTGGGGTTGCAGGGCGGGATCAGTACCTATGCGGCGGTCGACGGTGATCCTTTGGGCTCAGTAGACCTTCAGGGGCTGTTTCCGGTGCCCCCTGACGATGATATTGCTGCGGAAGCAATGAATACGCCGGACACCAATGCGGATATAGCAAGGCTAGACAGGCAAATCGAAGGGCGTTTTCAAGGTCCACGTGCAACATAATCAATGAATCGTTTCCGCGTTCGCCTCCGTGGGTCGCAGATGGTCGTTGTAGACTTCCAGTGGGGTGCGGAACTGATTGCGCTTTCTTGGGCGCGTGTTCAGGCTCAGGGCAATCTGGTTGAGCTCGACCTGACTGTAGGCAACTTGCGAAGTGTCGGGCGGAACACGGTGGAGAATAATCGCATGCGAAATATCGACATACGCAAATTGAAAGAGGTCATAAACCTCCTTCTTGATCACGTCGTTGATAAGGGCTTCGATAGCATCGCCTTGGAGGAGCAGTTTTACTGGAAGGTCAGCGACAGTGAGAAATACAGAGTGAACAACGAGCCAACCGAACTTTCTGTAGGCGACTTGTTCGACGATTTGGATTTCGTAGAAAGAGTTCTACACAACAAAGATAATATTGTGTCCTACACCTTGACTGAGGTGGCTTCCGTTCTTGCATATGTGGGCGAGGTCGCGAGTAATAGGCTGGCACCACAGGGAGGCTAGATATCGCTCGACGTTCTTTTCGCCGCGCTCGATCTTGGCGAAGTAGGCTGTGTGCATTTCGATCTGCTGGGCAAAGGCTTCCTGGCCTAGTCGCAGGCGCCGCGCGCGTATGGCCTTACCTACCGAGCCGGGCGGCGATGGTCACTTTCGTCATGCAGGCACGCTAGGCGGCGATCGGTGAGACGCCCACACCCTTAAAAGTACAGTTTCGCAAGATGGCTGCATCACTCTCCGATTCGTAGCATCCTGCGATTTGGCACGAGGGAACGCCGTTTTGATGTCCTCTCCGCGCCAGAGAAGCTGCCCGGCGCAGAAGTCGAAACAGGGGTGGCGCAAGTATCAGCGTGGCGACGGATCGCGGGGCTGACTGCGCCGGCTCCGTAAGTGCGCCTCGTTTCAACAGGGACCACTCATGCTTTCTTTGCAACACGCGACCGAACTCATCCACCAGTTGGAGGGACTCCGATTGCGCATCGACGCGCTGGACGTGGCTGCCACCGGTATTTGCGCCGGAATGCGGCTGAACACCCTGGGCGGCGAGGCCGCCTATCAACTTCTGGACATGATCGCGGCGGATCTGCGATCAAGGGCCGATTCGGCGCTGCGGTTGCTGACAGCCACGCCGGCGGCGGCGTTCACGCCACTCGCCGGCGTATTCGGGCAGGTGGCATCACCCTCAGCTGATCGAGGTGATCCGCCCAAGCCTGCATCATCGGCAGGCGCTCGTTGAGATACTTCGCCTGGTTGTAGATCCCGCGGATCGGGTTCTTGTCTTTGTGGGCCAGCTGACTCTCGATCAC
>Ga0187815_10001171_pt1 | contig 12405 bp, 10 predicted proteins | sample NC_S_5_FD_132962 | JGI IMG/M metagenome (GOLD analysis project Ga0187815, IMG submission 132962) | Wetland sediment microbial communities from Neuse River Estuary, North Carolina, USA - ASW-S_5 | ecosystem: Environmental > Aquatic > Freshwater > Wetlands > Sediment | place: USA: North Carolina...
GCGGTGACGGCCAGCCCGGAATGGCTGACCTGACGCCGTTGCGCGAGCTGCTCTCCGATCTGGTGGAGGAGGCGCGCAAGGTGCGGCCGCGGGAGCGGATAGCCAGCGCGCTACGGCAGGCGGCCGACATCATCGACCCGCCGGGAAGCTGAGATCAGGTTGATCAGGGCCGGCCTAGGCAACGGGCGGGCCCGCACTTACGCCACGGCCGATGACCGGGCGTGCGAAGATTCCGGTAGCAGGCCACGGGCTGTGTTACCGGCCGCCGGGCCAGATCACCGATCGGGCCGGTGGATATTGGCCTGAGCTGCCTTCGGCGCCGACGGATAGGACCATCTGATGAGTGCGGACCCGGACCTTGCACTGCTGGCCACCTCGCTCGCATTCGCCGGCGCAGCCGTTGCGGGGACCGTGGTGGCGATCCGCGAGCAACTTCCCGGCCAGCCCTGTGGCATCAACGTTCCTTTGTCGATCCCGGCGGGGCTGCTGGCCGGTTGGGGAGCCGGTGTTGCGGCACCGTGGCCGATGCCCGTCGCGGCGGTCATCGCGGCGGCCAGGTCTCAGCGCACCGAACCAAGCGCGCTGACGGGCGGCATCTGCGCCGGGATCGGCCTGGGCTGCGTCCTGGGCACCGCAGTCGAGCCCGTCACTCGCCGACCCCGGACTTGGTCGTCGGCGACCAGGCTCGCGATCGGCTTCAACTTGGCCGCCTCGGCGGCCCTCATCGTGGCCGGCGGGCGCCATATGGCAGCCGCAGGCTGGTTTGGTGATCGCTGAACCACGCAACCACAGGCCTGACCGTGTCATCTCCGTTCTCGCTGCCCGCCAGGGCTTGCCCTGCTTGTGAAGTCTCAATGACTCCCCAGACCACCTTCTCCAGCCTGCCGTCACCGCCATTCCCGCGCCGAGAGCAATTGACTCGCGGCCTGCTATCAGCGCGGCGCTGGCCAGCCGGCACCCTCGTAGGCAGCACCCGGAGCGGTCGTGCGGCCGAAGGGGAAGTCTGATGCCCGATGTGAGTTTCACTGAGCTGCCAGGGCGACGCGTGGTCTTGCGCCGGTTCCGGCCGGAGGACGTCGCGGAGTTCGTTGCCTACCGCTCGCGCGCGGAGGTGGCTCGCTATCAAAGCTGGGACGCGCCCTACCCGCCGGAAGCGGGCGAGCCCTTTGTCGCTCAGATGATGACGCGGCACCCCGATACGGCCGGGGAATGGTTCCAGTTCGCCGTGGTGTTGCGCGCGACCGGGCAGCTGATCGGCGACTGTGCAGCCATGCCGCGCGCCGATGACCCCAGCCAGTGTGAAATAGGCTTCACGATCGCTCCCGGATATCAGGGCCGCGGCTATGCCACCGAGGCGGCGCGTCTACTGGTGGGCTACCTGTTCACCCGGGGCAAGCACCGGATCACTGCCTGCTGCGATGCGCGGAATGCGGCATCGGTCGCCGTGCTGGAACGGCTGGCCATGCGGCGGGAGGGCCACCTCCGGCAGAGCACCTGGGCCAAGGGCGAATGGACCGATGACCTGCTCTACGCCCTGCTGCAAGACGAGTGGCAAACCGGCCGAGAATGAAATAACGCATCGACATGACCGCCGGGAAGGCATTTCCGCTCTCCGTCCAAGAACAGGTGGCCAGCCTTCTGACGACCCAGATACGCACTTCGATATGACCTCGCGTCCCGATGAGCCAACCCGGCTGCGACCAGTCACGGGCCCGGTACCCCAGACAGCTCCGGCTGGCGTTCGAGCAGTCTGCCGTGACCGCGATTCGCGTGCGCCAATGGTGTTTCCCGGACAAGTTCGTATCATGGTGGGTACCAGAGACCACGCTGGTCAGGCACCGGAGATACACGGAGGCCAGATGAGCCAGCAGGCATCGGACCTGCCTAGGTCCGTCCAGATCATAGGGCGGTACAGGACGCTGGTCGGCATGATGGCCGTGTTGGGCCTGCTCGCTGGCGCCGTCTTCGCTGCACTCAACCCGCCGGGATCCACGAGCAAGGCGCTGGTCGTGTTTGCGGCGCCACAGTGCCCGGCCGGGGCTATCTGCGGCGGGCCCATGTTCTCGCCCGGTTACATCCCGGCCACGGTGCTCACGGCATTTCCGAGCGGAGTCCAGATAAAGCTCCAGACGGGGACCGTCCTGGCGGTAAGCGCCACCGCCGGGACCGCCGCCCAGGCAGAGGCCCGCGCTGATGCGGCCGTCCGCAGCTATCTCGCCTATGCCGGTTCGCTGAACTACCTGGGCCAGCAGCCGTCAGCAAGAATCCTCACCCCAGCGACGGCAGCAACCGGGGCGACGCCGCCGGAACAGGTGTTCGGCGACGCGTTGCTCGGCGCGATATTCGGCGCGCTGGTCGGAATCATCGCGGCGCTGGCTGGCAGCCGGGCGACCATTGACCCGGTGGTCCTTCCCCGGGGACTGGGCACCGGCGGACAGTACCGGGGAGCAGGCCGGGAAAACAGGTACCCAACCGAGATCCCGCTCAAGCAGCTGGCCCGGGAATACGCCGAGCGAAGGGCCGCTGGCGATAGCCCGCCCGCGGGTTCGGACTGAGCTAGCTAACCCCAGGGCCACGGCGGCGTTGAGCCCGTCCAGGGCCGAGCTCTGCCGGGCGGCGTCGGCCTGATCGAAGGGGCCGGTCCAGCGCAGCCCGAACTGATGGCTGGCGTTCTTGTTGTTGTCCCACACCGAGCGGGCGTTGGCCAGGATGAACGTCCGGTACGCGGGCTGGCGGCCCTGCCGCCAGAAGTCGGAGAGGTAGCGCACGAAGATCCCCTTGAACTGCGCCTGGTCCCCGTTGCAGCCGCCAGGGGCCCGTTCGCACGGCTCGACGAGGATGCCGGGAGGATGGGCCGAGGCCGGAGTGACCAGCCTGCTCAGCGCGGCGTTGGCGATGGATTCCCCCTGCTGGAGGAAGGCGCGGTCACCGGTGATCTCGGACAGGGCGGCCAGCCCGCCCAGGATCACGCCCTGGTTGTAGGTCCAGGTGGTGCCGCCATTGTTGGTGCACGCCGGGGTGAGCCCGTCGTTGATCAGGCCGCTGGGACCGATGAGGCCACTGGAGGAGAACCACTGCCATTGCCGCTCGGCCCAGGTCAGGTAGCTCTGATCGCCCGGCGCGCGCTGATGGAGCAGGGCCGCGAGGGTCAGGAACAGCTCGTTGGTGATGGCGTTCTTGTAGTTCTTGGCCGTGTTCCACCACAGGCCGCCGCGGCAGGTGCCGTCCCAACCGCCCGTGTTATGGGCGAAGATGGTCCGGGCCGCGTCCAGGTACCGGCTGTCCCGGGTCAGGTCGAAGGCGGCGACCCAGGCCAGCGCCCACCAGCCGTTGTCGTCGTAGTAGTCGTTGATGAAGTTGGCGTGCTGGCGCTGGGTGGCGGCGAACGTCGCGGCGATGCACCCGTCATGGGAGCTGTCCCCGGTCAGTTTGCTGTACCGGATCACGGCCGTCAGCGCGTTGGCCGCGTTCCACCAGCCGGTGCTCGCCCACTGGCCGGTCGACTGGTCATACCAACGCTGCAGCACACCGGCTCCGGCCGCCGCGCAGGCGCGGAAATCGGGATCCGCCATGGCCTATCCTCCCTGGCCAGAACCGCATCTCGGGACTCGTCACACGCTGACAGTTCCGCACGTCCCGGTCCGGCCCGGGCCGTTACCGCCCTGTGTTCCGCGTGGGCGGCGGTGACGGTCAGCCGGCGACCGCGGCCGCCAGAAGGGCCCCGAGCTCCCAGCAGGCCTCTAGATCCGGCCTGCTGGGAGCTCCGGTGACGCAGACCGGCGGCCGGACCCGCCGCCACTGCAGGCCGGTGGCGATCGACTCCACCGCGCGCACCGCGCCGCCGGTGTCCGAGGCGCCGTGCACGTACAGGCCGTACGGCCGCCGCGGGGTCGCCTCCAGGCACGGGTAATAGATGCCGTCGAAGAAGTGCTTGAGGGCACCGGACATGTAGCCGATGTTGGCCGGGGTGCCGAGCAGGTAGCCGTCGGCCTCCAGAACGTCGACCGCGGCCGCGGTCAGAGCTGGACGGACCACCACCTCGACGCCCTCGATCTCGTCGGTCCGTGCGCCACTGACCGCAGCCTCAAACATCGCCTGCAGGCCAGGCGAGGGTGTGTGATGAACGACCAGCAGCCTGGGCATGTGCGGAGCTTAGACGACCCCAGGCGGCCAGGTTTCATGGGTTCCCAGCCCGGATCAGACCGTGATAGCCACGTCCTGGCCGTCGGACGCAGTGAGGGTCTCGTCGTCGAACCATCTTCCGCCCTCGGCGAGGTAGCGGAAGTGCAGCGTGCTGCCGGCCGGGACCGTCACCGCGGCGCTCCGGGTACGGTTCGCGCGCCGCCGCAGCGGGTGGGCGAAGGGGTCCCACTCGTTGAAGTTGCCGACCACCGACACCGCGCCGTCCGGCTCGTCGGCTGGCAGCGCGAACGTAACGCGGACGGTGCCGTCCCGTCCAGGCCTGGTTGTCTTGATCAACTGCTCTCTCCACTCAGGCGCTCAACTACGGTACACGCGTTCGATTGTCCCCGAAACGCGAGCACGATTTCCGGATTTAACGAAATGGCAACCTGGCGTGTCGCATCGGGACGCCCGCGCCGGCCGGCAACTCGACGAGGCCGAGCAAGGCATGCAGCATCGGCGGGCGGAGCCAGGACGGGTCGCCCGGGCCGGCTCGCCGAAGCCTATCGTGTAATCATGATGGCGGGTGCATATTTGAACGTTCCAGAACCGCTGAGTGAGTCTCTAGTCGACGACGGGTTCCGCAAAGCGGGCCTCGAGCGAGGCATCGATGTCGGGTGGGCGCTCGCGGCCGGGGCCAATCTCGTCACCATATTTGCCGGCCGCCCTGCGCATGGTGTTCTTCAACATCTGCGACTCCGAACAGCATGCGCGCACGGCGGCACAATTCGTGGACGCCACCATCGGAATGCGCGGCAAAATGCATGACGTCCCGGCCCGCGCTTGCGCTGCGCATCCTTACTCGGGCCTGGCGTTCGGCAATTCGCTCAAGAGAGCGTGCTCCCAGGCCTGTGCCGTGATCGGCGACGAACCAGACGGCACGGTGCCGCAGCTCTTTTTTCGCCACGGCGTCGACCGGCACAAGGTCGTCCTGGTGCGGCCGAAGGGTGACATGCCTTGATCAGCAAAGACGAGGAACCAGCCCGGGCCGGCGACGGCCAGCCGGACACGGACCGGAGCGTGGACGCGGAAGAGGCTACCGCCGGTCCAGGAACGGAGGAGACCGCGACGCCGCCGCCATACGAGCCCGGACCGGCGGTGCTGGCCGACCTGGCCGACCGCCTGGACAGGGTGGAAGGACAGCTCGCCGAGTTCAACCGGCGCGCAGCGCACCGGGAGTCGGTCATCGACCACCTGCACGAGCAGAATCAGCGACTCCACGGAGGGATCGGACGGACGATCCTCGAACCGGTCGTGACCGACCTGATCCGGCTTTACGACCAGCTGGACCGTGAGGTCCGCCGACTCGACGCCGACGGGCAGGACGCGCGGCTGTTGTGGTCGTTCGCCGAAGATGTCGCGCAAATCCTGGACCGATGCGGAATCGAGCGCTTCTCGGCCAAGCCGGGCGATCCCATCGAGCGCGACCGGCACCGCCCGCTGGGGGTGGTGGCCTGCGACGATGAGCGCCGGCACAACACGGTGGCGGAGGTCGCCGCCGTCGGGTTCTACGAGCGCGATACCGGCCGGATAAGGCGCCCCGTCCAGGCACGGTTCTATCAGTTCGCCTCGGGGAAGGCCGATCACAGCTCCGACGCGCCGCAATCACAGTGAGGTGACATGGCTACCTACGGAATTGACCTCGGCACCACCAATTCGTGCCTCGCGTACGTGGACGACACCGGTCGGCCGATCGTCCTGAAGAGCGCGGTGGCAGAGGACACCACTCCCTCTGTGGTCTACTTCGAGTCACCGGAAAACGTCGTCGTGGGCCGACAGGCCAAAGACTCGGCGGTGCTCGCCCCGCACCTGGTCGTCGAGCTAATCAAGCGGCAGATGGGCGAGGACGTTCACTACTCGTTCCACGGCCAGGCCCATACACCCGAGTCCATCTCCGCGCTCATCCTGCGTGAGCTGGCCCGCGCCGCGCGGGAACAGACCGGCGAAGAGGTCCGGGACGTGGTCATCACCGTGCCGGCCTACTTCGGGCTGCTGGAACGTGAAGCCACCCGCAAGGCCGGGCAGATCGCCGGCCTCAACGTGCTCGACATCATCGCCGAGCCGGTGGCGGCGGCGGTGAACTACCAGGTGCTCGGCGAGGACGCGGGCGTTCGGCATATCTTTATCTACGACCTGGGCGGCGGGACCTTCGACACCACGGTCATCCGCATCGACGGTAACGACATACAGGTCATCTGCACCGATGGCGATCATCACCTGGGCGGAGCCGACTGGGACAACACGGTCGCCGAATTCCTGCTGCGCGGTTTCGCCGAGCAGTACCCCGACCTTGATCCGGGCGGCGACGAGCAGTTCATGCAGGACCTCGCGACCGGCGCCGAGCAGCTGAAGAGGGCCCTGTCCGCCACCTTGTCCCGCAAGTACAACGTGCGGTTCGACGGGTCGGTCGTGCAGCTCGAGCTGACCAGGGAACATCTCGAAGAGCTCACCTCCGAACTGCTCGAGCGCACCATGGAGATCACCGAGCGGACGATAGCCACCGCGCGGAGAAAGGGCGTCAATCACTTCGACGACGCGCTCCTGGTGGGCGGCATGACCCTCACGCCGACGGTCGCGCTGACGCTCAAGGAGCGATTCGGGCTGGACACGCGGCTGCAGGATCCCCACCTGGCCGTGGCCAAGGGAGCAGCGCTGTTCGCCCTGATGAAGAAGGTCAAGGTGAGCATGCCGGGCGAGGGCGAGTCCGATATTGCACCGGCGGTGGCTCAGCAGGTAGCTGACCAGCTCGGGATCAGCGTGGAGCAAGTCCAGAGCATGGCCGCCAAGCGGGTGGCAACGGTGGTGCCCCGGGCCTTCGGCCTTAAGGTGGTCGACCGCGACGACCCCGTGTTCCGGACCGACCCGGACCGGGCCCGCGAGTACATCTCGCACATGCTCACCGCGAACACGCCGCTGCCCGCTGAGGCTGGTCCTTCCACCTTCCGGACGATCGTCGACAACCAGCGCGAGGTCAGGCTGGAGGTGTGGGAGCAGGCCGGATCGATCGCCTCGGACGAGCTTGAGCACAATACCCACATCGGCGAGGGCATGCTCCGTGATCTGCCGCCCAGGCCAGCCGGCGCGCCCTTCGAGGTGGTCTTTCACATGACCGAAACCGGGCTGCTGACGGTGCACGGCTGGGAGGCCGGCTCCGGGCGGGAAGTCCGCTTCGAGATCCAGATCGGTCGCCTGGATGACGCGGAGGTGCGGCAAGCCACCGACGCGGTGGCGCGCTACACGGTGAGCGGGTAAGTGACCTGGGACCGCGACCAGTATCTGGCGGACGTACTGGAGCCGGCCCGCAAGGCCGGCAACGTGCCGCCGCCGGACTTGTTCGCGCGTTACGGGCTGCCGGCCGGCGTCTCCAGCCAGGCCATATTCGAGCGGCAGGTCGCCGACGTGCTCGCCTTCTGGCGGGAACTGAAGAGCAGGCGGATGTACGCACGGCTGGCCGAGACGCTGCTCGCGGCGCACGCGGAGCTGGAGCGGGCCGGGCGGCTCACCCTGAGGGGCTTCGCAGAACGCCATGAGGATGCCCGCCGGGCACAGCTCCAACGGCTGACCCACCTGGCCGAGGCCGAGGCCGGAGCGGCCACCCACGTCGGGCGGGCGACGCTGGTCCGGCTGCGCGGCGCGCTGGGCGGTGCCGTCAGCGAGGCGGAGGTCACGGAGGCGTTGAGGAAGGCGGGCGTCCGGATCATCGATGAGCTTCCCGACCTGCCTGCCGTCCCGCACCCGAAGCAAGCCGATCTGGCCCGGCACCTCCAGCAGATGGGCGCGGGGCTGTCGGCCGCGGTGGTCTTCGGTGACGCGGCGGTCCGCGGTTTCCGAGTCCTCGGCGGGTTCCGGCTGGCCGACGGCCGGACGCTGGATGAGGTGGCGATCACCGAGGCCCGCCACCGCGTGGATGTGCTGCCCTACACCGATCCCGCCAAGGTGCCCAGCGAGAACGTGCTGGCCATCTTGCGTGCGGCCGCCCGCAAGCCGGGGGAGCTTGACGCGTTGCTGCTGTCGGAGGTCGTCGAACGGCTGCGCCCTCTGGCCCGCGGCGGCTTCGTCCAACGGGCCATCGCCGCTCAGGCACGCGAATTCGGCCTGGAGAAAGAAGAGGCCGGGGTCATATCGGCCGCCATCCTCACCCGGGATACGCTGGACGCCCTGCGCCAGCAGGTCGTGGAAGAGCTCGCCGCAGGCAGGCTGCGCAGCGCGCAGCGGCTGGCCGCGGGGCTGCCCGCCGAAGACCCGCAGCGCGAGCGGGTCGCGGCCGTGGACGCCGAGGTCGCCGCGATCACTCGCCGGGCCCGGGAGGACCTGGCCCGAGGCCGGCCAGAAGAGGGGGCCGCACTCCTGGCCGAGGCCATCGAGCTGGCCCGTGACGACATCGAGCTGTCCGGCCAGCTGGCCGCGGTGCCCCCTCCTCCCCCGCGCGAGGCGGCCGCCCGGATGGACGGCGACCACATGCTGATCACTTGGAGACCCAGCCTGGCCAACGCGGGCCGCGTGCAGTACCGGGTCATGCGCGGACTGGACCGGGCGCCAGCCTCGCCGTCGGAGGGCGCGGCCGTCGTCACGCAGACCGAGCGGTCCGACGTGACCGACGCGGAGGCGCCGCCCGGAAGCGAGCTGTTCTACAGCGTCTTCGCCGCACGCGGCGGCGAGACCTGGTCGCCGCCGACCGTCGCGCGGCCGGCCACGTTCATCCCGGACGTCGCCGAGGTATCGGTCACGACCGGCGACACGTCGGTTGCCGCCTCCTGGCGGTCGCATCCCGCCGCCGATGGCGTTCATGTCGTCCGCCGCGAGAATGTCCCGCCGCGTGGCCCAGGTGACGGCACCGCGGTCGAGACGTCGCTCACCGGGTTTGCCGACACCGGACTGCGCACCGGGGCCGAGTACCACTACCGCATCGTGGCGTCCTTCCGGGCACCAGACGGGCAGCGCGGCTATTCGGCGGGAATCGTCGTGCGGGCCGTACCGGAACCCGTGCCGCAGGCCGTCACCGACCTCGACGTAACCGGACCGGGCGAGGGCGCGCCCGTGATCCTGGCTGCGTGGACGCCGCCGGCCTATGGCCGGGTCCGGCTGATGCGCAGCGAGAAGCCGCTCCCCTGGTCGGCCGGTGCGCGCCTCAGCGCTGAGGACACCGCCGGGCTGAGCGAGATTCCGGGCACGCCGCGTCGCGACAGCGACGGGCGCGATGTCCTCGAACTGCGCCTGCCGCCCGGGCGGCACCACCTGCTGGCCCTGACCACCGGGCGTAACGCCTCGGTGGTCGGCAATTCCGCGGTGGTCTGGCTGGTCGAGGCGGTCCGGGGCCTGACCGCCACGCGGATGCACGACGACGCGCGGCTGAGCTGGATCTGGCCCGACCGGGCCACCGATGCCGTGGTGCAGTGGGCCGGCGGCCAGCGTCACTGCTCCCGCCGCGTCTATGACGACGAGGGCGGCGTCGTGGTCACCGTCGGCGCGGCGGAGACGACCGTCGAGGTCCGCGCGATCTACCCGCAACCCGGCGGGCGGATCACCGGTCCCGGTGCCACGGTCCTCATACCTGGGCGAGGCGTCGCGGTCAGGTACCGGATCCGGTGCGCGAGCCGATGGCACCCGCGGCTGCGGACCATCGAACTCGTCACTGAGCAGGCCACCCGCCTGCCCCGTCTCGTCGTCGTGCGAACCACTGGTAAGTACGCCCCCGATGACCCGGCCGAGGGCCAGCCGATCGCGCGTATCGAGCCGCAGGACATCGCGCCCGACGAGCCGGTGACGGTCCAGGTCGAGGTGACCAAGGGGCCAGCCTGGGTGGCCTGCTTCGTGGATCCCAGTGCCCCCGAGGCAGAGGCCCGGCGCATCTTGCTCTTCTCCCCGCCAGCGGAGGAGATGAGGATCCGGTGAGGCTGACCAGCGGGGCACGCATCTACTGCCCTTACTGCTACGAGGAGATCGCCCGCCGGCCAGCCTGGTTCAGGTGCACCGGCCCGGTCAGCCGGGGCGGCCAGCGTTGCGCCCCGGAGATCGACCCGGTTCTGCGGGACCGGACCGGGTTCGGCGGGGCCTTGCCGCCGGCTTTCGCCGCGGACGGTCGCGACGACGCTGCCGTCTGCCCGCGGTGCAAGGGCGAGACCACCAGCAGAATCTGCCCGGTCTGCCACAGCCGGCTTCCCGTGCACTTCGGGAAGGTAGGTAACCGCCTGATCGTGCCGGTGGGCGCCAAGGAGTCCGGCAAGACCGTATTCATGACCGTGCTCGTTCACGAACTGATGCACCAGACCGGGCAACTCTTCAACGCGGCCATCACCGGCGCGGACGAGCACACCCGGCAGAGGTTCGCCATTGAGTACGAGCGGCCGCTGTACCGGCAGTCGCGGCTTCTGGCGCCCACCACGGGCTACCAGGCCCCCCTCGTGTTCCGTTTCACCACCGAGAGGCGCCGGGCCCTGAACGGCCGGCTGGGTCAGGTCGGCCCCTTCGGGAAGGCTGCCCTCGGGCACGGGGACCCGCAACGCACGCTGCTGTCGTTCTTCGACACCGCGGGCGAGGACCTGCGTTCCCAGCCGTCCATCGAGCAGAACGTCCGGTATCTCGGCGCGGCCGACGGGGTTGTGCTGCTGCTTGACCCGCTGCAGATGCGCGGAGCGCGGGAACTGGCCGCGCCGGGTACCCGGCTGCCGGAGCTCTCCGAGGACGAGCCGGCCGCCGTGCTGGAAAACGTCACCGATCTCCTGCTGTCCAGCCGGGGAGGAAGTCCCAACAAGCGGATCGGCAAGCCGCTGGCCATCGTGTTCACCAAGATGGACGCGCTCATGCACGACCTGAAGGAGACCAGCCCGCTGCGGCGATCTCCGCCGCACGAGCCGTACTTCGACGAGCGCGACAGTCTCGAAGTCCACACGGAGATCCAGCGGCTGCTGGCCCGCTGGGACGGCACCCGGATCGACCAGATCGCCCAGCACAACTACAGCCAGTACCGCTATTTCGGCGTATCCGCGCTCGGCGAAACGCCCACGGAGGACAACCGCGTCTCGGCCCGCGGCATCCGTCCCTACCGGGTCGCCGACCCGATCCTGTGGATTCTCGCGCAGTTCGGAATCATCCCGGTGAAGTGAGGCTCTCATGGCCTTCCAGCAGCTCTATTACACCTCCTGCGCACGCGGTCTGGGAGGGTACGGCGGGTACCAGTTCAACGCGATCACCCCCGGCGTCTCACCAGTCATCTTGCGCGAGGTGGAAGAACGGACCATCTACGAGCCGCCGCGCTGGCTGCAGACCGATCCGGCCCTGGACGAGCCCGAGGCCTACCCGGTCGCGTTCTCCTACGGGATCAGCGAGGCGACAGGCATGGTCATCACCGCGCACGTGGTCTTCGCGGGGATTGATTACTCGGGCCGGCCCGGGAACTACTTCGCGCATGCCCTGATCACCGGCGCGCCGGAGCAGGACTTCGGCTCGGTGCTGCCAGCGGAGCTGTGGGAGGCGCCACTGTGGCAGAGCACCCCGGCCGACGGGACCGAGCTACCGGAGCTGGCCGGACCGCTGCGACCTGGCGTCATCGACCGACCCGGGGTTCAGGCCTTCCTCGACGCGCGGAAGGCGGACGATGTCCTGCCGGAGCTGCTGACCTCGGTGGGCCGGACCATGGCCGGGGACCGGCCCGTCCTGGTGGTGAGCGACGATGTGACCGAGAACGCGTGGTGGATCGCGGCCGTCTCCTACCTCCTGGGCGAGCGCCTGGCACGCCGGATGACGTTCACCACCTACAGTCACCGGCCTGGATACTCCCGGTATCACCTCACCGGAGTCTTGCCCGGCATGCTGCGGCCCGACGCCGATACGAGCTTCCAGATCTTCGATTTCGCCGGTGGGCGGACACCGGGCGGTGGCATCCATCCGCTGGCCGCGATACTGGCCAGCACCGGGGTGATGGCCTCGGCCGGGCTGTGGCAGCAGGCCTCGGCCTTCGCGTCGGGAACCGAGGACAGCCTGGACGACTGGCTGGGACCGGTCACCGCAGCCGCTGGCCTGCTGGGCAGGCAGCTGTCCCCGGCGGAGACCGACGCGGTGGCCCGGTGGCTGACGAGCACACCCGTCCGGCTGCCGTCCGCGGTCGCCGACGTCGTCCTGGGCGTCGCGCTGGCCCAGCCGGACTGGTCGCTCGCGGATGAGCGGCTCTACGACCTGCTCGCCGTGGCCCGCAGGATGGCCGTCCCGGTCCGGGTAGAGCAGCTA
>Ga0187815_10001173_pt1 | contig 12401 bp, 9 predicted proteins | sample NC_S_5_FD_132962 | JGI IMG/M metagenome (GOLD analysis project Ga0187815, IMG submission 132962) | Wetland sediment microbial communities from Neuse River Estuary, North Carolina, USA - ASW-S_5 | ecosystem: Environmental > Aquatic > Freshwater > Wetlands > Sediment | place: USA: North Carolina...
CTCGGACGAGCCGCGCTTCACCCTGGTGGCGAAGCAGATGGTGGAGAGCGGCGACTGGCTGTTCCCGCACCGCGGCAGCGAGCTGTACGCGGACAAGCCGCCGATGCTGATGTGGGCCGAGGCAGCCAGCTTCGAGCTGCTGCGCTGGTGGCGGCTCGCCTTCATGCTGCCCTCGCTGCTGGCGGGGCTGGGCACCCTGCTGCTGGTCTACGACCTCGGCCGCCGGCTGTGGAACCGGCGTACCGGCCTGTATGCGGCGGGCGGCCTGCTGCTGGCGTTCCAGTTCGTCTACCAGAGCCAGCGCGCGCAGATCGACCCGCTGGTGATGTTCTTCATCACCGCGGCGAACTGGGGCCTGCTGCGGCACCTGCTGGCGCCGCCCGATGCGGACGGGACGCGCACGGCGCACTGGCCGCTGTACTGGCTGGGCTGCTTCTGCGCCGGGCTGGGCGTGATCACCAAGGGCGTGGGTTTCCTCGCACTGCTGATGCTGGTGCCCTACGCCTGGGCGGCATGGCGCGGCTGGGACGGCGTGGTGCGGCCGGGGCGCGGCGCGTGGTGGCGCTGGCTGCTGGGGCTGGCGGCGGCGCTGGTGGCGATCGCGCTGTGGCTGGTGCCGATGCTGCTCACCGCCCATGCGCGCGACGCCGACCCGGCCTATGCGGCCTACGTGCACGACATCCTGTTCAAGCAGACCGCGAAGCGCTACGCCGAGGCCTGGCACCACATCCACGCGTGGTGGTTCTACATCCCGATCCTGCTGTTCAGCTGGTTGCCGCTGTCCCTGCTCTACCCCGGCTGCCTGCCGCGCTGGTGGCAGCGGCTGAAGGCGCGCGACCCGCGCCTGCTGCTGCCGCTGGGCTGGGTGGCGCTGGTGCTGCTGTTCTTCAGCGCCTCGCCGGGCAAGCGCGACGTATACATCCTGCCTGCGCTGCCGATGATGGCGCTGGCCTGCGCACCGTTCGCGGAGGAGCTGCTGCCCAGGCGCTGGCTGCGCGTGGCCGGCCTCGCGTTCATCGCTGTGCTGGGCGCGGCGATGCTGGCGCTTGGCGGCTATGCGCTGCTGTCGCACGCGCCCAAGGTGGCGAAGTTCGCCGCCGAGCGCGACCTTGCCGATGGCGGCGCCGCGCTGTGGTGGATGTGCGTGGCGCTGGGCGCGGTGCAATTGGGACTGGTCGGCGCGCTGCGCGTGCGCCGCGCGCCGTGGGCGGTGTGCGGCGGCATGGCCGCGCTGTGGCTGGCCTGGGGCTTCTGGGCGGTGCCGCTGCTCAATCCCACCAGCTCATCGTCAGCGCTGATGGCCGAGGTGCGCGGCCATCTCGCCCCCGGCGACCAGCTCGGCCTGGTGGCGTGGACCGAGCAGAACCTGCTGATGCTGGACCGCCCCGCCACCGACTTCGGCTTCAGGCAGCCCTTCCACCTGCAGTTCGCCCGCGCGGTGCAGTGGCAGGCGCAGGCGCCGGCCACGCGCTGGCTGTTCGTGCAGCAGGCGGCGATGGGCGGCTGCGTGGACCGCGCCAGGGCGATCTACCTCGGCCACGCCAACCAGCGCGACTGGTGGATGTTCAAGGCCGGCGCGCTGGTGCCTGGCTGCCTGCCCGGTGCCAAGGTGGACGAATTGCCGGACGGCGACGCGGACGCGGGGCAGTGACGGGAGCACCGCGCATCCAGCTGCTGGCACGCGACAACGGCGCCGGACTGAGCCGCGACATGGTCCTGCTCGCCGAGGCGCTGGGCGAGGCAGGCGCAGCGGTGCGCACGAACGGGCTGCCGCATCGCGGCCGCGTCGCCGAATGGCTGACCCGTGCGCGGCTGGCCGGACGCGCGCCCGCGTTCGACCTCAACCTGATGCTGGAACGGGTTCGCCCGGAATTCGCGCGCGCCGCGCGATGCAACGTACTGGTCCCCAACCCCGAATACTTCCGCGCGCAGGATCGCGCGGCGCTCGGCTGCATCGACATGGTGTGGGCGAAGACCCGCCATGCCGAACGCCTGTTCGCCGCGCTGGGCAAGCCCGTGCGCCATGTCGGCTTCACCAGTCCCGACCGCCTCGACCGGTCCGTGCCGCGCCAGCATGCGTTCTTCCACGGCCCCGGGCGCAGCAACAACAAGGGCACCGCGGCGCTGCTGAAGCTGTGGGCCGGGCACCCCGAATGGCCCGTGCTCACCGTGGCGTGGCGGCGCAAGCGGGTGGCGCTGGACGCGCTGCCTGCCAACGTGCGGCTGATCCGCGAGCACCTCGACGACGAAGCCTATCGCCGCCTGCAGAACGCGCACCGCTTCCACCTGTGCCCGTCGCAGACCGAGGGCTACGGCCACTACCTGGTCGAGGCGATGAGCTGCGGTGCGGTGGTGCTGACGCTGGACGCCGAGCCGATGCGCGAACTGGTGACCGCCGAGCGCGGCGTGCTGGTGCCGGCGCAGGCCGCCGGTACGCAGGACCTGGCCACCTTGTACGGCTTTCGCGGCCCTGACATGACGCAGGCGATCGAACGCTGCGTGGCGATGCCGGCGATCGAGGCCGATGCGCTGGGTGCCGCTGCGCGCGGCTGGTACGAGGCCGAGCGTGCGGCGTTTCCGGTGCGGCTGCGTGCGGCGCTCGGCGCCGTCTAGCCGTCCAGACGTTCCGCGGCGAATTCCGCGAGATGGCCGTCGACGCCGCGCTCGCAACGCGTGATGCCTTCCGTGCGGGTGGCGTGGAACAGGCGGTTGTTCGGCAGGCTGAGGTCGTCCACGTCGGGCTGGGCGCGCGAGCTGTGCCACAGGTGCACCGCCAGCGCCGCCCATTTCAGTGCGCGGCGGCGCAGGCCGGCGTTTTCCAGCCGCGCCACCAGCTCGCGATCCTCTGCGCCGTAGCCCTCCATGCGCTCGTCGAAGCCGTTCACGCGCAGCAGGTCGTCGCGCCAGAAGCTCATGTTGCAGCTCATCACCCGGCCGCCGTTGGGCGAGCGCGACTTCCAGCGCGCCAGCTGCGGCTGCCGGAACGCGTAGAGACGCCTGGTGCCGTCGAACTCGTGGAAGTCGGCGCGCGACCACGGCGCGAACACCGGGCGCGCGCCGGCGAGCAGCCTGGCGGTTTCCTCGCGCGTGGCCTTGATCCGCCCGCCCTGCAGGAAAAAGCCGCGCTCGGCCAGCATCAGGTGGTCAGCGACGAAAGCGGGGTGCAGCAGCATGTCGCCGTCGAGCAGGATCACATAGTCGCCGCGGCTGGCGGCGATGCCGCGGTTGCGCGCGCGGGCGGCACGGAAACCGCGGTCTTCCTGCCATACGTGGCGCAGCGGCACCGGGAAGTCGCGCGCCGCGCGCCCGATGAGTTCGCGCGTCTCGGCGCCGGAGCCGTCGTCGGCCACGATCACCTCGTCGGGCAGTCGTGTCTGCGCGGCGAGGCTGGCCAGCACGCGCGCGAGCGCATCCGGCCAGTTGTAGGTGAGCACGATGGCGCTGACCTGCATGGCGGGCTCAGCGTCCGCGCAGGCCGCGGCGCAGGATCGCCAGCGCGCGCTCGGCCCGCTTCCACCACGACGATGGGCCGCGCATCGCGATGCCGGCGTACAGGCAGGCCTCCGCCCAGGTGGGGCATTCGCGGGTCTTGAATTCGGCCTTGGCCAGATCCAGCGCGTGGGCATCCAGGCGCATGCGCGCGGCGTAATGGTTGATCAGGCAGCGCGAGCGGAACTGCGGCGCGAACTCGCGCATGCGCGCCTGCTCGTGCCACCAGCCGTTGCGACCGTGGATGCGGTAGTCCACGTTGCCGGTGGGCAGGTAGTACTTGCGCGCACCCAGCACGCTGGCGCCGAACACCAGGCAGTTGTCGGCGCTGATGCGCCAGTTCGCGGCGAACTCCGGCGGCAGGTCGAGCACGCGTGCAGCCAGCCCCCGACGCAGCGCCAGCGCCGACGTGGGGGCGCCGTACCAGCGTGCGCGCACCCAGGTGCCGAGCACGGTGTAGCCGAGGTCCATCGCCTCCTTCGCGTGGCCCTGCACACCCGACTCGTTGCCCACCAGGCGCACGTCGGAGAACACGAAATCGACGTCCCTGCGCGCGGCGAACACCGCGGCGAGCTGGCGCAGGTAGTCCGGCCCCCAGCGGTCGTCGGCGTCGAGGAAGCACACCACGTCGCCGCGGGCGGCGGCGAGGCCGCGCTGGAAGGCGGCGAGCTGGCCGCCGTTCTCGCCGCACAGCAGTTTCACCCGCGCGTCGTGGCCGTAGCGCTCCCGCAGGTAGTCGGGCGAACCGTCGGTGGAGCCGTCGTCCACCACGATCACTTCCAGCGGCGCGTGGCTCTGCGCCAGCGCGCCGTCCACCGCCTCGGCCACGAAGTCGCGGTAGTTGTAGTTGGTGACGACGACCGAAAACGCGGGCGCGGCGTCCACCTCAGGCCTCCAGCAGCCGGCGGAAGTAGGCGATGGTCTCCCTGAGGCCGTCCTCCAGCGCCACCTTCGGCTGCCAGCCGAGTTTCTCCTGCGCCAGCGCGATGTCGGGCTGGCGCTGGCGCGGGTCGTCGGCGGGCAGCGGGCGGAACACCAGCTTGGACTTGCCGCCCACCAGCGACAGCACCTTCTCCGCCAGCGCCAGCATGGTGAACTCGCCGGGGTTGCCGATGTTCACCGGGCCGGTGAAGCCGCGCTCGGATTCCATCATGCGCACGAAGGCCTCGACCAGGTCGTCCACGTAGCAAAAGCTGCGCGTCTGGCTGCCGTCGCCGTAGATGGTGATGTCCTCGCCCTTCAGCGCCTGCACGATGAAGTTGCTCACCACGCGGCCGTCGTTGGGGTGCATGCGCGGGCCGTAGGTGTTGAAGATGCGCACCACCTTGATGTCCAGGTCGTGCTGGCGGTGGTAGTCGAAGAACAGCGTCTCGGCGCAGCGCTTGCCCTCGTCGTAGCAGGAGCGGAAGCCGATCGGGTTGACCCGGCCCCAGTACTCCTCGCGCTGCGGGTGCACCTCCGGGTCGCCGTACACCTCGCTGGTGGAGGCCTGCAGGATGCGCGCCTTCACGCGCTTGGCCAGGCCCAGCATGTTGATCGCGCCGTGCACGCTGGTCTTGGTGGTCTGTACCGGGTCGTGCTGGTAGTGCACCGGCGAGGCGGGGCATGCCAGGTTGAAGATGCGCTCCACCTCCACGTACAGCGGGAAGGTGACGTCGTGGCGCATCAGCTCGAAATAGGGGTGGTTCAGCAGGTGCGCCACGTTGCGCTTGCTGCCGGTGAAAAAGTTGTCCACGCACAACACGTCGTGGCCATCGGCCAGCAGGCGGTCGCAGAGATGCGAGCCGAGGAAGCCGGCGCCGCCGGTCACCAGTACCTTGCGCATCAGTCGTCGTTCCGGAACGCGGGCGGCTAGTGTAAGTGAGCCGCGGCAGCGGCACGGCGACGCGCGTCGACTTCCAGCCACAGCGCCAGCGCCAGCGGCAGCCACACCAGCAGCCAGCCGGGGCGTGGGCTGTCCAGCAGCTGCGGCATGTCGAACTGCAGCACCACGCTGGCATACAGCCACAGCGCCAGCACCAGCCTGCCGCTCGCCCGGCGCCGATGCCGCCAGCCCGACCAGGCCGTCGCCAGCCACAGTACGACCAGCAGCAGCAGGCCGGGCAGGCCCAGTTCGATCATGGTCTGGGTCAGTACGTTGTGGCTGTGCGTGTACTCCGCCCCGGCCACGGTCAGCGTGAACGGCGCCCCCTGGCCCAGGCCCAGCCACGGGCGCTGCGCGATCAGCTGCATGGACTGCTCGAACAGCTGCGGGCGCAGCGACGCGCCGCGCTCCACCAGCGCGGGCAGGGGCCAGATGAAGCAGACCAGCACCAGGGCCAGCACCGCCCCGGCCAGCCAGCGCGCGGCGCGCCCCGCCTGCCACAACGGGGCGCACACCGCGCACAGGGCCAGCGCCAGCCAGATGCTGCGCGAGTCGGTCAGCGCGATGAACGCCAGCAGTACCGGCACGGCCAGCCAGCGCAATGCCGAGACGCGCCTGTCGGCCATCGGCAGCAAGGCCAGCCACAAGCAGGCCGCCCCCATCGCCGCGGCTGCGTAGTTCGCCGTGGCGATCACGCCCTCGCCCACGATGCGGCCGTCCTGCGGCGGACGGTACAGGTAGTGCAGGCAGTAGTAGCCCGCGAACAGCGCGATGCCCAGGCCCGCCAACAGCAGCAGGCGGTGGCCACGGCGTTCGTCCTCGCCCAGCCAGATCGGCCACGCCAGCACGAAGGCCAGCACACTCAGCAGGCGGCCGAACTCGTCGCCCAGGTGCCGCGCATGCGCCCACAGCAGGGACAGCGCGGCCCAGGCCAGCAGCGCCAGGAAAAGCCGGAACGCCGGCAACGGCAGCAACTCCCTCCAGGTCGCCGCCCGCGAGGTGAGCGCGAGGCACCAGGCCGGCAGGTACAGCAGCACGATCAGGCTGGCCTGGTAGAGCCTTCCCGGGTTGAACGACACCCCCGAAGGCATCGCCACCAGGCCAAGCATCATCCACACCAGGCCGGCGCCGAGCACGCCGCGCCAGAACCCGCGGCGGCGCAGGAACAACGGCGCGGCGGCAGCCCCGGCCAGTGGCCCGGGGGCGGCCGGCACGGCCTGCATCAGCGGAATGTCGTGTTTCTCGTGACCCATGGAACCTTCGGACGTGGCACGTGCGATCGCCACCGCACTCCCTTGCGCAGCGCGCAGCATAACCAATGGCGCGCCCCGCAGGGCCAACGGGCCGGCGAACGCGCCAGCCCACCGTGGCGATGACCGCATCATGCCTGCGGCCGGCTGAAACCCAGCCCACCGGCCGGCGACGGCGTGCAGCAGGCGGGGACGCCCGCCCCGGCGGGACGCGGCGCCGTCCCGCTAGAATCCCGCCATGCCCACGCTCCCCGTCACCCTCGCCGTCATCACCCGCAACGAGGCGGGCTGCATCGCACGCTGCCTGGACAGCGTGCCGTTCGCGGCCGAGAAGCTGGTGGTGGATTCGGGCAGCGAGGACGGCACCGTGGCGATCGCCCAGGCGCACGGCGCCCGCGTAGTGCACCAGGACTGGCTGGGCTTCGGCCCCCAGCGCAATTTCGCCACCACCCAGTGCAGCCACGACTGGATCCTGGTGCTGGACGCCGACGAATGCCTCTCGCCGGAGCTGGCCGCCGAGCTGGAGCGCAAGCTGCCCGCGCTGATGGCGGGCGAGGCCCCGGCCGCGTGGCTGCGCCGGCGCACCCTCTACATGGGCCGGCCGATGCGCTGGTACCGGCCCAACGTGGGCGAGAAGCTGGCACGGCTCTACCACCGCGGCCGCGCCCGCTGGAGCGATGCCCGGGTGCATGAGTCGCTGCGTTTCGAGGGCAGCGCGCCCACCTTCGATGCGCCGTTCGACCACGCCAACAATCCCACCCTGGTGCACAAGCAGCTCAAGGTGCTGCGCTACGCCGAGCTGAAATGCCGCGACTGGCACGACAAGGGCAAGCCGGCGCGGATGTGGCAGGCACCCTTCGTGTACCTGCTGGCCTTTCTCAAGGACTACGTGTTCCGGCTGGCCATGTTCGACGGCTGGCGCGGTTTCGTGATCGCACAGACCGCAGCCAGCTACGCGCTGTACAAGCGCATGCGCTACTACGAGATGGTAAGCAACCCCGCGTCGGTCGCCGAAGCGGCCGATGCATTGAACAGGCATCACATCGAGCCCTGATTCCGACGCGACCGCGAGGCCGGAGTTTGCGGACCCGCCCGGCACGTTCGCCTCCCTTCCACGCGTCCCAAAGGGGAGAGGGAGAAAAGCTAAGCTATCCGCCTCGCCCGAATACCCAGCCCATGCCCAAGCACTACCTCCTCTACGGCTCCGAGCGCTATGCGCTGGCCATCCTGCGGCCGATCCAGGCAGCGATACGCGCGCGCGGCGACGAGGCGGCCTGGTTCTTCGACGGCCCGGGCGCCGAGGACCTGCACGCCGACGAGCGCCTGCTGACGGTGGCCGAAGTGCGTGCATGGAAGCCGCTGGCGGTGATCACCTCGTCGAATGCGGTGCCGCATTTCTTCCCCGGCGTGAAGGTGGAGACCTTCCACGGCTTCGACGCGGGCAAGCCGCGGCATATCTACGTGCGCGGCTTCTTCGACCTGTACTGCACCACTGGCCCGCGGGACACCGCTCAGTTCCAGGCCATAGCCGACAAGCTCGGCCACTTCAGCGTGATCGAGACGGGCTTTCCCAAGATCGACCCCTTCATGCGCGAACTCGGCGGCGCCGTTCCGCCGGTGCGCACGCCACCGGTGATCCTCTACCACTCCACCTTCTCGCCGTCGTGGAGTGCCGCCGAGACGCTGTACGAAGAAGTGAAGCGGCTGTCGCGGGACGGCCGCTGGCGCTGGATCGTCAGCTTCCATCCGAAAATGAACCCGGAGACGGTGGCGAAGTTCAAGGCGCTGCAGAACGAGCACCTGACGTTCGCCGAGAACGACAACATCCTGGAGCTGTTCGGCCAGGTGGACATGATGTGCTCGGACACCAGCTCAGCGCTCAACGAATTCCTGCTCACCGGCAAGCCCGTCGTCACCTTCAACAACCGCCGCCCCGGCCCGCAGCTGATCGACATCCACGACGTGAAGGACTTCGAGCCGGCCATAGTGCGGGCGCTGAGCCGGCCGCCGGAACTGATGACGGCGATCCGGGCCTATGCCGACGCCATCCACCCCTACCGCGACGGCCGCTCCAGCGAACGCGTGCTGGATGCCATCGACACCTACCTCGCCCGCGGAGGCAGGAACCGCCGCGCCAAGCCGTGGAACCTGTGGCGCAAGCTGAAGATCCGCCGCCGCATCGGTTACTGGGGCCCCGCCCGCTGGCGCTGATCCGGCGGGCCGGGCCCCGGCCCGGCAGGTACTCGTTGCCGGGATGAATCCCGTCCCCCGGCCCCAGGGCAGGCTCGCGCCAGCGCCGCTAGAATCGCATCCACCTTTCGCCCGAGCTGCCCCGTGCCCCTCTCTCCCTACAGCCGCTCCGAACACCTGCGCTCGCTCTGGCCGTGGCTGCCGCTGTGGACGGTGGTGGCCTTGCTGGCGATCTTCGCGCACGGCCCGATGCCGCTGTATTCCACCCGCACGCTCGCGGTGGCGTGGGAGATGTGGAACCAGCACCACTGGCTGGTGCCCCACATCAACGGCCAGCCGTACAGCGAGAAGGCGCCGCTGCTGTTCTGGCTGATCCATGCCGGCTGGTTCGTGTTCGGCGTGAGCGACGTGTGGCCGCGCGTGCTGGAGGTGAGCTTCGGCGGTGCCGAGCTGGTGCTGATCTCGCTGCTGGCGCGGCGCATGTTCCCGGGCCGCCCGTGGATGGCCAAGGCCGCGCCATGGACCCTGCTGGCGCTGTCCTACGCCTTCCTGTTCGGCCTGCAGATCATGTACGACGTGCTGCTGGCGGTGTGGGCGCTGGGCGCGCTGCTCTGTCTCGTGCCGACGCCGCGGCGCAGCGAGCCGCGCTGGTGGCTGTTCGGCCTGTGCATCGGCTTCGGCCTGCTCACCAAGGGGCCGGTGATGCTGCTGCACGTGATCTTCCCGTGGCTGCTCGGCCCGCTGTGGAGCGAAGCCGCGCGGACCCGGCGCGCGCGCTGGTACGGCTGCGGCGTGCTGGCCGTGCTGCTGGGCCTGGCGATGCTGCTGGCCTGGGCGCTGCCCGCGGGCTTCGCCGGCGGCGAGGCCTACATGCACCGCCTGTTCTTCAGCCAGACCGCGGCGCGGGTGATCCATGGCGTGGAGACCGCCGAGCCGCTGCAGAGCCACGCCCGCCCCGTGCTGTGGTACGTGCTGATGCTGCCGGCGCTGCTGTTCCCGTTCATCGGCTGGCCGCGCGCATGGGCGGCGCTGGCGGCGCTGCGCCGGCCGCTGGAACCGGGCCTGCGCTTCGCGCTGTGCTGGGTGGTGCCGACCTTCCTCGTGTTCTCGCTGGTGCGCGGCAAGCAGCTCTACTACCTGCTGCCGGAACTGGCCGGCACGATGCTGCTGCTGTGCGGCGCGATCGCGCTGCTGCGCGAACGCCGGCCGCGGCTCGCCAGTACAGGCTGGCTGGGCACCTGGCCGCTGGGCGTGGGCAGCCTCGCCTTCGCCCTGCTGCTGTTCGTGCTGCCCAACCTGGTGGCCGGCAACCATCTGCACGGCGAATGGCCCGATGCCTGCGCGCCATACAGCCGCTACTTCGCCGTGGTATTCCTGCTGCTTGGCCTGCTGCTGCTGCTGCGCGGCCGCGGCGAGCTGCGCCGGCTGGCGGTGGCGGGGCTGGTCGGCACGCTGGCGCTCAACGCCTTGTTCACCCTCACCCTGTGGCCGCGCTACGAGCTGCGCCCCACTTCGCAGCTGCTCGGCGCGGCGGAACAGGCCGGGCACGCGATCGGCTGCCTCGGCAACTACGAGGGCCAGTTCCATTTCCAGGCGCGGCTGACCCGGCCGATCGTGGAGCTGTACAGCGACGCGCAGCTGGCCGCGTTCGCCAAGGCGCATCCCGACGGCCTGGTGGTCGAGCATCCCTCGAAGGTCGATCCGCAGGCGATGCGCTACGCGCTATTGGTGCAGCCGTTCCGCTCGACCTGGCTGGTGGTGTGGCCCGCCGCCACGCTGGCCGACCTGCGCAACGGCACCACGCCGCCCGAGCCGGAGCAGCCGCCGCAGGTCTACACGGCCGACGGCGGGCGCTCGCGCACGCTGCCGTGAGCAGCGACGCGCTGATCGCCAGCCTGCGCAGCCAGTGCGACGGCCCTCGCGACGGCGCCCTGTTGCGCTACGCACTGGGCAACGCGCTGCTGGAGGCGGGCGATGCCGCCGCGGCGACGGCGGAGTTCCGCCGCGCCCTGCACTTCGACCCGCGCTACTCCGCGGCGTGGAAGCTGCTGGGCAAGGCCTGCCTCGCCGCGGACGACCCCGCCGGTGCCGCCGACGCCTGGCGGCAGGGCATCGCCGTGGCGCAGGGGCGCGGCGACAAGCAGGCGGAGAAGGAGATGGCGGTGTTTCTGCGGCGGGTGGAACGCTGACAGAAGGCAAGCCGGAGGGATGCCGACCTGCAGGGCGACGGTGGACCGGGCTCCGGCCGGGCATGCGCGACGCGGCCGGGACGAACCCTCCCGCCAGCAACCGGATACGCGTGGCAAGCCCGGGAATTCCGCGCGGCAGGGCCGGAATCAGCGCCGCCGGGCCCGCGATGCTCCCAGCTTGCGCGTCAGCGTGTTCCGCCCCACGCCCAGCGCCGCCGCCGCATGCTGGCGATGCCCGCCGTGCGCGGCCAGCGCCGCCTCCAGCAGCACGCGGTCCAGCGCCTCGCGGGCACGGGCATGGATATCGGCCTCGTCGTCGGCGAGCGCGCGCGCGGCCCAGGCGCGCAAGGCATCGGTCCAGTCGTCCGCGACACCCGACGACGGCGCCGCGCCCAGGTCGGCGGGCAGGATTTCCGCGCCCGGCGCGATGACCGCGAGGCGGCGGCAGAGGTTTTCCAGTTCGCGCACGTTGCCCGGGAAATCGCGCTGGGCCAGCACCTTCAGCGTGGCCCTGGCGAAACGCTTGGGCGACAGCTTCAGCTCCCGCGCGGCGGCAGCGAGGAAGTGCGTGGCCAGCAGCGGGATGTCCTCGCTGCGCTCGCGCAACGCGGGCAGGGCAATGCGCACCACGTCGAGGCGGTGCTTGAGGTCGGCGCGGAACTGCCCGGCCGCCACCCGCGCGTCGAGGTCCTGGTGGGTGGCGGCGACGATGCGCACGTCGCATCGGATCAGCTCGCGCCCGCCCACGCGGTAGAACTCGCCACCGGCGAGCACGCGCAGCAGGCGCGTCTGCAGCGCCAGCGGCATGTCGCCGATCTCGTCGAGGAACAGCGTGCCGCCCTCGGCCTGCTCGAAGCGCCCGGCCACGCGCCGCTGAGCGCCGGTGAAGGCGCCGGCCTCGTGGCCGAACAGCTCGCTTTCCAGCAGCTCGCTGGGAATCGCCGCGGTGTTGAGCGCCACGAAGGGCTGCGCACGCCGCGCGCTCTCCTCGTGCAGCGCGCGCGCCACCAGCTCCTTGCCGGTGCCGGTTTCACCGGTGACCAGCACGTTGAGGTCGCTGGCGGCCACGCGGCCGATCAGGCGGAACACCTCGCGCATCGCCGCGCTTCCGCCCAGCAGCGCGTGCGCGGGAGCCGGTGCGGCGACGGCCGGCGCCTCGGCCGGCAGGCGGTCGGCCAGCGCGCGCCGCACCGTGGCTACCGCCTGGTCGAGGTCGAACGGCTTGGCGAGATAGTCGGCCGCGCCCGCGCGATAGGCCGCGGCAGTGGTCGCCACGTCGGTGTACGCGCTCATCACGATCACCGGGGCGATACCCTGCCGCTGGAGATCCTCCAGCAGCGCCAGCCCGTTCTCGCCCGGCATGCGCACGTCGGTGAGCAGCAGCGCCGGGCGCCGGGTGCGCAGCGCCGCGCGCACCGC
>Ga0187815_10001174_pt1 | contig 12398 bp, 10 predicted proteins | sample NC_S_5_FD_132962 | JGI IMG/M metagenome (GOLD analysis project Ga0187815, IMG submission 132962) | Wetland sediment microbial communities from Neuse River Estuary, North Carolina, USA - ASW-S_5 | ecosystem: Environmental > Aquatic > Freshwater > Wetlands > Sediment | place: USA: North Carolina...
CACGGCGTGGTTGGCGTGGGCCCTACCTAGAGCGGCATAGGGGAACCGGGCTTCGCGGGGAGAGAGGCCGTGCGCCTCGGCATCGGCCCTTGAATAGCCGACCGTCGCGAGCTCGGGTGTCGTGAAAACAACCGACGGCATGGCCTGAAATTGAAATCGGGTCGGGCGCCCGGCCGCCGCTTCGGCGGCGACCACCCCCTCTCGGTAAGCCTTGTGCGCCAGCATCGGCGGACGCGCGACGTCTCCCACCGCGAAGATGTGGGGCTGGCTTGTGCGCAACTGGTCATCGACCGTGATGAACCCCGATTTGGGGTCGAACTGCACTCCGGCCTCCTCGAGCCCCAGGTCCTGTGTCAGAGGGCGCTTCCCGACCGTGACGAAAAGGCGCTCCGCCGGCAGGTCTTCACGGCCCGCGCTTCCCTCGACGGTCATCGTGAGCCGGTCGGCGTCCCGCCGCAGTCCGACGGCGCGAGTTCCGACACGAACCTTGACACCCAATCGTTCAAGGCTGCCCGTAAGTTCTCGGGCGAGGTCGGGCTCCAAGCCCGGGAGCAACTGCGGCATCAATTCGACGATGGTCACGTCGACTCCCACCCGGGCGAGGAACTCGCCGAGTTCGCACCCCGAGACCCCTCCGCCGAGGACCAGCATCGAACGCGGCAGGGCCCGGAGCGAGAGGAGTTCCCAAGCGTTCACCACCCGTTCACCATCGGTTTCGAATCCGGGAATCGTCGAATGGACCGCCCCGGTCGCGATGATCGCCTGCTCGAAATCGATGCGTTCATGGCCGCCATCCGGGGCGGCGAAATCCGCGCTCTTCGGGCCCGTGAACCGCACCGATCCGTGGAGAACCGAGGCTCCGGCCGACTTGAGCAGCGAAGCGACGCCTTGTCGCTCCTTAGTGATCACTTCCTCTTTCCAGCGCATCGCTTGACTCAGGTCGAACTTCGGGTCGCTCGCGGTAACCCCAATCTCCGGACCTTCGGTCCGGAGGGAATGGTAGAGGAGAGAGGCATGGATGAGCGCCTTCGAGGGGATGCAACCTCGATTGAGGCATTCGCCCCCCAAGTCCTGTTGCTCGACCACCAGCGGTTTCCGGCCCAGCTGACCGAGCCGAATCGCGGCCATGTACCCGCCCGGACCTCCGCCCACGACGAGGACGTCGGCCGAACGGGAGAACGTTCCGGCCATCTGCCTCCGCGTCAGCCTCCTGGAGTCGTGGGCCCGTAGGGCCGAGAGGCATAGACGTCTTCGGTGACCGATTCGGGGGAAGGCGGCGGGGTTCGTTCGGCCTCGTCGATCGCCGCCCGCACGCTCCGTTCGGCGCCCTCCTGCCAGCGGGTCTCTTCCTCCGGGGTCATCGCGCCCTGGGTACGCAGCCACTTTTGGAGACGGCCCACGGGGTCGTGCTGCGCCGCCCGGGTGCTCCAGTCCGCCGGTTGGTAGCGCCCGGGGTCGTCCGAGCTCGAATGAGGCGTCATTCGATACAGGATGAACTCGAGTAGGACCGGCCCCTTGCCGGCGCGCGCTCGCTCTAGCGCGGAGGAGAGCTCCCGGAAGCAAGCGACGAAGTCCGTCCCATCGACCTGACGACCCGGGAAGCCGTACGCCGAAGCTTTGGATGCGAGGGACGCGGCGGCGGTCTGTCGACCCACCGGGACCGATATCGCCCACTGATTGTTCGTGCAACAGAAGACCACCGGAAGTCCGAAGACTCCGGCGAAATTGAGTCCCGCATGGAAGTCGTTCGAGCTGGTCGCTCCGTCGCCAAAGAAGGCCAGGGTCGCTGCTCGGTCCGACTTCTGCTTCGAGGCATAGGCGAGGCCCACCGCTTGGGAGATTTGGGTCCCGATCACGGAGGACATCGACACGTAGTGGACCTCTCGCGCACTCGGGTGGCAGGGCATGTTTCGCCCGCGAGACGGGTCTTTCGCGTCCCCGAATAAGTGATGGACGTAGGTGGGGAGAGCGTGCCCGCGGACCAGCGCGACCAGCTGCTCCCGGAGTCCCGGAAAGACCCAATCCGCCGGGGCGGAGGCGAGGCCGGCCGCCACGTTCACGGCCTCCTGCCCGGTGGCCGCGCCGTAGAACCCGACCCGTCCCTGGCGCTGGAGGGCCTGCATGCGCGAGTCGAGGGTGCGGGCGAGCAGCATCCAACGATACGCGGACCGAAGTAGCTCGAGTCCCCCGGGTCCGAGGGCCACCGTGACGGCGGCGAGGTCGTAAGGGAGAGGCTCGACCGGGGTCGAGGAGGTCATGCGAGCTCAGCGAACAATTGGTGGGGGTCTTCGAGGTAGCCCTTCACCAGGGCGATGAATTGCGCCCCCTCGATGCCGTCCACGACCCGGTGGTCAAGAGAGATCGAGAGGTTCATCATGTCGGCGGGACCGAGGGAGCCGTCCGCGCGATAGACCGGACGCCGCTGGATCTTGTGCACGCCGAGAATCGCCACCTCGGGATAGTTGAGGATGGGCGTCGCGAGAACCCCTCCTAGCGCCCCGAGGCTCGTGATCGTGAAACTGCTTCCCGTCAATTCGGCGCGAGAGAGCTTGCCCGCCCGACCGCGTTCCGCCAGGTCCTGAATCTCCCGAGCGAGCATCACCACGCTCTTGCGGTCGGCGTTCCGGACGACCGGGACGATCAGGCCCTCCGGCGCCGCAGTGGCGATGCCGATATGATAACTCGAACGGACGACCAGCTCCTCGCGGACATCGTCGACCGTGGCGTTCAACCTCGGATGCGCCTTGAGCCCGGCCACGACCGCCTTGACGATGAACGGAAGGTAGCTCAACCGAACCCCTTGTTTTTCGACGTGCTTCGCCATCCGATCCCGAAGAACGACCAGCTCGCTCACGTCGACCTCCTCGACGTAGGTGAAGTGAGCCGCTCGGTGTTTCGACTCGGACATGTGCTCGGCGATGACCCGACGAACTCCGCGGATGGGGATCCGTTCGAGGATGTCGTCGGAGCCGGGCGGCGGAGCACTCACCTTGGCCGCCGGAACCGCAACGGACCCGGCCGGACCCGAGAGAGCGGGCCACATCGGCGAGGAGGTCGTTTCCGTAGCGTCCGCTTTGGTCGCGTCTAGGTCCGAGTCCACAATTCTCCCGCCGGGTCCCGAGCCTTTCACACGGGAAAGATCCACCCCCAGCTCCGCGGCCCGCCGCCGGACCGCGGGCGTCGCAAGGACCGCAGGAGGAGCGGAGGAGACTTTGTCGGCTGCAGGGCTTTTCGGCGGTGGCGGGGAAACCAAGGCCGGCGCCGCGGGCCGACCCGCGGGGGCGGCGCCGGAAGCCGGCGAGCTCGCCGGTCCGCTGCCCTCGGCTTCGATCGTGACGAGGAGACCTCCGACCTTGACTTTCTCTCCGACTTGGGCGTGAATGCTGAGTACTTGTCCGGTTTTGGGCGAGGGAATTTCCACGTTGGCCTTGTCCGTGAGGACGCTGACCAGCGGATCGTCCTCCCGGACCCTGTCTCCGACCTTCACGAACCAACGGACGACTTCTCCCTCCGCGACGCCCTCCCCGATGTCGGGGAGCCGAAATTCGAACGTCACTGCAATCACCTAGGAAGCCCGCACGGTGTTCCGTGCAGCGTGCGCGATGCGGTCGGCGTTCGGGAGGTATACGTTCTCGAGGGCATAGGGGAAGGGAGTATCGAATCCGGTAACCCGGACAATCGGAGCCTTGAGCGAGTAGAGGGCCTTCTCCGAGAGAAGGGCCGCTAACTCTGCCCCGAACCCGCAGAACCGTGCGGCTTCGTGGACGATCACGGCGCGTCCCGTCTTCTCGACCGAATCGATCACCGCCTTCTCATCGAGCGGGACGAGGGACCGAAGGTCGACCACCTCGGCAGAAATGCCGTCCGGTGCCAGCTTCTCAGCCGCTTCGAGGGCGACGGGAAGCATCGCTCCGTAGGCGAACAGCGACACGTCCGACCCTTCGCGGGCCACGCGCGCGCGGCCAAAGGGAATGCGCGCGTCCCCGTCGGGGACTTCCCCGGTCAATGACCGATAGATCCTCTTCGGCTCGAGGAACAGCACCGGGTCTTCGTCATCGACGGCCGACAGCAGAAGCCCGCGGGCGTCCGCGGGGGTGGACGGTACGACCACCTTGAGCCCCGCCGTGTGGCAGAAGTAGGCTTCCGTGCTCTGCGAGTGATAGAGTCCGCCCTTGATGCCGCCTCCGTAGGGAGTCCGAATCACGACGTGAGCGGGGTACTGGCCCCCCGAGCGGTACCGGAACTTCGCGAGCTCGCTCACGATCTGGTCGAAGGCCGGATAAATGAAGTCCAGGAACTGGATCTCCGCGATCGGTTTGAGTCCGTAGAGCGCCATCCCGATCGCCGCGCCGATGATCCCGGTTTCCGAGAGCGGGGTGTCGATCACCCGGTCGGCGCCGAACTCCTTGTAGAGCCCGTCGGTAGCCCGGAAGACCCCTCCGTTGACCCCGACGTCCTCGCCCAGGACGAGTACGTTCGGGTCGCTGCGCATCACATCGTGGAGGGTACGGTTGATGGCTTGGACCAGGTTCATTTCGGTCATGGTTTCAATACGCCCGTTCGGACAAGGGCATCGTATTCCGCCCGCTCTTCCTCGAGCCGGGGCGATAATCGCGCGAAGACGTCATCGAATATCGACCTCGGGTCGAGGGGGCTTGCCTTCTCCGCGGCCTCGAACGTCCGAGCGACCAGGGCTCGGACCTCCTCCGACTGCTTCCGGTCCGACTCCTCGCTCCAGAGGCCCTTCGCGATCAGGAAGTCCTTGAGCCGACCAATCGGGTCGCGCTCGCGCGCCTCGGAGACCTCCGCATCCGTCCGGTATCGCTTCGGGTCGTCCGAGGTGGAGTGAGGGCCGAACCGGTAGACCTCGGCCTCGATCATCGTCGGACCCTTTCCCGATAGAGCGCGAGCCCGCGCCTCCGAAACCGCTCCGTAAACGGCATTGAGGTCATTGCCGTCCACAACGACGCCCGGAATTCCGTAGGCGTTCGCCTTCTCCGCGAGGGTCGCACTGTGGGTCTGTCGCTCCCGGGGCAAGGAGATTGCCCACTGGTTGTTCTGACAAAAGAAGATCGTGGGGCACTGGTACACTCCGGCGAAGTTGAGCCCCGCATGGAAGTCGTTCGAGCTGGTCGCGCCATCGCCGAAGAACGAGATCGTCACGATCGAGTCCTTGCGTCGCTGCGCCGCCATCGCCGCGCCAACGGCTTGGGTGATCTGGGTTCCGATGGGGCTGGACGCCACGACAAAATTCACGTCGCGAAAGCCAAAGTGATTCGGCATCTGTCGGCCCTTGATCAGGTCGTCGGCGTTTCCGAGGAGTTGATCGAAAATGGCTCGCAGCGACACTCCCCGGGCCAGAGCTACGGCCAGTTCCCGATAGGCGGGGAAAATCCAGTCCGCGGGGCTCAGTGCCCGACTCGCACCGACCTGAGCGGCCTCCTGTCCCATCAGGGGCGCGTAGAATCCAATACGCCCCTGGCGTTGCAAGGACAGGCAACGCTCGTCCGTCGCTCGGGCCAGAACCATCAGCCGGTACGCGTCCAGCAATCCGTCCTCCGGGAAGGCCGGGCTTCCCCCGGTCGTTGGCGCCATTGTCAGCGTACCCGGCTCGACCATGACGTTCGGTGAGAGTGCGACGGACGTCCGTGATATAAGATTGAGTGCGACGAGAGACCGAGAACCGTCTCGACTATAGGCCCGCGCGGTCCCGGGCCGACTCCCAGCGCACGGGGTCCACCGTTTCGCTGGCGACGCGCACCATCATGTCGTACAGTTGGGGAGGGCCGTCCTCCTTCAAGCCGCGGAAGAAGATGACGAGCTCGTGAAGGTTGAGGGACGGCAGAGTCCAGCGCATCCAGGCCTCCAGGCGTCGCACCGGTACGCTCGTGTGGTACTGGCTCCGCAATTTCCGAAGCTCCTCGTCCGTAAAGTGTTCCCACATCACCGGCACCATCGTGGCCTCTTCGTTGTTCAGATGGCGGAGGTAGAAGGCGAACAGGTCGTTGGTTTCCAGGTTCAATCGGTCTCCCACCTCGATGCGCCGCGCGGGGGACGACTCCTTCAGAACCGCCTCGCAGGTTTGAGCGAGCCGGCGGATGCCCTGGACGATTTCCCGATGCTCCGCCATCATCAATTTGACCACATCGGGGTCGAACGCGTTGAGCGGGCGGAAGAAGTCCTTCTCCTCGTGGGTCGAGTGCGCGTGAAGAAGGCAGAGGATGCAGTTGCTCGTCGTGAGGCTGAGGTTCTCCTGGAGGTCCTTCACGATGGCCCGAGCGGCTGCCTCGTCCGTGAAGTCGGTGGTCTGGAGACGGCGGCCCAGCTCGTAGATCATTGAGCGGAGTCCTTTGTGGATAGGACGGAACAGGTTCTCCCGTTCGCTCAAGAATGCGTCTCGAGAAGTATAGACCGCACGGGGTTGGATAAACCCTATCGTCGCCCGAAAACCCTAAAAACCACCCCTCAGCGGCCCGGCAAAACGGGCCCTAAGAGGTCTCAGCCTCGCCTTCGCCGGCGGTCTTGGTCGCGGTAGGGCCGCCGTTGAAAACGTCCTGGCGGCCGGGAAGGACCTCGGCCCGACGGTTCGCTCCGCGGTGAATCGTACCGGAAACTGGGGATCCGGGCTCGGTCGATCTTCATCCCGATCAGGCGCTCGATGCGGGCGAGGTCCTGCTCCTCTTCCGGCATCACGAGAGTGTAGGCATCCCCCCGCTGTTGCGCCCGGGCGGTACGTCCGACCCGATGGATGTACGTCTCCGGCTCGTGGGGAACGTCGAAATTGACGACGTGGCTTACGTCCTTGACGTCCACGCCTCGCGCGGCGATGTCCGTCGCCACCAGCACCCGGTACTCGCCGGTACGGAAGCCCTCGAGGGCCCGGACCCGTTGGCTTTGGCTCCGGTTGCCGTGAATAACCGCGACGTTGATTCCGCGCTGACCCAGCTGGCGGGCCAGGTTGTCGGCTCGATGCTTGGTCCGGGCGAAGACGAGGACGCTGCTCATCATCTCGTCCTTGAGCAGCTCGTAGAGGAGGTCGGTCTTGAGGTGGGAAGGGACCGGGAGAGCCAGGTGGGTGACCCCCACCGCAGCTACCGTTCGTTCCTCCACCTGGACCATCTTTGGGTCCCGCAGGAACTCGCGGGAAAGGGCCACGATCTCCGGGGGCATCGTGGCGGAGAATAGCATCGTCTGTCGGACCTTCGGGAGCCGTTGGAGGATCCGTCGGACGTCCGGCAGGAACCCCATGTCGAGCATACGGTCGGCCTCGTCGAGGACCAGGATCTTCAATCCCTGGAAATTTACGTACCCGCGACTCATGTGGTCAAGCAGCCGTCCCGGTGTTGCGATGATAATCTCGGCGCCCCCACGGAGCGCCCTCTCTTGGTCGACCATACCGACCCCGCCGTAAACGGCCGCTCCGCGCAGGTGTGTGTGTCCGGCGAGTTTTCGTAGGAACCCTTCCGCCTGCAGAGCGAGCTCCCGGGTCGGGGTCAAGATCAAGGCGTGGGTCCGCCCTTTCGGTTCCTCGAGCAGACGCTCGAGGACCGGAAGCAGGAACGCCGCGGTCTTTCCGGTTCCCGTCTGTGCGGTGCCGATGATATCCCGCCCCAGCACCGCGTGCGGGATGGTCCCCCGCTGGATCGGTGTCGGAACCCGGTATCCGATTTCCTGGATTCCCCGGCGGAGCTTGGAATGCAGCGGGAGGTCCTCGAAGGTGCCTTCGCCCCCATTCGATACTTCTTTGGGGGTGGACTGAGGGGCGGTCATTGGTTGCTCGAGGCGGCGAGCCGAGGTCCCCTGGACCATAAGAGCGCGCCTAGGGGCGGCCCCGGCGGCCGGGCTCGGTAGGAGGTGCTCGGGGGAGCCGTAGGATCCCGGGACGTCGGGGGGCAACGAACGAAGAGGTTGACGAACTCCATCGCCATCGATAGTCTTCGCCGATATCGTCAAAACACACGATGAGTGCCATGCCGGTCGGTAGGTCTCGGCGGTGGCGCAAGAAGGCTCGGCAACGGGCTGCCATTGGGAGTCGAGCGTCCAGCGACTCCAGCTTCTTCATACGTGGACGACCACCAGGTCCTCGAGCGCTTACCGCGACACGATCCTCGTCAAGCTGACCCGAGACGGGGTCACCGGACTCGGAGAAGGAGCCCCGATCGTCCGCTATCGTGAAGACGCGGAGGGCGGACGGAAGGCGATCGAATCGATCCGGCCCCTCCTTCAGCTCGCCGACCCCTGGCGATTCGAGAAACTCATGGGTCAGGTGGCTCGAAGGATCGATGGGCATTTCGCTGCCAAGGCTGCTATCGACATCGCCACCCTGGATTGGGTTGGGAAGAAGCTCGAAGTCCCGCTCTACCGGCTTCTCGGCCTGGACCCCTCGGACGCTCCCATCACCAGTTTCTCGATCGGGATCGACACGCCGGAGATGACCCGTCAGAAGATCCAGGAAGCCGAGGAGTTTCCCGTGCTCAAGATCAAGGTGGGTCTGAACTCGGACGAGGCCACACTGCAGGCGGTACGCGCGGTCACCCGCAAACCGTTACGCGTGGACGCCAACGAGGGCTGGAAAGATAGGGACGAAGCGGTCCAAAAGATCCAGTGGTTGGAATCGCAAGGAGTGCAGCTCATCGAACAACCCATGCCCGCGGAGATGCTTGAGGAAGCACGCTGGGTGAGAGACCGAGTGCACATACCCATCTTCGCGGACGAAGCCGCTACGAGTGCCGTCGCGATTCACCAACTCGTCGATGCCTACGACGGAGTGAATGTAAAACTCGACAAATGCGGTGGCATCCAGGAATCTCTTCGAATGATCCACGTTGCGAAAGCCCTCGGCATGAAGACCATGCTCGGCTGCATGGTCTCCAGTTCGATCAGCGTCACCGCGGCCGCGCATCTCTCGCCCTTGGTAGACTACGCCGACCTCGACGGAAATCTCCTCTTGGCGAACGATCCGTACCGCGGAGTCGCGGTCCAGGAAGGAAAGCTCGTTCTGCCCGATGGTCCGGGCCTGGGGGTCGGACCGCGCAAATGATGGTCCGAGGGTCCTCGGCACGACTGATTGTCCCTGTGAGGCTCAAATGGCACAGATTTCCTGACCGCGAGGCCCGTAGCGAGGTACGACATTCCTCGTCAAACGGCCGGCCCGTTTCGAGGGCGACCTAATCGAACAAGTTCGTCCACCGGAAAGGTGCCCACCCCTTCCGGCCCCGGGGAAGACCGGCACCGCTCGTCTACTTCGTTCTAGGGCTCATTCGGGCGAAGGCCCAGCTCAGACCAATGAACGCGATCCCGATCCCGAAGAGTGCGTAGAACGCCGCGCCATAGTCGTCGGAATACGACTGGGCGACTACCCCCAGCGCTAGGACGACGAAACCGGCTCCAACGCACATGGCGCCCAAGGCGACCATAAACCCAGAAACCATCCACCAATTGGTCTCCGTAGGAGCAACCGCCATGCCCTCCCTGAGGCTCCTGGGCGATATCAGACTTCGTTACCGCTTAGCCCCGGGGAAACTCGGGGCCAGACAGGGGCAGTTCCGTTCGGTAGACTCTAACGACGGTCTATTTGGCCGCCCGCTTCCCTTTGTGTTTCCTCACGACCACCGGTACGAATGCCTCCGGGGCCGGTTCGTACATTTGAGGACTCACGCTGCAGCGTTCCGTGAATGACAGCCATCCGGACATGACCTTGTCGACCTTCCGGTCATTCAGTTCACGCCATACATCCAGGTCCTCGTAGCTGGAGTATTCCACCATGGTGATGCCGTCGGATTGGCCCAGGCCGAATGTGGTCATGTAGGTGCCCCGGTAAGTGCAACCGACCAATGCGAGCGCTTGACGCAGCTTTTCCTCGTTGTTCTTCAACCAAGTCGCAAACTCTGCTCTCTTCCCCCGCTGTAGGTTGAAGGGACTGATCACAAGAATGGAACCCATTCTGCTTCCCCCAGTTCCGGAGCCGGACACCGCGTAAAGACGTATGGGGAGTTCTCCACACGCCACCGAACCGAGTTGCGACGAGCGGCCTCGAGTTTCCCCCGGGACCGCTCAGATTGGAGGAGCGCCGCACCTGTCGCAGCGGTCTTTTGTCGCGTCGTACAAGTTTCCGCAATGACGGCAGTGCATCATGATCTGGGGGCGGCGGGGCCGTGGACAATCCCCAGCCGTTCGAAAAGGTCCGGTCAACCCCGGGGGAGCCTATGCGGTGACAATCGATCCATTTGGACCAGCGTCGTCGCCAGCCCAACCTGATTCAACTCATGCTCGCGCCGCATCTGTACGCGCAGTAAGCACCCGCGGCGGCAAGCACGACCACGACCGCGGGCACGTAGCCGGCATTGAAGAGGGCCACGTACCCGGCGGCGAACCAAACGAGAAACACGAAGGCCACCGCTCCCGCGAGCCAGAGACCACCGTGTCGGTTCCCCGGGGCCATGACCGGGTACAATTCGACGTTATATGCCCTCTTGCCGAATCCCTCCGGTTTGGAACGGCGCTGTCCCCCCGCGGTCTATTGCGGGTGCCGGAGCTGATAGAAGCGAAACGCAGCGTAGAGACCAATGATCTCGAAAGCGAGAATGACGAGCCCGACGAGGGCGCTGGCACCATAGTCCGTCGGGTCGTAGGTGGCGACAGCCCACTGTCCGGTAAGCCACACGACGAGCGAGAGGAGGACGAGTCCCACGTACAGCAGGGCTCGTCCCCGTTCGTCCATGCTCTGGTAGAAATCGACGTTTTATACCATGCTCCCCCTGAAGCCGGTTCGGAGAAACCTGTGCCCCGCAAGGAGCGCGGGTGGAAGGAATCGGTTCGGAGTTGGGTCAAGTGGAGACGGGATACGACGAGAAATTGTGAAGCAACTATAGTGGAGCAAAAGCGGATTCTCGACAGCTTCCCTCGGCTGTTTCGGCGCTGCGAGATCGAGCCGCCCTCTGCCCCGAGTAAGGTCACGCGCGAGATGGTGCGGAAGGTGTGGGCGGATTCGCCCCTCGCCCCGACGACCACATGTACTCACATGGTCGCCCTTCGCGTGAAGGGAAAAGGGACCTTCGGCGGCAAGTACCGAACGATTCCGCTCGCCCCTCAGGCGTCCGTCGCCCTGAATGAAGCATCCGTCGGGAAGCAAAGGGACGACCGTGTGTGCCCGTGGCCCAAGCACACAGCGGACAAGGACGTCCTGCGGGCCGCCGAACGCGCGAAGCTACGCGTTCGAGTCTCGGGACACGATCTCCGCCGGTCCCTTGCGCGTATCAGCATCCGAGCCGGTGCGAATCCGGCGAACGTTCAGAAGGTCCGAGGACACGCGTGCATCGACCCAACGCTCACTACGCGGGCATCGACGGGGCCGACATGCGGGAAGCCCTCGACGTTTTCGGCCGCGCATTGACGGCCGGCACGGCTCCGGACACCCGACACGGTTTTAGACCCGTACCCGTCCTATCGGCGGGGCCCGTAGCTTAGTTTGGCTGGAGCACCCGGCTGATAACCGGGAGGTCGCCGGTTCAAATCCGGCCGGGCCCACTCCTGAGCCGAGTAACACGACGATTTCGATCGGGGGCCTACGGTTGGGAGGTCGAAGAGGGGAAGCCTACCCAATGGGTGCACGACAGCCGAGCGCCGATCGACATCCCGAATTCTGAGCCGGAGGAAAAGATCCCCGAAATGCTCCACGTGTAAACTGAGCCACACGTCATGTTGGTGTCATGAAGGAGAGAATATCCGGAAACGTATTCCCCCGGCGCAAGAGGAGAAGTCTCATTCACGCTGGGAAAGTCCACTGTCAAACCGCCGGGGACAAGTACCGGGCTAAGGGATGCCAACAAGAGCACAATCAGAGAATCTCCGGTGTTCTCGAGCGTCAGGTTCAACGGTGGTCCGGAGGGAATCGGCCTGGAATCAATCTGGAACGATGAGATCGTGAGCATGGGTCGACTCGGTTGGAACGCGCCAAATCCCCAGGGCGAGGGCAAAGCGAGGACAAGAATCAACACCCCGATCGCGACCGCGCACACCAATTGCGACAAACGACGGCGACGCATTTTTCGTGCGGTCCCGGCACCTGGGCGGCGCCACTAGACGTACTTCCGGGCGTCCGCTTAAGGAATTGGCCCCTGCGACAGGCGAGACCGGAACCGGTCCCCTCAGACTGGGGCGGCGACGCGTCGCCGGCCGAGTTGTGTAGAGGGGACTGGCCGCGGATGACCGACCTTGAGTGCCGCAGCAATTTGACCCGGATTCCGCGCTCGGAGCCCGCCCGGGTGGGGAAGAAGTGAATAAAGGGGTCCGCGTTCCGGGGACGTAAGGTTCGGACCATGAACCGCTCGCCAACGTCCAGAGTAGGTGGCCGCCTTTCCGGCCGGCCCGCGAGATCGACCGCGAGCTCCAACCCGGCC
>Ga0187815_10001175_pt1 | contig 12394 bp, 11 predicted proteins | sample NC_S_5_FD_132962 | JGI IMG/M metagenome (GOLD analysis project Ga0187815, IMG submission 132962) | Wetland sediment microbial communities from Neuse River Estuary, North Carolina, USA - ASW-S_5 | ecosystem: Environmental > Aquatic > Freshwater > Wetlands > Sediment | place: USA: North Carolina...
ACATCATGCGCGGTTTTGCCAATAACGACGCCGAGTTCGGCCTCCCAGTCGACTTGATGCGATCGCGCCGGTAGCTTCGCGGGCGCGTCCGGGCCGATGATTGAATGCGTCGAGGTCTTGAGGAAGAACCATGGCCCGTCAGGGCGCGTCGAGCGGTCGACCGTGCGACCCTGCGCGCGTGCCATTTCCTCCATATGGTCCCAATAATTGGCGCCGGCGCAGAACAGGCCATCGGGATAGAGCACCGGCGCAAGGAGCTTGACGCGCTTGAGTGGTTTGCCGTTGGCCGGCTTGACCTTGGCGGCAGCTTTGACAAGCGCGCGATGGGTCTTCGCCCAAGTTCCGAGCATCGCCTTCACTGACGATGCGTCGATGCCGGTGCCGCGCAGAAGCGCCGCCGCCGGATAGACCCGATCACCGACGAGGATACCTGCTACCGGCTTGTTGCCGTCGCGATAGGTCAAAAGCCGGTACTCAACCATCCGCGCCTCCTGTGTTAAATCCGCGTCGATAGCCAGATGGCAAGCCGCGAACCCGCCTTGATTGCCGCCGACAGCAGAGGATAGCCGGGTGTCTCGGTGGCTCCATGCTTGAGTGCGGTGTCGCGATGTTCAAGCTCGTCGGCGCGGAAATCGGTCACGAGTGCGGCGAGGCCGGCGTCGGCATCGCCGAGGGCTTCGAGTTGACCGCGATAGTGTTCGTCTATGACTTCTTCAACGGCGACGGTGCAGGCCATCGCCGCATGTTCGCCCAACATCGCGGTCGCCGCGCCGAGCGCATAACCGGCAATGTGCCAGAGTGGCGACAGCGCAGTCGGCCGCACGCGCCGCTCAGCGACTAGCGTATCAAAGCGTTCGAGGTGGCGCCTTTCCTGTGCTGCCATGCGCCGCACCGCCGAAGCCGCGGTCGAATCTTTAAGCACCGCCAACTGCCCATCGTAAATGCGAGCAGCGCCGTATTCGCCGGCCTGGTCGACGCGGATCATGCGCGCGATCGCGTCGGCGCTGGCACGATCGCCTGGCAATCGCCCGGTCTTGAGCGCAGTTGCTTTGTTGTGCTGACGTCGCCTCATGCGCGCCGCGTCCAGGCGAAGAACGCGAACACGGCGATCAGCGATGAAGCGATAAAATTCCAGCCGGCAAGCGAGATGCCGCCGAGCGACCACTGTACTTGATCGCACATCACCACCTGGGTGCGCGCCAACATCTGTTTCAATTGCTCCAAGGTCTGCGGCACGCCGCCGTTGTTGGTGCACGCAGTCGGGCCGCGGAACCAATGGTATTCGACGCCAGCATGATAGAAGCCGAGCCCAGCGCTGACGACAAACAAAACTGCAACCAGCAGTAACGCTGCGCGCGACCAGCCGGGAGCCGGAAAGACCAGGGCCAGAAACGCAATCACGATTGCCGCGTAATAGGGCCAGCGCTCCATCAGGCAAAGTTCGCAGGGCTGCAAGCCACCCCAATATTGCGAAAACAATGCCGTGCCGATCACGACGATGGCGGCGAGGAGGATGATAATCAGTGGTCGGCGTGTTGTTGCCATGGGCTTACCGGACACGGCCTAGTCGTTGGGCCGCAGACGATGCTTCAGATGCGACCAGATATACCAGCCGATGCCAAGCACGATGATGCCGGCGATGACGACATCGAAACGCTGCATGATGGCGCGCAAACGCGGATCGCGATCCCATTGTTCGCCCAATTTGTAGCCGACATAAGCGAGTGCGAAGCACCAAGGCCACGAGCCGATGAACGTATAGATCTGGAATTTGATTTGCGACATGCCGGCAATACCTGCGGGCAGCGCGATGAAGGTGCGTACGACCGGCAGCAGCCGTCCGATCAGAACCGTGATGCCGCCGTATCGCGCGAAGAAATCGTGCGCCCAATCGAGCTCGCGCCGGCCCATCAACACATAACCGCCCCAACGTTCGATGAACGGACGGCCGCCGTAATAGCCGATCGCGTAGGCGATGGTCGAACCCAGGTTGCAACCGAGCGCACCCGCCGTGGCCACCAGGACGAGGTCGAAATGGCCGGTAAAAACCAGGTAGCCGGAAAACGGCATGATGATTTCGGACGGCAGGGGAATGCAGGCGGATTCGATCGCCATCAGAATGATGACGCCGGCATAGCCGAGGCCGGAGATCGTCGCGACGATCAGGCCGGCCAGCGATGGAACGATCTTGGCAAGCATGGCGTGGATAGGGCCTCAAGTGGCGTCGCGACGGAAGCGGCGATCTAGCCGCATCGGCGTTGCTGCCGCAAGCGCGAAGCCGGATTGACCGCGCGTGACCCGCCGCTATAGTGGCCGCCGCTGCCCCTGTGGCGGAATTGGTAGACGCGGCAGACTCAAAATCTGTTGCCCGCAAGGGCGTGCTGGTTCGAGTCCGGCCAGGGGCACCAACGCATTCAAAGGGGAGACCACAGCATCATGCACGGCAGCGGACTTCTCGTTCTTTTGCTCGTCGGCTTGGTCGCTGGCTGGCTCGCCGGCCAGATCGTACGCGGCCGGGGTTTCGGCCTGATCGGCGATCTCATCGTTGGCATTGTCGGTGCGTTCATCGGCAACTGGATTTTTGGCGCGCTCGGCATCTTCATCGGCATGGGCCTGATCGGCGCGGTTATCAGCGCGACCATCGGCGCGGTGGTTCTCGTTGCGATCATCCGGCTGATCCGCCGCGCTTAGCGGCCGCCATCGCGTTTCGGCCGAATTCAGCCGCTGTTGCGCAGGCCGGTGGCGATGCCATTGATGGTGCGGTGGATGTCTCGCACTGTGTCTTCGTCGGTGTCGCCTGCGCGATGCCGCTTCAGCAGCTCGATCTGAACGTGATTCAACGGATCGAGGTACGGGAAGCGGTTGCGGATCGAGCGGCTGAGCAACGGATTGCTCTCGAGCAACGACTTCTGCTCCATGATGTCGAGCAGTGCGGCGACGGTCGCCTGCCACTCGCCGCGCAACCGCGTGAATATGGTTTCGCGCAGCGCCGCATCGGTGACCAAACCGGCATAGCGCTCGGCGATGGCGATGTCGCTCTTGGCCAGGACCATGTCCATGTTGGACAGCAGCGCCGCGAAGAATGGCCATTCACGGTACATTGCTCGTAAGGTGGCGATGCCGTCTGCCGGATGTTCGGCGAGCCAGGCGCGTACGGCCGAGCCGAATCCATACCAGCCCGGCAGCATAAGGCGGCATTGCGCCCAACTGAACACCCAAGGGATCGCGCGTAAATCGGCGATGCGTCGCGACGGTCGTCGTGACGCCGGACGGCTGCCGAGATTGAGATGGACGATCTCACCGATGACCGTCGCTTCCCAGAAATAGCGCTCGAAATCGGGCGTTTCGTAAACCAAGCCCCGATAGGCACGATAGGCCTCGGCCGACAGCGTCTCCATCGCCGCGATGAATGGCGCCGGTGGTGCGGAAGCGTCGGTCGACAGTAAGCTCGCTTCGATGGTTGCGGCGGCCAGCGCTTCAAGATTGCGCCGGCCCACCTCCGGATTGGAATATTTCGCGGCGATCACCTCGCCTTGTTCGGTGATGCGGATGGCGCCGTCTACAGCGCCGGAGGGTTGCGCCAGGATCGCCTGGTAGCTCGGGCCGCCGCCGCGACCGACGGTGCCGCCGCGACCGTGAAACAGCCGTAGCCGAACGTCGTGACGACGGCAGGATTCAACCAGTGCGGTCTCAGCCTTCCACAGCTCCCAACCTGACGTGAGATAGCCGCCGTCCTTGTTGCTGTCGGAATATCCGAGCATCACCTCCTGCACGCCGCCGCGGCTGTCAATGAGGCGGCGGTAGATCGGCAGCGCCAGGAGGCGATCGACGATCGCGCCGCAGTGGCGGAGATCGTCGATGGTCTCGAATAGCGGAACGATGTCGAGCTCGATTTCGTGCTCGCGTGGACGATACAGGCCTACTTCGCGCAACAGGAGCGCAACCTCGAGCACGTCAGAAACGCCGTCCGCTTTGGAAATGACGTAGTTCGCAATTGCGCCTTTGCCGTAGTGCAGTTGCATTTCGGCGGCGGCACGCAGGATGCCCAGTTCCGCGGTAGTTTCCTCGGAATAGGTGACTGACGGCGAGACCAGAGGCCGCGCTGTCGCGAGTTCGGTAACCAGCGTCGCGACCCGTTCGTCCTCGCCGAGACCGCGATAATTGATGCCCGGTGTCGCGGCCTCGAGCAATTCGGCAACGACACGTTCATGCACATCGGCGTTTTGGCGCAGGTCGAGCGCCGCGAGATGGAATCCGAACACGTCGACTGCGCGGCGCAGATCGCGAAGCCGGCCCCGCGCCAACATTGCCGAGCCGTTTGCCACGAGTGAAACGTGGATCACCATGAGATCGGCGGCGAGCTCGCCGGCGGCGCCGTAAGGTGCAGCTTGGCCAACCGGCGTGCGCAACGCCTCGGCACCGTTAAGCGCCTGGGCGGTGGCGGCAACGCGCGCATAGATCCCCGTAATGGCGCGGCGATATGGTTCGCTCGCGCGGTGGGGTGAGTGATCGGGCGATCGCGCGGCGAGCTTATGAAGTTCGGGCGTTGTACTCACCAGCGACTCGTGCAGAGAAAATTCGCGGCCGAGCTCGTGCAATTGGTTCAAGTAATAACCCAACGCCCGATCGCTCTGCATTCGTACTGCTTGGCGCAGGACCTCGGCCGTGACAAAAGGATTGCCGTCGCGATCACCGCCAATCCAGCTACCCATTCGGAGGAATGACGGCAACGGCCCCGGCATCGCGTCGGCGAGTTGATCCTCGAACGCCGCGTAAAGCCGGGGCAACTCATGCAAGAAGGTGTAATCGTAATAAGCGATGCCGTTAGCGACTTCGTCGATCACCGCGAGACGGCTGCGGCGCAGCAGGGCCGTCTGCCACAAGGTCAGTACGGCGCGCCGCAAAGCCTCCTCGTTGGCTGCCATTTCATCGGGTGTGAATGTCATGCGATCGCGTTCGGCGAGCAGGGTCGCAATTTCCCGCTCGCGGTCGAGCGTGCTGCGGCGCCGTACTTCGGTCGGATGGGCGGTGAGGACGGGACAGATCAGCGCCCGCCTGAAGAATCCGTGCAATGCAGCTGGCGAAATCCCTGCACCGCGGACCTCCGCAATCGCGCGCGCGACTGTCCCTTCGCGCGGCGCTGATGCGACCATCGCGTGCGCCCGCGTACGCCTGATGTGGTGCTGGTCTTCGGCGAGGTTGGCGAGGTGCGAAAAATAGGTGAATGAGCGGATGACTCGCGTCGTCTCATCGCGCGAGAGGCGGTTCAAAGTGCTCTCTAGCTCCTGGCGTGCGGCCTCGTCGGCGTCGCGATGGAAACGGATCGAGGACCGTCGAACGCGTTCGACGATTTCAAAAACTGCCTCACCCTCTTGGTCGCGCAGTGTCTCGCCCAGAACGCGTCCCAACAGCCGAATGTCGTTGCGTAGCGGCGAATCCTTGTCGGGAATCTCAGCAATCCCCGTTGACTCATTCGATTCCGCCGTTGCCCTGGACGTCACCGGTTAGGCCCCGTTCGCTCGACCATCCGGCGAGTGTCTCTGCGAACCACACGCGCGGGTTGCTGGCAGGCCGAATTCGTTTGTCATCGCCGTTATTTCAGTTGAGCCCCTGATCGGATGCCGATATTTAGCCGATCAGAGATGCAATTGTCTCAGGATTCATTGCCGCACAAAGGATTGGGGCCGAGGCGCCGTGACGGGGTGCCGGTCTGCACCCATGGCCGTCCGGTAATCCGATCCGCATGATGGCAGATACTCGGATTGCTCGGCAAATCATCGCAGTCGCGATCGGCAACGCGCTCGAATGGTATGATTTCGCTGTTTACGGATATGTCGCCGTAACCATTTCGAAGCTGTTCTTCCCGCCTGAAACCGGCTGGGCCCCGTTGCTCGCAACGTTTGGGCTATTTGCTATCGCGTACCTTGTCCGGCCATTGGGTGGCATCATCCTCGGTCACTATGCTGACCGGTATGGCCGCAAGGTATTGTTGGTCTTTCTCATCGGGTTGATGTCGGTTGCGAGTGCAATGATTGCCGCGGCTCCTACTTATCAAATGGTCGGAATGGCCGCGCCCGCGATCATTCTTGTCGCTAGGTTGTTGCAGGGCCTCTCGGCCGGCGGCGTTTTCGGCAGCGCGACGGCGTTCCTCGTCGAACGTGCACCGCCGAAATCACGCGGATTCTACGGCTCGTTGCAATTTTCGGGGCAAGGCGCGGCGATCCTGCTTTCCGGGATCGTTGGGCTCTTTGTGACGCGCTTTCTCAATCTTCACCAGTTAGAATCGTGGGGGTGGCGCCTGCCATTTCTTTTAGGCGTGGCGGTCGGACCCGTGGGCGTTTATATCCGATACAGGCTCTCGGAATCCCCGGAGTTTGAAAAAGAGCGCGCGCGTCATGACGGTGGCACATCCGTCATGAACGTATTGGCGACGTGCAAATATGACATTTTGATTGGTTTTGGGCTCGTGGTCGGCGGCACTGCCGCCTTTTATGTCTTGTTTGTCTTCATGCCGACCTATGCCGTCCGAATGCTCAATCTTGGGTTCGCGGCATCGTTTCTGGCACCGATCGTTGCAGGTGTCACCGTCGCCACTTGCTGCCCACTAATGGGATGGGTCTCGGATCGGACTGGGCGGTGGCCGGTCATGACTGTCGCGGCCGCGGTCTTTCTGGTCGTCGTGTATCCAGGCTTTTGGTGGTTGCGGGCCGCACCGAACGCCACGACGCTCGCAATTCTTGAATTCGGCTTCGGCCTTTTATTTGCAGCGTACGCGGGACCGGCCGGAGCCACCATTGCCGCACTTTATCCTGTGCTTAGCCGTGCGACCGCAATGGCTGCCGCTTACAATTTGGGCGTTGCGCTATTCGGAGGCTGCGCGCCCGTCATCGTCACGTGGCTGATTATGCGCACCGGTGATCCAATCGCACCCGCGTATTACGTTATGATCGGTCTGTCCATCAGCCTGGTTGCACTCGCAGCGCTAATGTCGCTTGGTGTAGTTGACGACAGGGGTTCACGCGTTGCTTTGGGTTCGTTGCTCGGTGCACGGGAAGACTGATCGAGGTGGCAATCCCATTGGCCGGTTGAGATCGCCGGTTTCGATCCGAAGCCACGATTCCATTGCGGCATCGCGCGGGCACGTGAGTAGATCGTAACGGTGCAACTCGTCTCCCTCGCCGGGACGCGTACGCCAGATTCCGAGGTCTATTCCCGTCATACCATAGATGTCGAAGGCGTGGCGGCGCACAAGCGACCCTTCGATGATGGCAACGAGCCACGACCAACGCCAGTGGCAAAGAATCCATAGATGGTGCAACCGTAACATCGCCGCAAGCGTATGGCCGCCCGTCACACCCTGCGCCAAGTAGACCGATCCCGTGCAGACGACGTGACATGCTTTGATCGTCTTGGCGATATTGGCGCGAACGACGCATTTGTCGGGGTCTTGCCACATCGTTGGCGGATGCATCACCCAGAATCGCCCGCTTTCCATTTCTTCCGCCAAGCTTTGCTCGCACCAAATTAGGCGAGACGCGATGCATCCCCGCGGTTCGTTATCGTGGAAGAGCGCCATAACGACGGTATCGTTGGGCGTGGCGTTCGGGTGAAAGCGCAAGTCGTTGGTCTGAATCAGTCGCTTCATGCGCCCAGCGCTCGCCCGATAAAGCCAATCGGCGCTGGCTAGATTGCGACTTACGACAAGCCGAAGCCCTTGCGATTCAAGCGACCTTAAGAGCGGCGGAATGAGCGTCGCGCCAACCGTATGGATGCGATCGAACGAGAATCTCTCGTCAGGAAAGAATTCATCGACGAAATCGCGAAACTCATTGCGGACGAGCCGCATATCGCTAGCAGGAACGTGGCCACCGTCATGCATGGTTTTGTAGCCTCATCAGCCGTGTTGTGTTGTGCTCCCATTCGGCTTTCGGCCGCGGGATGCTGCGCCGACCATTCGTGCGCGCTCCAAGGTTGGGACATCGGATGGAGCCGATCCAGTTCGCGAATTTCGGCTCGTGGCCGCTGCGAAAATCGTGCGTTTCATAATTTTCACCGGTGAGCGGACGACAGACGCCCTGCCGGATCTGGCGCCCGACACCGTATGGCTACGAGCAGCAAGTCGACGGCTGTTTTGTGCATCGAGTACGGCAGGACAAGAACGTCGAAGTGGCGGGCGAAGCCATCAACGATTTCATCGATCTGTTCGTGAATCGGTGCTCGGCGTTCGACGACGTCGGCGAACCACTTCAACGCATGTTTCCGCAGATCCGGGAGTGGCAACTCATCAAGTGTCTTGCCGGTAAAATCGGCTCCCAGCCGCGACACCAGCTCGGTCCCGTGGAGGCGGATGCGGAAACCTTTTGGGGCGGAAATGACGTCGACCAACGCCAAATGGCCGAGGATGTACCGCATCTTGATTGGATCGACGCTATCTCGCGTCGGCATCGAATGATTGCCGCGTTCGTGATCCCAGTATTGGTAAAGGCGGCGCAGCAGCGCATCGCCAATCAGTAGTGGGGTGGCGGTCAGCGAGGACATGATGCTTGACGGTTGCCTGGCGGCGCGGGACGCACCTTTGCCGCCGGTTGGACCGACGCTCGATAGGGACTCCAGCCCGATGAGGCCGGTAAATCGCGATCAGTTCGTGCAAAATGTCGCAAGCCAGGACGGCCAACGGCGCTTTTGGGCGGGGCATCGGCGGCAGGTCGCAGTTGGCTTGATTGATATGCGAGAGTATGCATGTTCGATAAAAATGCGTAATATTCGGGACAGGTCTGGTGTCCCGCTTGACAACTTTGGAAGCGCGGATGGGGGGCTTTCAGTCGAGGTTTCAGGAGGCGCTGCGGCGGCGCCTATTTCCGAATGCGCCCCTGCATCTCAAGCAGATCGCGGGTGCGATCGGACGTGCGGAGAACACCGTCACACGTTGGTGGCGAGGCGAGACACGGATCGCCGGTGACGATCTCTTTCGTATTGCCCGCTATCTGGTGGATCGTGGCGACACCGCCTTCTTGCGCGATATCTTTCAGGATCTTCTGCCGACCGACAGCGCGCAGGTTGGAACCGAGGAGAAGGCGCTTGAGTTGATTCGCGCACTCATGCGACAGCTCCAGACCACCGACTCCGACGGCGGCGATCGTCACAGCTGGATCACCGCTGACGGAGAGATGGCGGTCGCGACTTCAGGACATTCGGCTTACGTCCGTACGAATTTGGGCTTGCCGCAGGGCTCAGGTGATTTGGCCGCGTATGCAATGCGTGTTCTGGGATGGATTGCGGTTACCGAGCGCGCCGATCGCACTGTGGTCATCCGCCACGATGGTCGCCGCGTCGCGCCGCTCGCGGCTGAACGCATCCAGGAGTGGCTTGATGAGTGTGCCGACCGTATCAGGCACGTTCGCCGCCTGGTTCATATGGATCGGCAGTGGATCGAGGCCAATCATACGAGCGCCGACGCGGCGGCGACGGCAATTGCGCGCATCGCATTCATTTTGCGCGTTACGCGGCGCCCATGGAGAGTGAACGCGTTACCGCTTCAACAAATTTCCGATCCATTGCTCGTTGAATTGATGTCCGTCTACCACCAGACGCCGCAACAGTTGATTCACGCCGCGGCAAGACTCGGCGCGTTCACAACGAGCAATCTTTTCGGCGTCAATCACGACGAAGTTGTCTCGCACCATGTTGCGACCGGATTTGGTTTTGACACGTCGCTGTTGGTTGGGGTGAATGTTCTCGCGCGTGCCGATACCGATTACGCGATGATGGTGCACGCACGAATTCTTCGCACCCGGCGCGACGGGCCCAACTACAACGAGCTGATCGGTACGATCGACGACCGACATGTTCGCTATCTCAATTTGGCCTTGCCGGAGCCTGGGCCGCAGGGTCGGGTGTTGACGTCAACAGTGATGCTCGAGTGCGAGCGCGTCAGCGCATAGCGCCGCTATACAGAGGCGTATGGCATCCCGAGGCGCGCTGACAGCGCTTCGGCCGCCGCCGGCAAGAACGCTTTCGCATCCGGTAAGATCACCGCCGCCGATCTCACATGGTGGTGCGCCGGGTCGACGCCCGGCGGTGCAGTCCCCTGTTCGGTAAGCGCCTTGACCGCCGTGAGCAGGCGATTGCGGGCCATGATGATGCCGTTGTCGGTCGAGACAAGGTTTTCGCGGCTGCGGTCGACGATCGGTCCCATGCTCTCCTGCAGGCTGGCATCTTGCATGGCGATACCTTCAACGCCGCTGAAGCTGCGGCCGGCTTTCTGCGCCGCGCGATCCATCAAATAGTCGTTGTCCTTATTGGCCCGCGGCCGGTAGGTGCCGGGCAAGTATTTGACGTGGACGCCGTGGCCGTCGCGCATCGCCGCGACCTCGGCCTTGGCAAGCGCACGCGTCGGGTGATAGTCGAAGCTCCACGCCCAGCAATTCTCGTCGTCGATCGGGATCCAGAAGTGGCCGTGCACCGGGTAATCGGAACGCGGCGGCACGATGGTGACGCACGGCATGACCCACGGCGTGATGCGCCAGTACCAATTGCCGTTTTCCGCCTTGCGCCGCGCGCCGATGAACAATCCGCCTGGCGCGGTGACGACCTCGAAATGCGGCTGGGCATCGTCGAGGTTGTATTGGTTGGCCCTGGCTCCCTTGAACAGCGGGTCGGTGTTGAGCGTGGCGCGGTGTAGGAACGACACGTGACTCGAATCAATGCCGCCTTCGAGCGCCTGCAACCAATTGCATTCCTGTAGACGTTTCGAAATGAAGCGCTGTTCGGATGCTACCAGCGCGAACTCATACTCGGGCAGTGGCGGTTGCTTCTCTGCAGGTCCCATGTAGGTCCACAGGATGCCGCCGCGCGCGATCAGCGGATACGCGGTCAACTTGATGCGCTTGCAGAACCCGCTCTCGGGCTCGGATGGCACCTCGACGCATTGCCCGGTGACGTCGTATTTCCAGCCATGATAGGCGCAGCGGATGCCGCCCGCCTCGTTGCGCCCGAACCACAGCGATGCGCGGCGATGTGCGCAGAACTCGTCAATCAGGCTGAGACGCCCGCCGCTGTCACGCAGCGCCAGCAATCGCTCGCCGAGCAGCTGGATGCGCACCGGCGGGCAATCGTTTTCCGGCAGCTCCTCCTCGAGCAACGCCGGCAGCCAATAGCTGCGGAACATCAGACCCATCGCGGTGCCGGGACCGGTGCGCGTCAGGAGCTCGTTCTGTTCGCGCTTCAGCATGGCGGCATCATAGCGCCCGCCGGACGTGGCTCAAAACGTCTCACGCCAAGGCCGCAGTTCGATCTCCCAGCTCCACGCGCTGCGGGGCTGCCGGTGCAGTTGCAGGTAGGTCTGCGCAATGGCGTCAGGGTCGAGCAAGCCGTCCTCGCCAAGTGCGGGGGCGCGCGGATGGCCCTCGCGGGCGATGGCGCCGTCGATCACGATGTGGCCGACATGGATATTCTGCGGTTGCAGCTCGCGGGCGAGGGCCTGGGCGAGGCCGCGCAGCGCGAATTTTCCCATGGCGAAGGGTGCCGACCTCGGGTAGCCCTTGACGCTGGCTGAGGCGCCGGTGAAGAGCAGCGTGCCGCCGCCCTTTTTCAGCATCGCGCGCGCCGCCTCTTGCGCCACCAGGAAGCCGCCATAGGCGAGGCTCATGAGCGACTGGTGTACGGCTGCGGTGTCGACCTCGGTGATACTGCCGCGCACCGCACGCCCGGCGTTGTAGACCACGAGGTCGGGCGCGCCGATTTCTGCTTCGACCCGTTCGAACAGCGCCGCGACGTCATCCGGCTTGGTCGCGTCGCACGCATAGGCGCGGGCGCCGGTTTCGGCGCACAATGGTTCGAGCTTCCGGATATCGCGCGCCGCGAGGGTGACGCGCATGCCTTCCTTGGCAAAGAGCCGGGCGAGGGCGGCGCTCAGGCCGCTGCCGGCGCCGACGATGAGGGCGATCTCCGGCATGCGTGTCCCGCCGCGCCGCCGGTGTTCAATCGCGCCGGTCGGGCAGCAGCGCCTCGGCGGCGTCGCGCGCGGCGGCGCGCTTCAGCGCCTCGCGCTTCAGTTCGACCATCACCGGCTTCTGCTGGCGGGCGCGCACCATGCCGGGATTGATGTGCGTCGCCGGTCCGGCGGAAAGCAGGCGGAACCCGACAAGCTGCGGCGCGTCGGCCGTGCCGCCGAGCTCGGCCTCGACCTCCTGGCCCTTGAACAAGCGGGTGATGTTGCCGCGTTCGAGCAGCGGCGGCTCGAACGGCAGATCGCCGCTGACGCCTTGCAGGCGCAGCGCGCCGCGGCGGGTTTGCGGATCGAACCAGCGGACGACGCCGCGGGTCAGGCGCTCGCGGCTGGGCGGCGGCGCCAGCGGCGCAACCTCGACCGGCTCTTTCTCTTTGACCTCGGCAC
>Ga0187815_10001176_pt1 | contig 12392 bp, 12 predicted proteins | sample NC_S_5_FD_132962 | JGI IMG/M metagenome (GOLD analysis project Ga0187815, IMG submission 132962) | Wetland sediment microbial communities from Neuse River Estuary, North Carolina, USA - ASW-S_5 | ecosystem: Environmental > Aquatic > Freshwater > Wetlands > Sediment | place: USA: North Carolina...
GAGGACCGCAGCATCGACGAGACCCTCGACATCGGCTGGAAGATCCTGTCGGACTTCCCGGACAGCGAGCTCAAGCGGATCAAGCCCGAGTTCATCGCGAAGTACCGGAAGAGCGCCGCCGCGGCCTAGCCCCGAGGGATTGGGTACAGGGAAGTAGATGGCGATTGAGAACGTGCGACCGACCCGCCTCGAGCTGCTGCGCACTCGCCGCCGGATCCTGGTAGCGCGACGGGGGCTCAAGCTGCTTAAGCTGAAGCGCACCGCGCTGATCCAGGAGTTCTTCGCCCTCTCCCGGGAGGCTCGGGAGCTGCGCGGCGACCTCCAGCGGAAGGTCGCGCGAGGCTACGGGTCGATCCGGATGGCGGAGATGCTCGAGGGAGCCGTCCGGCTCGAGAACGTCTCGACCCTTCTTCCACAGATCCATCCGGTCCGGGTCGCGACCAAGAACGTGATGGGCGTCCGGACGCCCCGCGTTGACGGAAACGCGTACGTTCCTCTCGAGGCGCCCGAGCTCCTCGACCTTCCGACTTCGATCGACGAATCGATCCGGCACTTCCAGGGGATCTACGTGGTCGTGCTCAACATCGCCGAGAAGGAAAACGGGATGCGGCGGCTTCTCAAGGAGATCGAGAAGACGAAGCGCCGGGCGAACGCCATCGAGAACGTGCTCGTGCCGCGCCTCGAGAACACGGTGCGCTACATCAAGTTCCGATTCGACGAGTTGGAGCGGGACTCCTTCAGCATGCTCAAGTCCGTCAAGCGGAAGATCGAACGCGAGGCCGAAGCCACCTTGGGGGCCCCCGTTGCCGCGTAACGTGGTCCTGTTCGCCTGGGCTCGGATGGGCCTCACGACGGTCCGCGTGCTCGTCGTCGTGGTGGCGCTCGTGGCGCTCAAAGCAGCAGGAGTGTTCTGAACCGATGGCCGTCCCCGCAGCGTCTGGGATCAGGAGCCTGGACAGCCTGGCCTCGCTGGAAAAGCTGAAGCAGGTCGAGACCGACGGAGAGTCGAATCTCCGGACGGTCCGGGGGAAAATCGACCTCACGCTCTCCCAACTGCGCGCCGATGGCGAGGCCCAGGTCCAAGCCGCCCGGCAGCAGGCCGAGGAGGAGGGCGCCGCGCTCCTCGTGCGCGCCCAGAAGGAGGCGGACGCCGAGGCCGCCCGGATCCTCACCGAGGCGAAAGCCACGCTCGCTCAGCGCGCCAAGGCCGGCCCCGGGGACCTGTCCGGCGCCTGGCCTCAGATCCTGGACGCTCTGTTCGGCGAGTTCAGCTGAGCCCTTCTGGACCATCACCGAGGCAGTATGGGATTCCTGCGACCGGTCCTGATGACGAAGGTCGGCGTGGTCGGTCTCAAGACCGACCGCGAGTGGATCCTCTCAGTCCTTCACGACCAGGGTGTCATCCAGGTCGAGCCGCTCAGCAAGCCGACCCTGGCAATCTTCCCCGCCGAGGGCACCCCCGACATGCAACGTCAGGTAGCCGACCAGCTGCTCCGGATCCGGGGCATCAAGAGTGCCCTGCCGCCGACGGGACCCGTTGTGGCCCAAGCGTTCCCTACCCTGGACGGGCTGCTCGCTGCGGCCCGCGCCATCCCTATCGAGGGGACGGTCACCGCGTTGAAGCGGGAGGAGGACCGGCTCCTGACGGAGCGGAAAGCGGTCGCGGACCTCATCGACGTACTGACCCGGTTCTCGTTCTACACCGGCCCGCTCGATTACCTCCACATGGAGCACCTGCTCGGCTTCTTCGGAGAGGTGCCGACCGAGAGCTACGCGCCGCTCCGCGCCCAGATCGATGCGATGGCCGACGTGGTCTTCCTCGAGTCGCCCGGCCCGGAGACCGTGCGGTTCGCCCTCGCCGTGAACTCCGACCAGGCGGAGGCCGTGAGCCGTCTGGCACAGCAACGCGGCGTGGTCCTCACCTCGGTTCCCCCGCTCACCGGCACGATCGCCGAGCGGAAGCCGGAGCTCGAGAAGCGGCGCGGGGAGCTGGACGCCCGGCTCGCCGAGATCCGGACCCAGCTCGCCGACCTTGCGAAGGTGTGGTACGCTCCGGTCGCGTCGATCGAGGAAGGGCTCACGATCGAGGCCCGGAAGCTCGAGGTCTACGGGCGGATCGGCGCGGGAGAGACCGTCTTCGCCCTCGAAGGGTGGGTCCCCCTGCGCTCGCTGCCGAAGCTCGACGCGGCGCTCTCGACGGCCACCGGGGGCCACACGGTGTTCTACAAGGTCCCGACGACCGAGGAGCCGCCCACGCTCCTCGACAATCCGAAGTGGGTCCGGCGGTTCGAGTTCTTCATCCGGTTCTACGCCCTCCCCCAGTCGGACGAGTGGGACCCGACGTGGCTCTTCGCCCTCGCTTTCCCGCTCTTCTTCGGCTTCATGCTCTCGGACATGGGCTACGGCCTCGTGATCCTGTGCTTCTCGCTCTGGATGGTGGCCGGGTTCCCCGGCCGTCAGTATGTGCCGGGCTTCCTCAAGCGGTTCCTCAAGCGGATCATGTCACCCCAGGCGATGCAGTCCCTCGCCTGGACGCTGATCCCCGCCTCGCTCATGGCGATCCTCTTCGGATGGTTCTCGAACGAGTTCTTCGGACCGACCGTCTCCCTTCCAGGACCGCACTGGGACGTTCGGAGCAACCTGGGGGACCTGTTCCTCGTCGCCGGCTTCATCGGCCTGACGATGGTCGTCCTAGGATTCGTTCTGGGCGCGCTGAAGGCGTACTATCACCACCGCCCGAAGGAGGTGACCGCCAAGCTAGCGGGCATCTCGATTGCCTTCGGCCTCACATTCCTGGGCCTCCAGCTGGTGAGTACAACCTTCAAGGGACTCCTCGGCCCGCTCCTCCTCTCGACGCCCGCCACGGACGTCGAGATCGCGCTTCTCTTCGCTGGCATCGGGGCGATCTTCTATGCCGAGGGAGGTCAGGGCATGCTCGCGCTCACCGAGATCCTGAGCCACATCCTGTCATTCCTCCGGCTGGTGGGTATCCTGCTCTCCTCCGTCGTCGTGGCGATCCTGGTGAACCACATCGCGGGCGGGCTGTACCATTCCGGGATCGCCGGAAGTCTGGTCATCGGCGCGATCTTCGGCACGCTCATCCTCGTCGGCGGGCAGATCTTCAATGTGGTCCTGGCCGTCTTCGAGCCCGGGATCCAAGGAGCCCGGCTGATCTTCGTCGAGACGTTCTCGAAGTTCTACACGGGGAACGGCAGGCCGTTCCGTCCCTTCGGCAGCCGACGGGTCCGTACCGTGCCCGCGACGATCGGTTTCGCCACGGTGGGGGTCCCCCCACCACCCCCTGTAGATTAGCGCCCGGCTCGCCCTCAGAGCGCCGGCGAGATGAGGAGCGGTTCGAGCTGATCCCTCGGCACGCCGTAGGCCTTGGCGTAGACGATCCGCTGGAGGTCGTTGCGTTCGAGCTCGGCGAGCAGCAGGAAGGCGAAGATCACCGAAAGAGAGAGCGGGTACGACCGGAGCTGCTTCAGCTGGTCGATGGCGCGTTGGCGCGTCAGGGCGGCCTCGAACCCGACCAGGCTGCGGTCGGCACGGTACCGTTCCAGGCCATCGGTCAGGCGAGGGGCGCGCGTCTCGAGCGCCTGGACGAGGTCCGGAACGTCCCGCGCGGTCGAATAGAGGTCCTGCGCGGCCGCCTTCCCCCAGTCGCCGCCCTCGAGGAACCTCGGGAAGACGACCTCCGGCGCGAAGCTCGCGTCCCGTCCCTTGAGGAGCAACAGGACGTTCCGTACGTCGATCTCGGTCTGGATGAACCGGCGAACGGTCCACTCATCTCCCTGGAAGAACCTCGTTGCCTCCAGGAGCTGGGCGTAGTAGTATCGGTCCAGCGCCGACAGCAGGGGGAAGATATCCTTCGTCCGCTGGAAGGTCTCGACCAACGGCAGGAGCACCGCGCCGTAGCCGAACTTCACGAGGCCTTGGACCACCGCCTCGACGGTCGGCGCCTGCATCAAGAGGCGGAAGTCGTCGAGCACCATCGGTCCCGCGAGCAGCCCGGCAGGGAGCTCCCGCGGCGAGACCAGGAACGTCTCCTCTTCGGTGAGGGTCCGTCCCTGTACCTTCGCCGCCAGGATCGCGCCCACGTTCTGGACGTCCCAGCGTCGCAGGTACGCTTGGACGATCGGCCGGCCGGAGAACGGAGCGACCTCGAGGCCCATCCGGTTCCGTTGGACGAAGTACCGGTTCACGGCCACCTCGATCAGGTCCGCGCCGCGGTAGGTCGCGGCCGCCTGTCCGAGGTACGGCCCGTACGGCGTGGGCTCGAGCAGCTTCGCGATCTCTCCCACATCGGGGGCATTGGCGAGCGTGTTGTACGTGTCCTTGGGGAGAAACGAGGGCAGCTGGGCCTTGATTCGGCCCAACGGGCTCGCGTAGGGGGAGCTCGACATCCGGCGCGCCCTCCCTTACGTCGGCAAGAGGGACCGGAGCTCGTCCTCGCGGAGGCGGAGGAGCTCGTCGAACGTGAGGTTCAACCGTCGGCTGCCATCCGATGTCTGGGCGACGAACCCCCCGGTGACGGGCAGCGGCGCATCGTCGTATCCAGCGCCAGCGATCGACCGCAGAAGTTTCGCATCGTCTGCGCGGCCGCGGACCTTGAGATCCTTTCCGAGGCGGCTCGTCGCGGAGGCGTACATCCGTTTCAGCAGTTTCGGATAGTCCGAGCTTTCAGCGTAGGTGGCGAGCTGCGCCTTCACGGTGTCGAGGAGCTCCCTCGTCCGGGCCTCCTGGAACTCGTACCCCAGCTTCTTCGCTTCGAGACGAGCCCCCGCGATGCGGCGGACGCGCTCTCGCGCCGCCTCTTGCGTGGCCCGGCGAAGAGCCTCGGACCGGATCACCTCGATCCGACGTGCCCGGTCCGCCAGAATTCCGGCCCGCTCTTTCTCGAAACGGGCTTGCTCGCCGGCGATCTCCTGCTGCGCGCGGCTCTCTATCTCCGCGACGAGGCGCTCGAGGCTCATCGGCGGGCCGTGCCTCTAGAACACGTTCAGGATGAGCAGGATTCCGAGCGCGAGGCCGATGATCCACAGCGTTTCGGGAATCACGAAGAAGAACAGCACTTGACCGAACTTCTCCGGCTTCTCGGCGATGATCCCCATTCCGGCGGCCCCGATTCCGGACTGGGCCATGCCGGTTCCGATGAGTCCACCCGCGATCGCAATGCCCGCTGCCAACGCTAGTTCGGGGTTTGCCGGCATGAGTATCGGGCCGCCGAGTTGGGTGCAGTATATAAGGCGAGACCCGTGCGAAATCGCCGCATCTCCTCGCCGGTGGAGGAGGCCCCGGACCGCTCCCCCCGGGACCGGCGTCTCAGGGGACCAGACTGCTATAAACCAGGGCCTCTTGCGGCCGCCGAAGGACCATGAGCGAGCATCTCAAGGAGATCGCAGCGCAGCTGACCAAGGACATGAACCTCGACCTACCACCGGTACAGGTTTCCTACCTGGATTCGCCACCTGCCGGCGTGCCGGAACACCCGGGAGGCGTCCCCTCCGTATGCACCTTCTTCGCCTTGGGCACTGAGAAGACGTTCTACGCCGGCCTCCCCCAGCACGAGGACTGCGAGATCGGGGCGTTCGTGCTCGGAATCCCCCCCGAGGGCACCGTAGGGGCTCGTCTCATGGGAACCATCGGCACGATGCAGAAGGAGGGCTACCTCAACGCCGGCGAGGAAGCCCGCGTGCCACACAACGCGAAGGCGCCCAAGTACGTCGCCTACGGCCCGCTCGGGTCGTTGCCCATGGCGCCGACCAGCGTACTGCTGTTCGCCCGCCCGGACTCCGCCATGCTGGCCCTCGAAACGGCGGGGGCGGGCGCCGACGCCCCGCCGGTTCCGATGAATGGACGGCCGATGTGCGCCATCATGCCGATCATGAACAACGGCGCCCGAGTGGCGGTCTCGCTGGGCTGCACCGGCTCCCGGATCTACACGGAGATGGGGAACGACCGAATGGTGGTGGGCATCCGTGGGGACCACTTGGATCAGTTCGCGAAGAAGCTGTCCGGCATTGTGCACGCGAACCAGTGGGTCACGGTCGAGGACCGCCGCCGGAAGAAGGAGTCCTCCCACCCGTTCCACCGGGCGGCGCGCTGAACCGGGACGACTACGCCTCTTGAGTGGCCGTGGCCGGCCGGGCCGAGCGTCCGGAGCCGCTCGAGGGCCTACGCAGCAGGAGGGCTGTAACGAGCACGACCGCGATCGACACGTACGACGCGAAGCAGACCAGGCAGTGTGCGTGGATCAGCACCAGTTCGACCGCCGCGAAGTAAACCGAAAACGCGAACCCCGCCGCCGAGACCAGCGTCAGCGTGTCCAGCCAACGTCCCCGACCGAGACGGTAGACCTGGACGTCGAGAAGGAAGAGGAGGACAAATCCGCCGATTCCCCACGCGTAATCCGGAATCCCGAGCGTCGTGGTGTAATTGCTCTGGTCCACCTTGCTGCAGGAAAGGAAGGGGGAGACCGAACAAAATCCCCGGAGGGCTGGGTCGAGCGTCTCGGCGGCCGAGAATAGCCCGAACGCCAGACCGGCGACGATCGCGAGCGGAAGGATCGCGTGGAGTGTCTCTGACCGCATGGGAGGTGCCTAGCCGATCTGGTCGTAGTCCGACAAGACGTTCCCGGTAAGGAGCGCCGCCGGCTGGCCGCCGTCCACCTTCAGGATGAACGCGGTCAGCCAGTCGGCCGCCGGCGAGACCGCGGTCCATGCGGGGCCATTCTGGGAAGTGACCTGTCCCTGAACCTCGGCAGTGGTCAGTCCGGCTAGAGAGGCGGGGCTGACGAGCGTCCCTACGGTGTAGTAATGGCCTCCGATCACAAGGAACGGTATCGACCCACCCGAGTCATACGCCACGTAGTAGGCGTTCTGGTACTCATTGGCGAACCCCGGAAGCTGGACCGATGGCGTGTAGGAGCTTTCCGCGACCTGAAGGGATACGTAGCTGCTCGTGAGCTGCGCGTTCGCTAGGAGGGTCTCCGGGGTGTTGGGGCCCGCGGGGTCGGTGGGACTGGAATAGGTATAGGAAAGACCGGTCAGCGGCCCGAATCGCTCGAGCGCCGTCGCGATCGCCCAGCTGGAGGCGGAGCAGTATGGACACGCGGCGGACCCGAAGAAGAAGAACACCGGTTTGCTGTCCGATGTCCAGAGGGGATTCGCGCACTGATGGAAATTATTCGGCGAGGAGCTGCAGTTCGCGGTCAGCGTCGGATACCCCAGCAGGAGCCCGGCGATGCCGAACACGGCGGACAGCAGCAGCCCTAGGATGATACCGGTGGCGAGGGCTCCCCGGAATACCGTCGACCACTTCTTCTCGGCGCGGAGGAGGCCGAAGGCCAGGAGGAATGCCGAGGCCGCCAGCACCAGCCCGAGCGTGGGGATCGCGCTGATGAAGATGCCCACCGGCGACGGAATGAAGTAGGCGATGACGAACCAGATCGCGAAGAGCGGAGTGAGCAGCATCCCGACGCGGGCGATGGTCCACTTGGGTTTCTGGCCGGTCCGTTGGGTCGACTTGGGCTCGTCGGCCTTCGGTTCCCGGCTCGCCGTTCGAGCCCGCTTCGCATAGAGGGAGCGCAGGGCCCGACCCTTGTCCGTGACCCCTCGGGGAGCCTGGTAGGCGACGCTGGAATCCTCGGCGATCCGATCCCAGTCCCAGCCCTTGTTCCGGAGCTCCTCGACGCGGTCCCAGTCCACCATATACGGCGTTTCCTAGCCCCGGGAAGTACAAGTGGATTTCAGGGTCGGAGAAACCAGGTCTCAGATGGGCGGCTCCCCTCGCCCCCCCCAGGACCTAATATCGACCACCCCTTCCCCTCGCCGTGCGCATCGTATTCTTGGGCACCGCGGGGTCTTGGCCGACCAAGGAGCGATCCGCGAGCGCGATCGCTCTGGACACGGAGAAGGAGCTCGTTCTCCTGGACTGCGGGGAGGGCACCCAGCGACAATTCTTCCAATCGTCGGTGTCGTTCATGCGGGTCCGGCGAATCTTCATCACGCATTTCCACGGCGACCATTTCCTAGGCCTCCCCGGCCTCATCCAGAGCATGTGCCTCAATAACCGGACCGAGCCGCTCGACCTGTACGGCCCGCCCGACGCGAAAGAGATGTTCGAACGCGTGCTGGCCATGGGATACTTCACGCTCCGGTTCCCGGTGCATCTCCACCCCCTCCGACCGGACGAGTCGGTCGAGCTACCCGGGTATTCCGTTCGTACGGCCCACGCAGACCACACGGTCCCGGCGCTGGCCTATCGGGTGGAGGAAGGCCCCAAACGGGGCCGCTTCGATGCCGCGAAGGCCCACGACCTCGGCATCCGGGGACGGGACTTCGCTCGCCTCGAGGCCGGCGAGACCATCGAGATCGCCGGACGCACGATCCACCCCGAGGAGGTCATCGGTCCGCAGCGCGTTGGCCTGTCCGTGGTCTACTCGGGGGACGGGCGTCCCTCTGAGGACGTCAAGAAACTGGCCCATCGCGCGTCGGCGCTGATCCACGAGGCCACGATGGGGGAGGAGCACGAGGCCGAAGCCAACGCGTGGGGTCATTCTTCGGCTCGACAGGCGGCGGAGATTGCCCGCGACGCGGAGGTGGGACACCTCTTTCTGACCCATTTCTCCTCCCGGTACAAGGACGCGGAGCCATTGGCAGTCGAAGCGCGGACCCGGTTCGTGGGGACGGTCGCGGCGCGGGACTTCCTCGAAGAGCTCCTCCGACAGCCGTGACGCGCGCGGACTTGGTCATCACGGACATCGGCGAACTCGCTACGATGGCCTCCGAGCCTGTTCCGCGGATCGGGCCGGCGATGCGCGAACTCGGGCGCATCCCTCGGGCCGCCATCGCGATCGAGGGAGACCGCTTCGTGTTCGTCGGAACCGAAGCGCGGTGCAAACGCGAGGTTCGCCTCCGCAGCGGAGGATCCCGCTGGAGTGCCGGCGGGGGAACCGTGGTCCCCGGGTTCGTGGACCCCCACACGCACGTGCTCTTTGCGGGAGATCGGGTCGCCGAGATCGACCTCAAGATCGCCGGCGCGTCGTACGGAGAGATTGCCCGTCGGGGAGGCGGTATATTTCAGACGGTTCGCGCGACCCGCCGCGCGTCGGCCAACGAACTGCTCCAGTCGACGGAGGCTCGCCTGCGACGGATGGCGGCGATGGGAACGACGACGTGCGAGGTGAAGAGCGGGTACGCCCTCACTCCCGCCGGCGAGCTGCGCCTGCTGTCGCTCATACCGGTCCTCGCCCGCCGTACCGGTCTTCGGCTGGTTCCCACATTCCTCGGTGCCCAGGCGGTCCCGCCCGAGTACACCGAGCGACCGGACGATTACGTCTCGGCGCTCATCGAGAAGGCGCTGCCTGCCATCGCCCGCGACCATCTCGCCGACTTCTGTGATGCCTTCTGCGAACCCGGCTTCTTCAACGTCGAACAGACGGAACGGCTGCTCCACGCCGCGCGGGCCGTCGGCCTGGGCCTGAAGGTGCATGCTGACGAGTTCGTGCGCAGCGGCGGGGCGGCCCTCGCCGCCCGTCTCGGGTGTCGGTCGGCGGAGCATCTCCTGGAAAGTTCCGACGGGGACCGGCGCGTGCTCGCCTCGGCCGGAGTGACGGCGGTCCTGCTTCCCGTGACCCCGTTCGCCTCCTTCGCGCACAGCTCTAGCCCGGGACGCGAGATGGTCGACGCCGGGGTTCCGGTGGCGGTCGGCACCGACCTCTCGCCGAACTCCTGGGTCGAATCGATACCGGTCGTGCTCTCTCACAGCGTCTACTCGGCTCGCCTCACGCCGGCGGAGGCGCTGACCGCCGCAACAGTGAACGCGGCGTATGCGATCGGGCTTTCGGACGAGGCCGGAACGATCGCCGTGGGCCGATCCGCCGATTTCGTCGCCTTCGACGTTCCCTCGGCGGACCACATCCCCTACCGCTTCGGACTCACGCCGGACCGCGTCTACCGGCGAGGAGTCCGCGTTCCACCGGCGGGGGACCGAGCGACCTAGCCCCCATCGCGACCCGTTCCACCGTCAAGGAATTCCGCTTCCTTCGAGGTGAAATGCGCCCGTACATTCAAATAGGGGCCCTTTCCTCTCCGCCGGTGAGGGCGCCCAAAATGGCGGAAAAGGTCGGCAAGGAGCAGATCAAGCGAGAGAAAGGCTACCTGTACTACCTCGGGAAGGACGGTTACCTCTGGAAGACCCCGACGAAGCTCAACAAGTCGGGAAAGAAGGCCCGTGTCGGTACCGAGAAGGTCAACCGGGAGGACGGCTACATGTATTTCCTCGACAAGAAGGGATACATCGCGCGCGCCCGGATGAAGAACGCGTAAACAGGAACGACTTCGTCCTTCGGCGAGCCCTCCCCGCAAGGGAAGGGCTCCCAACTCCTTCCATTCTTCCAGGTGTGCGCGGATTCGCCACCCAGATGCCGTGAGCTGGCTATCCTGGGAAGTGCAACCGCGACCCCGGCTTCTCCTAGTAATCATTTGGTTCACCGAGGCTACTCCACCACGCACGCTTCTGATGAAGTAACGCCCGGACAAACGGATTGTTCGATCCGGCTCGGAAATTTCTCTGTTCTCGCTCCGAGGCTCACTCTGGAACGCGTCTCAGATGTTTTCGCGACCGGCCGAACTAATCGAACTTATACAGGGAGACGCTTCGCGGGACCCGGAGAATCCGATTCAGTCGTCGGAGTGACTACGCGTCCACGAGGAGGAGGCCCCTCGGTTCTGAAACGGCAGCACGACACGACCGTTTCCTCGACCCTCGACCACCCGCTAATGAGCCCATGATGCCTCCCTCCGGTGTACGACCCCGTCACTCCGCTGTCGGCGGAGCGGACCTTCGTCATCGGAGAAAGATCACATGGCAATAACCAAGAGACGCACCAGCCCGGTCGCCGAGGCCACCGAATCCAAAGGGGGCCGACGGGGTGCCCGCGAGGAGCCGATTCCGATTCCCCGGCTCGTCCCCCGCGGCAAGACCGCCTTCGACACCGTCGAATGGAAGCTGCACGACGCGATGATCAAGAATACCGAAGGGAAGGTCATCTTCGAGCAGAAGGGAATCCGCGTTCCTTCGACCTGGTCCGAGATGTCGATCAACATCGCGGCGTCGAAGTACTTCCGGGTGATCGGAGGTCGCCGCGAGAACTCCGTCGAGGGAATGATTCGGCGGGTCTGTCACTGGATCGCCGACCGGGGCCTCGAACTGGGCTACTTCGACACCTCCGAGGAGGCCTCGCAGCTCGAGGAGTCCCTCTCCTATCTCATGGTCCAGCAGATGGCGGCGTTCAACAGCCCCGTCTGGTTCAACGTCGGCGTCCGCACGCCACCGCAGTGTTCGGCCTGCTTCATCCAGTCCGTCAGCGACGACATGGAATCCATCCTTGCGCTCTCGGCGAGCGAGGGCCGGCTCTTCAAGGGCGGCAGCGGCACGGGCAGCAACTTCTCGGCCCTCCGGGGGAGCCGCGAACGGCTCTCCGGGGGCGGCATCGCCTCCGGGCCGGTCTCCTTCATGCGGGCTTTCGATGCGATGGCCGGCGTGATCAAGTCCGGGGGAACCACGCGCCGCGCCGCGAAGATGGTGATCCTCAACATGGACCACCCGGACATCGTCGACTACATCGAGTGCAAGGTCCGGGAAGAGGACAAGGCCATGGCCCTCATCCGCGAGGGCTTCTCCTCCAACTTTGACGGGACGGACCCCGACTCGGCCTACGCGTCCATTGCCTACCAGAACGCCAACCATTCGGTCCGAATCCCGGACGCCTTCATGGAGGCCGTCCTCCACGACAGTGAATGGAAGACGACGAACCGCACCGATGGCTCCGTGGCCGCGACCTACCCGGCCCGGGAGCTCTGGCGGAAGCTCGCCTACGCCGCCTGGCGCTGCGGCGACCCCGGTGTCCAGTTCGATGACATCACGAACGATTGGCACACCTGCCCCACGACGGGTCGGATCAATGCGTCGAACCCGTGCAGCGAGTACCTGTTCCTGGACGACACGGCCTGCAACCTGTCGTCGATCAACCTGATGCGCTTCCTGGACGAGAAAGGGAACTTCGATCACGAGCTCTTCCAGCAGGCCGTCCGCACGATGGTCCTCGCGATGGAGATCATCGTCGATGCCTCCTCCTACCCCACGGCGACGATCGCCCAGAACTCCCACGACTACCGACCGCTCGGCCTCGGGTACGCCAACCTGGGTGCGCTGCTCATGCACTACGGGTACCCGTACGACTCCGAGGAGGGACGGACCCTGGCCGCCGCCGTCTCCGCGCTGCTCTCCGCGGAAGGCTACCACATGTCCGCCGAGATCGCGAAGCGCGTCGGCACGTTCCCGGGCTTCGACCGGAACCGGACGCCGATGTTGCGCGTCATGAACAA
>Ga0187815_10001177_pt1 | contig 12391 bp, 7 predicted proteins | sample NC_S_5_FD_132962 | JGI IMG/M metagenome (GOLD analysis project Ga0187815, IMG submission 132962) | Wetland sediment microbial communities from Neuse River Estuary, North Carolina, USA - ASW-S_5 | ecosystem: Environmental > Aquatic > Freshwater > Wetlands > Sediment | place: USA: North Carolina...
GAAGAACTACACCCGGCTCGGATAGTTCGGGCTTTCGCGCGTGATGATCACGTCGTGCACGTGGCTCTCGCGCAGGCCGGCGCCGGTGATGCGCACGAACTGCGCCTTGCCGTGCAGCTCGCCGATATTTTTCGCACCGACATAGCCCATGGCGGCGCGCAAGCCGCCGGTGAGCTGGTGCAGCACGGTCGAGGCCGAGCCCTTGTAGGCGACCTGGCCCTCGACGCCCTCCGGCACGAGCTTGAGCGAGTCCTTGATGTCCTGCTGGAAGTAGCGGTCGGCCGAGCCGCGCGACATCGCGCCGACCGAGCCCATGCCGCGATAGGTCTTGTAGGAGCGCCCCTGATAGAGAAACACCTCGCCCGGCGTCTCGTCGGTGCCGGCGAGCAGCGAGCCGACCATGACGCAGTCGGCGCCGGCCGACATCGCCTTGGCGAGGTCGCCGGAATACTTGATGCCGCCGTCGGCGATCACCGGCGTGTTGGTCGCGCGCGCGGCCTCGACGCAATCCATGATCGCCGTCAGCTGCGGCACGCCGACGCCGGCGACGATGCGCGTGGTGCAGATCGAGCCCGGGCCGATGCCGACCTTGATCGCATCGGCGCCGGAATCGATGAGCGCCTTGGCGCCCTCGGCGGTGGCGACGTTGCCGGCCACCACCTGCACGGCGTTCGACAGCTTCTTGATGCGGCTGACCGCCTCGAGCACCAGCCGCGAATGGCCGTGCGCGGTATCGACCACGACGAGGTCGACGCCGGCGGCGATCAGCGCCTCGGTGCGGGCAAAGCCCTTGTCGCCGACCGTGGTCGCGGCGGCGACGCGAAGCCGGCCCTGCTCGTCCTTGCAGGCGTTCGGATTGGCGACCGCCTTCTCGATGTCCTTCACGGTGATGAGGCCGACGCAGCGGTATTTGTCGTCGACGACCAGAAGCTTCTCGATGCGGTGCTGGTGCAGCAGGCGCTTGGCCTCGGCCTGGCTCACGCCCTCGCGCACGGTGATGAGCTTGTCCTTGGTCATCAGCTCGGCGACGCGCTGCTCGGGATCGTGCGCGAACCGGACATCGCGGTTGGTGAGGATGCCGACCAGCTTGCCCGGCTGCGAGCCGGCCGCATGCTCGACCACCGGAATGCCGGAGATGCGGTTCTCCTTCATCAGCTCGAGCGCTTCGTGCAGCTTGGCGGTCGGCTCGATGGTCAGCGGGTTGACCACCATGCCGCTCTCGAATTTCTTGACCTGGCGGACCTGCGCCGCCTGCTCCTCGGGGTCCATGTTGCGGTGGATGACGCCGAGGCCGCCGGCCTGCGCCATGGCGATCGCCATCTCGGTCTCGGTGACCGTGTCCATCGCCGAGGCGACGATCGGCAGATTGAGCGGGATCGAGCGGGTGATGCGCGAGCGCACGTCGACGTCGCTCGGCAGCACCTCCGACAGGCCGGGCCTGATCAGCACGTCGTCGAAAGTGAGCGCCTCGCGCGGGCTTGCATTCCTGTTGTCCGCCATTTGCCAACTCCATCACACCCGCACGGGACGACGTTTGCCGGCTGCTCAGGCTGAAAATGTGCCTGCCGCGGGGGTTTTCCCGCGCCCGTTCCGGCCCGCTTTTGGGTTGGCGTGGGTCGATATCATGAGCTGCCCCTGATTCCTAGGGAATTCGCGGGATGCCTGTTATGAACGCGGCCGCCGCGCGGCGCCTTCCTTCCGCCGCGGGATTACCGTTGAAGCAGGCGACAATTCGTTCGCCCGTCCAGTGCCCGAGAGGCCCGATGCGCCGCACTTTCTGCGACCGGCCCCCGGCCCCGACCCGCCGCCGCGGGAGCGCCCGCTGATGCGCCCGGACCGCATCGTCCCGCTGATCGTCGCGGTCGCTTTGTTCATGGAGAACATGGACTCGACCGTGATCGCCACGTCGCTGCCGGCGATCGCGGCCGACATCGGCACCAACCCGCTGGCCCTGAAACTCGCGGTCACGTCCTACCTGCTGTCGCTCGCGGTCTTCATTCCGGCGAGCGGCTGGACCGCCGACCGGTTCGGCGCGCGCACCGTGTTTCGCGCGGCCATCGCCGTCTTCGTCATCGGCTCGATCGGCTGCGCGCTGTCCGGCTCGCTCACCGACTTCGTCGTCGCCCGCATCGTGCAGGGCATGGGCGGGGCGATGATGACGCCGGTCGGCCGCATGGTGCTGGTGCGCACCATTCCCAAGCGCGACCTGGTCAACGCCATGGCCTGGGTGACGACGCCGGCGCTCATCGGCCCGGTGCTCGGGCCGCCGGTCGGCGGCTTCATCACCACCTATGCCAGCTGGCACTGGATCTTCATCATCAACGTGCCGATCGGCATCGTCGGCATCTTCCTCGCCAGCCGCTACATCGAGGACCTGCGCGCCGAGAAGCACGCGCCGTTCGATCTCGTCGGCATGATGCTCTCCAGCCTCGGCATCGCCGGCGTGGCCTTCGGCCTGTCGGTGCTGGGGCTGAACTTCCTGCCGTGGTGGGTCGTCGTGGCGCTGATCGGCGGCGGCGCGCTCCTCATCCTCGCTTATCTCGCCCATGCCCGGCGCATGGAGCATCCCGCGCTCGACCTCGCATTGTTCCGCCTGCCGACCTTCTTCACCAGCGTGGTCGGCGGCTTCACGTTCCGCATCGGCGTCGGCGCGCTGCCGTTCCTGCTGCCGCTGATGCTGCAGATCGGCTTCGGCATGACGCCGTTCCAGTCCGGCCTCATCACTTTCGCCTCCGCGGTCGGCGCCATGACCATGAAGATGGCGGCGGCGCGCATCCTGCGCCGCTACGGCTTCCGCACCGTGCTCCTGGCGAACGCCATCGTCAGCTCCGCCTTCCTCGCCGTCTGCGCCACGTTCACGCAGGCGACGCCGGCGGCGCTGATGTTCGCGCTGCTGCTGATCGGCGGCTTCTTCCGCTCGCTGCAGTTCACCAGCATCAACACGCTCGCCTACGCCGAGATCGAGCCGGCGCGGGTGTCGCGCGCCACCGCGCTCGTCAGCGTGGCCCAGCAGCTCGCGATCTCGGCCGGCGTCGCCTTCGGCGCGCTGGCGGTGGAATTCACGGTGCACCTGCGCGGCGACGGCGTCCTCGGCGCCCGCGATTTTCCGCCCGCCTTCCTGGCCGTGGCCGCGATATCGGCGCTGTCGGTGCTGTTCTTCGTGCGCTTGTCGCCGCACGCCGGCGCCGAACTGTCCAACCGCACGCATTTGCGCGACAAGGCCGCAGAAAAGGGCGTCGCGTAGCGTGTCGTCACGAATTTGAATAAAGTTTTAGATGTTAACTATGCCGCGAGCTTGCTGCGAAGAAAGCCGCTGCACCGCAGGAGGTCATGGACCTGAACATGGTTAACCCGTATTGTCGTCGGGCAACGATCTTCAGGTGTGGCGTAATGCGTGAGCGAGCGGCAGCGTGGTTGATCCGGACCGCCGGCGCGGCGGCGGTCGCCATCGCATGCGCTTCGACGCCCGCTTCGGCGCTGCAGACGCGCGATCTGCGCGCCTGCGCCACGCAGACGCAAGGGCTTGCCGACGAGCGCATCGCCGCCTGCACGACGCTGCTCAACTCCGGACGCCTGAAAGGCAAGCCGCTCGGCGTCGCCTATTCGCTGCGCGGCCTCGCCTATCTCGACCGCGGCGACATCCCGCACGCGATCGGCGATCTCAACAACGCCATCCAGCTCGCGCCGGACTTCGCCCCCGCCTACCAGAACCGCGGCAATGCGTGGTACGCGCGCGGCAATTACGGTCAGGCGCTCGCCGATTACGACGCGACCATCAAGCTCGATCCGGACTCGCCCTCGCCCTACATCAACCGCGCCACGGTGCGGCGCGATCTCGGCTATACCGAGGGCGCGCTCGAGGATTACCAGAAGGCGATCGGCCTCGGCTCCGACCGCGCCGGCGCCTATCGCGGCCGCGGCGAGCTCTATCTGCGCACCGGCGACAACGCCAAGGCGATCGCCGATCTCGACCGCGCGCTCCAACTCGACGCCGATGCGCCGACCTTCATGCTGCGCGCGCAGGCGCGCGAGAATTCCGGCGATCTCGACGGCGCGCTCAAGGACTACGGCGCCGCCGCCGAGCGCGACGGCAAGAACGTGGGCGCGCTCACCGCCATCGCCGCGATCTGGCGCAAGCGCGGCGACCTCGGCAAGGCGATCGCGGTCTACGACCGCGCCGTCGCCGCCGACGAGCGGCGGCCTTCGACCTACAAATTGCGCGCCGAGGCCTATGCCGCGCGCGGCGACCGCAAGCGCGCGATGGACGATATCGGCCGCGCGCTCAAGCTGAGCTGGAATGCCGAGCTCCTGAAGGCGCGCGGCGCGCTGCGTCTCGAGGACGGCGATGTCGCCGGCGCCGTGCGCGACGCCGATTTCATCCTCAAGCTCGATCCGCAGAGCCCGGCCGCCTTCGCGCTGCGCGGCGCGGCCTATGCGCGCAAGCAGGACTACGCCCGCGCGCTGCCCGATCTCGACAAGGCCATCGCCGGCGACGACAAGAACGCGCTCGCTTACGCCGCGCGCGGCCAGGCGCTGTTCGCGCGCCAGGACAACGACCGGGCGCTGACCGATTTCGACAAAGCGATCGCGCTCGGCGACGACGGCGCGGCGCCGTTCCTCGCCCGCGCCGCGATCCACAAGGCCAAGGGCGACAACGCCAAGGCGATCGCCGACCTCGACCAGGCGATCAAGCGCGACCCGCGCCCGGCCGGCCCCTATTACGAGCGCGCGATGCTGGAGAAGGCGTCGGGCAAGATCGACGAGGCGCTCATCGACCTCGAAGGCGCGCTCACCCGCGCGCCCGACAATGTCGCCTGGCTGATGACGCGCGCCGAGATGCGGCAGGCCCAGGGCGACAGCGACGGCGCCGTCGCCGACTACGATGCGGTGCTTGCCAAGCAGCCGAAGAACGCGCGCGTGATCTACCAGCGCGGGCTCGCTTACGAGAAGGCCGGCGACCGCGACAAGGCGATGAGCGATTACCGGCTGGCGCTCGCGCGCGACCACAAGTTCGCCGATGCCCGTCAGGCGCTCGACCGGCTCGTCGCCACCGAGCGCGAGGAGAAGCGCGCGGCGGCGCAGCGCGACAAGCTCGCCCGCGAGCAGGCGAAAGTGCAGGCCAAGGAGCAGGCCAAGGAGCCGGCGAAGGAACAGGCGAAGGAACAGACCAGGGAACAGGCCAAGAAGCAGGCGGTCGCCAAGGCCGAGCCGGCGTCGGACGCAGGCTCCGAAGCCAAACCGGAGCCGAAGACAGAGCCGAAGCCGGCGGTCGAAGCCAGGACCGAGCCGCCGGCCGAAGCGGCGGCGCCGGCCCCTGCCCCTGCCCCTGCCCCTGCCCCTGCCACGGCCACGGCCACCGGCAGCATCGGCGCGCCGCGCGCCCCGGCAAAGGAGATCGCGCGCACGCCTGTCGAGCGGCCGGCGCCGCGCGTCGTCACGCGGCAGGCGCATCCGCAGGAGCGTTCCGATCGCCGCGCCGTCGCACGCGCCCGCGAGCAGCAGCGGCTGCGCGCCGAATACGAGCGGGCGGTGGCGGCCGAGCGCCGCCGCGCCGAGCGCCGCCGCGCCACGCGCGCGCCCGAGATCCGCTATTACCGGGCCGGCTCGCGCCAGGCCACGTTCGACGACGTCTGGCGCTAGAGCCGTCAGCCCTTGGCGCGGCCGCGGAAGCCGGTGGCGAGAAGATAGAGCTCGGCCGAATCGGCGCGGCTCGCCGGCGGCTTGATGTGCTTGACGCTGGCGAAGTCGCGCTTGAGGCCCGCCAGCAGCGCGGCCTCGGTGCCGCCCTGCAGCACCTTGGCGAGGAAGGCGCCGCCCGGCGCCAGCACCTCGCGGGCGAAATCGGCGGCGAGCTCGACCAGCGCCATGATCTTGAGATGATCGGTGCGCGCGTGGCCGGTGGCGTTCGCCGCCATGTCGGAGAGCACGACGTCGGCCTCGCCGCCGAGCATCGCCTTCAGCCGCTCCGGCGCCGTCTCGTCGAGGAAGTCCATCTGCGCGAAATCGGCGCCCGGCACGGGCTCCATCGGCAAGAGGTCGATGCCGACGACGCGGCCGCGCTCCGGCGCGCCGACGCGCTGGACGGCCACCTGGCTCCAGCCGCCGGGGGCGGCGCCGAGATCGACCACGCGCCCGCCCTTCTTCAGAAAGTGGGCCCTGTCGTCGATCTCGATCAGCTTGAAGGCGGCGCGCGAGCGGTAGCCCTCGCGCCTGGCGCGGGCGACGTAAGGGTCGTTGAGCTGGCGCTCGAGCCACATCTTCGACGACAGCGAGCGCTTGCCCGCCGTCTTCACGCGCACCTTCAGCGCCCGCGTGCCGCTGCCGCTCTTGCTTGTCTTCGAGGCCATGACGCGTTGCTACACCGTCCGTGGCGGCTTGGGGAGCCCTCGGGCGTCATCGCCCGCGAAAGCGGGCGATCCGGTCCGCGCCGAAGGCCAACGAGGGTGCAGAGTGTCCTGGATTCCGGATCGCCGCTTCGCGGCGTCCGGAATGACGGTCATTACACCGCCCCGGCCTGCTGGCCGCCGCCCCAGGCGCCGTCCTCGCGCATCATCTGCACCAGCATGCCCTCGCGCAGGCCGCGGTCGGCGACGCGCAGGCGCGGCGACGGGAAGGCGCGGCGGATCGCCTCGAGGATGGCGCAGCCGGCGAGCACGAGATCGGCGCGCTCGGCGCCGATGCAGGGGCTCGCCACGCGCTCGTCGTAGCTCATGGCGAGCAGGCGCTCGACCACGGCGTTGATCTCGGCCGCGCTCATCCAGCAGCCGTCGACGCGGCTGCGGTCGTAGCGCTTGAGATCGAGGTGCACGCCGGCGATCGTCGTCACCGTGCCGGAGGTGCCGAGCATGTGCAGGCCGCGCAGCCCCTCGCCGCCATGCGCGCTCACGAAGGGCGCCAGCAGCGTGCCGACCTCGTCGACCATCGCCTCGTAGGAGGCCCGCGTCACGTCGATGCCGCCGTGCCGCTCGGCCAGCGTGACGACGCCGGTCGGCAGCGAGATCCAGCCGCGAATGCGCGGCAGCGGCGGCCCGCGCCGCATGCGCTGCGAGCGATTGAGCCGCACCACCTCGGACGAGCCGCCGCCGATGTCGAACAGCACCGCGCCCTCGGCCTGCGGATCGATGAGCGGCGTGCAGCCGGTGGCGGCGAGGCAGGCTTCGGTCTCGCGGTCGATCACTTCGAGCACGAGGCCGAGCTCGTCGGCGACGCGGGCGCGGAATTGCGCGCCGTTCTCCGCCGCGCGGCAGGCCTCGGTCGCGATCAGCCGCGCCCGCGTGACGCCGCGGTTCTTCATCTTGGCGCGGCAGACGGCGAGCGCGCCCATCGCGCGCTCGATTGCCGCATCGCTCAGGCGGCCGGTGAGCGACACGCCCTCGCCGAGCCGCACGATGCGCGAAAAGGCGTCGACGACGCGGAAGCCGTCGCCGGCCGGACGCGCGACGAGCAGACGGCAGTTGTTGGTGCCGAGATCGAGCGCGGCATAAGTGGGCCCGCCCCGATCGCCGGACGAGCCGGCCTCGGGCCGTTCAGACGACCGCCGACTCCATCGGGCACGCGCAAACGGCGCCCGATCGAGCGCGGGGTCGAGGCCTGGAATGTCTCCGGCCTCGCCGCTCATCCGTTCAAAACCTTCCTGCCGCCCCCGGGCGCCGCTCGCCAGCCGCAGGCACGGCATTGTTACGTTGTCGGCGAAAAGTCTAACAGCGCCGGCCCGCGACGCAACCCTTGCCCGCGCCGCCCATTCTTGTGCAAGCGGGCGGCGTGCTCTATCTCAACGGTTCGCCCGCCACATCGGAAAGCAGCCCCGCATGGATGACAGGACGACCGAAACCGCTCTCGCGACGACGAAATTCGGCGTGGGCCAGCCGGTGAAGCGAACCGAGGACCCCAAGCTCGTGCGCGGGGAAGGCCGCTATACCGACGACATCAACCTGCCCGGTCAGGCCTATGCCGTGATGGTGCGCAGCAGCAACGCGCACGGTATCATCCGCGGGATCGACACCGCTGCGGCGAAAGCGATGCCGGGCGTGCTCGCCGTCATCACCGGACAGGATCTTGCCGGCTACGGCGGTCTCAAATGCAACCTGCCGCTCAAGAGCCGCGACGGCTCGCCGATCCGCTATACGCCGCGCCCCGCCCTCGCCACCGACAAGGTGCGCTTCGTCGGCGACCCGGTCGCCTGCGTCGTGGCCAAGACCGTCGCGCAGGCGAAGGACGCCGCCGAAGCGGTCGGCCTCGACATCGAGCCCCTGCCCGCGGTGATGAGCGCGCGCGAGGCGGCCCAGCCCGGCGCGCCCGTGCTCTATGACGAGGTGCCGGACAACGTCTGCCTCGATTATCACTACGGCGACAGCGCCAAGGTCGCCGCCGCCTTCGCCGGCGCCGCGCACGTCCTCAAGCTGCCGATGGTCAACCAGCGGCTCGTCGTCAATTCGATCGAGCCCCGCGCGGCGATCGGCGAATACGACAAGGCCGCCGAAAAATGGACGCTGCATTCGTGCAGCCAGGGTGTGTTCGGCCTGAAGAACATGATGCGCGACATCCTCGGCGCCAAGCCGGAGCAGGTGCGCATCCTCACCGGCAATGTCGGCGGCTCGTTCGGCATGAAGGCCGCCTCCTATCCGGAATATGTCTGCATCCTGCACGCCGCGAAGATGCTCGGCCGGCCGGTGAAGTGGACCGACGAGCGCTCGGGTAGCTTCGTCTCGGACCATCACGGCCGCGACTTCGACATGACGCTGGAGGCCGCCTTCGACAAGCGCGGCATCATCCAGGCGCTCAGGCTCACCGGCTACGGCAACATGGGCGGCTATCTTGCGGCCTTCGGGCCGCTCCTGCCGACGCTCAACGTCACCAAGAACAATGTCGGCATGTACCGCACGCCGGCGATGGAAGTCTCGACCAAGTGCGTGTTCACCAACACGACGCTGGTGTCGGCCTATCGCGGCGCCGGGCGCCCCGAGGGCGCCTATCACATGGAACGCATGATGGACTATGCGGCGGCCGAGCTCGGCATCGACCGCCTCGAGCTGCGCCGGCGCAATTTCATCCGCGCCAAGGACATCCCGTTCACCTCGGCCGCCGGCCTCGTCTACGATTCCGGCGACTTCCCCGGCCTGTTCGACTTCGCGATGGAGTCCGCCGACGTCGCCGGCTTCAAGCAGCGCAAGCGCGAGAGCAAGAAGGCCGGCAAGCTGCGCGGCCTCGGCGTCGGCTGCTATGTCGAGACCACCGCCTCCGGCACGGTCGAGATGGGCGGCATCCGTTTCGAGGACGACGGCACCGTCACCATGATCACCGGCACGCTCGACTACGGCCAGGGCCACGCCGCGCCGTTCGCGCAGATCCTCGCCGACAAGCTCGGCGTGCCGTTCGACCGCATCAGGCTGCTGCAGGGCGACAGCGACCAGCTCGTCGCCGGCGGCGGCACCGGCGGCTCGCGCTCGGCCATGCTGTCCGGCACCGCCCTCATGCAGGCGGCCGACAAGGTCATCGACAAGGGCAAGGACATCGCCGCGCATGTGCTCGAGGCCTCGAGCGGCGACATCGAATTCCGCAACGGGCGTTTCGTCATCGCCGGCACCGACCGCGCCATCGGCATCATGGAGCTGGCCGAGCGCGTGCGCAGCGGCACGGCGGTCCCGGCCGGCGTCTCGCTCGACGTCAGCCATGTCACCGACCCGGTGCCCGGCACGTTCCCGAACGGCGTGCACGTCGCCGAGGTCGAGATCGATCCGGAGACCGGCAACGCCGACGTGGTGAAGTACACCGCGGTCAACGACTTCGGCACCGTGGTCAATCCGATGCTGGTCGAGGGCCAGATCCAGGGCGGCGTGGTGCAGGGCCTCGGCCAGGCACTGCTCGAAGGCGCGATCTACGACTCCGAGGGCCAGCTGGTCACCGGCTCGTTCATGGACTACGCGATGCCGCGCGCCCACAACGCGCCGGACATCACCGTCCTCAATCGCGGCGTGCCGACCAAAACCAATCCGGTCGGCGCCAAAGGCTGCGGCGAGGCCGGTTTCTCGGGCGGCCTGCCGACGGTGGCCAATGCGGTGATCGATGCGCTGTCCGATCTGGGCGTGCGCGACCTGCCGATGCCGATGACGCCCGCGCGCATCTGGCAGGCCATCGATGGGGCCAAGCAGAAGAAGCGCGCGTGAGCACGTCCGCCGCCGTCATCGCCCGTGAAGGCGCGGCATGACGGAGGCGACGACGGGTACACTCTGACGCCCATTCAATATTCAACGACACGCGGGGGACAAACCTGCGTCGTTAAATTTCGTCCATGTTCACGCGCGTTTAACGCCATGGGCACTGTCGCCCCGCTATAACGCGAGCGGGGGTGACTCGATCGTGGATCGGGTCCGAACGTGCCAGACATCCCCTGCTGCATCGCGCGGCGCGGGCGTTATGCGCTGCATAGGGCGGCGGCATCCCTGATCAACCTGCGCGACCGCTGGCGCGACCCGGCGGCCGCGCGGTTCTTCCAGGCGCTCGTCGCCGAGGGATTCGATCCGGAGGCACATATCGACGTGCTGCCGCAGCAGCGCCTGATCTATCTCTGTGTTCCGAAGTCCGCGTCGACGACAATCAAGGCGGCGCTCGCCGCAATCGCCGGCCGCACGGTCCCGCCGCATCGGCTGCACGCGCGCCGGCACAGCGGCCTCTCCTCGCCGCGCCATGTCGGCATCTCGACCTTCCATCACCTGGCGACGAACCCGCGCACCTTGCGCTTCTCATTCGTGCGCAATCCCTATGCGCGGCTGGTGTCGGCCTGGGCCGACAAATATCGCGGCAAGCCCCTGGTGGCCGGCGACGCCTTCGTCGACCAGTATCTCGCCTACCGACGCGCCGACGGCCGCCCGCCTGTGCGCGGCAGCGACGAGACGCTGTCGTTCGCCGACTTCGTCGCCTTCGCCTGCGCCACCGCCGACGCGCGCCTCAATGCACATTGGGCCGTGCAGGACGACATGGTGACCATGCCCGGCATCGCGCTCGATTTCATCGGCAAGGTCGAGACCTTCGGCCGCGATTTCGCGCGCGTCATCGACCACATCGACCCACGACGGCAATCCGGCCTCGCGCTGGCCCCGCATCACAACATATCGGCGCACGCGGCGTGGCAGCGATATTACGACGACGCCCTCGCCGCCCGCGTGCATCGCGCCTACGAGCGCGATTTCGACCGTTTCGGTTACGTCCGCGCCATCGGCTGAGGGGCCCCAGGCACGACCGCCGAGATGCACGTCCTTGAACGGCATGCGCCGCAGCCGCACGCCCGTCGCGGCGAAGATCGCGTTCGCGACTGCCGGCGCGGCCGGCGCCGTGCTGCGCATCCACGCCTTGCGCGGCATGACGAAGAAGACGGGGATGGCCGGGACAAGCCCGGCCATGACGTGCGAGCGGCCGTGCCCCGTCCGTCAGGCGCACCGGCAAAACGCGTCGTCGGATCGGTGGCGAAGCTCGGGAGCCGGAGCGCGACGAAAATTTACGGTCGCGTTATGCGGAGTTCCTCTGCTGGTAGCTTGGTCCTGCCGCATGGCACGGCCGCCGCCGGACCACTGGACCCGCGCCGGGCCGGCGGCCATAGTCCGCGGCCGCCCGGACCAGACCACGACATGACACAGGCGATCGACGCCCGCACTCCCGCCCAACCGTCACGCCTGCGCATCGTCGGCGCGGTGAGCGCGGCGCATTTCGTCTCTCATTATTACATCCTGCTGCTGGCGCCGCTGATGCCGTTCGTGCGCGACGAATACGGCGTCAGCTATACCGAGATCGGCCTCGCTTTCGCCGCCTTCAACATCGTCTCGGCGGTGCTGCAGACGCCGGCCGGCTTCCTCGCCGACTGGCTCGGGCCGCGCATCCTGCTCGTCGCCGGCCTGCTGATCGGTGCCGCAGCCTTCGCGGTGATCGGCGCGGTGCACTCGTTCTGGCTCATGGTGGCGATGTTCGGCGTCGCCGGCATCGGCAACACCGTCTACCACCCGGCCGACTACGCCCTCCTGTCGCAGCACGTGCCGGCCGACCGGATCGGCCAGGCCTTCTCGCTGCACACCTTCGCCGGCATGCTCGGCTCGGCGATCACGCCGCCGGCGGCGCTCATGCTGCAGGCCTGGTGGGGCTGGCGCGGCGCCATGATCGGCTCGGCGGTGCTGGGGCTCGCCGTCGCGGTGCTGGTGATGCTGCTGCGCGAGCCCGCCCCGGCGCGCCCGACGCCGCGCGCGCCAAAGGGCGCTCCCAATGACTGGCAGATCCTGCTGAAGCCGCGGATCCTGCTCAGCCTCCTGTTTTTCGTGCTGCTGGCGATGGTCAATGCCGGCATCAACAACTACTCGGTCGTGGCCCTCGGGGCCCTCTACGGCACGCCCGTCGCCACGGCCAACGC
>Ga0187815_10001178_pt1 | contig 12389 bp, 11 predicted proteins | sample NC_S_5_FD_132962 | JGI IMG/M metagenome (GOLD analysis project Ga0187815, IMG submission 132962) | Wetland sediment microbial communities from Neuse River Estuary, North Carolina, USA - ASW-S_5 | ecosystem: Environmental > Aquatic > Freshwater > Wetlands > Sediment | place: USA: North Carolina...
GTCCCAGTCGTAGCGGTAGCCGCCTTCCACGCGCACGTCGGAGCTGTCGGTCACCGACTTGGACAGGCCAAGGCCCAGCTCGGCCGCCGGCGCCCAGTCGCTGTTCGCCGGGTCCTTGTGGTGGCTGCCCATCACGCCAGCCAACAGATAGGGGCGCCATGCGGTGCTGCCCAGGTAGTAACGCACGGCGACGCCCAGGTTGTTGCTGGCCCAGGTGCCGGCGTTGTGATCGATCTTGCGCTTGGTGCGATCGAAGAACACGTCCACCGAGGTATTGGACGAAAGGAACTTGCCCACGCCCAGACCGTAGTAGACCTGCCGGCTGTGCGTGTTGCGGTCCGAGTCGTTGAAGTAGCCGCCGATGGTCGGCGCGATGTACCAGCGATCATCGAAGCCGTTCGGCCATGCCGGGGCGGCAGCGCTGTCGCTGCTGGTCGCGGCCGTCGCGTTGTCCTGCGCGTGAACGGCACCCACGCCGCCCAAGGCCAGGGCAACCATGAAATAAAGGCCCTTGTGCTTCATCAAGTCTCTCCCTTTTTGGTATTGAAACAATCGCTGCTGTTTTCCGGTACGGCCACTATTGCCCGAACCGGATTGGTCCATTCGGCTTTACGGAAATATAACACATCGCCTATGCCGCGACAATTCACTTCGGCTTCGATTGTCAGGCGGCGCGGGTCTGTGAAGAGGTTTGCCGCCAATGCGTATTCAGAGCGTGAACAGGCCGAGGAACTGCTGGATCGGCATGGCGTCCAGCTTGGCCGGATCGCGACTGGCTTCGAGGATCGCCCCGACCTTGTGTGCGGGCAGATGGCCGCGCATGGCCGACTCGAATTTTTCCAGCAGCAGCGGGATACCCTCGGCGCGGCGCTTGCGGTGGCCGATCGGGTAATCGACGGCAACCTTCCCGGTCGACGTGCCGTCCTTGAAGAACACCTGCACCGAATTGCCTATGTAGCGCTTGTCGGGATCGAAGTAATCCCGGGTGAACTGGGTGTCCTCGCTGACCGTCATCTTCGCGCGGAGTGCGTCGATGCGCGGGTCGGCGGCGACGTCGTCGTTGTAGTCGCCCGCGGTGAGGCGGCCGAAGATCAGCGGCACGGCCACCATGTACTGGAGGCAGTGATCGCGATCGGCGTAGTTGGCCAGCGGGCCGGTCTTGTCGATGATGCGGCAGCCCGCCTCCTGGGTCTCGATCGCCACTTTCTCGATCTGGTCGAGCCTGCCGGCGACCTCCCCGTGCAGCTGCATCGCGCATTCCACCGCGGTCTGTGCGTGGAACTCGGCCGGAAAGCTGATCTTGAACAATACGTTTTCCATCACGTAACTGCCGAACGGGCGCTCGAACTCGAACGCGTTGCCCTTGAAGGCCGCGTCGTAATAGCCCCAGGTCTTCGCCGACAACGCCGAGGGATAGCCGGTCACGCCGCGGTACACCGCATTGGTGGCATGGATGACAGCACGACGGCAGGCATCCCCGGCGGCCCAGCTCTTGCGCGGCCCGGTGTTCGGCGCGTGACGGTAGGTGCGCAGCGCGCCGTTGTCGATCCAGCTGTGCGACACGGCGGTGATGATCTGCTCCCTGTCGCCGCCCAGCATGTGCGTGGTCACCGCGGTGGAAGCCAGCCGTACCAGGATCACGTGATCCTGGCCGATGCGGTTGAAGCTGTTCTTCAGCGCGTAGCAGCCCTGGATCTCGTGCGCCTTGATCGCGTAACCCAGTACCTCGCGCACGGTCAGTGCCCGGCCCCCCTCGCGCGCGGCCTTGCGGCCCAGCCAGTCGGCCACGGCGAGAATGGACCCGAGGTTGTCCGACGGATGGCCCCACTCCGCCGCCAGCCAGGTGTCGTTGAAGTCCAGCCAGCGGATCTGCGTGCCGATCGCGAACGCGGCCTGCACCGGATCCAGTTCGTGGCTGGTGCCCGGCACGCGCGCACCACCCGACAGCGTGGCGCCGGGCACCACGGGGCCGAGGTGCTTCACGCACTCCGGGAACTTCATCGCCATCATCGCGGTGGCCAGCGAATCCAGCAGCACGTAGCGCGCGGTGTCGTAGGCTTCCTTCGACTCGATCCGGTAGTCGGCCACGTAGTCGGCGATCTCGACCAGCGGCTGATCGGGATCGGGGCGGACGGCGGAACGGATGTCATGAGTGCTCATGGCGGTTCTCGCGGCGGGGATCAACGTCCATTGTATCCAGCGCATGTCGCCGGCAGGAGCGCAGCGCGCTTGACCCCTGCCCTTGCCCGCAACGAGAATGGCCGGACTACCACCCAGAAGGGAGTAGTTCCGGATGCGTCCATGCATCCGTGCGGTGCCCGTCATCACGAGCGACAACTTGCTCCGGACACCGCGGCGATCGATGTCGCGAACGAGACTTTTGCGGTGACGACGGTCCTGCGCGCGTCCGTCGTCGCTGCATGTGCTCGGCGCGCCGGACCATCGCATGGAATCCCCCACCAGCTTCCTCTCCGGCCTGTCCACCATCGTCCTGCTCGACCTGGTGCTGGCCGGCGACAACGCCATCGTGATCGCACTGGCCGCGCGCAAGCTGCCCGCACCGCTGCAGAAGAAAGCGGTGTTCTGGGGCAGTTTCGGCGCCGTCACCGTGCGCATCGTGCTTACCGCCGCAGTGGTCTGGCTGCTGGAGCTGCCGGGCCTGATGCTGGCCGGCGGCTTGTTGCTGCTGCCGATCGCCTGGAAGCTGCTGAAACAGGACGAGGCGGCGCATGACGTCGCCGCCGCCGAAGGCTTCTGGGCCGCGCTGCGCACCATCGTCGTCGCGGACGCGCTGATGGGGCTGGACAACGTGCTGGCGATCGCCGGCGCCTCGCACGGCGACGTGCTGCTGGTGGTGCTTGGCCTGGCGATCAGCGTGCCGCTGGTGGTGTGGGGCTCGACCCTGATCCTGAGGCTGATCGAACGCTTCCCCGTGATCGTCTACCTCGGCGCCGGCGCGATCGCATGGACCGCGGCGCGCATGATTGCCCACGAGCACCTGTGGTCGGACTGGTTCGCCACGCATGCCTGGGTGAAATACCTGCTCGATGCGGCATTGGTGGTCGGCGTCTGCGGCGGCGGCTGGCTGCAGCGGCGCCGGCGGCGCCCCGCGGCAAGCTGACCGCCCGGCGCCCCCCCTCAGAACGCCATCGGCACGCGCACCGTCATCAGCACGTCGGGCGTGTCGCGGGTCACGCCGACGCCCAGCGTGAAGTTGACGGTCCGCTTGGGATCGATGCGATAGGAACCGCCCACCAGCAGCGACCCCAGCCAGACCTTGGTCGAGCCCGGCACCTTCGATCCGGCCTCGCGCGTCACGCCGATGAAGCTCTGGTCGTAGCCGAGGCTCAGCGACACCTTGTCGTTCATCGCGAAGCCGACGCCGATGCTGGCGTCGGCGACGTTGCCCACCTTCACGTTGCCGATGAACTGCTTGCCGACCACCAGGTTCTCGGACACGTTGTGCCGTTCGAAGTTGTACATGTAGCTGAGGTTGCCGAAGATCACCACCGGATCGGACGGCAACAGCCAGGTGAGTCCGGGCTGCAGGGAATAGAAGCCCGAGCCGGTCGGCAACTCCAGCGGCAGGCCCGTGCCGGTGACGTTCTCGACGCAGCGCGTCTGGCAATCGGTGCGCACCTCGAAGGGATCCCGGCCGGTACGGGACTTGAAGCGGAGCCAGCCGATGTAATACGGCTTGTCCGCACCGCCGTCATTGAACTGGTAGCGTGCGGTAGCCTCGATGTCGCCGATGCCGGCGCCGCTGGAACTCAGCACGTTGTTCGTCGCCGTGCCGGTGAACACCTCGCGGCTGACGATGTTGCTGCCCTCCCAGACGTAAGGCACGCGCATTTCCAGCTCGAGGCGGTTGGTAAGGCCATAGCGCCCGGTGAGCGTCACGGTGTGGCTGGTGGTGCGCACCGTGCGGATGTCGATCAGGCCGATCAGGATGGCCGGAATGATGGTGTAGCCGACCAGGTCGACCTGGTTGGCGGCGGAGTAGCCGAACTGGTACGAGGGCTCCAGCACGAAGCTGTGCCTCGGCGTCAGCACGCCCGGCTGGTTCGAGATGGGAGCTACCTCGGGCGGCCGGGTATCCGTCGGCGGCGCCTGGCCGACCACCTGCGGACTGGAGGCCGCCACTGTCTGCACGGCGGATGCGCCCGGCATGGGCTGCGTCGGCGAATTCACCCCTGTCGTCTGCAGGTTGCCGCCGCGCTGCCGATCCAGTTCGCGCACGCCGACGGCGTGGCGCAACGAGGCGTAGTCGGCCGCCTGCTGGGCCAATTGCTGGCGCATCAGCTTGAGCTGCGCCATCTGCGCATCGATCTGGTGGCGCATCGCGTCGATCTGCGCGTCCTGTTGCTGCAGACGCTGGCGGATCGTCGCGGAGGACGATGGGTCGCCACGCCCTGCGTCGACCGCCGATCCGTGTCCCGGCTCGGCGGCCGCCGCGGGCGGCGACGCTTCCTGCGCGCTCGCCCATCCACCGAACGCCATCAACCCCGCGCAGCTGGCCGCGCATGCCCATTGCCGACGATTGCGTTCCATTTCAACTCCTTGTCTAACCGGTCTTGGAAGACTCCGGAACCATCAGGCACGCGCAGGCAGTGTTTGCGCGGCGCTCAATGCCCGAACGAGAGCATCTGCGCCGACTGCAAGGTGCTCTGCAGATTCATCTGGCGCAGTGCCTGCAAGGTGTTCACCGAGACATTTAGCGTGGTGAGGGTCTGGATGGATTGATTGTTCAAGGTGTTCTGGATGACTTGCGCCAACCCGCCGCCCTGCACGAGCGCGGAGGCCGCGGCGGCTGCACTCAGATTGTTCCGGGTGGCTGCGGAGGTGACGTCGCCGCTGCCGACTACGGGCACGCCCAGCGTCCCCGGTGGCGCATCCACGACGGGAGCGATGGTGGCTGGCTGATTCGCGACATGCCCGACGACGACGCCGCTCGATGCGCTCGAGCCGGGATCGGGGGTGACTACCGCCTTGCCGGAATCGACGCTGTTGCCCGCCCCGTTCTGCACGAGACTCAGGCCATCGAGCGTCGATGCCAGAGCGCTGGCCTGTTGCTGCGTGATCTTGCTGATGTCCGGGATATTGATGTTCGTGGACATCACCAGGAGGCCGTTGATGTAGGTCTCTTCCTGGAGGCCGAACGAGGCCACCAGGCCGCCGCCGAGGTCGAAACCGCCACGCGCACGGTCGAGGCTGGCGTCGCTGACCGGCTGCCCGAGCCCGGCAATGTCGGATGACGCCTGATCCGCCGGCGGCGCCGTCGAAGGCTGCGGAGGGATGGCGTTGCCTGCATCGCCTCCGGGCATGGCATGGGCGACGCCTGCACTGCCGAGCAGGCACAGCGGCAAGACGACTCGCAGACCCTTTCTCGATTTTGGATTCTTGCTTTGCATCACCATCACCTCAGTACTGCCCGGGCCCGAACTTCGGCATGGTGGTGTAGTCCATCAAGCGTCGGTCGATGCCCATGCTCAGCGGCGCAAGAGGCGCCGCACGCCAATCGCTGACCAGGTTGAAATGCGCCTCATCGCGCCGGTTGTGAATCACGAACAGCAGCTTGTCCTTCCACAGTTTTTCGAAGCGATCCCGCGGGATCGAGCGCGTGCCCAGGGCGGGATCGCCCACCAGCACGCGGCCGTCCAGCAGGCCCTTGACGACCACGAAGTGGTGGTAGCGGTTTTCCTCGATCAGCACGATCGCCGGCAGGTGTTCCTGGGCGAGCTTGTCCAGCGGCAGGCGGAAGCCGTCCGCTTCGAAGCCGAGGGTCTGCAGGTAGTTCTTGATGTCCAGCAGGGAGAAGCCTTCCTTGTTGATCTTGGCGCGGTCGCCGTGTGCGTACATCTGCGCGAATGCCGCCTGCTCGCTGACCGGATAGCCGTATTGGTAGGTCAGCAGGGTGGCCACGGCGGCGGAGCCGCAACTGAAGTCGTACTTCTGCCGGATGGTGTTCCTGAATTTCGCCTCCTTGAGGGTGGTCAGATGCAGCGTGTAGGTGGAACCCGTACCGCTGTTGATCTCCACCGGTCCGGTGGCAAGCAAGCTGCCGGACCAGGCCAGCGCCAGCGCGATCGCAAGCGACTGCAACGCCTTGCTCATGGCTGCTTGAACTGCACGTTGACGATGACGCCGCTCTGGATCAGCACGTTGTTGCCGGTGTTCTGCACGATCGTCGACACCCCGGTCGAGCCGCTGAAGGCACTGGAACTGACCGAGTTCGAACCGGTGTCCACCTGCGTCGCGCTGTTGCCCGTCACGACACCGTTGAGGTTCTGGATGTTGCTGACGTTCGTGCCGCCGCTGGAGTGTTCCAGCGTGCTGGTACTCACGACCGGTCCGAGACCGTCGACACACCGGCCCACGACCGGCGCTGCCTGCGCGCAGCCGTCGGCATGCGGTGCGCTGCCGGCTGCGACGCCAGCCGGCGGATTCGCGGCGGATGCCGCCATGGGTGCCATCAGCAGACAGCACCAGACCCAAGCCCTTGACGCGGACATGACCCACCTCCCGTGGTGTTCGGCGCGCTTGCAACGACTTCCCCCAGCCGATCGCCCTCGGCAACCGGCTGGCCAAGTCCGGTGCGGCGGGGCATGGCCGCCCCGCCGCACCGGCCCGTCGTCACTCAGTGACCCACGTTCAGGTTGGCTTGCACCGTGACACCCTGCTGTACCAGCGAAGACGCGCCGCTGTTCTGGGCGATCGTCGTGATGCCAGCCGCGCCGTTGGCGACGCTGCTCATGCTGTTTGCCATGTCGAAGGAACCGGCGTCAGCCGCGGCGGTGCCGCCGTTGCCGCCATTGCCGCCCGCTCCGCCGCTGTTGCTGCCGCCCGAGCCGGAGCCACCGTTGCCGCCCGTGGCCGACGCGTAGCCGCTGCTGCCACCGTCCGCGTCGCTGACGCGGCCACTCCGGGCATGGGCATCGCCGCCATTGGCATGATTGTTGGCGCCCATGGCATCACCGCCGCTACCGCCACGCCCACCGTTGGCATTGCCCCAGTTCGAGGCGCTGTTGCCGATGCCGGAGACCATGTTGTTCGAGACCGCGCCATTCAGTTCGGTCTTGCCTACCGCGACGCTCTTGTTGAACGCGTCGCTGACCGAGCTGCTGGCGCTGCTGCTGTTGTTCGCCGTGGCATTGCCGACGCCGAGGCTGCTGGCGTCGCCGCTGTTGTTGCGGTCGTTGCCGTTGGCATTGATGGTCTTGGTCTTGGTGACGGTCTTGGTGTGCGTGCTTGCGTTGACGAAGTTCAGGTTCGTCGAGTTGTTGTTGTTGTGGCTGTTGTCGTTGTTGTTGTTGTAGTTGTGGTCGGCCATCGCCGGAACCGCCATGGCCAAGCCGATCGCAGCCAATGCCGTGACAATGAGTGTCTTGCGCATGATTCGTTCTCCTTCGAAATGCCTGATCAGGCTCGTGCATCGTCAATTCCGGCCAAAGCCGGAACCGTTTACCTGCAGCGCCAGACGCCCCACCACATTCCGGCCTGCGCCGGGTTGCGGTTTTGCTCGGGAATCCCCTGATTGACTTGGGCCATCCCGCCTAGTCTTGCGTGTGCAGCAAGCTGAACTGGCAAGGGAAATGCCAAGTGGGCATGCGCCGGAATATCATTTGAAAATCATGCAGTTGTGTCGCTTTCATCAGCGACGCGGCACTAGTTCGCCCCAAGCACTGTTCCAAAGGTGTTACAGGTTGCGGGGGCGGGACTTGTCGATGCATCTGCTTCGGCGTTGCAAGACAAGGCCCGGCGCCCAGCAATTCGTGGCGAGCCCACCTGTATCAGATCCGCAACACATGTAACGGGCGCAGGCGGCGGCAACGCGAACGCGCGCCACGCGTACAAAAAAGGGAGCCTCGCGGCTCCCTCTTGTTCCGGATCTGCGGTATTTCAGCGCTTGTCGATCGGCACGTAGACCTGGTCTTCCGGGCCGGTGTAGTTCGCGCTGGGGCGGATGATCTTGCCGTCCTGGCGCTGCTCGATCACGTGCGCGCTCCAGCCGGAGGTGCGCGCGATCACGAACAGCGGCGTGAACATTGCCGTCGGCACGCCCATCATGTGGTACGCGCTGGCCGAGTACCAGTCGAGGTTGGGGAACATCTTCTTGATCTCGCCCATTACCTTCTCGATGCGCTCGGAAACATCGAACAGCATTGGGTTGCCGCCGTCCGTGCACAGCTTGCGCGAGATCTCCTTGATGATCACGTTGCGAGGATCGGACACCGTGTACACCGGATGGCCGAAGCCGATCACGATCTCCTTGCGTTCCACGCGGGCGCGGATGTCGGCCTCGGCCTCGTCGGCGTTGCGGTAACGCGCGATGATCTCCATCGCCACTTCGTTCGCGCCGCCGTGCTTGGGACCACGCAGCGCGCCGATCGCACCAGTGATGGCCGAGTACATGTCCGAGCCGGTGCCGGCGATCACGCGGGCGGTGAAGGTCGAGGCGTTGAATTCGTGCTCGGCGTACAGCACCAGCGATTTGTCCAGCGCGTTCGCATGCAGCTCGCTGGGCGCCTTGCCATGCAGCACGTGCAGGAAGTGCGCGGCGATGGATTCGTCGTCGGTCTCGGTCTCCACCCGCTTGCCGTTGTGGCTGAAGTGGTACCAGTACAGCAGCATGGAGCCGAAGCTGGCCATCAGGCGGTCGGCGATATCGCGCGCGCCGGTGACGTTGTGGTCGTCCTTCTCCGGCAGCACAGTGCCCAGCACCGAGCAGCCGGTGCGCAGCACGTCCATCGGGTGGGTCGCGGCGGGCAGCAGTTCCAGCGCCGCCTTCACCGGCGCCGGCAGGCCGCGCAGGCGCTTCAGCCTGGCCTTGTAGTTCTGCAGTTCGGTCCAGTTCGGCAGCACGCCGTAGACCAGCAGGTGCGCCACTTCCTCGAAGCAGCCCTTCGCCGCCAGGTCATGGATGTCGTAGCCGCGGTAGTGCAGGTCGTTGCCGCTGCGGCCTACCGTGCACAGTGCCGTGTTGCCGGCGGCCACGCCGGACAGCGCCACGGATTTCTTGGCCTTGGGAAGGACTTGCTCGCTCATCGGATGTCTCCAGTGATGCAGGGGATTTCGAACGGTGGAACGATGTGTCTCTGCAGGAGCGCACCCTGTGCGCGAATGGCCTTTCGCGAGGAGCCCTCGCGCACAGGGTGCGCTCCCACATGGTTTGCGTCAGCCCTTGCGGGCGAACAGCGCGTCAAGCTTGTCCTCGTAGGCGTGGTAGCCCAGGAAGTCGTACAGCTCCTCGCGCGTCTGCAAGGTGTCGATGATGTGCTTCTGCGTACCCTCGCGGCGCACCGTCTCGTAGAAGTGCAGCGCCGCCTTGTTCATGGCGCGGTAGGCGCCGCAGCAGTACAGCGCGATGTCCACGTTGGCCGAGCGCAGCTCGTCGGTGGTGAAGAACGGCGTCGAACCGAACTCGGTGAGGTTGGCGAGGATCGGCACCTTCACCGCGGCCTTGAACTTGCGGTAATCGTCCAGCGTCTTCATCGCCTCGGGGAAGATCATGTCGGCGCCGGCCTCGACGTAGGCCACCGCGCGCTCGATCGCCGCATCGATGCCCTCGACTGCCGCGGCGTCGGTGCGCGCCATGATCACGAAGCCCGGGTCGGTGCGCGCGTCCACGGCCGCCTTCACGCGGTCGACCATCTCCTCCTTCGGCACCACTTCCTTGCCGGGACGATGGCCGCAGCGCTTCTGGCCGACCTGGTCCTCCATGTGCACCGCCGCCACGCCGATGCGCTCGAAACTGCGGATGGTGCGCGCGATGTTGAAGGCGCCGCCCCAGCCGGTGTCGATGTCCACCAGCAGCGGCAGACCGGTGGCGTCGACGATGCGGCGCGCATCGATCAGCACGTCTTCCATCGTCGAGATGCCCAGATCGGGCATGCCCAGCGAGTTGGCGGCCACGCCGCCGCCGGACAGGTACAGCGCCTTGTAGCCCACGCGCCTGGCCATCAGGCCGGCATAGGCGGTGATCGCGCCGATCACCTGCAGCGGCGATTCTGCGGCGAGGGCGGCGCGGAAGCGCGCGCCGGCGGATTCGAGTGGGGACATGGCGATACTCCGAAACGGCGTATTGTAGGCGATGCGCCGATCCGGCCATGCCGCGGCGCACTACCCGCACGTCGCCACATGCCGTGATCCGGAACGCTGCGCATCGCGGATGGCGCTACTTTGCCCCCGCAAAACATATTGATCAATCTTGATCCAAGCGATCAATATGTCGGCCATGGCCTCCGATTATCTTTCCGCCAGCGATGCCGCCGCCCGCCTGGGCGTCAGCGTCGCCACGCTCTACGCCTACGTCAGCCGCGGCAAGGTCGATTCGCGCCCGGGTGCGGACGGGCGCAGCCGCGAATACCGCACCGGCGACATCGAGCGCCTGATCGACCTGCGCCGGGCCGGGCGCGGTGCGGCGCAGGCCGCCGCGCACAGTCTTACCTGGGGACTGCCGGTGCTGGAGACGCAGATCTCGCTGATCCGGCCCGGTGGGCACTATTACCGCGGCGAGTCGGCGATCGAACTGGCGCGCCACGGCGCCAGCCTGGAGGATGCCGCCCGCCTGCTGTGGAAGTGCGGCGACCGCGATCCGTTCGCAGCACCGCCGCCGCGGGCCTGGCCCGCGGCCGTGCAGGCACTGTTGCGCCAGCGCGGCGTGCCGCCGCTGGAACGCACCGCCGCGGCGTTGCCACTGCTGGCGCTCTCTGCTCCGCATGCACACAGCACCGATCCGCTGCAGCGCCGCGAAGGCGCCGCCCAACTGCTGCGCGAGACAGCCGCACTGCTCTGCGCGACGAAACCAGGCCGGCTCCCCATCCATCAGCTGCTGGCCGCCGGCTGGCACAACCCGGGGACTCGGGTGGCGTCGCTGCTGCGCTGTGCCCTGGTGCTGTGCGCGGACCACGAGCTGAACGCGTCCGCCTTCGCCACGCGCGTGGCGGCCTCGACCGGCGCCAGCCTGCATGCGGCTGCCTGCGCAGGACTTGCGGCGCTGTCCGGCCCGCAGCACGGCGGCGCCACCGCGCGCGCCCATGCGTTCATCCGCCAGACCTTGCGCGAACGCGATCCCGCGGATCGTGTGCGCGAGCGCCTGCGCCATGGCGACGGGTTGCCGGGCTTCGGCCACCCGTTGTACCCCGACGGCGACCCGCGCGCTGCGTTGCTGCTGCGCCTGCTGGCCGAATCGCGACCGCGCGTGCCGGGCATGGCCCGGGTGCAGCGACTGGTCGACGCGGCGGCCGCAAGCTGCGGCCGTGCACCCAGCCTGGATTTCGCGCTGGCCGCGATCGCCCTCCTGCACGACCAGGACGCGGACGCCGCGCTGTCGCTGTTTGCCGCCGGCCGCATGGCCGGCTGGCTGGCGCATGCGCTGGAACAGCAGGAAGCCGGCGGGTTGATCCGCCCGCGCGCGAACTACGCCGGCGCCATGCCGGCACGCCAGCGTTGACGCTGCCACTAGGCGCCCTCCTCGCCGATGCACTTCGCGTGACGTCCCGTGTTCCCACCGTCGCGAACCGCTTGCCTCGCCGGCTTCCGGCCGCGACCGGCACGGCGTACACATAGGTTTCGTCAATTCATCCAATCTCAACAATCAATTGGAACAATCGAAAGCAGTCCCTACAATTGAGTCATCGATTCACCGCACCCCACCAATGGAGACTGACAAGTGTCTTTGATCAATACCGAAGTGAAGCCGTTCAAGGCCCAGGCGTTCAAGGCCGGCCAGTTCATCGAAGTGACCGAGGCCGACCTCAAGGGCAAGTGGTCCGTGGTGTTCTTCTACCCCGCCGACTTCACCTTCGTCTGTCCGACCGAGCTGGAAGACCTGGCCGACCACTACGCCGAGTTCCAGAAGCTGGGCGTGGAGATCTACAGCGTCTCGACCGACACCCACTTCTCGCACAAGGCCTGGCACGACACCTCCGACGCGGTGAAGAAGATCGGCTACACCATGGTCGGCGACCCCACCCACGCGATCAGCCGCAACTTCGAGGTGCTGATCGAGGACGCCGGCTTGGCCGACCGCGGCACCTTCGTGGTCGACCCGCAGGGCAGGATCCAGATCGTCGAGATCACCGCCGGCGGCATCGGCCGCGACGCCAGGGAACTGCTGCGCAAGGTGAAGGCCGCGCAGTACGTCGCCAGCCACCCGGGCGAAGTGTGCCCGGCCAAGTGGAAGGAAGGCGAGAAGACCCTGGCCCCCTCGCTGGACCTGGTCGGCAAGATCTGATCCACCTGTTGCAGCCGTACCGGAACCGGGCGCCACGCGCCCGGTTCCCTCCCTCCCCCGAGGATGCTTGTGCCAGCGGCCTCCGCCCGGCTTCGCTCCCCCTCCGCAGCCGCCTTCCCCTCGATGGCGCCGGCCGCTGCCACAAGTGTCCCTA
>Ga0187815_10001179_pt1 | contig 12383 bp, 16 predicted proteins | sample NC_S_5_FD_132962 | JGI IMG/M metagenome (GOLD analysis project Ga0187815, IMG submission 132962) | Wetland sediment microbial communities from Neuse River Estuary, North Carolina, USA - ASW-S_5 | ecosystem: Environmental > Aquatic > Freshwater > Wetlands > Sediment | place: USA: North Carolina...
ATCGTTGGGGGTGTAATCCTGTACTTTGGAATACTGGCGTTCCTCTACTACCGTTACCGGCACCTTCCTACCGAGTTATCCAAGCCCCCGGCCCCTTCCGTGCCCCCTTGAGGCCACGGGGTTCCTGCTTCCGGAACTGCGTTGTCTCGGGCCCGCTTTGCAGGGAGCAACTCGATCGAAGGGCGAAATCTCGCAGGGCCAAGCTTGAACATCCAGTACCGGTGTGTCGCGCTCGAGCCGGCGAGAGATGAGGTCGCCGGCGCAGTTTCGGAAGGGTGCGTGAGGAAGCATGGTCTACTTTGAGGACACGGGGACGATCATCGACGCACCGGTCTGGTACGTTTGGGAGTATCTCGAGTCGGAGCACCACGGACCAGCCCATTCCAAGAACGCTCGGAATTTTCAGGTGAAAGAGACCGTTGGGTCGACGGCTCTGGTGTCGGCCGAGCGCTATCTCAACGGGAAGTGGTCGACCTTTGTGAGCAGGTCGAGCGACTTCGCTCCGTTCTGTGTCTGTAACGAAGAAATCGAGGGCGACTTTGCCGGAACGAAATTCGTGATCCTCTATCGTCCCAAGGGAAACCTAACCCAGATCGATGTCTATGGAGATGTCCAATCGTCCGTCTTCGACCTGGACCAGGCGAAGGAAATCTTCCTGAAGCTCCTCGAGAACGCGTACTTGGATGATGTGGCCGTGATCTCGGAGCTTCGCAAGAAGGTCGCAGACTGAACCTCCTTCACCGCGGAGCGCGGAGTCCGGGTGATTCGAGACCGGCATCTCAGGGAGCGGCCGAGGTGACCGTTGGTGCGCGCAGTATCGTGGCAAACACAGGACCGACCGGCGAACTGGGTGAAATCAGCCTTGCACCCACCGATCGGCGCCACCGTCCGGGGCTTCAACGCGAAGCGGGGCGTCCCTCGATACGCTCGTAGAGATGAATCCGATCTCCCCAGTGGGCGTGGGGGATCAATCCAAGGTTCACATACACGCGCCTCAAGTCGTCAGTCGACGGCAGGTACGCCTGCCACTCCTCCTGTCCAAGGGTCTTCGCCAGCAACGCGATGGCGGGAATGAGAGAACCCGGCTCTCCCTGAAGGGGATTGACCCACATGGTCCGCGGCTCACGTAGCCAGTCCACCTGAACCGCCGCAGCTAGTCCGTGACCCACGTACAGCTTCCCTTCCTTGACCCAACGGTCAAGGATGTGAGGGTCCCAGCGACCGAACCGGCCGCCGTCCGTCCCGGGCAGAAGATCGACTCGGCCCGTACGAGAGGGCAGCCATCCGATCGGACCGTCAAGCCCTTCTCCGGCCCGAGCGGGGCGGAGCGGCTCAGCGTCGACGGTTCCCGCTTTTGCGCGGCGCAAGGCCATCTCAAAGATCGGACGAAATCCGAACCGAGCGAACAACCGTCGAGATGCCACATTTCCATCCTCGATCACCGCTCGAAGGTCCGTGAGTCCAATGGAGCGAGCGTCGGACAGAAGGCCGGTCAGGAACTGGCCTCCAAGACCCTGCCCCCGCCTGGAGATTCCGACACGAAGACCGCTTACCCAACCTTCACTGCGACCCAGATCGTGGAGCCGGCCGAACGCGACCCAACTTTCCCCCTCGACCCCCGCCCAGAGTCGTCCCTCACCAATCCACTCATCAATGTCCTCTAGGAGATAGTCATGAGAATCGGACCCCGAAAGGAACTCTCGAAGTCGCCCGAGCTCGTGCTCCGGATCTATGCGGCGCAAATCCATCTCTACGGCCCTCGCTTGGGTGTCCGCCCGGTACCTCGGAGGTTCTGGGTGGCAATTGGGCTTTCTCCGAGGTGTGCGGAGACCGCAACCGCCCTAGGTCCTCGCACAGGGCTCCCAATCAGCCTCGGACTCGCTCGTCGATGGGTGTAACGGCTGTTGCACCTACGTACGTCCCCTCCGGCTGTCTGCCATCAAGACCTCTGTCCCGAGTCGAGATTGCTTGGTCGTCCAGCTCAGGAGTTGGCGCGGATCGCCTCCTCGACGAGGGATATGGCATACGGAATGTCCTTCAACTCAGTGACGTGGACCTCCGCCCACTCCGCCGAGGGCCCCCGAGTTTGGACCCGGTGGTCCAGGGCCTGCTCGAACTTCAGTCGTCGGATCTCCTCTTTCGTGAGACGCAGGTCCATTCGACTGTCGCCGTGGAAGTGCGCAATCTCACGGCTGCCGACGAAGTAGCTCTTCGAGTCTCCGTAGCGCGAGGGGCGTTTCTCGAGCTCCGGGAGGGCGGTCAGTCTTCGCTCGAGCTCCTCTCGGACCGACGTTCGGACTCGATTCATGCTGGCGGTGCGGCGGTGGTGGGAGCCACAGGGAGTAGGATGTGCAACTCCTTCATGCTCCGATAGAATTCGATCGAGGGCCGGTCCGGGTCCAGTGCGTAACCTCGAGCAAACTCTTCACTGATCTCCTTCATCTTGCCCGCAGCGACCACGGATTCCCAGTTCCAGACCCGACGGCGCACGTACTTCCCGCCGGGAATCGTGCCGGCTTCGAGGCCGAGGGCCGCCGGATTGTCGGTCGGAAACCTCTCCACGCAAGCGTAGTACTCCTCGCCATCGTCCAGCATACGGAAGGTTCCGAAGAATTTGCGTCCCTTCAGCAAGGGAAGCTTGGACTCGAGCGCATCGAATGCGGCTTTCGGACCCTTGCCCTTCATGTCCGCTCGAACTCGGAGGACTTCGATTTGCGGCCGATCCACGATCGTGTCCACGGACCCTCACCCACGCAAGCCTCTGGGTCGGCTATATTCGGCCACGGGAGATCGTGAAACACTGGCCGTTAGAGAACTCTCCGACTCCTTGGGTGCAAGCGTGGTCGGGCCTTTTCAATGACCGGCAGGAACCCCGGAATCGAAGGGTCGTGGCTCGAGGACGAGTCCTTCTTTGTCCATGAACGCTCGATAGGCCGCTACGGGAGTCTCTGCGGGCCCCCTCAGCACCTTCCCCGTTTCGATATCGAACACGGAGCCGTGCCAGGGGCACTCGACGCGGTGCTCGCTCAACGCGCCTTCATCGAGCGGACCCCCCTGGTGGCTACACTGTGCGCCGATAGCGAATAGAGAGCCTCGAATGTTGAACACCACTACCGGCTTCCCATCGGCGTCGACTTGGACACTCTTGCCGTCGGGAGGCGGAGAGAAGCCCTTGATCACGATTCTCGACCGGGGCGCCGGCTGCATGCGCTCGCTATCGTCTCGCGGTTTATGCCGTTTCCGAGTTCCCGCTTCCCAATCGTTCCGCTCGTAGGCATCGGAAAGCCTTCCGGTGGACCGCCTCGCGGGCCCAATCGGTGCAGGGATCGGTGCACCAAGTTTGTTCCGTTCGCTGAAGAGGGCAGGGGTCCCGCCACGCTAGGTCGAGGAGGGTAGGTCCCTCAACGTGCGGTGGACGAACCCCCAGACCGTCTCTTCGGCCTCCGTTGGATAGTTCCATCCGAACCTTTCCGCGACCTGGTGGGCGAGTCGCGAGTAGAGTCGGCCTGTCTCGCCTAGGGCTCGGGACAGATCGCGGGTCTCGTACTGGGCGAAGGTAGCCGGCAGACGAGCGCGGACCCCGGGCAGTGCCCACCGGTCAAGGAACCTGCCGTCGTGCCAGACATCCACCTTGGCGGGCGCGCTCGCGACCGCGCTCCATTCGACCATCCGAACGAGCAGCAGCTTGAGGTATCCGTCGCACCCCATCTTGGCGGTCCACATCTCTCCGCGTCGGAGCTTCTTCGCCGCCCAGAGGAGATGGTAGAAGAAGTCCGAGACATTCGCCAGGAACTCCGTCTCCGTCGGTAGTCCGCGAGACTCAGGCGCCGTGTTTCGGGCCACCGACCGAAGCTCGCGAAGCTGGTGGTCCTTGTCGAGGAGAATGACGAATCCTCGGCTGAGGACGCTGAGTCCCTCAGGACCGCCCGTGATCGAGGGAATCGCTGAGGAAGGGAAGATGGCGAAGTCGACATCCCTGCTGTCCGAGAAAAGGACCCGCCGCTCGCGGCTTCCCCCAACTGCGGTCGACTCCACCATGGAAAGCACCACCGTCCCGAACGGTTGGAACCACTCGGTCGAGTCGATCAGACGGGCCGGGTCGGTGTGGAAGATTGCGATGTCCAGGTCCGACCATTCGTCGGCGGGCACGTCAGTCCGGGCTTGCGAGCCGACGATGAGGGCGGCACGTACGCCCGAATCGCTATCGGCCCATTCTCGAAACTTCTCAACCATCGGGCCGTACCAACGAGCCCACATGCTGCGGCATGGAGAACCTCGAATATACGGACGCGCAAGGAAACCGGCTACTTTCCCAGGGAGGGTCTGGAGCGCCCTCGGCCACGGAGGGATCCGGAGAGTCGTCCGTGAGTCTTCTTATCTGATGGGCGATAGGGCTCGGCGAGGCCCACTATGGTGCAGCGAGTGACCGAAGTCGTCGGATCCCACCCGGACAGCTTTGCCAAAGCCGTGCAGAACGCCGTGACCACCGCCTCCCACACGGTGCGCGACATGAAATGGTTCCGTGTCTCCGAGTTCGAGGGAGCGATCCACGACGGCAAGGTCACGGAGTTCCGCGCCCTCGTGCGCATCTACTTCGACTACGAGGAGAAGGGACACCCGTAGGCGAATCCGCCCCTTCAGGGCGAACTTACGCTCAAGGTCCACGTCCTGCTGCGGAACACGGGCCTAGCGAACCGCGACCGTCCGTAGATCCCGAAAGGATCAGACGTACAGCTTGTCGGTGAAGCAGTAGTTCCGCCCGTACTGAGCGATGTAGGTGGTCGGGTTCCCGCACTTGGGGCAGTTCGGAGCTGCTGGAGCGGCGCCCGGAGGAGGCGGAGGGACCGGCATGCCCGCGGGAGCGGAAGCCGGCGCCGCGGGTGTGACGTACGTGGGCGCGGGGCGCGGTCGAGCCTTGAACTTGGGCCAGATCGAGTGGAAGCCCCATCCCGCCATCGAGATGAGAATTCCCAATCCGGTGACGACGAAGAATGCCTCCAGGTCATTGACGTAGTTCTGGACGTTCCCCTGGTTCGTCGCCGAGGTCCCGATATTGCTCGCAGCGAGCGCCCCGAAGATGAATCCAATGAAGATGATTATCGCACCGACTCCGACTATGATTTGGCCGAGCGTGATCCAATTGGGCATTGTCGCCGGGCTGGCGGTAGGTCCTGCCATGGAAACGGCGACAACCTCCACCTATAGGAATCTAATCGTCAGGGCCGGTCGTCGCATGGGACGCGGTTCGGCCCAGATTTGGGCGGGCACCTGCGTCAGGGCCGACGAGCCGAGTCGCCTGCCCTAGCTGCCGACTCGGACGGTCGCTGGGCTAGCCGAACAAGCTCTCGGTATCGATAGCAATCGACCACATGGTCGTTCACCATCCCCACCGCCTGCATGTGAGCGTAGATGATCGTGGAGCCAACAAAGCTGAACCCCCGCTGCTTCAGGTCCTGGCTGAAGGCATCGGACTCCGTGCAGGTTGGGGGAATGTTCCGGAGGGCCTTCCAACGATTCTGGCGCGGCTTTCCCCCGACGAACCTCCAGGCATAGGTGTCGAAGCTCCCGAATTCGTCCTGGACCGCAAGGAAGGCCTTTGCATTGCGGACGGCGGATTCAATCTTGAGGCGATTTCGAATGATACCGGGATCCCGTGTTAGCTGGGCGATGCGTTTCGCATCAAAACGGGCGACCTTCTTCGGGTCGAACCGGCGGAATGCCTTGGCGTAACCTGCCCGCCGGTGAAGGATGGTGGACCAGCTGAGACCCGCTTGCGCCCCCTCGAGGAGCAGGAACTCGAAGTGCTTCTGGTCGTCGTGGGCGGGGACCCCCCACTCATGATCATGGTAGGCGCGCATAACGGGGTCTGCCTCGATCGAACCCCATCCGCACCGGTTCTTGTCGTCCATCCGATTCCCGGGCCCTCTCATTCGGCCTGAGCCGAGTGCGGGCGGCCATTGGGGGCTCAGACTTGAGTCCTTCGAGGCGGAAGTTGACGGTGGCAGGAAGTTCATGGACTGGGCCAGCGGTCACTACGAGGCTGGCCACTGTTTTCCCGAGGGTCCAGTGCTCCGCACACACAGGAGTCTGGTTACGGGGAGGGAGGTGCGGGTCCCTTCTCGATGTGACGTAGCACGAACTGGTTACCGTCCGGATCGGCCAACACGCACAGTGTGACCATCCCCATTGCGGTCGGGAATGTTGTCGGCTCATCAACGATCGATCCGCCCCGCTTCCGGATCTCGGAGCAAGCCGCCTTTGGGTCGTGATGCGAAAAGACGATTCCCGAGACGGTCCCGGGTTCGCGGCCTCCTTCGCCTTCCCCCAGAACGTGCATCGTTAGCAACGTCGTCGTGCCCGGGATCCCGAAAGCTGCCCGAGAAGCGGACGGAATGTAGGAGACCTCCTTGAGGCCCAGCACCTCGGAGTAGAACTTCCGTGCTCGCTGAATGTCGCGAATGTGGACAGTCACCGCTTCCATGCCTTCGATTACGTCGGACATTGCTCGCCCCTCGCGACCTGAATCAATCGACGCTTATAGCGCGCAACGGCGGGCGAATATGTCCGGCCGCCCTCAATGTCGACGGGGATGGCTCACGACTACCGACTTTGACTTCAGGAATGAACTCGCTCAATGTCGGTGCCATGCCGGTTGCACGCCCCGACCGATCATGGTCGCATCAGTCATGGCAACCATCGCCGGGTGACCAGTGAAGAGCGGGCGTTAACTTTCGAGATTCTGGCGGGGGCTCAGCACTATGCGGCAGCGTGGGTCGCTAGACGACCTCGAGGAAATGGTAGGGGGCTCGGCCGTCCCCCTGGGTGAGGACAATCCACGGTGTCCAGGGATTCACCCCGTGAAGGAAGACCCGACCGTCACGGAACTGCATCCGGAGGCGGGTTTCCGCCATGGCGTAGACAGACTTGGTGAGAGGTTCGCCTACCTGCCCGATCATGATCGCGTGCAGCGGGGACTGGTGAATGTACGTGAGCGCCAAGCCCGGCATCGTATCCTCGGTATAGGTGCCCGGAACCAGTGCGTTGATGGACTTCATCCCCCCAATCGACAGGACCCCCAGGTTCGGGTGTTCCACGCTGGCGCCCTCCCGAAGGAATTTCGCCGCCTCGGGGATTCGAGGAATGTAACCCTCGACCGTTCCCGAGGGGAGTGGGAGGACGGCGGGGCCGAACTCTTCCGCCTCGTCGCTGGAGAGGGCGCTGACGATCCGCACCTGGCGGAAGAAGACCTCCCTCGAGGTTTGGCCCTCGTAAAAGCCCCATACCTCGGCCGGGTGCATTCCCGGGGGTGGAAGGTGGAAGACGCGGCCCCCCTTGGCAACCGTTTGGTTGAGCATTGGGCCCACCAGGAGCCGGATTGCCGGTATGGGGACGTCCTGGTCGAATTCGATCAGTGTCATCTTGCCGGCGGCGAGCCAACCGAATGTGGAGGCGTAGTCGTTCGAACCCGGCCAGATGTATCCGGATCGGGCCTGCGGTTCCGGGTCGATGTGGGAAGCTGGGGGCAACGCGTCCATCCGCATCGGCTCGATGCACTGCAATCGTCCGCCGTCCAGCGAAAAGGGATACGACGCGCGACCGATCCGGGTACCTCGTAGCTTGTCGATTCGGAGCCAACGTTCGAGACGGTTATCGACGAGTTGCTGTTCCATCGTGACGATGCCGTTGACGAGGTACTCGAGCTGGCCGGCTTCCCGGTGTTCCACTACAAACACGACGGTGACCGGACCTTCGGCCATCTGGCCGATGGCAATCCGCTCCACCTCTTCCCGCGAAGGAAGGGACTCGCCCGTATTGGCGGCATGGCCCAGGAACCGTTCGACGATCGCGTCCCACGAGTCCAGAACGACCAGTGTCGGTGAGGTCGGAGAGCTCTCGCTCCATGCGGCGAGGACTTCTGGGGGCAAGAGGAGGGATCGGAGACGCTGGTTCGCCAGGTCGGCGACCAGCCGCGGAGCCGACTCCACGGCCCTCGAAGCGGCTCGAAGGCCTCCCATGTCGCCCATCGCCATCTCGACCAGGGAGAGCTGGCCGGACTGACGCAACGGCTCCAGGACGGGGAAGTCCCGATTGAGCTGGGAAGTTCGTGTGCGGCTTGACACATAGATCCGTCGCCCGGGGAATGCTTCGAGGAGGGCGATGCCGAGAATCGTCTTCCCGGTTCCGGGCGCTCCCCGCACCAGCAGGGCCTGAGGGCTTTGGCGGTTCAAGAAGCCCATCAACTCTGGAGGGAGACTAGCGGAGGGCGACAAGGGGACGGACCGGAAGCACTGCACCTGTGTCATCCACCATAAACCCACCTGCGTCGCCCGGGGCGGTGCAAAGGAGCAATTGTCTTCGGGCGTACTCTAGTATGAGGGTGCGACAGCGGTTGCAACCCGGTGCGGGGGCACCTCGAACTGCGCGGTTCGGGCCGGGCTGCCCGCAAGGAAGCGGTGGTGCTTCGGTTCCCGGGGTGGACACCCCCGCTGCGCTCCAAAGTTTCGACGATCCCGGCGTTGCGCTAGACTCGGAACCCCCGAACGGTTTCGTAGTGCAGGAGCAGCTCCCCGTCTTCCATGGTCCTTGACGAGAGAAGCTTGAGGGTCGCCTGCGCCTTCATCGGACCCCAGTACTGCGGACCCTTCCCATAGACCACGGGCTGCACGACGAGCCAGTAGTCGTCCGCAAGCCCCCGCCGGAGGAACTCGAGGATCAGTCGTGGGCCCCCTTCCGCGATGATGTTCCCGCCTTTCTCTCGCTTCAGCTTCGCGACAATCTTGGAAAGGTCGCCCTTCATGATTCGGGAGTTCTCCCATCCCGGCGATTTCAAGCGGTTCGACAGACAGACCTTGTCGACGTGGTCGAGCCACCGAGAGTAATCGATCAAGTACTTCGGGTCGGTCGGCTTTCGTGCTTTTTCGGTCCAGACGCGTCGGTGGCCCGTGAACGACCTCCGGCCCATTATGACGGTAGTGACATCGTCGAACCGATTCAGCCACATCTCGCGCCACATTTCATTAGCCTCTTTCGTCGGCCTGTCCCAGCCCGGGTACTTCGGGAATGCGCCGCGGCCGTCCAGCGTCATGTACAGACTAGCCGTGATCTTTCTCATCGGGATTCCTCTGCGGCGGCTCCAAAAAGATCGGTTCTACATATAGGCGGGAAATCGTCCCACGATAGTTCCTGCGATAGGACGGGTCTACGAATTCGACGCAGCCAGGTCGGGCCACGACAGATCGCCACGAGATTCGTGATCTGTGTGCAACAACTGTTACACCCACCGATCAAAGCAGCCCTTGAAGGCCCGACGCCTATCTTGGACCGGGTTTTGACCGCACCGACGTCCACGTTAGGTACGGCGCGAAATCCGGGGCACCCGGTAGCAGGAGGCTGAAGGTCGCCGTGAGACGATCCGGACCCTCAAAGCTGTACATCAGTTGCTGACGGGGGCCAGGGACCGCGCGGTCGCTGCTGAGGAGCACTCCCTTCCCGTCCGGTTGCAGTGTCACATTGGGGTAGTGAATCGTGTGGCCCTCGTTGTCCCAGAAAATCCCTCGGATCACATCCTCCCCATCGGGGTACAAGATCAGGAGGTCCTCGTGTCGGTAGGCTCCCCTCTTGGGCGTCGCGGGGAACTCGCACCAACCCATTCGGATCAGAACCTGTCCCCCGAGGTCGACCCGCCACGATTCGCCGCTCGCGGTGGCAGTCCCAGGCTCACCAGTGCGACTCTTGTCGGTCCAGTCGCCGATAAGATAGTTCAGAGAACTGTCGAGCGCCATTCGACTCGCCAATCAGGTGGAGGGCCACCGCGTATTAGAAAAGCTGTCGGCGTAGTTGACGTGCGTGCGATGGTCATTGCATCCACGAGGTCAACATCAGCGAGTTTGCGTCCTCGGTCAAGAATCGAAATCTGCGGCTGACCAGCACTTGCACATTCTGGAGCTTGTAGGGGCCTCAGGAGCGTAGTCCCCGCGCCCCTATCCTGCCGCTCCGCGCTCGCAGGCAACCCTATCCGCAGGCCCTTTAGCCCACAGTCCGGTAACCTTTGTCGAGCGTGAACCCGCCGATGAGAATCTATGCCGAAAGAGATCCCGGCCTTTGGAGCCCGAGCGGCCAAGGCGCCTCTCACGCCAATGACAATTGAGCGGCGCAATCTCAGACCTACGGATGTTGAGGTCCAGATCCAGTACTGTGGTATTTGTCATAGCGACGTACACAAGGTGAACAACGACTGGGGGAACACGCACTTTCCAGTCGTCCCCGGCCACGAGATCATTGGAAGGGTCGTATCACTCGGCTCGAGCGCCTCTCGATACAAAGAGGGCGATACCGTCGGTGTGGGGTGCATCGTAGATTCGTGTCGATCGTGCGTAAACTGTCGCGCCGGCCACGAGATGTTTTGCGAGAAGGGGGTTACTTTTTCGTTCGATAGTCTCGAGCAAGACGGGAAGACATGGACGAGCGGGGGGTACTCGACTAGCATGGTGGTCGACGAGCGCTATGTGTTGCGCGTGCCGAAAGCGCTCGACCCCGCGCGTGCCGCGCCTCTCATGTGCGCGGGGATCACCACATACTCCCCTCTGCGCCAGTGGGGGTGCAAGCCAGGTTCCCAGGTTGCGGTCCTCGGATTGGGCGGCCTGGGGCACATGGCGGTGAAGCTCGCAGCTTCCATGGGTGCGGACGTCACCGTCCTCAGTTCGTCTCATGGCAAAGAGGCAGATGCGACCCGAATGGGGGCGAAGCACTTTGCCGTGACCAAGGAATCCGACGCTCTCGAACCCTTGGAGGGCAAATTCGACCTCCTCGTGGACACGGTGAGCGCCCCGCATGATCTCAACAAGTACACGACGCTCTTGCAAGAATTCGGAACGGTCGTACTCGTGGGCCTGCCGCCCGAAGCCACAGTTCTCGACGTCGGCCTACTTATCCACGGAAACAAGCGAGTTGCGGGCTCCAATATCGGGGGAATCCCGGAGACACAGGAGATGCTCGACTACTGCGGTAAGCACGGGATTCTCGCCGATGTTGAGATTGTTTCGGCTGCGCAGATCAACGAGGCCTACACGCGCATGCAGCGGAGCGATGTGCGTTATCGGTTCGTGGTGGACCTGTCAAGACTGCCCATGGGCACGTCGTGATAGAGAAGAGCCAATGGTAGGTGCAATCAACCTTGCAACCAAGCCCGCCGACTTCTAACAGGGTGGGGGGGGGCATTTTTCGGCACATGGGCCTTCGTTTCGCTTACACCGGAATTCGAGTGCAGAACATGGCCGAGTCGCTTCGATTCTATACAGAGGTCCTTGGAATGCAAGTCGTGCAGCCGCTGGAGTCAACTCCACCTACGCACGGTCAGGTTGTCGTCCTGAAGAGCCCCGCATCCTCCCAAATGCTTGAGTTGAACTGGTATGAGCCGGAGACCCGATTCGGGACCACTTACACGAATGGTGAGGATCTTGACCATCTCGGCTTCGAGTGTGATGATGTCCAAGGAATGGTTCGGGACCTCGAACGCAAGGGGGTGACCGTTGTTGTTCGGCCACGCGAAATCGGAGCCGAGATTGGGTGGAACGAAGCCTTCGTGAAGGATCCGAACGGAATCTGGATCGAATTGGTTCCGATGAAGGAGCCCCGGACTCCAAGCGATTAGGCTGGTGTCATTCTTTCGGGTTGTCCGAATTGTGTGTAATGCCGCTTGCACCCACAACACATTTGGACTGAGAGCTGGTACCGCCTTTGATGAAGACCGAATTCGACACCATCCGCGAGCTCTACCGTTACAATTCCGCAGTCCGCAAGAAGTACCTCAGGGCGATCTGGAAACTCCCTCCTCGGCAGCGCTACAAGAGCCGAGGTGCATCGTTTCCCTCTCTCGTAGACATCTACATGCACGTTCTCGACGCCTACCGTTGGTGGTTCATCTCCGTCTACCGGAACGGCAAGACCTTCGATGAGTACCCCCTGAGTCAGCGCTACACGAAGTCAGAAGCCGAGAGAGAGACGGACGCAGTGGACCGACTTCTCCAGAAGGTCCTCCGCGAAGTAGGCCCCCGGGGCTTGAGCAAGACCCTCTACTGGCGAGGGCGAAGGCCGTTCCGGATTTCGGTCCGCAACATGCTCCTCCACATGATAGAAGAGGAGCTCCAGCACCGCGGCGAGCTGAATGCCCTTCTGTGGCAGATCGACGTCGACCCCCCCGTTACTGGCTTCGGCGAGGACTGACGGTCGGTTCACTGGGTGCAACGACATTGCACGTTTGGCCAGACGCTTTCTCCGTCGGCGGAGAACCCCCGCCCATAGGTATCTCCGGGTGGCTTCGCGCAGCAGAGGGAGGATTGTATTGAAGCACCCTAACGTATCGTCGGTGGAGGATCGTCCAGAAT
>Ga0187815_10001180_pt1 | contig 12379 bp, 10 predicted proteins | sample NC_S_5_FD_132962 | JGI IMG/M metagenome (GOLD analysis project Ga0187815, IMG submission 132962) | Wetland sediment microbial communities from Neuse River Estuary, North Carolina, USA - ASW-S_5 | ecosystem: Environmental > Aquatic > Freshwater > Wetlands > Sediment | place: USA: North Carolina...
CTCGGGTTCCGCGGACTACCCCGCCCACAGCCAAGCGCACGGAGCTAACCTCGTGGTAAAACCCTGTCACCCCGAGCGGGGCATGATTCGCGAAGCGAAATTCATGCCGGAGCCGAAAAACCCCTCCTGCGGCGCGGGAACTCCCTCGCTGCGAAATGCGTACCTATTCCTGCGGGTGTTGTAAGAACCCCAGTTGCCCCTTTAGTAGAATTAAGGAATATTAGTGCCGCAGTCCCTATGCAGTTCCTGATCGACGTCTTCGCGCAGATTTTCCGCACCCTCTGGGCGCATAAGGTGCGTTCGTTTCTGACCATGTTCGGCATCGCCTGGGGTGTCGGTTCCCTGCTGCTGCTGGTCGGACTGGGAGAAGGCTTTCGCACCGGCAACAAGCGCGATCTCTCCGAATTCGGCGAGAACATCATGTTTATCTTTCCCGCTCGTGCGCCCGTCGTGAAGGGCAGCATGAACTCGGCGCGCTATTACCGTATTACCTATCGCGACTACCTCGACGCCCGCCGCGAGGCGCCGCACGTCCGCGCCCTCACTCCCGTTCTCAGCACCAATGAAGTGCACGGAGTCAGCGAGTTCGCCACCGCCAGTGGGGAACTGACCGGAACCGAACCGCAATACAACGGCATTCGATTCCTGCCCCTTCTGCAAGGCCGCTGGCTCAACGATCTTGATGAATCCCAGAAGCGCAACGTCGTCGTGCTGGGTGACGAGATGACCCGTCATCTTTTCCCCGGCCGTCCAGCGGTCGGCGGCTTCATTCTGCTCAACAACATTCGCTTCCAGGTTGTCGGCACTTTGAAACGCGTCGGTCGCGGGGACGACAACTCCACCAACATGCGCGCCTACATCCCCTTCCAGGTGATGCGGACCTATTTCCCCATCAAGGGCGAGGGCGAATACGACGCCATCTCGTTCATCAACTACCAACCCACAACCGCGGCCGACCACCTGGTGGCGCAAGAAGAAGTGCGCAAGGTGATAGCGCGCAACCACGGGTTCGACTATCGCGACGAAGATGCCTTCGAAGGCTGGGACACCGTCAAACAGGCGCAAGCAATGGGCGCTATTTTCGATGCCATGGACGAGTTTCTGGGAACGGTTGGACTGGTCACGCTCGCCCTGGGCGCAATCGGCGTGATCAACATCATGCTGGTGACCGTCAGCGAGCGCACCCGCGAGATCGGATTGCGTAAAGCTCTGGGCGCAACCAGCCGCAGCATCCTGCTGCAGTTCTTTATCGAAGGGACACTGATCACGTTGGTGAGCGGACTGATCGGCATGGGACTGGCCGGCGGGCTCATGCTCGCTCTCGGCAAGGTCAACGGCCCCGGAGGCTTCGACCCGCCACGCCTGGTTCCCATGACGACCATTCTGGCCATCGGCAGCCTGACTTTGGCCGGGGTCATCGCCGGCCTGTATCCCGCGCGCAAAGCTGCAAGTCTTGAGCCGGTTGAAGCGCTGCGACAGGAGTGAAGCAGGATTGTGTAATTTGGAAATCGCGTAATTTAGTAATCGTGAAAACAGGATTCGGTTGCCGCTTGGATTCTCAAATCACAAAATTACACGATTACAAAATTACCAAATTGAACTGAGATGATTCGCGACTTACTCTCGGAATCGTATGTCGCCATGCGGCACAACCGGCGCCGCACGGCCCTGACCATGCTCGGCATGGCCTGGGGCATTGCCACGGTGTGCATGCTGCTCGCCTATGGTGACGGTTTCGGTCGCGCCATTGCCAACATCTTCGCCGCCTTCGGAACCAAAATGATGATCGTGGTTCCTGGCCGCACCTCCATGCAGGCAGGAGGAGACAAGGCGGGCGTTCCCCTTCGCTTGACCCTGGACGACCTGGACCTGCTCACCAGCAATATTCCTCAGATCATGCACATCACGCCCAGTTGCAACAAGAAAGTAATCGTTCAGTATGAGACCCGATCCTTCAATTTCGACATCAATGGGGAATACCCCAACACGTATGACATCCGGGCGCTGAGCCTCGATCAGGGCCGTTTCTACAATGGTCAGGACGAGGCGCAACACGCGCGTGTAGCCGTCATTGGCGCAGAAGTAAAGGATAAGCTGTTCTCCGGACGCAACGCCGTCGGTGAGCACATCCGCATCGGCGGAATCAGCTACGAAGTTATCGGCATTTATAGCCCTAAGATGGAGGAGGGGGATAACAACATCAACCAGCTTATCTTTATCCCCTTCACCACCATGAATGACCTCACGGACACGCACTATCTCGGCTCTATCTGGTTCAACTATGAGACTAACGACTACGAGCGGATCGAGCAGTCCGTCCGCAACGTTATGGCCACCCAACATAAGTTCAACCCTGCCGACCGCCGCGGCCTGATGATCTTCAATCTCATGGTGCAACTCCACCAGTTCGAGGTGATCACCCTCGGCCTCAAGATCCTGCTCGGCTTCATCGGCACGCTCACCCTCGGCATCGGAGGCGTAGGCCTGATGAACATCATGCTCGTCTCCGTCACGCAGCGCACGCGCGAGATCGGCGTAGAAAAAGCGCTTGGCGCCCGCCGCCGTCACATCTTTCTGCAATTTCTCGCCGAAGCCCTCGCCATCACTTTTGCGGGCGGGATCTTCGGCATCATTCTTGCCTACGCAGTTTCGATTTCGGTGGGACGCTTGACCCTCTACAGCGCCATGGCCAAGTACGCCGAAGCCGGCGACATCCGCCTGATGATCAACCCCGGCACCCTGCTCGTCGCCGTCCTGATCCTGATCGGAGTCGGCCTCATCAGCGGCATGGTCCCCGCCATCCGAGCCTCCCGCCTCGACCCCATCGAAGCCCTGCGCTACGAGTGAAATTCTTGCTGGTTGCTCTGGATGTATTAATGCAGTTTCGAGGGCTACAAGCGGTTCTTCCGCCGGCGCCGCACGCGATCGAGGGCAACCATGGTGGCGGCCCAGATGGTTCCTGTCAGATATCCCGCGATGACATCGCTTGGATAATGCACGCCCAGATAAATCCGCGACAGCCCGATCGAGAGCACCAGCAACGCTGCAATCAGCCAGATCAGGACCCGCGCAGACATGGAGCGCACACGGCCCGTCAGCAGTCCGGCCAGCACTCCATAGAAACAAAAAGAAACCAGAGAGTGTCCGCTCGGAAAGCTGTAAGTGCGAGGAATTGGGCCATAGAAAGGGACAGGCCGCGGACGATGAAAGGCAAATTTCAAAGTTAGCTCGAGCACCAAAGCGCCTGCCAAGGTTACAACCAGCCAGATAGCAGCGCGACGCCACTGAAAATGACGGAACAAAGCAAATGCAACCAGAGCAGACGCAGCCAACCCGCCCGCCCCCATGAATGAAATCGCAAACATGAGCCGCGTGAGCGCGGGAGAGGCGAAGGAGTGAACGGCAGCCCGCACAGAAGAATCAAACTTGACTGTGTGTTGTGCAGCGACATTTTCCGCGAGCCACGCGAAAAGGAAAATGGCCAACACCGCGATGACCAAGCTGACCAGAGGGCCTTCAACCAACACCGCAGCGTCGGGAGCCTTCTCGGGCCCGGGCAAAAGATGATCGTCATTCGAGGTCACGCGCGCCCTCGCGATGAATTCGTAAGCTCCGCGGTCAGAGCGTCGAGCTTGGAGAAAAGCGCCTCATTGCCTTGCCGGGGATAGCTGGCCAATTTTTCACGGAAATGCGGGAGGTTGTAGAGAAACGATTCGATTCGTTCCTTGTTCAGACCTCCCCAATAAGCGCCGTAGCCTGCCTTCTCCAGATAGTAAGCGTTGAAGATCTGCTCAAACTGGTGCGCCACCGGAATCGCAAGATAAGGCTTCCCCAGATGCAGCGCTTCGGTCACCAAGGAGAAACCAGCGTTTGCAATGATCGCTTTCGCGGCAATTAGATCGGCGAGAAAACTATCCAGACTCGGCTTCTTGTAAACGACGTTCCCTTGCTGCCCTTCGCGTCCAAATCCATACGCGACTAAGGAGCAGCGTACGGAAGCGAGAAGCTTCTCCAGCGCTGGCGCCGGCGAAGTCACATAAACCAGGATGTGCTCTCCCTCACGAGGCTTCGCTTTCAGAATGCATTCCCGCAGAATCGGTGGAAACAGGAAAGTATTCGGCCGCGTGACTTGGGCGGCGAAGAAAGACGTAACCAGATAGGCATTCGCGTGCGGAACCATCAGCCGGGTCACGATCTTGGCGGCAGATGCGTCGCGCCGGTACTGCTTGGGATAAGTGACAGCCGCGTTGGTTAGACAGTGCTGATTGTCGATCGAGATTATGGGCAGACGCTTGCGCCGCCCGGCATGACAAGAAAGCGGCTCAAAATCTGTGACGACGAGATCGATCTCTTTCTCATCGATAAGATCCTTCAGCCGCGAGACGGTGGCTGCAGCCCGACGCGCCGTGAACAGATTGCGGGCAAGGGTGCGGCGGTAGCGCACCTGATTATTCACATAAGCGAGTCCCCATCCGAAGATTTCCGTGACTTCGAAATCCTTGCGCAGATTGGCCAACCCGCGATCAAAAGACACTACCTGCACGGTGTGTCCGCGTTTCTGGAGATGAGAAATCACTTCCTTGGCGCGCGTCGAATGACCCGCGCCTTCGCCGTTCACTCCGTAGAGAATATTCGCCATCGAATCTCGCGGAAGTATATCTCCTGGACAGTGGAGCACCGCTTCTCAAAAGAAATCCCCGCCCGTTCTCTGCCCAGAAGAAAGGTGGGGATTTTGAGGTTCGCTGTTGCAAGCGACTGCGCCGTTACTTCTTTTGCTGATCCTTGGGCGGTTCCTTGGCGGGTTCCTTGGCCGGTTCCTTCGCGGATTCCTTGGCCTGGATCGACACCAACTCCACCTCAAAAATGAGCGTGGCGTCCGGCCCGATGTCACCACCGGCGCCGCGTTCGCCATACGCGAGGTCGGGTGGAATGAAGAGTTGCCACTTCGATCCCACCGGCATCAACTGCAGTGCTTCGGTCCACCCCTTGATCACGCCACTGACGGGAAACGTAGCCGGCCCGCCGTGCTTGGAGGAACTGTCAAACTCGGTGCCGTTGATCAGCGTGCCTTTATAGTTGCAGACGACGGTGTCCGTGGCCGCCGGTTTGGGTCCGGTACCTGGGGTGAGAATTTTGTATTGCAGACCGCTGGGAAGCGTAACTACGCCTTCCTTTCCTTTGTTGGCGGCCAGGAATGCTGCGCCTTCCGCCTTGTTGGCCTCGCCAGCCTTCTGCGCTTTCTCCTGTTGCGCCTTGCGGACTTCCATGCCAACTTCCTGAAGGACAGCTTGCGCTTCTTGTTCGCTGAGTTGGGTCTTGGCGCCGGTCAATCCATCGTTGAACCCCTGAATCACGAGCTTTGGGTCCACTTCTACCGACTGTTTTTTCAGCATTGCCCCGAGCCCGGAACCTTGATTCATCCCAAGGGCGTAGCTGAACTTTTCCTGGCGCGTGCTGAGAGGGGCTGGAGCGGTAGTTTTTGATGCCGCCGCCGGCGCCTTCTTGGCGGGAGTCTTCGGAGTTGTGGCTTCTGGAGCCGTTTTCGTTGTCGCCGCCGGAGTCTGCTGTGCGTGGGCATACCCACTGCCCGCCAGCATCATCCCAGCCGCTAATAGGTTTACCGCCGCGGAGAGAGATTTTTGCATGGCCTATTGTCCCATTCAACGGGGCGATTCGTCTAACCATCTTTCTAGGAAGCGGCTAAACACTTTGCTGAAAAAGTCGAGATTGGGCACCCAAGCCCCCAAAGGGGCTGCTGATTTCGTATGACCTACGGTATCGCTAAAGCGATACCCTGATACGAGACTGAGTTTTTCAGCAAACTGTGACGCGCCGATAGAAACAGAGGCCTTATCACAGCGCGGGACCGTCCGTAAGTACCCAGAGCTCCAAGGAAGAAGATTCAGTGGTGATCATGATCGCGGTCGTGATCGTGGTCATCCCAATCGCGTTCCGTATGCCAGCGATGCTCGTGTTCATCCCACCATCGATGATTGGCGCGCCAGCAGAACTCCCGCGCTTCGTGTAGTTCACGACGCCCGCGTTCGGCCTGCGGGCTCGCGTAGCCATGATGTTCGATGGCCTCATGCAGCCTGTGGTCCGCGCGCACAATGCGGTGTTGGCAATCGTCGGCGTGCAGACGCGGTACTCCAGTGAACAGGAGAAAGCCAGCCAACGCGGCTGCGGCAAGTGCCGTCTTCCCGAAGAACAAATGGATCCAACGATGTCGCATGGGTCGTGTCCTCCTTAGCGGTTTCCGCTTGGAATTTCTTGCGTGATTTAAGACGGCGCTATACTACACCGGTGTTGCTTGTTCGTGACACTGTGAAACGATTGTTCAGTGTAGCGCTTCCGACGTTCAGCCATTGTATCGCTGGTCGCCTGCTTTTCCCCGCTTACCGCGCGCTACTGGTTGCCGGCCACGTGCAACTGTTACACTGCCGCTGAATAGCCATGAAACTCTCGGTCGTGATGCCGGTTTACAACGAGCGGGCCACGCTTCGTGAAATCATCGGGAAGGTGCTTGCTGTACCGATCGATATCGAACTGCTCTGCGTGGACGACGGGTCGCTCGACGGCTCACGCGAAATCCTCGCCGAGTTGCAGAAGCAGCACCCACAACTGCGCGTGTTGCTGCAACCGAAGAACATGGGCAAAGGCGCTGCCCTGCGTCGTGGCATTCAGGAAGCGAAAGGAGACTTCGTTATCATTCAGGACGCTGACCTGGAGTATGACCCGAGCGAATATCCGCAAGTGCTGGAGCCGTTGATCCAGGGGAAAGCGGACGTGGTCTACGGCTCTCGTTTTCTGGGTGGAGGACCACACCGGGTGCTCTACTTCTGGCACGCGGTGGGCAACTGGATTTTGACGTTGCTGTCGAATTGCCTCACCAACATCAATCTGTCGGACATGGAAACCTGTTATAAGGCGTTCCGCCGCGAAGTGATTCAATCGATTCCGATCGAGGAGGACCGCTTCGGCTTCGAACCGGAGATTACGGTGAAGGTCGCCCGCCGCAACCTGCGCGTCTATGAGGCGGGAATCAGCTACTGGGGACGCACCTATGAAGAGGGAAAAAAGATCGGGTGGAAGGATGGGGTTCGCGCCCTGTATTGCCTGGTGAAATACTCGCTCAAAGAACCAAGGGCGAAGGCTGCGCCGGCGCGGGCAACCTCGACCACAGACCAATCTGCAATTTCCTGATGATACGTCTCACTCCGAGCTACCTCGGTCGCTGAAGCGCGATCACATTCTCACTGGCTAAAGGGCACGACTGAAGAAGCTCCGAAGGAAGATGCCGAAGGTGGCAAAGCGTACCTCCGGCGCTAAAGCGCAAACATATTTCCCGCTTAGCGGCACGACTGGCAGTCGTGCCCTCCCCTCTTCGCGACGAAGGTTTGAATCTGCCGCAGACGGCCAGACTGATCCGCCTGGATCGAGTACGGAGGGGCTCCCTCTTGCACTGAAAAAGGGAGCCCCATTTACGGGGGAGGAAAGAAGAACTGGTTACGCCGCACCTCGCGCCTTGATGGGCGCAGTCATATCTACGGCGTGTAGTCCGCTGTTCGATTCCGCGACAGTGCGTTTGGCCACCGGCTTCAACCAGAACAAAGCTAAGAACGCGGCGATAAGGTCGCAGGCAATCATCGCCCAGAAGACCTTTGTCCAAGAACCGGTCTTTTCAAACAACCAGGCGGCACCGAAGCCGGCAAAGAGCGCGCCCATTCCCTTGGCGGTGTAGACGACACCGTAGTTTGTGGTCGCCCATGTCTTCCCGAACAAGTCTCCCGTGATAGATGGGAACAGCGAGAAGATCTCACCCCAGGCGAAGAAGCACAAGCCCGACAGCGCGATGAACCAGACCGGGCGGTGGATTAATTGGAGCAGCGCAAATACCGCGATCGCCTCCATGGTGAAAGCGATGAACATGGTGTTTTCCCGGCCGATATGGTCCGACACCCATCCCCAGAAAGGCCGCGTCAGCCCGTTCAGGTAGCGGTCCACTGAGATCGCCAGCACCAGAGCGGACATGCCAAAAGCGACCACGACCTTATCGACATGGTAGGAGACGGCCATGGGCTTAAGCTGAGCTGTAACGACCAAGCCGCCAAACGACAACATGGTCATCATCAGGTAGATGACGTAGAAGGAGGGCTGGCGCAGCATCTGCAAGGGAGTCATATCCACGACCGAACTGCGTACCTTTTGTTTGATTTTGGCTTCCTTTTCCGCCCAGCCAGGCGGAGTCCAGCCAACGGGTGGCTTGGCCAAGAACAGGGCCGCAGCGAGCACGACAAATCCCTGAATAATCCCCCAAAAAACCAGAGTGTGCTGGTAGCCAGAAACTCTGATCATCTTGTCAATGGGAGCCACCGTCAGCGCGGTTCCGATGCCGTATGCGCCGGCGGTAAGACCGACACAAAGACCACGGTGGTCTGGAAACCATTTCAGCGCGTTTCCGATGGTTCCCCCGTAGACGACACCGGCCCCAACGCCGCCCAAGCAGTACCAAAAGTACACGCCGCGCAGAGTTTCGGCTTGACCTGAGAAAATCCAACCCAGGCCCACCAGTATGCCGCCAACTCCCAGCATCAAGCGTGGACCGATGCGGTCGATCAGGTATCCTTCAAACGGCACCAGCCAGGTCTCGACCAGGATGAAGAGGCTAAAGATCCCCTGGATGGCTGTCAGCGATACATGCAGGTGGGACTGCATTGGTTTAGTGAAAAGGGTCCAGGCGTACTGGAGATTGGCGATCGCCATCATGGCGACAATGCCGGCGATCAACTGGGCCCAACGGTTGACTATGCGCGATGGGTGAATCAGAGCGGCTACGGATTCGGCCATAGATACACCTCCTCGGTGTCTCGTCAGACTCTAAGGATTCACTTTCTAAATCGCTAGTTTCCCCACTTGCCTGCGATCTGTTCCGTAGAGGTGTGCGACCAAACTTAACTTGCCCAGCAGCGTTTTAAGCGGGCGGCGCGTCGGCCTCCACTTCTGTCCGGAATGGGATCACCCCGGGAACCAGCCACTTTCCCCACATCTCATCGACCTTGCTTTGGAAGTAATCGATATCATCGTTGGTAAAGTGCGCGAATCTTCCTTGCTTTAGCAAATAATCTCGTACCGGCTGCCGCGGGATTTTCTTGGCGGCGATTTGTTGCGTCCTGCCGGTCAGCTTCAACACGCCGTCTTCCACTTCATAGAGCGGCCAGACTCCGGTATTCACCGCCAGTTCACCCATCTCGTGCGAGAGATAGGGATCGTAATCCCAACCCTTGGGACAGGGATCGAGAGAGTGAATAAAAGTGGGCCCTCCGATCGCCAGCGCTTTGCGCATCGAATTCATTCCCGCCAGGCCATACGACATGCATATGGTGGCAACATAGCGGCAACTGGGATGGCCGGCCGCCATCATGCCCGCCATATTTTTCTTCCAGCGGCGATGCATAATTCTTTTCACTCTGCCAGGCGAACTGAAGGTCGTGTTGGCGCCCCACGGCGTGCTGCCCGACAGCTGAATATCAGTATTGGCGTAGGACTCATTGTCATACATCAGGATGAGGCAGTTGTAATCGGGATGAGTGAGAGTAGCCGAGATCGCCCCTACCCCCATATCGGCCCCGCCGCCATCGCCGCAGAATGCTATCACGTTGATAGGTTCCTTCTTCATTTTTCCTTTGCGCATCAGCGCCTTCAGGGCTGCTGAGGTGCCCAGAGCGGCCGATCCGCTGCTCCCCAGTTGGGTGTGCATCCAGGGAAGCACCCACGAAGTGCTGTAATAGGTGGTGTTCGCCACATACATGCATCCGGTGCTGCCCAGCACGATTGTTCTGGGGCCGGCGGCCTTGGCCATCATCTTCATCACCAGCGCCGACTCACAGCCCTGGCAGGTGCGGTGGCCGGAGGTAAAAAACTCCTCCAGCGGAATCTTCTTAACGGCTTTGAAGGGATCCAATTTCTGGGTCGGATCGATTTGTACGTAGGTAGCCATAATTCTTCATCCTTTCTGAGGTCTAAGAACCCATGCGCAAAAAACGGATTACTCTCGCAATCCGATCCATTGGGTTAAGGGCTGCGCTTTGCCGTCCGCAGCGTTGTAGACAGACTCCGCCATCCGCTCTACATCAGGCACGGTGACTTCGCGCCCGCCGAGACCGCAAATAAAATCCACGACCGGCGGCTTCTTGCCGGGTCCGGGATAGAGTGCATGGCGAACCTCGCCGGCCAGCACGCCACCAAGATAGGGCGAGCCGAACGAGTAGCCGCGATCGATGACGCCGATCGCGGCAAAGCGCTGCAGCGACTTGGCCAACTCTTCGGCGGCAAACGGCCGGAACCAGCGCATACGGACAAAGCCGACTCGCTTTCCTTCTTTGCGCATCTGCCGGATTGCCACCTTCACCGAAATGGAAAGCGTTCCCATGCCCATGAGAACGATATCCGCATCATCGGTCATATATTCTTCGAAGAATGGATTGCCATAGGAGCGTCCGAAGATGCGCTCGAAATCGGCGTAGGCTTCCTTGATCACGGTGGAAGACCGCTCCATTGCCGCATAGTTCTGGCGACGAATTTCCATGACCCAGTCTTCATTGCCCTGGGGAGCCACCGTGATGGGATTGTCGGGATGGAGCAACAGATCCCCACGGTTGTACGGCGGCAGGAATTCGTTGACCTTTTCTTGCGATGGGATTTTGACCAGAGCCTGGGAGTGAGTCAGAAACGCACCATCGCAACTGATGGCGCAGGGCAGGAAGACACGCCGGTCTTCCGCCACGCGATAGGCGATCAGCGCGGTGTCGAGCGCCTCTTGCGCGTTGTCTACCCAAACCAACTGCCAGCCCAGGTCGCGCACTGCCAGCGCGTCGTTGTGCTCCACGCCGAAGGCGCCAGGATCATCCAACGCGCGGTTCCCGACCATGGCGATCATGGGAATGCGCAGAGCCGGAGTTACCGTCAGAGCTTCCATGGCATACATCCAGCCGACGCCGCTGGAGCCGCAAAACACGCGCGCTCCGCAGGCGGAAGCGTGCTTCACGATTTCAAATTGCGAGTGTTCGCCTTCTGCGACGATGTATTCGCAATCCAGTTCGCCGTTGGCCACCAGTTTGCAGACGTACTGCATGACGGTGTCGTAGGGACGGATTGGGTAAGCCGTGACTACGTCCACGTCCGCTAGCTTGCAAGCGACCGCGATGGCTTCGCTGCCGGTGATTAAAGCTGTTTCCTCGCTCTTGCGTTGTTGCTCCTCGATTACTGTGGCCACTGCCATGACGGACTCTCCTCGTAAGAAAACGCTTTCGACAAATGTCTATTCTTCGCGAGCAAGTTCGAGCATCTCGGGAATCTGCTCTTCATACTGCCCACGATAGCGGAACCCGTGGGACCGCTCGGGATGCGATTTAATTTTGTCTTCCAGCCAGGTCTTATATGCGTCTTTGTCCTTGCGCCAGTCTTCCCATTGACTGGAGTTGTCGCTGAATTCCGTCTCATTGACCATGGTGACGCAGTCCTTGACGGGGCAGACCGCCTCGCACACGCCGCACCCGCAGCAGGCTTGCATATTCGCGTCGTACAAACCTTCCGGAGTCACATCGAAGCATGAGTCTGGGCACTGCAGCCAGCACAGTGTGCATTTGATACAGGTATCGAAATTCACCACCGGCCTCATGGTCCTGGTGCTGAATTTCTTAAAGGTGGGATTGCGATCGGGCTGAAATCCGCCGTGGGCGTGAGACACCGGATCTTCCATGTTCCCGCCGTGGGGAATGCTGGGAATGGCAATGCCTTCGCCCATTTCATGCCACTTCGGCAGGTCAAACTTGTAAGGCGTTTCAGGATTGCCCTGGTTGGGCTGCACGGTGATGCTGGTGGTGCGCTCGTAGGACTTTGCCGCGGAGGTGGCCTTGAGTTCATCTTTCCACTCGGAGACAATCACTTTTTGCACCGATTGCAGGCTGAACAGATCGGGCAGGATCTTGGCAAGCGCGCCAAGAATGCGTACGTCTGTGTGATCGTCCTTGTACACCCACAGGCCTGAGAAGCTGACTGTGCCCTTAATGATCGACAACTGGTAAGGGCTGTCCTTGCGGTGGGCCATGGCAATGATCGCTTCCGGACCTTCACGGGAGGTGACGATCAGAGTTCCTCCGGGTTTCAGCAGGCGATTGACGGGCTGCAGACCATACCATGCCCACGACTCCACGCCCTTGCACAGCGTGTCATCGACGCAAATAGTGATGTCGACTGCTTTGGGCTCGTACTTCGCCATTCCTTCCTGGAGGGTCTGTTCGTCGGTCGCCACGATCGCGAAGTTCTTCGCGGGGATGCCATTACGCTCGGGACTGTCACCGTAACAGCCAAAAGAAATGCC
>Ga0187815_10001181_pt1 | contig 12376 bp, 10 predicted proteins | sample NC_S_5_FD_132962 | JGI IMG/M metagenome (GOLD analysis project Ga0187815, IMG submission 132962) | Wetland sediment microbial communities from Neuse River Estuary, North Carolina, USA - ASW-S_5 | ecosystem: Environmental > Aquatic > Freshwater > Wetlands > Sediment | place: USA: North Carolina...
CCTGGGTGATGTCCTTGTACGCGCCGGGGATCTCGTCGACCACCCCGGCGTCCTTGCGGCACTCGACGCCGGCCGTCTGCGCGGCCAGGTCCGCGGTGCTGTACGTCCGCTTCGCCTGCCCGCGCGACATCCGCCGCCCGGCCCCGTGCGAGGCCGAGCAGTACGCGTCCGGGTTGCCCCTGCCGCGCACGATGTACGACCCGGTGCCCATCGACCCCGGGATGATGCCCAGGTCGCCCGCGCCGGCCCGGATAGCGCCCTTGCGGGTCACCAGCACCTCCACCCCGTCGTACGTCTCCTCCGCCACGTAGTTGTGGTGGCAGCTGATCGGCTCGTCGTAGGTCACGTGCGGGAACTCGTCGCGCACCACCCCGCAGAGCAGGGCGAGCATGACGGCCCGGTTGCGGCGTGCGTACTCCTGCGCCCACCAGAGGTCACGGCGGTAGGCGACCATCTCCGGGGTGCCGGCGAGGAACACCGCGAGGTCCCGGTCGGGCAGGTCGACGTTGTGCGGCAGGCCACGGGCCACCGCCATGTGCCGCTCGGCCAGTTCCTTGCCGATGTTGCGGGACCCGGAGTGCAGCATCAGCCAGACCCGGCCGTCGTCGGGACCGCCGCGCTCCAGGCAGACCTCGATGAAGTGGTTGCCGCCACCGAGGGTGCCGAGCTGGCGCTGGGCCCGGGTCTCCAGCTGCGCCACCTTCCGGTCGAGGGTGGCGAAGCGCCGCCAGAAGTCGTCCCAGCCGCGCTGCTCCAGGCCACGGATCCGGCGCGGGTCGACCGCGTCGTCGCGCATGGCGAAGCCGACCGGGATGGCCGCCTCGATCGCCGTACGCAGCCCGGCGAGGTCGTCGGGCAGGTCGGCCGCGGTGAGCGAGGTGCGTACCGCCGACATGCCGCAGCCGATGTCGACGCCGACCGCGGCCGGCGAGACGGCCTGCCGCATCGCGATGACCGAGCCGACGGTGGCGCCCTTGCCGAAGTGCACGTCCGGCATGACGGCGACCCCCTGCACCCAGGGCAGCGCACCGATGTTGCGCAGCTGCCGGGCCGCCTGCTCCTCGATGGCGTACGGGTCGGTCCAGACCCGGACCGGCGCCCGGGTACCGGCCAGCGGGGTGAAACCCATCGTCGTCTCCTTGATCTCAGATGATGTCCGAGCGGCTGGCCGGATTCGAACCGGCGATCTTCACCGTGGCGGGGTGACGCGCTGCCTGACTGCGCTACAACCGCGAGCGGTCCCGGGGCGGGACCGGCGTAGGCCGTACGGGACTCGAACCCGTAGCCTCCCGGGTGAGAACCGGGTGAGCTGCCAATTGCTCCAACGGCCCAGAGGAACGGCGGGGTTGCCGTCCCACAGAGTCCGGGACCGCGGAATCGAACCGCGTGTCTCTCGCGCCCAAGGCGAGCGGGTCAGCCAGCTCCCTCGTCCCGGATGCCCGGCCGACGCGCGGGCGCCGGTCGGGATCGTGCTCATGCCGTCCACTGTGGAGTTGAGAAGAAGCGACGTCGCCGGCCGGCGGCCGAGACGGGTGGAGCAGGGGCGACAGGATTCGAACCTGCAACCGTCGGGTTTGGAGTCCGGTGCTCTTCCGTTGAGCTACGCCCCTCGGACCCGGTGACGAAAAAACCGCCCGGTCCCTGGTCGCGGGGCGGGCGGCTGCGCGTGTGTCGCGCCGGCGCTAGTCGCGCCACCACCCCGGTTGCCACCGCTGCCGTCGGCAGAGACCCAGTGTGCCTTTCGGCAGCAGGGCACCGCCGCGCGGCGTGGGCCGCTCGGCCTGGGTGCGGTTCTGCTGCGACACGGTGTGCTCCCTGGGTGTGTGGAACCGGTTGACGTTGCCAACTCAAGGTAGAGGCGCCGCCGGGGCACCGCAATGAATATTCAAACGCGGGCGTCAGCCGGTGCCGTCGCGCAGGCCGGCCAGGTGACGGCGACGAGCCGGCGGAGCGGGAGCGTCGAGGTCCCTCGACCAGGGCTGCTCATGTCGTCCGGTCGGCATCGCGTAAGGCTGCGGTGACGTGATTGGTGCGGGTGGCATGGAGGGCAGGTACCGCTCTGTCGACGGAAGTGAAGCCTAGCGATCGGTAGAGGTGCGGGGCGTTGCTGTTGTCGCCACGGGCGTCCGGGGTGAGGACCTCGACACCGACCGCCTGGCGTCAGCGACCGAGGCAGCGGTCAGCGCCCGACCGATGCCGCGCCCATGGGCGGCGGTGTGCACCGCAATCTTCTCCAGGTCGGCGTGCGGCCGGTAAGTCGGTCGGGCGTAGCGCAGCCAGTACCCGAGCCCGACGAGCCGATGGTCGAGGTATGCGGCGCGCAGGGAGCCATCTCCCGCCCGTACCGCACGGTGGACGTGGCCGAGAAGTTCCGCCACGTCAGGGTGTGAGGGTGGTTCGATCCAGCCGAGCGCGGCGCCGCCGCGGACCAGGTCCGCCAGGATCCGATGGGCTGACTCCGTCAACCGGCCCCAAGGTCCGGGTCGGAGGTCAGCTCCGTCGCGTCCAAGACGGCAGGCTCGGCTGGCCCGCTGCCGACCTTGGTCAGCCAAGCACCCCGTTGCTGATCCAGCCTCCTAGCTGGCCTGCACGACCGGCTGGCGCCTCATCTCCTCCATGAAGCGGAACTGCGCGGTCAGCTCGGCGAGCGTGGTGCCGGCCCGCCAGGCGTCGGCCACCTGCGCCACCTGGAGCAGGTCGGTGGCGTCACCGCGGGCCTGGACCTCGCCGGACACCCGCAGATCGATCATGAAGTAGCGGGCCTGGGAGCCGAGCCCGACGCAGACGACGCCCCGGTCGGAACTCAGCTCGGCACCGGTGAACCGGGCCCGCCCCTGCTCGGGGGCGGTCACCTGGCCGAGGTCGAGCTGGTGCCGGGCGGCCGTCTCGACGAGCGCGGGGGCCAGACCGCCCCGCTCGACCAGATCCGGGTAGAGACGCACACCCAGGGCGCTCGACACGTCACTCATGACTGACTCCCACTTCCTTGTGACAGAGACCAGCAGCGCGCAGGTTACGGGGAGGTTTCCAGCACGCCTGGTCATCCTGTCCCTCCCGGCTGCCCACGGCAATAGGAACAGCCGATTCGGCCACTGTCGGAGCGCATCGGTTGACGCCGGGGCCGGTACGATCCGGGCCCATGGCGCGGATCCGTTGTGACTTCTTCTCCGAAGCACTCGGCATGGGCACGTCGATGACCGTGCTGCTGCCGGAACGGGCGGCGGCCGGGATCGGCGTGGCGGGTCACGCCACCGTCGGCGACCCGCCGGTGCTCTACCTGTTGCACGGTCTGAGCGACGACGACACCATCTGGACCCGGCGTACCTCGATCGAGCGGTACGTCGCGCCGCTCGGGCTGGCGGTGGTGATGCCGCAGGTCGGGCGGAGCTTCTACACCGACGAGACGCACGGCAACCGGTACTGGACCTTCCTCAGCGGGGAGCTGCCCGAGGTCTGCCGCCAGTTCTTCCGGCTCTCCGCGCGCCGGGAGGACACCTTCGTCGCCGGCCTGTCGATGGGCGGCTACGGGGCGATGAAGTGGGCGCTGCGCGAACCGGGCCGGTTCGCCGCGGCGGCCAGCCTCTCCGGCGCGCTCGACGTCACCCGTCGGCGGGACCACCCGACCAGCCCGGTGAACCCGGCGGTGTGGCACACCGTGTGGGGTGACCGGGAGGTGTCCGGCACCGACGACGACACGGTGGCGCTGCTCGACCGCGCCGGTGAGGATCTGCCGGCGCTCTACGTCGCCTGCGGCACCGAGGACTTCCTGTACGAGGACAACCTGCGCTTCGTCGGCACCGCCCGCCGCCGCGGGATGCCGGTCACCGTGGACTTCTCCCCCGGTGACCACGACTGGGCGTACTGGGACGCGAAGATCCAGGACGTGCTGGCCTGGCTGCCGCTGCGCCGCGACAGCCGAGGGTGAGCGGACCGCCGTGCCTCCGGGAGGGAGCCGGAGGCACGGCGGTGATGAACGGTCAGGCGCGGTTCAGCACGACCTTGAGGGCGCCGGTCTCGGCCGGCCGGGAGAAGACGTCGTACGCCTCGACGATCTGGTCGAGCGCGAACCGGTGGGTCACCATGTGCGCGGTGTCGAGCTGGCCCGCGACCAGCATGTTCAGCAGCGTCGGCGTGGTCCGGGTGTCGACCAGTCCGGTGGTGATGGTGACGTCGCGGATCCACAACCGCTCCAGGTGCAGCGTGGCCGGGCTGCCGTGCACGCCGATGTTGGCGACCCGGCCGCCGGGGCGTACCAGGGTGGTGCAGAGTTCGAAGGTGGCCGGGATGCCGACCGCCTCCATCACCACGTCGGCGCCGAGCCCGCCGGTGACCAGGCGGACCAGTTCGAGCGGGTCGTCGTCGGCGAGCACGGTCAGGTCCGCGCCGAACAGCTTGGCCGCGTCGAGCCGGCTCTGCGCCTTGTCGATGGCCACGATGTGGGCCGGCGAGTAGAGCCGGGCGGTCTGGATGGCGGCCAGCCCGATCGGGCCGGCGCCGACCACCACGACGGTGTCGCCGGGCCGTACCCGGCCGTTGAGCACGCCGACCTCGTACGAGGTGGGCAGGATGTCGGCCAGCAGCACGGCGGCCTCGTCGGTGACCGACTCGGGCAGCCGGTACGTGGACAGGTCCGCGAAGGGGATGCGGGCGTACTCGGCCTGGACGCCGTCGACGGTGTGGCCGAGGATCCAGCCGCCCCCGCCGACGCACTGGCCGTAGACGCCCTCGCGGCAGTAGCGGCAGACGCCGCACGCGGAGATGCAGGAGGCGAGGACCCGGTCGCCCTCCTTGAGGTTGGCGACGCCGCCGCCGACCGCGACGACCGTGCCGACCGCCTCGTGGCCGAGCACCCGGCCGGCCTCGACCTCGGGCACGTCGCCGCCGAGGATGTGCAGGTCGGTCCCGCAGATGGTGACCGCGTCGACCCGGACGATCGCGTCGCGGGGGTCGGCGATGGCGGGATCCGGGATCTCGGACCAGGCCTTCTCACCCGGGCCGCCGTACACGAGTGCCTTCATGGCTCCTCCTCACGCCGTTGTCGCCTCCCACGCTTCTCCAGGTGGGTGGGCGGCGGGCAGGGCCGGAGGGCCCGCCGGCCGGGACCGAGGTCCCGGCCGGCGGATCAGGCGCCGACGGTGCCGTCGATGGCCTCGCGGAGGAAGTCGGCGTGCCCGTTGTGCCGGGCGTACTCGTGCATCATGTGCAGCATCACCAGGCGCAGCGAGACGTCCTCGCCCCACCGGGCCTGATGACCGGTCACGTCCAACGACTCGGCCTCGCGCTCGATGCGCCGGGCGTGCTCGACCTCCTGCTGCCACGCGTCGAACGCCGCCGACCGGCTGGCCGTGCTCGCGTCGTACGCCTGCTGGAAGTCGCCGGTGTCGGACCAGACCAGCGGGATGTCCTCGCCGTTGATGACCCGGCGGAACCAGGTCCGCTCCACCTCGGCCATGTGCCGGACCAGGCCGAGCAGGGACAGCGTCGACGGCGGCGACGACTGGCGGCGCAGTTCCTCGTCGGTGAGGCCCGTGCACTTCATGGCCAGGGTGGCGCGGTGGTAGTCGAGGAAGGCGCGCAGCGTCTCCCGCTCGCCGGCCAGCAGCGGCGGTCCGATCCGTTCGGTCTCCACAGAGGTCCTTCCACGCGGGCCGGCCCGGCCCGCTCGTCGCGGGTTGGCAGAGATCCCCGCGGAGCCTAGGGCAGCGGTTCACCGCAACGAGGACCGGGCCACCGGGAAGTCGAAGTAGGTGTCCGGGTACGGCTCGTCGACGTAGCGGTAGTGCCACCACTCCTGGGGATAGTTCTCGAACCCCTGCGCGGTCATCAGTCGTTCGAGCAGCGCCCGGTCGTCCCGGGCCGTCCCGGTGATCCGGGCGTCGGCGGTGTGGGCGCGCGGGTCGAAGCAGTCGAACCCGGTGCCCATGTCGACCGAGTTGTCCGGGAAGCGGCGCCCGACGGGCGCGGTGCAGGCGACCAGCGGCTGTCCGGGCACGTACCGGGGCTGTGCCGGGGTCGGCACCGGGACCAGGGTGAGGTCGAGGGTGCTGCCCCGGCTGTGCGCGGTGGGCGCGCCGATGTACCCGTCGGCGAAGAGCCGGTCCTTGGGCAGGTCTGGGTAGAATTCGCCCTTCATCTGCTGCTCGCCGGGAAGCTTGGCCCAGGCGACGAACTCGTTCACCGCCCGCTGCGGGCGGTAGCAGTCGTACGCCTTGAGGCTGCGGCCCTGGGCGAGGGCGGCGGCCTGCGCCCGGTGCAGCGCCTCCGCGGCCCGACGGGTGAGCAGGCAGCGCGGTTCCGGGTAACCGGTGATCGGACGGCCGACGAAGTTGTGCGCGCTGGCGTACCGGATGTCGGTGCGGATGCTCGGGTCGACGTCGGTGATGTCGACGAAGTCGGCGGGGGCGCGGGGGCCGGTCGGTGTGGCCGACGGTGACGGCGGCACGGACGGTGACGGCGGCACGGAGGGTGACGGCTGGGGGGTCGGCACCGGGCGCGGCGCGGGCCGCCCGCACCCGGCGGCGAGCGCGACGGCCGCGACGGCCAGCGCCGCCGCGCGGGCCGCCGTTCCTCTGCCGGTTCCCATCCTGCCGTGTCTACCAGCATCGGCGGGCCGTCGGACCGGCAACGCGGCGACGGCCCGCCGACGGGGCCACGGCCCGACGGACGGTCAGCGGCCGAGGGTCTGCCGGAGGAAGGTCAGGGCCATCGCGTCGTCGTCGATGGCGCCCGCCTCGTGGCCGTTGTACCGCCACACCGCCAGTTCCTTCTCCCCCGCGTACGCGTTGACCGCGGCGTAGACCGTCGACGGGGGCACGATCTCGTCCATCAACGCGACGGAGAAGCGGGCGGGGACGGTGGCTCGCCGGGCGAAGGCGACCCCGTCGACGTAGCCGAGGGTGCGCAGCACCTGCTCCTCCCGGTCGCGGTGCACGGCGAGATAGTCACGGATCTCCCGGTAGGGATGGGCGTCGGTGACCACGATCGCCCGTGGGATGTCACAGAGGAACGGCACGTACGCCACGACGGCCGCCAGGTCCGGCACCAGGGCCGCGACGGCCAGGGCGGTGCCACCACCCTGGCTGTGCCCCAGGACCGCCACCCGGGACGAGTCCACCACCGGGAGGCTCCGCGCGGTGTCCACGGCCCGGACCGCGTCGGTGAACAGCCGCCGGTAGTAGTAGCGACGCGGGTCCTCGATGCCCCGGGTCGCCACGCCCGGCGCCTCCGGTCCGGCCGCGGCCGGGTCGGGGGTGTCGCCCCGGCTCCAGCCGGAACCCTGGCCACGGGTGTCCATGTGCAGGTGGGCGAAGCCGGCGGAGGCCCAGAGCAGATTCTCCAGCGGGTGCCCCCGGCCACCGCCGTAGCCGACGTACTGGACCACTGTGGGAAGCGGGCCCTCGACGCCGCGCGGGACCCGCAACCACGCCTTCACCGGCTGCCCGGCGAAGCCGGGGAAGGTGACGTCGCAGACGTCGACCGTGGTCAGCGGGGTGGTCAGCGGGGTCACCTCGACGGATCCGCCGGACGCGCGGGCCTCCGCGACGGTGTCGGCCCAGAACCGGTCGAAGTCCTCCGGCTCCCGTACGTCGCTGCGGTAGCCGCGAAGCTCCGCCTCGGGCAGGTCGGTGTGCATGGGCCTCCTCAGCGCGCCGGGGTCAGGGTGAGGTCGGGGTGCGACCGGCGGGCCAGATCGGGGTACGGTCGGTGTCCACGGCCACGGCGTCGGTCACTTTCCTCCGCCCCGGCCGTTGACGCCGTACCGCCGTCGGCGAAAGGCGCCTGGTGAATTTCCGGTAGTTTCCGGAACTTGGAGGAACGCTAGAACGGCCCCGACTTGTCGTCAACCCCCTGTGGTACGGCAAGATGAGCGCGGGCCCGGGCAGGTGGTTACGCAGCTTCGGCGGCAGGTTTCGGGCAATTCCGGCCGGTGAAGGAGACACAAGTGGGCGCGGACGACGAGCGCAGGGTGACCATCACCGCGATCGCGCAGGAAGCCGGTGTCTCCGTGCCCACGGTCTCCCGGGTGCTCAACGGACGCTCGGACGTCGCCCCCGGCACCCGGGAACGGGTCGAGGAACTGTTGCGCCACCACGGCTACCGTCGCCGCGGCAGCCGTACCGTGCGCCGGGCCGACCTGCTCGACCTGGTCTTCAACGACCTGGACAGCCCGTGGGCCGTGGAGATCATCCGCGGCGTGGAGGACGTCGGCCACTCCGCCGGGGTCGGCACCGTCGTCTCGGCGATCCACAGCCACTCCACCTCGACCCGGCAGTGGTTGCAGAACCTTCAGGCCCGCGCCTCCGACGGCGTCATCGTCGTGACCTCCCACCTGAGTCCGCCGGTGCACGCCCAACTGCGCCGCCTCAACGTGCCCGTCGTGGTGGTCGACCCGGCCGGCGTACCCGCCACGGACGTGCCCAGCATCGGCGCGACCAACTGGGCGGGCGGCCTCGCCGCCACCGAGCACCTGCTCGGGCTCGGGCACCGCCGGATCGGCTTCGTGGCGGGGCCCCCGCACCTGCTGTGCAGTCGGGCCCGGCTGGACGGCTACCGGGCGGCCCTGGAGGCGGCCGGCGCGCCGCTGGACGAGCGGCTGGTGCAGGCCGGCGACTTCTACCACGCCTCGGGCTTCGCGGCCGGGTCCGCCCTGCTCGGCCTCGACGACCCGCCCACCGCGATCTTCGCGGCCAGCGACCAGATGGCCTTCGGGGTGTACGAGGCCGTCCGCCGCCGGGGGCTGCGGGTCGCCGACGACGTGAGCGTGGTGGGCTTCGACGACCTGCCGGAGGCCCGGTGGGCGTCGCCGCCGCTGACCACCGTGCGGCAGCCGCTGGTCGAGATGGGCCGGCTCGCCGCCCGCACGGTGCTGCGCCTCGGTCAGGGCGAGGAGATCGAGGCGCCCCGGGTCGAGCTGGCCACCGAACTCGTGGTCCGGGACAGCTCCGCCGCTCGCCCCCAGTAGCCGTCCGGCTCGGCACCGCCCGGGCCGGGCAGCTCCGAGATCGGGCCGACGCCGGTCCGGCGCCGGCGCCACCACCGCCGGCCGGCGACGGCCGCCACGGCCACCGCGACCAGTGTGCCCAGCACCGCGGTCCGGTCCAGCACCGGTCGCAGCGGGGCCACGGAGACGCGTACGGGGGTGACGGTCGTGTCGCCGGCCGGCACCAGCCAGGGGTGGGTGTCGGTCACCGGTGGCAGGCCGTCGCGGAGCACGGTCACCCCGACCTGCCACCGGCCCGGGGCACGGATGTCGTCGACCGCCACCACCCAGCCGTCGCCGGTCCGGGTGACCGGGTGCACCGCCCGCTCCCCGTTCGGGCCGGTGAGCAGCAGCGACACTCCGGTGACCGGCCCGGGGGCGGGGCGGCGGGTGTCCTCGACGCCGACGGAGACGATGTTGCGGCCCGGCCGGTTGGGGCGTACGGCCACCGTGTCGACGAGGTCGGCGACCTGCCCGCTGACCTGGGGCACGGCCCGCCCGGCGTCGGCCACCAGAAACCCGGGGCCCCGACCGGGTCCCGCGGCGGCCAGCGCCCCGGCCAGTCCGAGGACGGCCACGAGCAGCCCCGCCTCGGCGCGCAGGCCCCGCCGGGGCAGGCCGCCGTGCCGCAGCCGTCGGGCGGTCCGCAGACCCAGCAGTCCCGCCGCCCCGACCGTGGCGACCTTGGCGAGTAGCAGTAGCCCGTACGGGGAGCCGAGCAGGGCGTCGACGGTCGCCACCTGCGGACCGGTGAGCAGCAGCCCGGTGAGCACCAGCGCGGTGAGGCAGCCGGTGGCGAGCGGGGCGAAGGCGCGCAGCAGGGCACGCAGCTGGGCGGCCCGGTCGGCTGCCTGCCGGGCCGAGGGCAGGAGGGCGAGTACGGCGGCCACGACCGCGCCGGCCCAGCCGCCGGCCGCCAGCACGTGGACGCCGCCGACCAGTGCGGTACGCAGCGGGCCGCCCATCGGATGGCCGAGCAGGGCGGTGCCCGCGGCGGCAGCGAGCGCACCCGCCACGCCGACGGCGACGGCCACCGGGCCGGCTGCCGACCGGCCGGCGTCGCCCGACGGACCGGCCGATCCGGTCGCCTCGGGTCGGAGCCGGTACGCGGCCCGGAGCACGACCACGAACACCAGCGCCGTGCCGACCTCGCGGAGCAGCCAACGACCGCTGGTGAGCTGGTCGGCCAGGAGCCCCGACCGCACGCCGCCCGCTCCGGAGAGCTGTACGGCCAGTTGCAGCGGCGTGGCGACCAGGGCGAGCGCGCCCGCGTACCCGGCAACGGTGTGCAGCCGCCGGCGGAGCGCGGCGGCCGTGAGGTCGGGGCGGCGGACGCCGGTCGCGGTCAGCAGGGCCAGCGCGGCGCCGCCGAGCAGGACGGCGAGGCCGGCGAGGCCGAGCGCCCGGACGGCGGTCTCCCGGGGGCCGGGACCGACGGGGCCGGCGGGGCCCGCGGCGGTGACCGGCCGACCCACTCCGAAGACGAGGGTGCCGCTGGTGGTGTGCAGGTCGTCGGAGGAGAGGGTCCGCCAGGACACGTGGTAGGTGTTCGGCGGCAGCGCCGGCAGGCCGGCGACCAGGGTGACGGGCTCCTCGCTGTCGGCGTCCGGGGCGGCGGGTCCACCGTCCTCGCCGCGCAGCGCCAGCCCGTTGACCGCCCAGTGCCGGCCGTCGCCGTCGACCAGGGTGATCCGGGCGGCGGATAGCTCCACGTGCTCGGTGAAGGCCAGGACGAGCGTCTCGGGCGCGCGATCGAGCACCGCGCCGTCGCTCGGCGCGCTGCGCAACAGGTACGCGTGCGCCTGCGCCGGGGTGGGTCCGAGCAGCACGGTCAGGCCCGCCACGGTGAGGGCGGCGAGGAGACGGCCCAGTCGGCGCATACCGCTCACCGCACCGGTACGTGGGCCAGGCGACGCTGGCCCGAGGTGATCTCGATCTTGTCGCCGCGCTTGATGGCGCTGTCGTTGTTCAGGTAGAGCAGGTAGTAGCTCTGGCCGGGGCGCAGCTCGTGGCCCTGCTTCATCAGCGCCGCCCGCCAGGCCAGCTTGCCCGAGCGCTCGTTGCGCAGCCGGGGCGGGTGCTTCGTGTCGTTCTGGAAGGCGGACGCCTTCTGGGTGTCCAGCACCACGTAGCGCAGTTCGACCAGGCCGCCGTCGCCGACCACGGCGGCCTGGGTGAAGCGGATGCCCAGGGCGGCCTCCAGTTGCCCGTCGTGCGGTACGGCGTAGCCCTGCCGGGCTTCGGCGTGACCGCCGAAGCGGACGATCGACACCGTGACCAGCGCCAGCACGAGCAGCGGGAGCACCACCCGGCCGAGGCGGGGACGCGGGATGCGGAACGGGATCGCGACCATCGTCGGGACTCCTCGGGGACGGTGGGGGCCAGGCGCGCGCCCGGCCCCCACGGAGCGGCTCAGGGTGCGGTGTAGCGGGTGGAGGCGTAGTTGTCGAAGCTCAGCGACCCGCTGGTGGTGGTGGCGGTACGGGCGATCAGGCCCAGCGTCGCCGACTCCACCGTGTAGCCGCTGGTGTCGCCGGTCAGGGTGCCGACCGTGACCGTGCCGACCTTGAGGGTGGCGGAGCCCGCGGTGGCCGACGTCCAGTCCAGCCGGATCGTCCCGCCGTTCGCGTTCGCCCACGGGGTGTACGCCCACCCCGCCGGACGCAGCAGCCCGAGCCGGAACTGGTTGACGCCGTTGCCGCGCTGATACTGCACGACGGCGAGGGGGTTGCCGGAGGCGTTGCGCAGCTGGTGGACGGTGACCACGGCGGTCTGCGGGTTGAACGTGCCGAGGGTGACGTCGGCCCTGGTGTGCATGGTGCGCTCGGCGGCCGGGGTGTCGTCCAGGACGTAGCCGACCGTGCCGGCGACCAGTTGGCCGGAGCTGACCGACACCGTGCCGAACACCTGCGACCAGGCGCTCGTGCCGTTGCTGAACCCGTCGGAGAAGATCGCGTCGGGCGGGTCGACGTTGACCGTCACCGCGCCGGCCGTACCCCAGTGGCCCAGCGCGTCCCGGGCCCGAACCCACAGCGTGTGGTTGCCCCTGCTGAACCCGTTGAGGGCGATCGTGCCGGAGACGGCGCTGCCGCTGACCGTCATCGGGTGGCCATGGCCGACGCCGGGGTCGGTGCCCTCGTACCACTCGGCGTCGGTGACCGCCGAGACGTCGGTGGCGGTGGCGGTCAGGGAGAGCACCGCCGCCCGGGCGGTCGGGTTCGGGGTCGCGGTGACCGCGGTGACCACCGGCCCGGTCCGGTCCAGGACGAAGGTGACCGCGGCCAGCGGACCCCAGTTCCCCGCCGAGTCGCGGGCGTGCACCAGCACCCGGTGGGTGCCGTCGGCGACCCCGGTCAGCTCGCTCAGCGGCAGCAGCCCTTAGGTGTTCTCGGTGGC
>Ga0187815_10001182_pt1 | contig 12369 bp, 12 predicted proteins | sample NC_S_5_FD_132962 | JGI IMG/M metagenome (GOLD analysis project Ga0187815, IMG submission 132962) | Wetland sediment microbial communities from Neuse River Estuary, North Carolina, USA - ASW-S_5 | ecosystem: Environmental > Aquatic > Freshwater > Wetlands > Sediment | place: USA: North Carolina...
GTCGTACGTCAAGACGGGCGACTTCAACAACTGGCTCGCGGTCCTGCTCGCGGTGGCGGTGATCGCGCTCGTGGTCGGGCTGCTCGCGCTGATGCTGCGCCGCCGGAAGGAACCGCCGGCCCAAAGTGCGCAAGCCTGGTCGCCGCCCCCCCCGTCGGGCTCGGGAGGCACGCCCCCCCCGAGCGGAGGGGCTCCGGGCTGGAGCGAGGGACCACCCCCCGGGGGATCGACGTAGGCCGGGTCGGGTCCTCGAGCGGAGAACCCATTCCTCCCCCCGGGCCGACTCGGTCCGGGGGTGACTCTTCTTCTTTGGCGGCCCTGAGAGCGAGGAGCTCTCCCGACGGTTCGGTTACTTGGGATAGCCGGAGAGATCGTCGTCCTGCTCGACCTCGAGCAGGTGTCCCAACCGGTCGCGTTTCGTCTTCAGATACGGGCGGTTGATTTCGTTCGGCGGGATCTCGACCGGGATCCGGCCGGCGATCCGGATTCCATGGCGCTCAAGGTCCTGGACCTTGGCGGGATTGTTGGTGAGGATTTCGATTGAGCGGACGTGGAGCGCCCGGATCATCCGCGCGGCGATCTCGTAGTCCCGCTCGTCGGGCCGAAACCCGAGTAGTTCGTTCGCCTGGACCGTGTCGTACCCCGAGTCCTGGAGCTGGTAGGCTCGAATCTTGTTCACGAAGCCGATCCCCCGGCCTTCCTGACGGAGGTAGAGCACGATCCCTCGCTCCATCTGGCCGATGCGCGAGAGCGACTCGATCAGCTGGTCTCGGCAATCGCAGCGCAACGAGCCGATGGCGTCTCCCGTGAGGCATTCCGAGTGGACCCGGACCGGCACGTTCTCCTGGTCAAAGATGTCCCCGTGGACGAACGCCGCGTGGTCTTTTCGGTCGAGGCAGTTCTCGAATGCCACCACCTGGTATTCGCCGAAGCGCGTCGGAAGATTGGCGAGGGCGCGGATGCGAACGCAGTTGTCCGGCGCGCCTTCGCAGCGGTGGTCGTCCCCCTCGCGGAGGAGCTGCTCGACGATCGGAGCGGGGATCCCCATGGTCGTCCGGCCGCGAATGGACCTCGGGGGCTGATAACGGTTCAGGAGCAGGCGAACTGAGGTGAGCGAATGGCGTCCAGGAAACCTCGCCGACCGCTCCCTGCGTCGCCTAGGTCAGCACGTGGATGTTGTGCCGGGCGCTGATCTCGCGAAGCTTCCTCGGCCAGACGGTGACCGTCACCTCGCCGATGTGCGCTTTTCGGAGCAACAGCATCTGCGTCCGGCCCTGGCCGATGCCGCTCCCGATGCTGAGGGGAATCTGGCCGTTCAGGATCGCCTGGTGGTACGGGAACTTCAGGAAGTCGAGCTGCCCCGACATCGCGAGCTGCCGGCGCAAAGTCTCGGCGGTGACCCGGATCCCGCCGGACATGAGCTCGTGGCGCCGTCGCGTCACCGGGTTCCAGACCAGGATGTCGCCGTTGAGGCCGTGCATCGGGCGGCCGTCCTCGGAGACGGTCTCGGTGATCCAGTCGTCGTAGTCCGCGGCCCGCATCTCGTGCGGGAAGCCGTCTTTGAGGGGCCAGCCGATGCCGATGAGGAACACCGCGGGGTACTTCTGGAGGATCGTCGTCTCGCGCTGTTTCCGGGGAAGGTCGGGATACATGTCGAGGAGGTCCTCCGCGTGGATGAACCGGATCTCCTCAGGCAGGTTCGGGTACCGCGGATCCTTGAGTTGTGGGAACAGCCGCTGAAGGTGCTTCTGGGCTCCGGTGATCACTTTCCAGATCCGGCGGACCGTGTCTTTGAGGTAGTCGAGGTTCCGGTCCTCGACGGTGATCGCCTTCTCCCAGTCCCACTGGTCAACGTAGGCGCTGTGGTCGTGGTCGAGGAAGTAGTCCTTGCGGACCGCGCGCATGTCGGTGATGAGTCCCTCCCCCGACTGGAGGTCGAACTGCTTCAGGGCCATCCGCTTCCACTTCGTCGCCGCCTGGACGACCTGAGCGTCCACCGGGTGGAGGTCGCGGTCGTTCGAGATGTGGAACTGGATCGGGGTCCGGGACCCGTCCCGGTCGAGCATGTCATTGACGCCGCTCTCCACCTCCACGATGAGCGGCACTTGGACCATCATCAGGTTGAGCTCCTTGCAAAGGTGCTCTTCGATGTAATTCTTGGCGGCGAAGATGGCATGTTGCGTGAGGCGAGGGGAAAGGAGCGGCTCGTAATCCCCGGGCAACACCCGGTCGACCTCCTCGTACGTCCCGATCCCCGGGCCGGCGAGGTCGGCCTTCTTCTCCTGGACGCTATCCGTTGCGACCATCAAGCCTAGGGCGGTATGGACGGGAATAAACTCCCCGTCAAGCCAGCTCGACACGCGAATCCCGGAGGACGCTCCGCGTCTTCGGAGACATAGGAGAACCGAATGGGTTTATCAGGCGGGCCACTGATGTAACGGTAGGTCCGACCCGCTCCGGGTGCTATGGTCGAACTTCCGTCGGAGTTCCGCACGACTCCTCTCGGGTACTACGTGTGGAGTGGAAGTCCGCGGGCGGCCCATCTGTTGGCCTTCGTGATCGCCCACCACGTCGACCCGGGGTTCCGGTGGGTCAGTGTGCGCGAATCACCGACCGTTCCCGCCGGCGAGGAGGGGTGGCTCCACCGTCTCCTTCCCGAGAACCGGATCCTGGAGCCGGTTTCCCCGGCAGACCTCGGGAGGGCGCGTCGAGTGCCCCGGACGACATTCGATTCGATGATTCGTCCGGAGGGCGCAGGACCCGAACGGATCGCTCTCGACCACTTCTTCCTGCTTCCCTCGCGGATCCAACGGATACTCGACGAACCGCCCACCTCCACCCGGCCCCGGGTGGTCGTCGTCTCGAACACGAACTGGGTCCGGGACTTTTACCCGACCGACCCCGACCGGCTGCGGGCGTACACCGACGTGTTCCCGCGCATCGGATTCTCGATGATCACTACCTCGAGCCCACCGCCGTACAAGGGGCGGTACGGCTTCGATGTCGTTCTCCGAGTGGACGTTGCGAAGCCGTCGGAGTGGAGGAAGGCTCAACTGGTCGTGGAAAAGGGGCTTCGCTCGGGGGACTTCCGGACCGGCGTGACGTTTTCCTCCGACCAGCTACCCGCGTACATCGAGATGGGAGAAGCGGTCGAGAAGCTCGAACGATGATCGCCCTCCAGTCATGCTCCCCTGCGATCGGGGGGTGATTCGGGAGCGGAGCGACGCTCGGAGGATTCGGTCAAGTGCTCGTGCGACGAGACTCAGCGAACCGTCCCACGGGGAGGGCCGAGCCGGATCCCGAAGAGCAGTTCTCCCCCGACGAGCGTCATACGGCTACGGAGTCCCCAGGCTCCGAGTCCACCCTCGCGGAACCCGAGCTCTTTCCGCTCGACCGGCCGAAAGCCCCGGGAACGGAAGAGAGCGATCGACGACGCGTTGTCCTCCTCGACGGCCCCGTACGCGACCGCGAGCTCGTTCCGTCGGAACAGATCGAGGGCGTCGTCGAGCAACTGCCCGCCCAGCCCTTCCCGACGGCGCGATGCAACGGTGGAGAGGTAGTAGACGTAGCCCACCTCCGGGTCGAGCCGCTCGAGCACGGAGACCGCGACCACCTCACCGTTCTGTAGGGCCGCCCTCACCCAGGTCGCGGTTCGCAGGGTTCGCTTCGCATGCCACCGGTAGATTCCGACGAAACCGTCCTTGAGGGCGGGAACCGCGCGCTCGCGCTCGGGGCCCTGGAGGTCGACGACATCGACCGGAACGATGGGCCGTGGAGAGGGGTCTCCGAGCGTCGGCGCCGATTCTTCTCCCAATCTCTCTTGCCTCCCGGGAGTCTCGGGTCGTTGGATGCGTGGGGCCCCGGACCGTGCTCCAGTCTCCGTCGTGCCCGGCACTCGGTTAATAGTCCGTCGATTGGCCCCGGCCCGAGGTCACGGCGTGGCGGCGCCCCCGGTTCCGGATGCATCGTCCTCTTCCCGGCCGCCCATCCGAGTCGCCCGCGCCGACCTGCTCTTGCTCGTCGCCCTCGGTTTCCTTTGGGGGTCGGCGTATGTGGCCATTCGGGAAGGGATCGTCGCGGGGGCGTCGCCGTTCGTCTTTGCCGGTGCGCGCTATGGCATCGTCGCCGGGTTGCTCGCCGTCGTCGCGGCGGTCCGACGGGAGCCGTGGCCGGACCGCCGGGCCACCGTGCTCTCGGCAGCCGTAGGGGGCACGTTCATCATCGGACTGTACGGCATGTTGCTCTACTGGGGAGAGCAGTTCACCTCGGGCGGATACGCCTCCGTGCTTTCCGGGACCGGCCCGATCCTCACGGTGGTGTTCGCCTATTCGCTCCTTCCCTCCGAGCGACTTTCACCCACCGCTCTCGTCGGGGTCATCGTCGGCTTCCTGGGTATCCTCGTTCTAGTGCTTCCGAGCCTCCTCGGCGGGATCGGAGGGAGCTGGATGGGGCCGGTGGCGATCACCGGCGCGTTTGTCGTCTTCCCCCTGGGGACGGTCCTCCTGCGGCGATGGTCGAGGGGAGCCGAGGGGGTCTGGCAGCTCTCGGTCCAGTTCGGAGTCGGCGCCGGAATCCTCGCACTCGCCGTGGTATTAATCCCCGGCCCGGAGCAGCTTCCGCTCACCCCCTCCGTCTGGGCCGCTTTGCTCGCGCTGGTCGTGTTCGCTTCCCTTCTGGGGTACGTCGTCTACTTCCGTCTCCACCACCGAATCGGACCCGGACGGGCCAATCTGGTCGCCTACCTTCTGCCGCTCGTCGGGATCGGGCTCGGTTCCGGCGTATTCGGAGAGTCGGTCACGGTGTGGGAGGTCGGCGGCTTCTTGCTCGTGGTGGTCGGTCTCACGCTGGTCTTCACCACTCGGAACTCGCGGCGGGTCTCGGAGCTGACTGGGGAAGGACGCCCGTGACCAGCCAGACCCGGGTGAACTCGTTTCCCTCGGGGGCCTCCGTCGCCGAAGAGTCTGCGCGATTCGCCCGGGACGCCGACGTCGCTCGAGGGGGTCTTTCCTAGGGGGAACGAGGCCGTGCGTACCACGTCATTCGACCGGGGTTCAACGACGGTCGCCTAGCGAGCACGACGACCACGTTCGAAGCGCCGGCGAACGCGAATCCCCCAAGGGACGGGTGGGGCTCGGAAGGGAGGCTGACACCGGTGGCAAGGGCTCCCAACACCCCGCGATAGCTCAGCCGGTCAAGATTACGAGCCCGGAACGACGCGCTCGGGGCGAGCATCTACCGCTTTGGCCCTCCGGGGGAGATGCGGAATCCTTCCCACCGGACGGTCGCTGACTTGGGGTACGAACAGTTCGTACGAGGGGGGCATTACCCGTAGCGGGTTGCCGCCGTCGGTCCTTACCAAACCGTGAACGCCGAAGGTTGGGGCATCGCAGTCTCGCTGGGGCTTCTCACCGCCGTGCTCACGATCCTCGCCGGTCGGGGGTTCGTTCGGTTCTTCCTCACCCGTCGGCACTCGCAACTGGGTTGGGGCGTGGGCTTGGCTTTCGGCGCCGTGGCCACCGCGATCGAACTGGCCGCCTACTTCGGGGCGGTCTCGACGCTCATGCTGCAAGCCTACGTGTTCTTCTCCGCGGCGATCGTCGGCACGCTCTCTCTGGGCTCGGTGCGCGCGTTTCGCCGTCCGATCTACCGGAACCTCTACGCCGGATACATCATCGGTACTTCGGCGGTCGTGGGACTCTTCTGCTTCCTCACCCCGGTGTCGAGCTCGATGGTCCAAGACGGAGTGATCTCCGGCAATCCGCCGGCGTTCCTGCTCATTCTCTCCTCGCTCATCACCGTGCCAGCGACCGTGGTGTTGCTCGGATTCGCGGTGATCTCGCTCCGACGCTCCTTCCACTGGAAGGGCCTCCTAATGATCGCGGGGGCGAGCGTCCTCGCGGCCGGGGGCGCGTTCTATATCGCGTCGTTCCCCGTGGCGCTGTACTACGCCGAGTTCATCGGGATCGTCCTGCTGTTCATTGGGCTCACGGACTTCTCCCGCTGGCTCAGCGTGGCGCCGGCTCCCTCCAGTACGGCTCGAGACCGGGCCGCCTGACCTAGAAACTTCGGCCCTGGAACCGACCCGTTCGCCGCCCTCGTCGAACCGACGCACCGTCTATCGGCTCGGTGGCACGGCGGCTGTCATTTTCGGGCTCACGCCCCCCGGGCGGAAGCCCTCGTCCCTCCAGGTGCGGTAGACCTGCATGTGACTCACTCCGAGGTACCGGGCCAGCGTCCGGGTGGACCAGCGGTCGCCTTCCGGCGGGGCCACGTTCAGCGTCGTGTGAAGGACACGCTGGGAGATTCCCAGCGACAGCGCGCTACGTCGCTTCGGTCGCGGCGCGTCCCGCAGACCCCGGGCAAGGCGCTCCGCCGAGAACCGCCGACGCCAGAAAGCCACGGTCGTCGGGTCGAGACCGAGGGTCCGGGCAATCTCCCGGTTCGACCAACCGACGGCGGCGCCCAAGATCACCCGAGCCCGCCCCCGGACTCGGGCCGAAGCAGTGCGGCCCCGAGCGAGGGCGCGGAGACGGGCCAGTTCCTCGAGGGAGAGGATGATTCTGACCGCCCGTCGCACGATACCGGGATTCCGAGGAGCCATAAAGACGCATGGTCGGCCCGGTTTCGATGTCCCCGGACCCGTCGGGCAGAACGTGACCCGGGGCACTCATGCCGCGGTCGCCGCGGAAGCCGAGCAGTCGCTGCACCAACCGTGACCGTGGGCGGCGAACGCCTCTCGGAGACACTCGTCACAGACCGGTCGCAAACACCGTGGACACGGCCCACTCATCCGTAGGTTCAACACGACTTTCGAGCAGGAGGCGCAGACCGACCGGGAACCCGACCCACCACGACCCCCGCGGCGGGGGGAATGCACGTCGAACCGGATCAGGGGCCCGGCCTCTCTAAGGTGCGGCGGGATCGGGTTCGTCGCCTCGAGCGTGAGGTCGCTCGAGTGCCGGATCACGCGCGGCCGGGGGAGCGCTTCCACTTCGCGTTCCGGCTTCGCTGAGTCGTGGCGCCCGACCGGCGGCGATTCGTCCGAGACCAGGTACGCATCCTGTAGAATTCCCCGAACCTCCGTCGGTGGGAACGACTCCGCCGGACCGATGCCGTCGAGAGGGTCTTCCTCGCGGTCGGTCACCTTCTTGGGCTGAGGTGGCTCGCTCGACCAAGGCGATCCTCCTCCGATTCGGTCTGGCGGCTCGGCGAGGAATCGCACCGTCGGGCCACCGTCCGGTGGGAACATGCGGTCGAGCTCCTCCTCGGTGTACGGCGCCGAGTTACCGGTGGGGAGGCGGATTTCGACGGGGGAAGTCTTCGGGCGAACGTTGGTGGACGGTGGTTGGCGGCGGGAAGGCCACAGGCTCCCCGCGCCCGACCGGGGGGGCGGGAGGTACCGGTCGGCCGCCCCTCCCGTCGGGGGAACGAGTCCGTAGTAGTCACGGACCGGAAACGCGACCAGATTGCCAGCCTTCCCGCCGGAGTCGACCACGCCCGGAAGGAGCCTTCCGTCCTGGGGTCCCAAACGTCGTCGTTCGCGGGGAAGCCAGGAGAGCCAGGTTTCATCGCCGGGGATCGGGGGCGCGGAGAGGATGCGCCAATCGGCACCGGCTTCGGTCAGCGTCGCCCGTCGCGATCGGGAGGGTTGCGTAGGTGCGGTCGGGACGCCCAGCGGGGGGTTAGGAGGCACTGAGGCGAGGGAGGCTGAGGGAGGAGGAACCTCGACCGCCTCCGTGTCCCGGGCGCGCGGGAGCGAGACCAAGGCCCACAGCACGGCGACGCCAATCGCCATGAGCGCGGTAGCAAGGAACCACCCGACCCTGGGGGGTGGAAACAGAAGGAGCTCCAGCCCGAGGACCACCGAGGTCAGGGCCGCCGCAGAGAGCACGTAGCGGCGAACCCGCGCCGCCATCGTGTCGGACGAGTAGGGCATCGAGAATCCACGATGAGCCATCCCGGACATGCGAAGGTCAATGAGAGGTGCCCGGAAAGGGGGCCATGAACCTATCGAGCCACAGGAAGCTGGACGAGCCGGGGGTTCCAACCCGCGTGCTCCCACGGACGATGCGCCCGTCGGGATGAATCATCGGTAGGGGAGTCCGTGAACATCCCCCGCTCGCCGGAGCAGGGTGGTCGGTCCACGCAAGCAACTCCCCCGGTGTCACTCACCGAAGCAACGCCCGGGGTCGGGCGTTATTTCTTCTTCTTCTTGCCCTTCTTTGGCATCTTTGCAGGACGACCCGGCCGGCGACCGAGTGTACTTGCCGGTAGAGAGGTCCATCTATTTCAACGCGAGGCCGGCGCGTGCCCGGTTTTGCTTCGGACCGCACGAGGCGACGTGCCGGGCGCTCGCCCGAACGCGTCGCGGTCCCCTGGGGACTAGTCCGAAGGACGTGCCCTCGAGAGAACACCGGCGAGCAGTGGAATCTCGTCGAGACGAACGGGGTGCCGGTCGCTGAGCGGACCGGACGAGATCCCGCGTTCACAGACGAGGTGGTTGTGCTTCCAGTCCGCGGTTTCGACGTCGACGCCCTGGAGGCGGAAGACGAAGTCGAACACGTCCCGCCCCGGACCCGGGGAGACGTCGAACCCCACGACGACGGAGAAGCCGGCGCTTCGGTGCACGGAAAGAATCGTCGGCACGTGGGCGGCGGAGTAGACCGACTCCATGCGTTGTGCGTTCGTCACTGCCACCACGTTGGGTCGTTCGGTCGGCTTCCGCGACGCGAGGATCCGCTGCGAAAGGTCGGGGAGCCGGAGGAATTCGGTGAACAGCTGGAGTGATTCGGGAGATTCGTCGGAACAAATCATTCCGTCCAGGGGAAGACTGGCGGCCGCATTGTTCGGACGGAGCGAGTCGGGTGGGTCGACCAGCCACAGCCGGTGATTGGGGATCCAGCCGAGGTGAACGGGGTCGCAGGGAGTCCGAGGCTCCGATCGCCGTCCGATCTCCACCCAATGGAAATCGGGGTTCATCGCGGAGGCGAAGGCGAACACGGTGAGGCTGACGAGGGGCCGCGACGAACCGTAGACGAACACCGAGCCCGGGTGGTCGAAGAAATGCATTGGGAATATCGGTAGCTCTTCGGAGCGCGAGCTATCGCCGGGGTCGGGGGGCCGGCGGGAAGGGAGCCGATGCAGGGAGGCGGGCGGCGCCGACCCGGTCGAAACGGGGCCTTCCGAACCGATGGGTCCGGAATCCCTCGCCGGGACATTGCGCGTCGTAGGACGGGCACCGAGTGGCATGCGGAAATCGAGCGGCCTTAGGTCGATTGTCGATATGCGTTCCCAGTTCAAGCCCCCTCTCCGAACGCGTTCGGGACACCGAGCGGAATCGGGCGGCCCGCTCGACTGGAAGGGTCCGGCTCCCCTTACGAACGGGCCGACGGCCCCGGGAGCGCTCCGGGCGCCCGGGCCTGCTCTGCCACCCAGGAGTTCACGCGCGCATCGAGCATTCCGAGCGGCAGCGCGCCCTCCTCGAGGACACGGTCGTGGAACGTCCGGGGGTCGAACCGGTCTCCGAGAGCCCGCTCGGCCAGAGTCCGAAGCTCCCGGATCTTGAGCTGTCCGATCTTGTACGCCAATGCCTGGCCTGGCCAGACGATGTACCGGTCGACCTCGACCGCGATGTCGACCTCGCTCCGGCCGGCATTCTCACGGAAGAACCGGATCGCGTCGTCCCTCGACCAGCCGAGGGCGTGCATCCCGGTGTCGACGACGAGCCGGATCGAGCGCCACATGTCGAAGATGAGCTGGCCCATCTTGGCGTACGGGTCCCGATAGTGGCCAAGCTCCTCCCCGAGACTCTCCGCGTAGAGCCCCCATCCCTCGACAAAGGCAGTGGGACCGGTGAACCGACGAAACTCCGGAAGCTCTTCGATCTCCTGGGCGAGCGCGATCTGAAGGTGGTGTCCCGGGACCGCCTCGTGGAGGCAGAGCGCCTCCATCTCCCACCGGGGTCGAGCGTGAAGGTCGTACGTGTTCGCGTAAAAGGTCCCCGGCCGACCGGTCGCCGGCGCGCCCGGCATGTAGTACGCGGTCGGGGAGCTCTTCGCGCGAAAGTCGGGGACCGGCATCACCCCGTAGGGGAGACGTGGAAGACGGCCAAAGACCCGGGACAGGCCGGGGTCCGTCTTCTTGGCGATCACCCGGTATCCGTCGATCAGGGCGTCGGCGTTCGGCAAAAAGAAGCGGTCGTCGGTCCGTAGGAATTCGAGGAACTCGGCGAAGCTGCCCGTGAAGCCGGTCTTGGCAAGCAGCGTCTCCATCGTGGCCCGGAGGCGCCGGACCTCGGCGAGCCCCGTATCGTGAATCTCCTTCGGAGTCGATGGGATGGTCGTCTGCCATCGAACCAGGAAGTCGTAGAGGGCCGCCCCATCGGGTAGGCTGGAGACGCCGGCCTTTTCCCGGCATCCGGGGAGATACGTCGAGACGAGGTAGTCGTGCAATCTTTTGAACGCGGGGACGACTCCTTTCGAGTACGCCTCCTTCGCGGCGTCGGTGAGACGACGCCGGTCGTCCTCTCCGATCCGGTCCGGCCATTCGGTGAACGCTCGCAAGAGAGGACTGGAGAGCGGGTCGTCGGGAATCAGGCCCCGGACCTGGTCCGGGACTCCCCGGATTGCCACGCGCTGCGGAACATAGCCCTCGTGAAGGCCGGCCTCGAGAAGGGCTCGGTTCTGATCGACCGCCGTGCCCAGGCTCCGGAGCCGAGCGAGGATGCTCTCGTATTCGGGAACGCGCGTGCGCGGCTGGATCTCGAGCGTCTCGGAGGCCGTCAGATGGATTCCTTCCATCTGGTTGATGGGAGCTCGTAGGTGGTGCGGCATCCCGAGTTGGAAGGGGAGCGGGTCGAGACCGAACGACATGCCACGTTGGGCGTAGTCGAGCATCTCCCGGTAGAGCTCGTAACTGGTTCGCTCTCGCGCCGGAAGCGACCGTGCGTCAATCGCTTGCAGCTTCTCGACGCTGGCGAGGAGGTGGCGCCGGCGTCGCTCGATCCCGGCCGGGGAGTCGTCCGTCCATCGGTCGTCGTGACCCGGAAAGCCAAAACTGGTCGCCAGCTCCGGGTACTCCGTGAGCCATTGCCGCCAGTCTTCCGCGAAGAACGAGCTCAACGCTTCGGAACTTGACCCCGGCATCGTAACCCTCCACCTGCTGTTCCGCCGTCGCTAACGGCTGACGGCTAACGGCGGGAACGACCCCCCGTATTTGAGCACCCGCCGCTACCGGGGAGCGAGGAGGTCCCGACGCGCGGTCCGTGCCTCCGGTCAAAGGGATAAGCGGTGCGTCGCTTGCGCTCGACCATGGCCCGACCCCCGGTTCGCTTCCTCTACTCCGGAATCCGCGTGAGAGACCTCGCCCGCTCGATCCGGTTCTACCGGGCCCTGGGATTCCGGATCCACGCCCGGGGGCGCATGGAACACGGGGGCGAATGGGTGCATCTGCTCTTTCCCGGTTCACGTCACCGGGTCGAGCTCAACTACTACCCGCGGGGGAATCGGTACTATGAGCCGTTTCGAAAGGGGACGGAGTTCGACCACTTCGGCTTCTACGTAGCGGACGTAGACTCTTGGTACCGTCGAGCCCGGCGAGCCGGCGGCACAACGGTCGCGGATTTCGTGGAAGGGAAGTTCCGACTCGTATACGTGAACGACCCCAACGGGGTCTGCTTGGAGGCGTTCGGGCCGGCCCGTCCCCGCCGGAAGCCTCGGTCTTCTCGACGCCGCTAGATCGCGACGGTCGCGCCCTTCATCGACCGGCCCTCGGTCGACATGCCACCCTAGGGTTCGCCCACCACCGATCCCATCTCTTCGGGCGCGACGTGGCACGTCCGCGATGAGCGACGATTCCGAGCACCCAAGGGCCGGACACCTCTTGTCCATGGACCGGTGGCCGAGCGGTGGAGCCGAGAGTCCGTCCAGCCTTTGTAGGGCTTTTCGATGGACCCCCAATGGCGAGCTCCGAGTTTCTTCCGTTCGAGAGGTACGCCCAACATTGGAACTACGGCGACATCGCCTGGCTGCGACGGGGAGTACTGCTCTACACCTCGGACGTCACCGGTCAGCTCAACATCTGGCACCAAGACGTGGGTCCCCACGGTGAGCGCGGCTTCACGCAACCCCTGACGTCGTTCGTCAATCGCTCCGTCCGCGTCATCGTACCCAGCCCCGACGGCCGGTCGGTCTTCTTTGCCGCGGACCAGGACGGTGACGAACAGATGCAGCTCTATCGACTCTCCACCGACGGCGGGGACCCCGTCGCGCTCACCGCCGACCGGAAGGTCCGACACGAGTTGGCCGGCGGGGGTGTGGACCGAGTGGGCCGACGGATCCTCTTCTGCGACAACGGTCGGAACCCGGCGGA
>Ga0187815_10001183_pt1 | contig 12369 bp, 22 predicted proteins | sample NC_S_5_FD_132962 | JGI IMG/M metagenome (GOLD analysis project Ga0187815, IMG submission 132962) | Wetland sediment microbial communities from Neuse River Estuary, North Carolina, USA - ASW-S_5 | ecosystem: Environmental > Aquatic > Freshwater > Wetlands > Sediment | place: USA: North Carolina...
ACGCTGCACATCCAGCGGCCCGAAATGCGCTTCACCAGCTCTTCTGGGCTGACGCAAAAATCCACCACCTGAGGCTTGCCGAAACCTCGCGCCTCGAGAATCTTGTCGAGCTGCTCGGCCTGCGGCAGCGTCCTCGGAAACCCGTCGAAGACGAATCCGCCGGCGCAATCCGGGCGGCCCAACCGATCCTCGACCATCTTCATCACCAGGTCGTCCGGCACCAGGTCGCCGCGTTCCATGATCGGCCGCGCGATCCGTCCAAGCGGCGTATCCCGGCTGACCGCGTCGCGAAACATGTCGCCCGTCGAAAGGTGCGGCACGCCGCAGCGTTGAGCAACCTTCTTCGACTGGGTGCCCTTGCCGGCTCCCGGCGGCCCCAGGACAATTAACGCCCGATTGAGCGCCATGCTCCCCGCCGAACTCGCCTTAACCGCGACGACTTCGTACCCGGCCCTTTTTCACGAACCCTTCGTAGTTCCGCATCACGAGCTGCGCTTCGAGCTGCTGCACCGTATCCATCGCCACGCCCACAACGATCAGCAGCGACGTGCCGCCGAAATAGAACTGCACGTTCAGGCCGTACAGCACGAAATTCCACATGTGCTGGTCGAACCATGCCCCGATCGCCCCCGGCAAATGCTGCAGGTGAATGCCGGCGATCATCCACTCCGGCAGCAGGCAGACGACCGCCAGGTAAATCCCACCGACCAGCGTGAGCCGCGAAAGAATCCGGTTGATGTATTCCGACGTGTTCCGCCCCGGCCGGATGCCTGGGATGAACCCGCCGTACTTTCGCATGTTGTCGGCCAGCTCGGTGGGGTTGAAAATGATGCCCACATAGAAAAACGCGAAAAAGATGATCAGCGCTACATATAGAACCGTGTAAATCGGCTCGCCCCAACTGATTGCCGACGCGAACTTCTGAAAGAATCCCGCCTGGTTCTGCCCCTTCTGAAAGATCATCGCCGCGGTTTGCGGGAACGTGAGCAGCGAGCTCGCGAAAATCGGCGGAATCACGCCGCCGGAATTCACGCGCAGCGGCAGGTACGTCATCTGCCCGCCCATCACCTTGCGGCCCATCACCCGCTTCGCATACTGCACTGGAATGCGTCTTTGCCCGCCCTCGACAAACACGATGAACGCGACCACTGCCAGCATCAGCGCGAGCAGGCCAATTATTGCAATGGGCGTCAACGAGCCCCACTGCTGGTTCTTGGCCTTGTCAAACAAATCCTTGACCGCGCGCGGCAAGCCGACCACGATTCCGGCGAAGATGATCAGCGACATTCCGTTGCCGATGCCGCGGTCGCTGATCTGCTCGCCGAGCCACATGATGAACGCCGATCCGGTCGTGAGCGTCAGGATCGTCATCAACATGAATTTCACGCCGGGATGATAGACCAGCGACTCGCCGGACATCGACTGCCGTTGCAGCGTCAGCGCAATCGTGAACGACTGGAACACGCTCAGGATGATCGTCAGATAGCGCGTGTATTGCGTGATCTTGCGCCGCCCGAGCTCGCCTTCCTTCTGCAAGCGCTCGAGGTACGGCCAGACCACCACCAGCAACTGCAAAATAATCGACGCCGTGATATACGGCATGATGCCGAGCGCGAAAATCGTCAGCCGGCGCAGGTTGCCGCCGCTGAAGAGGTCGATCAGGCCCAGCACCGAGCCTTTGCTCTGGTCGAACAGCTGCCCGAGGAGCGTCGTGTTGATTCCCGGGGTCGGAACGAACGCGCCGATGCGGTACACTCCCAGCAGCGCCAGCGTGAACAACACGCGATAGCGCAGGTCCGGCGTGCTGAAAATGTTGCGAAACGCCTCGACCAGCTTCCTCATTGCAGGATTTCGACCTTCCCTCCGGCGCGCGCGATCTTCTCTTCAGCCGACTTGCTGAAAGCGTGGGCGCGCACCGTCAATGCAACTTTCAATTCGCCGTCGCCAAGCACTTTGACTCCGTCGCGCATCGCGCGAACGATGCCGTGGCCCTTGAGTGATTCCGGCGTCACCGTCTCGCCCGCCGCGAACGCGTTGAGGCTTTCGACGTTCACGACCGCAAACGTTTTCGGAAACGGGCTTGAAAAGCCGCGCTTCGGCAGCCGTCGGTGCAGCGGCATCTGCCCGCCTTCAAAGCCGGGCCGCCGCGAATAGCCCCTGCGGGACTGCTGCCCTTTGTTGCCCGCGCCCGACGTCTTGCCGAGCTTCGAGCCCATGCCGCGCCCTACACGCACCTTGCGGTGCCGCGAGCCGCGCGGAGGTTTCAGATTCGAGAGTGTGGGTGTGTTTGCCATTTTCTCTTAGCCTTGCACTTCCACCAGATGGTGGACCTTTGCGATCATGCCGCGCGTTTCGGGCGTGTCCGCGCGCTCGACCACCTGCTGCATCCGGCGAAAGCCCAGGCCGCGAATCGTCTGGCGCATGTCGCGCGGGCAGCCGATGAAGCTGCGCACCCACTTGATCTTCAGCGTTCCCGATTTCTTTTTTGTCGTCGTCATCTTCGTTTCCGTTGCGCCTTAATTACGCCGCGCGGCTAGGAAGTTGTTGCCGCGGCCGCTTCCTCTCCGGTCTTGCCGCGCCCTTCGGCCACCCGGGCCGCATCCTTCAAGTGCAGCAGCGCGTCGAACGTGGCCTTGATCACGTTGTGCGGGTTCGAAGTGCCGAGCGACTTCGTCAGCACGTTCTGAATCCCCGCCACCTCCATCACCGCGCGCACCGGGCCGCCGGCAATCACGCCGGTGCCTTCGGGCGCGGGCTTCAGCAGGACGCGTCCCGAGCCGTAGTAGCCCATCACCTGGTGCGGGATCGTACTGCCCTTCAAATTCAGCTTGACCATGTTCTTCTTCGCTTGCTCGATGGCCTTGCGGATCGCCATAGGGACTTCGCGGGCCTTGCCCATGCCGAATCCGGCGTGCCCGCCCTGGTCGCCCACCACCACGAGCGCCGAGAAGCTGAGGTTCTTGCCGCCCTTCACGACCTTCGTGACGCGGTTGATCGACACCACCTGATCCTTCAGGTTGGCCTGATTGGTTTCGATCGGCCGGCGAACGGCCAACGTATCTTTGAGCTCTTGTTTCGGCATAGTTTTTAGAACTTCAGGCCCGCCTCCCGGGCCGCTTCGGCAAGCGCTTGCACGCGGCCGTGATACTGGTAGCCGCCGCGGTCAAACACCACGTTCTCGACGCCTTTGGCGCGAGCGCGTTCCGCAATCACCTTGCCGACCACTTTCGAAGCCGCGATGTTGCCGCCGCCCTTGATCTGCGCGCGAACGTCCTTGTCGAGCGAACTCGCCGCGGCGAGCGTGGTGCCCGAAGCGTCGTCGACCACCTGCGCGCGGATGTGCCGCGTCGAGCGGTGGACGCACAGGCGCGGGCGCTCGGGCGTCCCCGAAATCCTTTTCCGCATGCGCACGTGAATCCGCCGGCGGTGCGCCTCGCGAGATAGCCTTCGAACCGGTGCTGCCACAGTCGTTCTCCTTTTCCAGTTACCGTCGCTGTTCGAGCCGTGTTACGCGGCGGTCGTCTTCGCGCCCGCCTTGCCCGCCTTCTTCTTTAGCCGCTCGCCGGTGATGCGCACGCCCTTCTGCTTGTACGGGTCGGGCGGGCGCAGCCTGCGAAGATTCGCCGCCACCTGACCCACCTTGTTCTTGTCCGCCCCGGAAACCGTCATGTGCGTCTGCTTCTCGATCGCGATCTGAATTCCCTCGGGAATCGGAAACTCGATCGGGTGCGAATAGCCCAGCGCGAGAACGACGTTCTTCCCCTTCACCTCGGCGCGGTAGCCGACGCCCACGATATCGAGGTCCTTCTTGAATCCCTGAGTCACTCCCGTCACCGCGTTGGCCACGAGCGCCCGCGCCAGGCCGTGCAGCGCGCGCTGCTCTTCGGACTCGCGCTTCGCTATGAGTGTGCTGTCCTTCTGCTCGAAGTGAATCCCGCGCGGCAGCGGCACGGCCATTTTGCCCTTGGGACCCTGGACGTCCACCACGCCGTCCTTGATCTGCACCTTCACGCCCGACGGCACGGGAATCAGCTTGTTTCCAATTCGCGACATGGCTCTCTTAAAACCTCGCTCGATTCTTTACCAAACTTTTCTACCAAACTTCGCACAGCAGTTCGCCGCCTACGCCTTCCTTGCGCGCGGCGTGTCCGGTCATCAGGCCGCGGGGCGTCGAAAGAATCGCGATGCCCATTCCGCCCACCACGGCGCGGATGCCCGTCTTGCCGACGTAGCGCCGCGAGCCGGGCCGCGAAACGCGCTTGAGATCGGTGATGACGCCGTGGCGGTCCGGCGTGTAGCGCAGGAAAACGCGCAGCGTCTTCTTGCCTTTTTCTTCCACCACTTTGAAGTTCGTGAGGTAGCCCTCATCCTTCAGGATGCGGGCGATCTCGACTTTCAGTTTCGACGACGGCAGATCGACGCGCGGGTGCTTGGCGCGCACCCCGTTGCGGATCCGGGTCAGCATGTCTGCGATAGGATCGGTAGTCATCTCGTTTTCACCAGCTCGACTTTACGACGCCGGGGATTTCGCCCTTCAGCGCGTGGCCGCGGAAGCAGATGCGGCACATCTCGAATTTCCGCAGGAATCCGCGCGCCCGGCCGCAGACGCGGCAGCGGTTGCGCTGGCGGATTTTGTACTTCAGCTTCTTCCGCATCTTTGCAAATTGACTGTCTCGAGCCATGCTTCTCCGTTTCTCCTCGACCTAATTCTGTGCGCGGAAAGGCACGCCGAGCTGTTTCAGCAGCTCGCGCCCCTCTTCGTCGCTTCGGGCCGTCGTCGTAATCGTGATGTTCATTCCCTTGATCTTGTCCACGCGCGTGTAGTCGATTTCCGGAAACACCAGTTGGTCCTTCAGCCCCAGCGTGTAATTGCCGCGGCCATCGAATGAATTCGGCGGCAAGCCCTTGAAATCGCGCACGCGCGGCAGGACGATCGACGCGAGCCGGTCGAGGAACTCGTACATCCGCTCGCCCCGCAGCGTCACCATGCACCCGATCGCCATGCCCTTGCGAATCTTGAAATTCGCGATCGACTTCTTCGCCCGCGTGATCACCGGCTTCTGCCCGGCGATCTGTCCCAGCTCGGCGGCGGCCGTATCGAGCAGCTTCACGTTCTGGCTCGCTTCGCCCATGCCGATGTTGAGCGTCACTTTCGAAACCCGCGGGACGGCCATCGAATTCTTGTAGCCGAAGCGCTTGGTCAGCGCCGGCATGGCCTCCTTGCGGTATTTTTCATGCAGCCGGTTCGTCATTTCTCTCGCCTCTTGCTAATTCTCAAACGTCACGTTGCAGCGCCGGCAGACGCGCACCTTCTTGCCGCTCGGCAGCGTCGTGTGTCCCGCGCGCGTGTGCTTCCCGCAGCCCGGGCAAACCAGCATCACATTCGAAACGTTCATCGGGCCCTCTTTTTCGAGGATGCCGCCCTTGATGTTTTTCGACGGATTCGGCCGCGTGTGCCGCTTGATCATGTTCGCGTGCTCGACCGTCACCCGGCGCTTCGCCGGGTCGACCGAAAGCACTTTGCCGGTCTTGCCCTTCGAGCGTCCCGCCATGATTTTCACCGTGTCGCCGTGGCGAATGCCGAGCGGCGCCGGTTTTGCATTCGTTTCTCTCATCGCTACCACACTTCCGGGGCGAGCGACACGATCTTGGTGAACTTCTTGTCGCGCAGCTCGCGTGCGACCGGGCCGAAAACGCGCGTTCCCACCGGTTCGTTCGCGTCATTGATGAGCACCGCGGCGTTGTCGTCGAAGCGGATGTACGTTCCGTCCCTCCGCCGCTGCTCTTTTCTCGTGCGCACCACCACGGCGCGCACCACTTTGCCCTTCTTGATCTGGCTGTCCGGCGCCGCTTCCTTCACCGCCGCCGTGATGACGTCGCCCAGCGACGCCGTCAACCCCGCGTCTCCCCCGATCGGGAGAATGCAGGTCAACTGGCGCGCGCCGGAATTATCGGCCACCGTCAGCCACGTCCTCATCTGAACCATTGTCGTGCTCCCTTAGTCTTTCCCGCGGCCCTTCGAGCTCGCGCTACGCGCGCGTCGAACGCTGCAGCACTTCCTTCAGCCGCCACCGCTTCAACTTCGAAAGCGGCCGCGTCGATACGATGCGCACCGTGTCGCCCACGCGCGCTTCGCGCGTTTCGTCGTGCGCGTAATACTTCTTCGCCGACCGGATCACCCTCTGATAGAGCGGGTGCTGCGTGGTGCGCCGCACCTTCACCACGATCGTCTTCTCCATCTTGGCGCTGGTCACGATGCCGACCAGTTCCTGCCGCGCGCCTCGCTCGCGGCTTGCTTCCTGCTCCGCCGCTTTCGCGGCCGCTGTCTCGTTTGCCATTACGCCTTCCTCAATTCGCTCGCGCGCAAAAGTGTTTTCACCCGTGCGAGGTCCTTCTTCGCTTCGCGCAGTTTCTTCAGGCCTTCTGACTGGCCTGAGGACATCTGGAAGCGCAGGCGAAAAATCTGTTCGGCGAGTTCGCGCTCCTCGAGTTCGAGCTCGTTGGGTTTCATCTCGCGGTATTTTTCCAGATTCGGCCGCGCCATTAGAGTTCCTCCGCCCGGCTGACAAACTTCGTCAGGATCGGCAGCTTGTGCGACGCCAGCTTCATGGCCTCGGTGGCCGACGCCAGGTCCACGCCCGACATCTCGAACATGATGCGCCCCGGCTTCACCACCGCCACCCAGCGCTCCGGTGGCCCTTTGCCCTTGCCCATACGAGTCTCGGCCGGCTTCTTCGTGAACGGCTTGTCCGGAAAAATGCGGATCCACAGCTTTCCGCCGCGCTTGATGAACCGCGTGATCGCCACACGTGCCGCCTCGATTTGCCGGTCGGTGATCCAGGCCGGCTCGAGCGCCTTCAATCCGTACTCGCCGAACGCGAGCGAGCCGCCGCGCCACGCCTTGCCGGTGCGCCGGCCGCGCTGCTGCTTGCGGTACTTCACTTTCTTGGGCATCAACATGGTTGCTCGCCTGTTCCTTTAATCCTTACGCCGCTTCGTTGTTGCGGGCTCCGGGCTTCCCGCGCTGCGGGATTTTTTCGCCCTGGTAGACCCAGCACTTCACGCCAATCAGTCCGTACGTCGTGTGCGCCTCGGCCGTGCCGAAATCGATGTCTGCGCGGAGCGTCTGCAGCGGCAGCCGCCCCTGCAGGTACCACTCCTTGCGCGCGATTTCCGCGCCGTTCAACCGGCCCGCCACGCGCACCTTGATTCCCTTGCAGCCGAAGCGCAGCGCCGAATCGACGGCCTTGCGCATCGCCCGCCGGAATGCCACGCGCTTTTCGAGTTGCAGCGCGATCGATTCCGCCACCAGCTGCGCGTCGAGCTCGGGACGGTGCACTTCCTGGATGTCGATGTGCACTTCGCGGTTCGTCCGCTTCTGAACTTCGTTTTTCAGCTTGTCGATCTCGGAGCCCTTCCGCCCGATGATGATTCCCGGACGGGCCGTATAGATCCGCACGACCAGCTTGTTGGCGGCGCGCTCGACTTCGATGGTGTCGACGCCCGCAGATTTCAGCCGTTCCTTCAGCTGCTTGCGAAGCTGCACGTCTTCGTGCAGCAGGTCGGCGTACTCCTTTTTCGCGAACCAGCGCGACTTCCAGCCTTTGTTGTAGCCCAGGCGGAAACCGTAAGGATGTGTTTTCTGTCCCAAACTCGCCTCCTACTTCTTTTTCTTCTGCGCTTCTTTCGCGCGTTTCTCGATCGCCTTGCGGGCCTTGCGAATCGTGCCCTTCACGCCCTTCGAAGCCTCTGCTTCCGCCGCTGCCGCCGCCACACGTCCTTCGGCGGCGCGCACGTGCTCCGCCACCTCGACTACGATGTGGCTTGTCCGCTTTTGATAACGGAAGCCGCGCCCCATCGGCGCAGGACGCATCCGCTTCCATCGCGGCCCTTCGTTGACGAAACAGCGCGTCACGTACAGCGCGTCCACATCGAGCGATTCGCCCGAATCGTCCGCCTTGCGCTCCGCATTCGCGATTGCGCTGCGCAACGTCTTCTCGATTTCCTTGGCGATGCGCTTTTTCGTGAAGCGCAGCGTCTGCAGCGCGTCTTCCGCGCGCTGCCCGCGGATCAGGTCGACCACCAGCCGCGCCTTCTGCGGCGATACGCGAACGAACCGCGTATTTGCCAAGCCTTCGATCGGGCCGTGAGCTGCCGTTGCTGTCGCCATCGTCTCTTCTCTTCCCTTGTTTCCTAACTTACCGTTGCGCTTACGCCTTCGGCGCTGCCGCTGCAGGCGCTCCTGCCGGTGCCCCGGCCGGTGCTCCGGCCGCTGCCGCCGCCTTCTCGAGCGCCGCCTTCACGGCGTGGCCCTTGAACGTGCGCGTCGGCGCGAATTCGCCGAGTTTGTGTCCCACCATCTGCTCGGTGATGTACACGGGGATGAACTTCCTCCCGTTGTGCACGGCGATCGTGTGCCCCACCATCTCGGGCAGGATCGTCGAGCGGCGCGACCACGTCCGCACCACCTTCTTCTCGTTTCGCTCGTTCAGCGCCTCCACCTTTTCCTGCAGGTGGCCATCGATGAACGGCCCCTTCTTCAGCGAGCGCGGCATGAGCTTCCTATTCCTCCACCCGGCGCAGCTTCACCCATTGCGCGCGGCGAAGTTTGCGGAATCCCCGCACCGGCCCTGACACGCGGTGCGAAACCGAGCAGAAGGGACATACAAAGCGCGTCCCCTGCGCGTTCGGTATGTTGTCCACAATCACGGCCCATCCCGCGCGGCAGAAACGGAACAGAATCTGCGGCGCTGGCGTGAGCTTTGAAACTCGTCCGGCGGGTTTTGCGGACGCCTTTACAGCCGGCTTCGCTGCACGCCGCGGAACCGCTTTCCGCGCTCGCGCCGCTCGCCGGGTCGAACGTCGAGACGTTCTAGTGGCTGTCATAAGGGTGCTCTCTATTACCCGCCGCGCCGGGTTCATTTTTTACCGCTCCGAAAACTGCAACAAATTCATGCTATGGCTTGCGCTTTACCCTGAAGGCCGGCAATACCGGCCTGAAGGGCGCGCCGCCTTGCTAGGGTTTGCGTCTCTCCACGATCATCCGGTCGCTCTTGCGCTTCTTTCGCGTCTTGGCGCCCAGCGTCGGAAATCCCCACGGTGTCTGAGGATGGTTGCCCTTCACGCGGCCTTCACCGCCGCCGTGCGGGTGATCGACCGGGTTCATCGCCACGCCGCGCACCGTAGGACGCTTTCCGTGCCACCGGGTGCGTCCCGCCTTGCCGTACGTCACGTTTTCGTGGTCGAGGTTCCCGAGCTGCCCGACCGTCGCCATGCAATCGACGCTGAACTTCCGCACTTCGCCCGAAGGCAGCTTCACGAGAGCGACTTCGCCCTCCTTGCTCAGAAGCTGCGCCGCTCCGCCGGCCGCGCGCACCACTTGCCCGCCCTTGCCGGGAAACAGCTCCAGGTTGTGCACCATCGTGCCGGGCGGAATGTGCCGGAACTTCAGCGCGTTTCCCGGAAGAATGTCCGCGCCCTCGCCGTTCTGCACCGTAGCTCCCACTTCGAGGCCCACCGGATGCAGGATGTAGCGCTTCTCGCCGTCCGCGTAGTGCAGCAGCGCAATTCGCGACGACCGGTTCGGGTCGTATTCGATGGCCGCCACCTTCGCCGGGATGCCAGTCTTCTCGCGGCGGAAATCGATCGTGCGGTACCTCTTGGCGTGCCCGCCGCCGCGGTGCCACGACGTAACCTCGCCGTGCGAGTTCCGTCCGCCCGTGCGTTTCTTCGATTCGCTCAGCGACTTTTCCGGCGTTTCCTTGGTGATCTCGCTCTTGTCGAGCATCGTCAGGAAGCGTCGCGACGGCGTGTAAGGTCTAAATGTTTTAAGTGCCATTCTTGCCTCTTGCGTACTGCCTCTTACTGGAAACGAAAGCTACAGATTTTCCGCGTACTCGATCATCTTTTCGCCCGGTGCCAGCCGGACGTACGCCTTCTTCCAATCGCTGCGAAATCCTTCGGCGCGGCCCCGGCGGCGGAACTTGCCGTGGTAGATCGCCGTCCGCACGTGATCGACCTTCACTTTAAATACCCGCTGCACCGCTTCCTTGATTTCGGTTTTGGTCGCATCCTTCACAACCTCGAAGACCACGGTGTGCTGCGTCTCCTTCACGCCGAGTCCCTTTTCGGTGATGATCGGGCGCCGGATGATCTGATAAACCCTCGCCGTCGCCGCTGTGGTTGCCATTGCCATGGGCTATTCCTTTTTCGCCTTCGGTTTCTTCGCCGCGGCAGGCTTCTTTGCTGCCTTGGACGTTGCCTTCTTCGCAGCCGATTTCGCAGGCGCAGCTTTGGCCTTCGGGGCGCTCGCTTCCTTCTTGGCTGGCGCGGCCTCCGCAACCTCTTCCCTCGCCGCTTCAGCCGACTTCGTCGCCGAAAGCGCGCGGCTCAATCGCAACGCCGCTTCGCGCGAAAGCATCAGCCGGTCGTGCCGCATCAGGTCGTACGTCACGAGCGCCATTGCCGGCACCAGCGTCACACCTTCCAGATTGCGGCTGGCGCGTTCTAAATTGACGTTTTCGCCCGTCTCCACCAGCAGTATCGTGCGCGTCTCTTTGTCGAGCTTCGAAAGCGTCTCGCGGAACGGCTTCGTCTTGTGCGTGTCGAGCTTCCAGCCCTCGACTACCGTCAGCTTCTGCTCGGCAAGCTTTGCCGAAAGCGCCGAACGCAGCGCCCCCAAAGTCATCTTCTTCGGTAACGCGTAGTCGTATTTTCGCGGAACGGGCCCGTGCACCGTGCCGCCGTGCCGCCAGAGTGGCGAGCGGATCGATCCGATGCGCGCGCGGCCCGTGCCCTTCTGCCGCCACAGTTTGCGCCCCGCGCCGCTTACTTCGCTCTTGTCTTTCGTCTTGTGCGTCCCTGCGCGCTTGCCTGCCAGATGGTGCCGCACCGATTCGTGCAGCAGGTTTTTGTTCACCTGCGCGCCAAACACGTCGTCCGCCAGCTCGACCTGGCCGACCGTCTTGCCTTCCAGATTCATCACGTCCACAACAGGCATCGTCGTCTCTCGCTCTTGTGACTCGTTTACTTTGCTCGGCTACTTCGCGGCCGCTCGGCTCTTGCCGACCGTCTTCGCCTTGCGAATCAAAATGTGCGCCCCTGCCGGGCCCGGCACCGCGCCGCGCACCAGCAGCAGATTCTCGTCCGTATCGATCTTCACCACGCGCAGGTTCTTCGACGTCTTCCGCTCGTTCCCCATGTGTCCCGGGAAATGTTGTCCCAGCCAGACGCGCGACGGAAACGAGCTTGCGCCGATCCCGCCGGGCGCGCGGTCGAACATCGAGCCGTGGCTCGCGTCGCCGCCGCGGTAGTGCCAGCGCTTCACGCCGCCCTGAAAGCCTTTGCCCTTGCTTACGCCGCTTACGTCGACGTACTCGCCGACCTTGAATCCATCCACGAGCACGCGGTCGCCCGGCTTCGTCTCTTCCTTCGAATCCTCGAGGCGGATTTCGCCGAGATACCGCATTGGCGCGACATTGGCCTTCTTGAAGTGCCCGGTCATCGCCTTGTTCACCCGCTGCGGCTTGATGAATTCCACCAGCCCGAGCTGGACGGCCTCGTAGCCGTGCTTGTCCTTCGTCCTGCGGTCGACCACCACGCACGGGCCCGCCTGCAGCACCGTGCACGGTACCGCCGTGCCATCGTCGGCGAAGACTTGCGTCATCCCCAGCTTGATTCCGAGTATGCCGTTGACTCCCATTTCGCTCGCTCTTTCCTTCTCGCTTCTTGCCGCCGCTACTTTGTGGCGTGTTCGCGGCCGAAGGCCTTGATCTCGACATCCACGCCCGGCGGCAGATCGAGTTTCATCAACGCGTCGACCGTGTCCGGAGTCGGCTCCAAAATATCGATCAGCCGCTTGTGCGTGCGCATCTCAAACTGCTCTCGTGATTTCTTGTCGACGTGCGGCGACCGCAGCACCGTCCAGCGGTTGATTACCGTGGGCAGCGGAATCGGTCCGGCCACGTCCGCGCCTGTGCGTTTCGCCGTGTCGACAATCTCTTTCGTCGATTGATCGAGAATGCGGTGATCGTACGCCTTCAAACGAATCCGAATTTTTTCTCCGTTAGGCATGGTCTACTCGATGATCTCTGTCACGGCGCCGGCGCCCACCGTGTGGCCGCCTTCGCGGATCGCGAACCGCAGCCCCTTCTCCAGCGCCACCGGCGTGATCAAACTGATCTCCGCCGACACGTTGTCTCCCGGCATCACCATCTCCACTCCCGCCGGCAACTTCACATCCCCCGTAACGTCCGTCGTCCGAAAGTAAAACTGCGGCCGGTACCCCGTGAAGAACGGCGTGTGCCTCCCGCCCTCTTCCTTCGTCAACACGTACGCTTCCGCCTTGAACTTCGTGTGCGGCGTGATCGA